>MDTE01107406.1_pt1 | contig 127145 bp, 120 predicted proteins | sample 811231 | NCBI WGS metagenome assembly MDTE01 (sample SAMN05326651, study PRJNA326480) | marine metagenome | isolation source: seawater | place: Indian Ocean: Red Sea | collected 2010 | reverse complement strand
TCAGCAGATAGCAAGCTATCTCTGTTACCGCTCGACTTGCATGTGTTAAGCCTGCCGCCAGCGTTCAATCTGAGCCATGATCAAACTCTTCAGTTTAAAGTTTTCGATCGGTGGAATATCCGATCTAATCTTGCTCAAGAATAAAACTGTCAACATTCACGTAAATGAATTTTCGACGAGTTCTTACTTGAAATCTTATGTCTCCACAACACCTCAGTAAGCACCCACACGAAATTGTCTGAACAATTTGTTAAAGAACTTTGCTTCGTGTTTCACTCGAAGCGGGCTGCGCATTCTAAAGAGTTAATCTTCAATGTCAACCTCTTTTTTCTGACTGGTCCGAAGTGATCCGTTCCGTTCAGAGCGGGGCGCATTATATAGCGATTAAAATCACTGTCAACCCCTTGTTTTTCCTTTGTTTTTTCCGCTTCTTAAAGAAGCCGTCTCAACTCAGGAGCGGCGCATTATAGAGATCTCATCTGCGCCGTCAACAGTCTTTCTGAATTATTTTTCAAGTTCGAACAAATGATGCTTTTTCTTGCCCATGCGAACCATAAAGAAACGACCGTACATCGCATGATCAGGGGCAAATATCTCTTCACCTTTCATCAGGTCAGCCATACCGTACGCGTTACCATTGATGATCACAGCATTACGACCAAGCGCATCCTTAACTTGCTTGCCCTGGCCCATGCCAGCCTCAGACAGTATTGCAGTAAGAGGTTTGTCCGCGAGTCCTGTAGTGTCGAGCGCACTTGATGGAAGTCCGTCCTGCTTAATCTGCTCCAGTTCATTCTCAGCCAACTGTGTAAGGTCACCTGAAAATAGCGCCTCGGTGATACGGCGAGCGGAATCAAGAGCTTCTTGCCCATGAACCATACGAGTCACTTCTTCCGCCAGAACAGGCTGTGCAGTCTTCCGGCCCTCGATGGTAGCGTCATGAGCTTCAATCTCTGCGATCTTTTCGACAGGCAGGAAGGTGAAATAACGAAGGAACTTATAGACATCCGCGTCCGCAGTGTTCATCCAGAACTGGTAAAAAGCATATGGCGACGTCTTGGATGGATCTAACCACACGGCACCAGACTCTGTCTTGCCGAATTTAGTGCCATCAGATTTGGTCACCAACGGAACGGTCAGGCCAAATGTCTGAGCGCCATTCTGGCGACGGGACAGATCGATACCACCGACAATATTGCCCCACTGGTCTGAACCACCTATTTGCAAAGTACAGTCGTAACGACGATTCAGTTCGGCAAAGTCCATTCCCTGAAGCAGAGCGTACGAGAACTCGGTAAAGGAGATCCCAGCACCTTCACGATTCAGGCGTTGCTGCACCGACTCTTTATTAATCATGGCATTAACAGAGAAGTGCTTGCCGACATCACGCAGGAAGTCGAGAACATTCATTTCTCCAGCCCAGTCGAGGTTATTTACAACAACGGCTGGGTTTTCAACACCTTCGAAGGCGATAAACTGGCTGACCTGACCGCGAATCTTATCGGCCCAGCCTGCGACAATGTCAGCCGTATTAAGCTGTCGCTCGGCGGCTTTAAAACTTGGATCACCGATCAATCCTGTCGCGCCACCTACCAATGCGATTGGCTTATGTCCGGCATCCTGAAAGCGACGCAGAACCAGCAAAGGCACCAGGTGCCCGAGGTGAAGACTGTCTGCGGTTGGGTCGAAGCCGCAATAAAGAACGCGAGGACCGCCGTTGAGGTGTTCATTGAATTCGTCTTCAGCGGTGATCTGATTCAGCAGACCACGCTCTTTCAGGTCAGCAATAAGTGCGGCTGTCATGGGAGCTATCTTCACATTTCGGTTGTCGGAAAGGGAGCTGAACATACCTGATCAAGGTGCAAAATCAAGTTCACCGGGTAAAATGCCCAGTGATTGTTTACACTTTCCTGCGAAATGCATACGAGGATTCGATAATAAGATGGCTCTGCCCGGGCAACTACAGTATTTCCCGTTACGTCACCTTATCGGTGCCGGGCTCGGTATTCTGCTGCTACTCATTCTGGTTCTTCTCCCGGATTCCGGCGAGTCAACCAAGCAACAGACCTTTGTGATTGACCTTCCTGAGGTCTCGGAACCCGACATTCCCCCGCCGGAGCCTGAACCCGACTGGGAGGAGACAACAGTAAAGAGTGGTGACAGCCTCTCAGTTCTGTTTGATCGGGAGAGTCTCAGTGCTGTCGATGTCATCGATATCGCGAAGGCTGTTCCGAGAGATGTGATCAACCTCAAAGTTGGTCAGACCGTGCGCTGGGTACGGACAGCTGGTAATAAAATTTCACAGCTGGAGATTATTCTCTCGCCCCTGGCGCGGCACTCTCTTGCACGCAAAGACGACGGCACGCTGTCTTATGAGCTGATTGAAAGGACAGCAGATTATATCCCTCGCTTTGCCTCGGCCACGATCGATAATTCTCTGTATTACGACGGATCACAAGCCGGTGTTCCTGACCAGATACTGTACCAACTCGCTGCCATTTTCGGTTGGGATATCGACTTTGCACTGGATATCCGCAAAGGCGATTCTTTCAGCATCATCTTCGAAGAAGTGCAGCTCGATGGCGAACAGATCGGCTACGGTGACATCCTGATTGCTCAGTTCAACAACCGAGACCGGGAATTAACTGCCGTCCGCTACGTCGACAGCCAGGGGCAGGCTAACTACTATACTCCGGAAGGCACGAGTATGCGTAAGGCCTTCCTGCGCAACCCGATCGACTACTTCCGCATCAGCTCACGCTTCAATCCCAACCGTAAGCATCCGATTCTGAACACCATCCGCGCACACCGTGGAACCGACTATGCTGCACCGACGGGTACCCCGATCAAAGCTGCAGGCGACGGCAAGGTAACCTTCGCCAGCCGCAATGGCGGTTATGGCAACGTTGTTGTCATACAACACGGCCAGCGCTATCAGACCAAGTATGCTCACATGAGCAAGTTCGGGCGTGGCGTGCGGGTGGGCCGCTACGTTAAGCAGGGGCAGATCATTGGTTACGTAGGTACGACCGGTGCCTCCACCGGCCCCCATCTTCATTACGAGTTCCTTGTCGACGGCGTCCACAGAGATTCATTGCGGGTAAAACTGCCTAAAGCAGAGTCCATAAAATCTTCTGAAAAAGCGGCCTTCCTGAAAGAGTCGGAAAAGCTAACGAGCTGGTTAACAGACTTCAGTGCTTCTTCAGGCCCGGACGGAGAATTTCAATGACGTTATGTATCGGGCTGATGTCGGGTACAAGTGCCGACGGAATGGATGCTTGTCTGGTTGATATCACGCCTGAAAAGGTAACCATGATTGATGCGTTATGCATTGATTATCCGGATGAAGTATCAGACTTCTTCAAGGCATTAGCGGTCAGCGAAACGCTCAGTGCTGAATTGATCATGGATGCCGACCGATTAATTGCGCAGTACGGTGTCCAGGCCGTGGTTTCTCTGCTGGAGAAGAACGAACTTTCAGCCAGAGATATTAGCCTTATCGGTAGCCATGGGCACACCCTGCGGCACCGACCTCAGCCGGATGGTTTCAGTTGGCAGATCGGCGATCCGTCATGGCTGGCCGAGTACACAGGCATCACTTGTGTCGCTGACTTCCGACGCAGAGATATTGCCGCTGGCGGTGAAGGCGCTCCTCTTGTACCGGCGTTTCATCAGGTTGCCATGCAGGCACATCAGCCGTGCGCGGTTCTCAATATCGGCGGCATCGCCAACCTCACCCTGATCAATGCCGATCAGGATAAGACTCTCGGTTTTGATACCGGGCCGGGCAACGCGTTAATGGATGAGTACTGCCGCGTAATGACAGGTTGCAGCTGTGATGCTGGAGGCGCATCTGCTGCGCGAGGAGTGGTCATTACTGAACTGCTTGATGAGTGGCTGAAGCATCCGTATTTTGCAGAAGTGCCGCCCAAGAGCACGGGACGTGAACTCTTCAATCTGCAGCAGCTTGCTATTCCTGCCCACTATTCCCCTGATGACGTTCTTGCCACCCTGGCGGAACTGACGGCCACCAGCATTGCCGATGCTATCAAGCGGTATGCGCCGGAGCTTAAAGAGCTCTACGTCTGTGGCGGCGGCCTGAAAAACAGCCACCTTATGGAACGCATTAAAGCCCACACAAGTGGGTTAAATGTTCAGTCGACAGAAGCGGTGGGCATACACCCGGATTGGATGGAGGCGATGGCCTTCGCCTGGCTCGGCTGGCGAACCGTCAACCACCTGAGTGGTAACCTGCCTGCGGTTACCGGTGCTCAGGGTGAGAGAATTCTCGGTGGAATTTACCCGGGGAGTACGGGCAACGGCTATCAGAAGTAGGCATAGCCCGCACTCTCAAGACGCTTACTTTCCTGATCAGCGGATGAAACGCCTTCGATAAAGGGCGGCAAGTCAGTGAGTTCAATACCTCTTTGCCCCGTCCAGTGGCGGCACACTTTCACATCGATGATATTAAATGCATCAAGGCGCGCGGCAAGATCTACGAGCGCCTTGTTGTCTCGATAATTGTCACGCTTGAACAACTCAATCTCATCCCCCGAGAGAACCAGCATCACTGGCTCGCGAGTGCGGTAAACATCCTGACCCGAAGCAATTTTCTCGGCACGCTGTAGCAGCGCAAGCATTTCATCCGCTGAGTGCTCCTGTATGCGGGCCTGAAACAGTGCAGGAATATCTTCAGCGGAGGCAGGAATGATTTCAGCCGTTACTTCACCTTCCTGAATGGCCTCTACCGGGGCAACCTCTGAGCTGGCGTCAGCTGTTGATGATGTGTTCTGTTCGTCCTGATTGCCATGGGCGAATAAAGAGCATGATACGAGTAAAGCAGTTAGTACAATTCGCATGGGAACCTCCCTGATGCGCATCAAGTCAGATTGCGAATGACGAACCACAACCACAAGTAGAAGAGGCACCGGGGTTAGAAACAGCAAACCGGGACCCTTCCAGACCTTCTTTATAATCCAACACGGAGCCGACGAGGTAACCGTAGCTAAGTGAGTCTACAAGCACCCGCACGCCTTGGTGGCCGATAAGAGCATCATCTTCCGCTTGCTCATCGTCAAAAGTAAATCCGTACTGGAAGCCGGAACAGCCACCACCTGTTACAAACACTCTGAGACACAGCTCATCGTCACCCTCATCTTCGAGAAGGTCACGGATTTTTTCTTCTGCCGCCTGCGTCAGTTCGATTGGAGCGGCCTGCTGAACTGCTGTCATAGTTACCTTGGGAAAGATGTTTTGGATAAGTCTTGTAGGATTATCTGCTTAACCCAGTGAATTAGTCAACTTTTGCCATTTCTGGTTGAGTCACGCCAGTGCCAGCCTTCGCTGATGCCGACCCATGAATCAATTGCCCGTTTACCTGAGCACCCAATACCATCTCCATTGATGCATAGTGGACATCCCCTGTTATGCGGGCTTTTTTCGCTAATTCAATGTAGTCGTAGGCATGGATATCACCATGTACCTCACCATTGATGATGACATTTGGGGCTGTAATCCGCCCTTCCACACGCCCTTTGTCACTGATACGCACAGAGGCTTTAGAACCCGGCTCAGCGATCAGATTGCCTTTCAGGACACCATCGATCTGGATGGCACCTTTAACGGTAACGTCGCCGCGGATTTCAGTGCGAGCCGAGATTACGGTATCAAAATCTATATGGTTATTAGTCTTAGCACTGAACATCAGGCCTCTCCCTCGGAATTCCAGTTTCGGGTTTCTTCCACCCGTTGTGAGTTCTGCCCTCGCGATTGCATCACAACCTGCAGTTGCTGCGGAGTAAAGCCATCCGGTAGATTCAGTATTCCCTTCAGCTCCTGGAAATACCGGAAGCGGAACGGAATGCCCAACTCACTGATATTGTCATCCAGGTCCCGGAGGGCGATAACTTCCTGCTCACCAGATCGCAGGCCAATCACATTGACGGCTACTTCGCCCTGAACATAGTTAGTGTTATCGACTACCTGGGTCATCATGACGGCATAGCTGTACTGATTTGCACTGATCGCATCAAGGTCTATCCGGCTGATACGTAACCCCTTATCGGCACTTCCGGGGGCCATGATGCCTTTGTAAAACGCAACTTCCTGCTCAAGTACAGAAACCTGATCCTTAAGATCTTTTACAGTATCCCGAAATCCATCAGCGGCCTGACGATCAACTTCACCGCCCTTCTCTAATACGGCAACGCGCTGACTTAAATCTTCAATGGTTTTCTCACTGGTACGAAGACCGTCTTTCAGATAACCATTCTCTTCTTTTAACACTTTCATCTGTGTGTAGCTGTCGAAGTACCCATACAGGTACCCACCACCCGCAGTCACCAGAATCAGAATAGCGAGCCAGAAGGCCCGCCAGAAACGATATCCCTTTGCCCGGCGTACAATGACCAGTTCGTCCTGAACACTGCCTTCAACTACTGCCATGTTCTACCTCCAGAACCGATCATTAAGGCATCAGAGCAACGTGTTGCAGGCCCATGCTTTCTTCAAAGCCAAACATAATATTCATGCACTGAACGGCCTGCCCGGAAGATCCTTTGACCAGGTTATCAATCGCAGACAGGACAATGATCTGACCTGTGTCTTCGTGATAATGCAGGGCCAGACGGCAAACATTGCTGCCTTTAACACTTCTGGTCGCTGGCTGACTGCCCGCGGGAAGCACGTCAACAAAGGGTTCATTTGCGTAACGCTCTTCATACATTTTCTGCAACTCTTCAAGCTTCTGCCCCGGCACCTGAGCATAAAGGGTCGCAAGAATCCCGCGGATCATCGGGGCGAGGTGAGGTGTAAAAGTAATATTGACGTCTTTGCCACCCGCAGCCGCTTTCAGCTCCTGGCGTATTTCCGGAAGATGACGGTGTCCAGATGTGCCGTAGGCCATAAAGCTGTCGGCCGTCTCGGCAAACAGCGAGCCGACTTTCGCGCCTCGTCCGGCACCACTCACCCCTGTTTTGCAATCGGCAATCAGTAGCTGGTCTTCAATCAGTCCCTGCTCGATCAATGGAATCAGACCCAACTCGACCGACGTTGGGTAACAGCCGGGACAAGCAACAAGACGTGCTTTGCTAATGTCACTCCGATATACCTCAGGCAATCCATATACGGCTTCTGGGAGAATACCCGGTGCGCCATGTTCCTGGCCGTACCATTTTTCCCATGTAGGGACATCTTTCAAACGGAAGTCTGCAGACAAATCGACAACGCGGGCACCTGAGTTCAGCACGTCTTCTGCAAGAGCATGGGCAACACCATGAGGTGTAGCGAAGAACACCACATCACACTCACCCAGAGCATCAGCATCCGGCACTGTAAACTCAAGGTCGGTGTAACCGCGCAGATTAGGGTACATATCGTCGACTCGGACACCTTCTTCACTGCGTGATGTGATCACTTTCAGCTCAGTTTCTGGGTGGTGTACGAGAATACGTAACAGTTCTACACCGGTGTAACCGGTACCGCCAACGATGCCAACCTTAATCACAGACAATCTCCGTAGTGCTCTAGTAATGCTCTATGTGTTTTTGCGGCGGTAAATCCTGGTGAACATCACGAATCAGCGCCGCCGGGCAGCGGCGTCCGGGTGGGTTTCCAGCCGTGCCGCAAAGATGCGTATAATAGCTGGTATTCTGCACTCTTCACACCATAAGGCCAGAAAGGAACCGTCAATAGTGACCCCGTTACGCCAACTCTGGCAAAACATGATCACGCTGTCTGATAACCAGATTGGATTGGCTGGTCTTGCTCTGTTAACCGGACTTGTCAGTGCAGGCCTGATTACGCTTTTCCGCTTGGCTATAGAGCTGCCTCTTGTCGCATTCTTCCCTATTGGGTCGGCCGAAAACTTTGAGGGGATGTCCCAGGAAGCACGGTCTTTACTTCTGTTGGGCGGTGGCGCTCTTCTGATTCTTTTATTTTATTGGGTGCCACAAGACCGGCGAAGCATGGGAGTGACTCATGTTCTGTTACGGATGGAGCGTCATCAGGGTTACTTGCCTGCCAGAAATATTGTTCTGCAATGGATATCCGCCGTTATCGCACTGGTCAGCGGACACAGCGTAGGTCGCGAAGGCCCCGCTATTCATATAGGCGCAGGAACAGGGAGCCAGATAGGACAACACACCGAATTAGCCCACCACCGCTTACGAATTCTGGCCGCCGCCGGCGTAGCCAGCGCTATTTCTGCGTCATTCAACACACCGATGGCGGGCGTGATTTTCGCCATGGAAGTGGTATTGCTTGAATACAGCATCCGCGGTTTTATTCCTATTATTCTCGCGTCAGTCAGTGGTGCCATTGTCAGCCGTGCGGTTTTTGGTCACGAGACTGCGTTTGATGTCCCGGCACTGAATCTCACTTCATTGTGGGAAGTGCCGTACATCATGCTCTTGGGCGTCGTCGCCGGTCTGGTCGCTACCGGATACATTTACCTGGTTAAAATACTGCAGCGCCTCGGGCACTTGCCTCTGGTCATCCGCTGGGGAGGCTTAACCCTGGCGACACTGGCCATCAGTTGGTGGCTCCCGGAAATCCTTGGCATTGGTTACGACACAGTGAATGATGCGCTGAATGGCAAAGTGGTATTTACGACCTTACTGCTTTTACTTCTGGCGAAAATGTTCTTATCCAGTTGGGCAGCAGCCGTCAGTTTTCCCGCCGGTCTTATCGGCCCGGTACTCTTTATCGGTGCTGCGCTTGGTGGGTTGATGGGCCAGCTTTCTGTCTGGTTAGTGCCGGACTATCCATTGTCCATTGGCTTTTACACCATGCTGGGTATGGGCGCTATGATGGGTGCAGTACTCCGAGCCCCGCTGGCAGCGCTGGTTGCGCTGTTAGAGCTGACAGCGAACCCCAATATTATTATGCCGGGCATGCTCTCTGTCGTAATCGCCAGCCTGGTGGTCAGCGAGGTATTCCGTTTACCGTCCGTTTTTCAGGTACAGCTCGGGGGTAACGTTCAATACCAGACACCCAGCCCGGTTCGCCAGATGTTACGCAACACCTGGGTGGCTCAGGCCATGCAAAGCTCCGTCGTTGAGGTTCAACGCAAAGTCGGACGTGAAGCCGCTGGTTTTATTCTGCAGCGAGACCCGAGCTGGCTCCTGATCGCTGGCGAAGATACTCTGATAAGGCCTGCTGCCGTCGCAGAAGCGCTGGAAACAGACCCGGACGCAGAAACGATTGACCTTTTTACCATTCCGGCGGATCGCCAGGCGGCGGCACGTATTTCATTGAAAGCGAATCTGCAGGACGCCTTAGACCAGATGCAGTCACATCAATTACAATGGTTAATAGTGTATCGAGATGAGCGACGACATCAGTTTGCTGGTGTTGTATCGCGCGAAGACATCGAAAGCTATTACCAGTACCGTCCGGCACAAGGGGCCTGATTCATGACCTTCCTCTGGCTGAAAGCCTTTCACATCATTGCTGTCGTCACTTGGTTTGCAGCGATTTTTTACCTGCCGCGCCTGTTTGTTTATCACGCCGATGCGACAGACGAAATTTCACGAGAGCGCTTCAAAATCATGGAACGCAAGCTCTACCGGGGCATTATGACCCCATCCATGGTCGTGGTGATTGCACTCGGCCTCTGGATGTTATTCATGAACGCCGGCTTTTACTTCAGCCAGGGCTGGATGCACGCCAAACTGACGCTGGTCGCGCTACTCGTTGTTTACCACTTTTATTGTGGTCACCTGCTGAACGTATTCAAAGAAGACCGGAATACCCGAACCCATGTGTTTTATCGCTGGTTTAATGAAGTTCCGGTATTTATTCTGCTCGGCGTCGTTATTCTCGTCGTCGTCCGACCGTTTTAATTCCAAGGTATTTTTATGACTTATTCTATTTCTCAGTCAGAAGCGTTGTTTGAAGCTGCTCAGAAACACATCCCGGGCGGCGTTAATTCTCCGGTACGTGCATTTAAAGGTGTGGGCGGTACACCTATTTTCTTCGACCACGCGAAAGGCGCGTATGTATTCGATGCCGACAACAACCGATACATTGATTACGTCGGTAGCTGGGGACCAATGATTCTCGGGCATTCCGCCGACGAAATTCTGGACGCCGTGCGTGCGCGGATGGACAAAGGCCTTAGCTTTGGTGCGCCAACGCATATTGAAATCGAGATGGCGAACGAAGTCTGTAAACTGATCCCGTCAATGGATATGGTACGTATGGTTAACTCCGGTACTGAAGCGACCATGAGCGCCATCCGCCTTGCTCGCGGCTTTACCGGGCGCGACAAGCTGGTGAAATTTGAAGGTTGTTACCACGGGCACGCAGATTCACTGCTGGTAAAAGCGGGCTCCGGTATGCTGACTTTGGGCGTACCCACGTCCCCGGGTGTTCCTGCCAGTGTTGCTGAAAATACCATCACTCTCGATTACAACGACCTCGATAATGTCAAAGAATGCTTCGCCAGAATGGGCGACGAAATTGCCTGCGTTATCATCGAGCCAGTCGCTGGAAATATGAACTGCATTCCACCCTCAAAGTCCTTCCTTCAGGGCTTGCGCGAGCTTTGCACAGTGCACGGTATCGTACTTATCTTCGATGAGGTAATGAGTGGCTTCCGCGTATCTCTTGGGGGGGCGCAGCAATACTACGATATCACCCCAGACATGACCTGCCTGGGTAAAGTCATTGGTGGCGGTCTGCCCGTTGGTGCCTTTGGTGGCAAGCGCGAGATCATGGAATATCTGGCGCCGCTTGGCCCTGTGTATCAGGCGGGTACTCTGTCGGGCAACCCACTGGCGATGGCTGCGGGCCTGGCGATGCTGAAAGCTATCCAGAAGCCAGGGTTCTATGACCAGCTGACCGCGCGGGTAAATCAGATGCTGGACGGCTTTAAAGCAGCGGCAAATAAGCACGGTATTCCGTTCACCTCCACCAGCGCAGGCTCTATGTTTGGCCTGTTCTTCACAGAGCTAAACGAAATTAACGGCTTCCGTGATGTCGCAGACCACTGCGATGGCGAGCGTTTTAATAAATTCTTCCATGGCATGTTGAAGGAAGGTGTGTATCTTGCGCCGTCATCATTCGAAGCGGGCTTTATGTCCATTGCGCACACAGAGCAGGATATCGACGACACTATCGCGGCGGCTGACCGCGTAATGGCGACCCTGTGACAGGAAGCCTGCTTCTACTTCTGGTCTCTGCGCTCTTTTGCTGGAGCGCACGACCTTCATCTCAGAAAGAGTGGTCTGGTGAAAAGGCGGCTGATTTTGCAGCCGGCCTGATTATCGCGGTTGCTGCTGGCGGCGAAATATTCGGCGCCGCCACCGGCAATGATGCCGCTGAAACACTTCTGTATGGTCTGGCGTGGTACGCCGCGCTTCCACTGGTCGTTCTCGTGAGAACTATGCAAGCAGCCCAGGTAATGGGAGCAGGCGAATACTGTTACTGGGACAGGGTAATCTGGGGCCGGATTTTACTCGTTTTATGTGTTGTCTTTGAGCTGGCACGCCGCAGCGGTGTCGCGGAGTTTATCCCCGCAATCAGCGCTGTTATTGGCGCTGCCTCACTACTGGCCTGGTCACTCAAGCCTCGATTATTTATGGGACAGAAGTTTCTGGTGGCCTCTCTGTGGGGAATCGTAACCTTCACTTACCTCACTCATGGCTACGAACGTTTTTCTTACGAGAGACTCAGATCCAGTGTAGAACTGACCTACCTTGCGATTCCTCTGGTGATCCTGCTCTATCAAACAAGCCTTCATCATCGCCAGCAGGTTAAGAAGTAACCGCACAGACGTTGACCATACTTTGTACAACTCCCGTATAAGAAATCAGACCGAGTTATTGATAAACCGGTCGTTATTGCGGGTAGCAAGCCTCTGAACCTTGTCTACACTCAAAGCAGATACCAATATAAGGAATGTGGTTACTGCTATGAACCAACCCCCTGCAATAAAAAAATTCTATCAAGATGCGGACCGGTTTTTTCTGACACTGAGCGTTGCTTTACTCGCGCTCTCGTTCGCACTGGCCAGTTGGAACAACACCTGGGCGGAGGCGTTTCTGGTCGGCGTTCCTGCGGTTGCTGTACCTGCAATGATCAGCAAGGCCTTGCCAGGCCACCGCTTAACACGTATCTCATTTGCGGCCTCGCTGATGGTTTTTTCCGCTCTGCATATTCATCAGGCGCATGGCCTTATAGAAATGCACTTTGGTATCTTCGCGCTGCTTGCTGCACTCCTCTACTACCGCGACCATCTCACTATCATCACTGCAGCGGCCGTGATCGCCGTCCATCATCTGGTGTTCAACTACCTTCAGGAAATGGGTTCTGGGGTATACATCTTTGAGTACCACGCAGGTCTGGAGATTGTATTGTTACACGCCGCTTTCGTCGTTTTCGAAGCTGGCATACTTGTTTATCTATCCCGTAAAAGCTGGGCGGAGTTTCTTCAGAGTGTGGAGCTACTCAGCATTGGTGAGCATCTGCAGAAAGAAGGGCAGATTGACCTGTCTTATCAACTCGATAAACCTCAGTCTTCTTTTGGCCATACATTTAACACCTTCTTCTTTCAGGTCAATGAACTCGTCAATGAAGCACGAGAACTGTCATGCGAGATTTCGGGGATCAGCGATGACTTTGATAAATCATGCAAAACCGTCGAGATGGGATCAAGTAAGCAAAGCGACGAAACTGACCTGATTGCCTCTGCGACTCAGGAGATGACCAGCGCGATGGAGGAAATAAACCGGTTCTCAGATGAAGCAGCCGAATCTGCAACGTCTGCAACCGAAGTTTCTTCTGCCAGCGATAAAGAAATCCGCGCCGCAAGAACCAGTATCGAACGCCTGGAGCAAAATATTAAGACTGCGAATACGGTGATCGAAAACCTGGACTCAGAAAGTAACAATATCGGCTCTGTGTTATCTGTAATTCAGGGCATTGCAGAACAAACGAACCTCTTAGCACTGAATGCCGCAATTGAGGCTGCCCGTGCGGGTGAACAAGGGCGTGGCTTCGCTGTTGTTGCCGATGAAGTTCGCACCCTTGCGTCACGTACGCACGAGAGTACCGAAGAAATTCAACGAATGATTGAACAACTGCAGAAGGGCTCAAGTGAGGCAGTCAGCGCCATGGAAACATCACTCAGCGGTGTTGGCGAAAGCGTCAGCCAGATAGGGCATATTGATGAGCAACTGACGCTGATTAAATCAGCGGTAGAATCAATGAGTACGATGAATCAGCAAATTGCACAGGCTATCCGAGAGCAGAATCTGGCGGTCAACGAGGTCAATGGCAATATTATATCAATCCGTGAAATTGGAGATTCTAATCTTGCACTGGCACAGGCCTCGAAATCGAAAACGGGTGAGTTAGCCAATATGGCTGGTAAGCTCGCGAATTTACTGGCTAACTTTAAAACGCACTAAGAGCGCCCCGAAAATAATAAAAACGGCCACGAACCAGTGGCCGTTTTTTATAGCTGAAACTCCAGCTCGTACAAGAGATAACTCAGCATTTCATCATCTTCGTTAGCGAACACTCGCGCCCGTTCAAGCAGTTGACGTGCACGTGCACTGTCACCAGCGGCTGCATACGCTTTTGCCTGTCGATATAAAACGTAGGGGTTTCTGGGCTCAATCCGTCGCGCCTGATCAAGGTATGTCAGCGCGGCGCTCCAGTTGCCTGCCTGAGCAGCATCGTCTGCCTGACCAAACAGCATTTTTACCGCGGGATGATCAGTGCCATCCTGATACTGGCCGTAATCCTGAGAGGCCCCCTCTTGCGATGATGGCGTCGCACATGCAGCCAGAAAGCCAGCCACTGCAATCAAAACAATCGTTCGAACCATGAGCGAATCCCTTTACCGATACTTTGGACCCCTGACTCACAGGCAATCCTGTCTTGTGCCTGCCACGACGCGGGGAATGCATACACCTTACCAGAACAACCGTCTTCGAGTAATTGCCCTTGCGGGTTCACAGGGATCTCTATCAGACTTCTCGACGGAGCCAGCGGTTCCGTTCCCATTCTCCTGAACGATTCCTGCCAGATGGGTAATGCTCCGCTACTGCCTGTGAATGGCATTGGGGTATTGTCATCCATGCCCACCCAAATGACGCCCAAGTGACGATTATCAAATCCAGCGTACCAGGCATCCCGTTGCTCATCACTGGTACCTGTCTTGCCCGCGAGTGGCTGCGGCAGGTCATTGAGCCTCCGTGCGGTACCTTCGCGAACGACGGCCTTAAGACCTGACGTGAGCCATTCCATCGTCACCGGGTCATACACCTGCTGACCGCGGATTGCATAAGATGAAAGCATATCCCCTTCTGCAGTCGTGACCGCATCAATCGTTCGTAGCGGCATCAGAAAGCCTTCTGACGCTATGGTCTGATACATCTGAGTCATCTCGAATGGCGACAACGACATCGCACCCAGTAGCAGCGAAGGATATGGCGTAAGATCATCACGGATACCTAAGCGGACCAGTTCATCAACAACCTTCTCCAGCCCAACCGTCATGCCCAGACGAGCAGTTGCCTGATTCAGTGATCGCTGCAGAGTCTCCTGCATAGGCAGCATCCCGTGACTTTTTTTATCGTAGTTTTTCGGCTGCCAGAGACTGCCATCCTGCCCCTCTACTGTGACCGGGCTGTCGTCAACCAAAGTACCCCAGTGATAGTTACCGCTGCGCAAAGCCGCTAAGTAGACTGCTGGTTTAGCGAGAGAACCAACAGCCCTTTTCGCATTTAACGCCCGGTTAAAACCAAAGAAAGACGCGTCACGCCCACCGAGCAATGCGCGAATTTCGCCACCATCCACACTGGTGATCACCGCTGCCGTTTCCAGCTTGCCTTTCAGTCGCGGAGCACGTGTTTCTATTGACGAAAGATGCGCCTCCGCAGAGCTCTCAACCGCGCTCTGCACCCACGGATCGAGTGTTGTAAAAATCCTCAGTCCTTCTGATTGCAGATCCTGCAGACGATAATCCTGCTGTAACTGCTGCTTTGCGAGTTCGAGAAACGCGGGATACTCCCGCTGACCTGCTCGTTTCGGTGACGCGGTTAATAAAGGGCTGCGTTTAGCACGCAGGCTTTCTGCTTCGGTAATTACCTGATTTTCAGCCATCAGGCCAAGGATCAAATCCCGACGATCTTTCGAGCGTTGCGGATTGCGACGCGGGTTATAAAATGACGCCCCTTTCACCAACCCGACCAGAGTTGCGATTTCGGCGTTATCCAGTTCCCTCAAGGGTTTGCCAAAATAAAAACGCGACGCTAATCCGAAGCCATGAATACTGCGCCGCCCGGACTGCCCGAGATAAACTTCATTAATATACGCTTCAAGAATTTCTTCTTTGTCGTAGTGCAACTCCAACAGCAACGACATAAAGGCTTCCTGAACCTTACGGCTCAGTGATCGCTCATTGGTAAGAAAGAAATTTTTGACCAGCTGCTGAGTAAGCGTTGATCCGCCCTGCACCATGCGCCCGGCATTGACGTTGGCCACCATCGCCCGGGCAATGCCGGTTGGGGATATCCCCCAATGTTCAAAGAATCGCTTATCCTCGGTAATAATCAATGCGGCCACGAGCACTGGCGGGACATCTTCAAGGCGCACCAGTTCGCGGTCTTCATTATGAACAGGGAAAATGCCACCAATGTACTGAGGCTCAAGACGTACCAGAGCCTGTGCGCTTTGTTGGTCAGACACCTTTTCGACACGCTCTGACCTCAGTGTCACCTCAATAATCCGACTCGGCTCCGGACCATCCCAGAATGGAAACCCCCGGCGGTATATACGCCATGTATTCCCGACTCTCTGGTACGTACCCGGCCGATCAGCCGTCGCGCTTTGCCTGTAGTCCGACCACTGCAGCTCAGCCTGTAACTGCTCTGGCGACAGCAAAAGCCCTGGATACAGGGCGAGAGGACGAGCGTATACTTTTGCAGGTAACGCCCATTTTTTGCCATCAAAGGCTCTGCGCACTTCAGCATCGAGATAGATCAGCCAGGCAGCGAAGACCACCAGCAATACCGAAAACAAGCCAAACAGAGTCGCTTTCCAGCGGCGCGGCTTTGCTACTCCCGGATTCTCCGTGCCCTGTTTTCTCGGCGGCTTCCCTGTTTTTTTATCAGTTACTGATTTCTTAGGTACTGATTTCTTAGGTACTGATTTCTTAGGCATGGATTTCTTAGACGCTGCCTTTTCTTCGGTTGGCTTGTTGGTAGGTTTCCCTGACATCCGTTCAATAGCTCCGGCAAAACACTTGATAAAAATAGGTGGTCACAATTTTTGTAGGCAATAACAGAGGCTATATCGACCCCGCTGACAGTATCGGGTTCCCGAATGCGGGTGTCTATTTCTATAATCGCCCTGTTCCTATAGTCACTTCGGTGTACCCTTTTCACAGGTACACCTTTGCGGCTACAGTTAATTCAGGCTCCCGGCCAGACAATCAGTCAGATAACAACACAGGTTTATGCATATGCTCCCCTCCTCACTCCTACCTCACTGGCAAGCAACCGAGCCTCAGCTTGCATCTCTGGCAGAGCGAATGGGATGGCAATGGTCCGATTTTTTTACAGGCCTGAACGAAGAGCAACAAACGGCATTACAAACCGTGATTGCTCTCAGCGACTATGTCGCCGATGCCTTCCCTCGTGATCATGAACACTTATGCGCCGCCGTGAGCGACGGGTCGATCAATATTCAGATTACCCCAAAGACTATGAACGACTGGCTCGATCAACTCGCGCATGAGGCCAGTACAGAAGATGAGTGGCACGCGGCACTGCGCAAACTACGACGCCGCGCTATGGTACATATCATCTGGCGGGATGCACTGAAAACAGCCAGAACACTGGAAACGACGAAAGCGCTTTCTCAACTCGCCGACCTCTGTGTCGTCCGCAGTATTCAGTTCCTGTCGCCGTTACTTGAATCCCGCCATGGCCAGCCTGTGGGTAAAGAATCCGGCGAACAGCAGCACCTCCTTGTCATTGGTATGGGAAAGCTCGGCGGCTGGGAGCTGAATCTAAGCTCCGATATTGATCTTATTTTCGCCTACCCCGACAGTGGCAACACCACGGGGCCGAAGGTCATCAGTAATCAGGAATTCTTTATTAAGCTTGGCCAGAAACTGATTCAGGCGCTTGATAAGCAAACCGTCGATGGCTTTGTCTTCCGTACTGACATGCGCCTGCGCCCTTACGGTCAGAGTGGCCCTCTGGTGATGAATTTCGCTTCTATAGATGAGTATTACCAAAGCCAGGGGCGCGACTGGGAACGCTACGCCATGGTGAAAGCCCGGGTAATGACCGGAGAAGAAACGCCTGAGGCGCAAGAACTGCTCGATATTCTGAGGCCATTTACCTATCGCGTTTACGTAGACTTCAGTGCTTTCGAGTCGCTGCGCTCAATGAAAGCCATGATTAATGCAGAAGTGCGCAGACGTGGACTAACCAACAATGTGAAGCTGGGCCCGGGCGGCATACGCGAAGTCGAATTTATCGTACAGGCGTTTCAGCTGATCCGTGGTGGCCAGGAAAAACATCTTCAGATACGGGAACTCGCCGATGTCCTTGATATCCTCGCTGCTGAGGGCTACCTGCCGTCGGGTGCCACCGAAGAGCTGAAAAGCGCCTACTTCTTTTTGCGTGATACCGAGCACGCAATTCAGAGCTTACGGGATGAGCAGACGCAGGAACTACCCACAGACCCAAGCGATCAGACACGCATAGCGGTCTCAATGCAATGCGACGACTGGGAAGCCTTCGTCACTTTGCTGAATCAGCACCGAAGCATTGTCGGCCACCATTTCGCACAAATCGTAGCGCACGACGACGAGCAGGATGACAAAGAAGCCGACCTCGTCTGGCTCGACCTCTGGCATGGCGAACTGAACGAAGAGGCCGCCAGAGATTTCCTTGAGCAGTATCCGTGTGCTGGTGAATCTGCCGTGCGCGAGCGCATCGATACCTTCCGTGAATCACGCCCGGTGACCAATATGCAGCAGATAGGCCGCGAACGCCTTGAAGCACTGATGCCTTCGTTACTGGAGCAGGTCTGGGCGCAAGACAACACCGAAGAAACACTTGAGCGGATCATCCCTCTGCTCGAAGCGGTACTCAGACGCACAGCGTATCTCGTTCTGCTCAGTGAAAACCCACAGGCGCTGGAGCAACTGATTAAACTCTGTTCGGCATCCAGCTGGGTCGCAGAATTCATTACCCGAACACCACTTCTTCTCGACGAGCTTCTGGTGCCGGAATCTCTGTATCGACTGCCCGACCAGAGTGAACTGCAGGAAGAACTGCATCTCCGTTTGTTGCGCATCGAAGCCGATGATCTCGAACAGCAGATGGAGCAGATGCGACAGTTTGTGCGTGCTCACAAACTCCGCGCAGCAGCCTGCGAAGTAATGAACAAACTGCCTCTGATGAAAATCAGCGACTACCTCACCCGTCTGGCAGAAACCACCATGACCATGGTGCAGAATCTGGCGTTCGAGCAGATGGTCGCTAAGTATGGCTATCCGACTGACGCGAACAAAGAGCCCGTATATACCCCCGAGTTTCTCATTGTGGGTTATGGCAAAGTGGGCGGGATGGAATTGAGTTACAGCTCAGACCTTGATCTGGTCTTTATTCATAACGGGCACGCAGGCGGCTACACCACAGGTGAACGCAGCCTCGACAACGGCGTTTTCTATACCCGCATGGGTCAGCGCATGGTCCACTTCTGTAGTACGCAGACACGATCAGGTGACCTGTACGAAGTCGACCTGCGCCTTCGTCCGTCAGGTAACTCCGGCATGATCGTAGCGTCTCTTAACGCCTTCAAAGAATACCAACAGAACCATGCCTGGACCTGGGAGCATCAGGCGCTGGTCCGCGCACGCGTAATCAGCGGGTCCAGTGAGCTGGAGGCAGGCTTTAATGACATCCGTCAGAAAATCCTGACATCACAACGAGATATTCCTGAACTGCGCGAAGAAGTGCGAGCCATGCGGCAAAAAATGAGGGATAATCTTGGCTCTAAAGATACGAACGGCCAGCAGTTTCACCTGAAACAAGATGAAGGGGGTATTGTTGACATCGAGTTTCTGGTTCAATATGGCGTACTGGCCTGGTCACACCAGCATCCTGAGCTTATTCAGGTCACCGATAACATGCGGTTGCTGGATGCCTTAACGAAGGCCGGTCTGATGGCTCCACAAGACTGTCAGACCCTACAGGAAACCTACCTGTCCTACCGAGCCGAAACTCACCGGCGTGCATTGCAGAAACAATCCCTGCTCCTCGAGAGCGACTCCGTGTCGGCACTCGGATTTGATGCACGGCGTAATGATGTGACCCGACTGTGGAAACTCTGGCTTGAACCTGAGCAGTAACCACTGCTAGGCAAGCGCAGACTGCTGAACGTTTACTGAATTACCGAATACAACATTACATTTACGAGTGAGGTCCTTATGCTACCTTCCATGTCTGACCGTGATGGTCTGATCTGGCTTGACGGAGAGTTAGTCGACTGGCGCGATGCCAAAGTTCACGTACTGACTCACACCCTACATTACGGTATGGGCGTCTTTGAAGGTGTGCGGGCTTATGAAACTGATCAGGGCGCGGCGATTTTCCGTCTGCAGGAACACACCGACCGCCTGTTCCGCTCCGCACACATTCTGAATATGAAACTGCCTTACACGCGAGAAGAGCTGAACGAAGCTCAGCGTGCTGCAGTACGTGAAAACAACCTCGACAGTGCCTACATCCGCCCGATGGCGTTTTACGGCTCTGAAGGCATGGGCCTGCGTGCTGACAACCTGAAAGTTCACGTCATGGTCGCCGCCTGGGAATGGCCGGCTTACATGGGTGAAGAAGCAAAAACTCAGGGCATTAAAATCCGTACCTCAAGCTACACCCGCCACCACGTGAATATCACCATGTGTAAAGCGAAAGCGAACGGCAACTACATCAACTCGATGCTGGCCTTGAGAGAAGCCATCGACAGTGGCTGCGAAGAAGCTCTACTACTGGACAACGAAGGCTATGTTGCTGAAGGCTCAGGGGAGAACTTCTTCCTTGTTCGTGACGGCATTATTTACACGCCAGAACTGACCTCATGCCTGGATGGTATTACCCGTAAAACCATCATCGAAATGGCTCAGTCTCTGGGTTATGAAGTACGCGAAAAACGCATTACTCGTGACGAAGTCTATGTTGCCGACGAAGCCTTCTTTACCGGAACCGCTGCAGAAGTACTGCCGATTCAGTCTCTGGACGGTCGCATTATCGGTAAGGGTTGTCGTGGCCCAGTCACCGAAAAGCTGCAGACCATGTACTTTGATACTGTGACGGGCAAGAACCCATTCAATGCTGAGTGGATTACTCCTTGTAAATAATTTCTCTGATTTTATTTTTATGTGAGTAAATTAAAAAAACCCCGGTTTAACCGGGGTTTTTTAATTCAGAGTAAAATCACACCAGATAGTGTCTCTTCGTAATTGCATTCTATTCTCGAGCCACCCGTCTCTTCGGCATCAGACCAGATATCCATACCACTTATTTCGCCAGAGCTCTCATTAACATTCAAAGTCACTGAGCCACTCATTTCATATGAATAATCATATTCTGGCTCACTATCAGATTCACTGTACGTTATCGTTACTTGATTACCATCCACACTAGTGAAATTAGTTCTATCTTCGGTACGTATATAACCCTGTGCCCAGTTCACGATCATATTGTATGAGTTAGTATAAGTACGCTCTGAACCATCGCACTCACTCTCAACCGTCGCGTTAACCTCATACAAGTATTCGTTCTCAGACAAGCCAACACTCTCACGATTCGGCGTCGTGACCTGCAATTCATAAGGACCATTGCCATACCAGGATTCGACTTCCAGCTGATAATTCTCGCCACTGGCAGCCTGGAAGATAATCCACTCCTGTGAAGAGTCAGAGGTACTGTCATCTGAAACACTGTTGCCGTCTACCTCCAGGTCGAGGTCTTGTGCAGAAGATGAAAGTGCAAGCAACACTTCACCATCAGCTTCCGATACGAAGGTCCATCGCTCGACGCCGTCCTCAGCAATTTCACTCTGAATCAAACTATTGAGGTATACGGTACCAGAAGTCACAGTTACAAGTTCAGGCGTTGAAGCGGGCCCTTTGAGCGACGCGTCCAGAGCAATACCAGTCGACGCAGTGGAGCCATCTTCGCCACCACACCCAATCAACGTCGTTGTAAGAACCCCAGTTGCTATGATTGAAAGCTTATTCATAAATTCTCCTTAATTAGTGGGGAGCACTATACCACGTTGCCAGCGCCCATCACTGTCAGGAGGCAACAGACAAGAGATTGTCGACTTTATAGTCGTACCGCCCGTCACAAAGTCTATCTGGGTAACACATTCACCATATTCCCCAGAAGATACCGTCCGTATCTGAGTTGAACCGCCATTCCAAAGCGTGTCCCCTAGCACTGATGTTTCAGAAGCAAATTTCTCATCCGCTCAACCTAAAAAAGCCCACAAGCAAAGAAAGATACTGTCAGAGAATGCACATATTTGGGTATCAGAATCAGCGATTGCTTCCTCCTCTAAAGCCAGCTAATCCTTCAATAACCAATCCTTCAACAAACCAGTTGTGGCGCCCGTAATCTTGTTGACATTGTTTTCGTTTCTGATGATTCAATAAACTATCAAGCTCTCTATGAGCGATCTGTAAGTTATGAGTGAACTCCATGGCAGGAGTGCCACTTCTTCAAGAGCCATTCAAAGGGCTTGATACGTGTTATCGCAACCGCACCACTGTTTTTAATGAGTGAGTCATTGTCTGTGATTGTGCTGCAGTTTGACGAGAATGTACTTTAGTTTGGCTTAAAATCTGACACCAGGCAGCCTTCCAGCATCAAGATGATGTAATAAAGAACATGCTCAGTTCATCAACGTGCTGAAGAGGGCAGGAGGGAATCATGCAATGGCGAAAGGAATACGATAAAAAGCGGTTATCGCCCGATGCTGCAGTTAATCTGCTGAAAGACAGCAATAATCTGATTCTCGGCATGAGCGTCGCTATGCCACCTGCCTTGCTGAAAGCTCTGGGTCATGCTTTTGCAAAAGATCAGCTACCGCCACTCAATGTCTATTACATGCACGGCACCGAAGCGCTGGCAGACTCTCTGTTAAAAAATGAGCTCGAAGGTAAGTTCACCCCTAGGTGCCTGTTTTTAAGCAGTCACGACCGCAAAGCCATCGCCGGACTTCAGAACCCGCATTGGGTTGAGTTCGTTCCGTGTGCCTTTCATCAGGTGGGCCGCCTGCTAACTCAGCAGGTTGAGCCTGACTGTTTTATGGTGACGGTATCTCCAATGGATAAGCACGGCTATTTCAGCCTGGGTACCAATGCCGATTATGGTGCTTCGGTTATTCGCAAAGCCAAGAAAGTCATCGTAGAAGTGAACCGCAATATGCCTCGTACCTTTGGTGAGTGCTCAGTACATATCTCAGAAGTTGACGCGCTTATCGAGGCAGACAGCGCCTTGTCCGAAGTGACTGAAGCCGCCCCCTCTGAAACTGACCAGCTGATCGCTCGCCAGGTTGCCGAATACATTCACGATGGCGATACGCTACAGATGGGGGTCGGCGGCGTGCCTGCGGCTGTCGCCCGATTGCTGGACTCACACAAAAACCTTGGGCTCCATAGCGAGCTGTTTTCTCCAGCCATCGCCGCGCTGATTCAGAACGGTGTGATTAACGGTCGGGAAAAGCGATTGATGCAACATAAGCATGTCTACACCCTCGCGATAGGAGATCGTGCGATGTACGACTTTATGGACGATAACCCATCGGTTGTTGGTTACCCGGCGTCGTGGGTGAATCATCCATCCGTGATACGTAAAAATCCGAACATGGTGTCGGTAAATTCCGCCATTGAGGTCGATATTACAGGTCAGATCAACGCCGAATCCATTAAGGGCACACCGTTTTCTGGCACCGGAGGTCAACTTGATTTCGTCCGTGGTGCTTTTGCTTCGCATGGCGGCCGCTCGTTTATCGCCCTCCACTCTACTGCAAAAAAAGGGACGCTGAGCCGCATCGTTCCTGAGCTATCCGGCGGGTGTGTGACTGATACACGCATGGATGCCCATTTCGTTGTCACTGAGTTTGGCTGCGTCGACCTCAAAGGATTGTCTCTGCCTCAGCGCACCCGGGCACTGATTGATATAGCGCACCCGGCCTTCAGAGATGAGCTGGAAGCGCATGCACGCAGCCGCCGTCTGATTTGAGCCTGATAGAACTTCAACAGCCAGATAGCCCAGAAAGAAGTAACAGCCAATCTTCTTACTCAAGCAGGTTTCTTTGTCTTTTTCTTTCTGCGCCGGAAAGTGCTTTTACCTCCGCCCGGGTTATTCGATGTCATCGCAGGCATAGTCGCTACTCGCGCAGCGGTCACAAGTGAGTCAAGCTCCTGATTCAACGGCTGCATAAAACCGTTATAACTACCCTGCCCCTCGCTGATGTCATTCAGTTGTTTCTCCCAAAGCGCAGTCATATCGGGGTGTGAACAGGATTCTGGCAAAACCGAAATCAATTGTTTCCCAGTCTCTGTTGCCTGAATGCTTTTGCCCGTGCGCTGTAAAAACTTACGTTTGAATAAAAGCTCAATGATACTGGCACGGGTCGCTTCGGTGCCCAGACCATCGGTATCCTTAAGCACTTTACGCAGTTCGGCGTCCTTTACATGGCGAGCAATGCCCGTCATCGCCGCAAGCAGGGTGGCATCGGTATAGTGCTTTGGTGGCTCTGTGTGTTTCTCTTCGAACACAGGTTCGCCACTCCACACCGTCTGCCCCACTGAAAGATCCGGAAGCGGCGAAGATTTTTTATCTTTCGCCGGCAAAAGCGCTTTCCAGCCTTCCGTCAGCGTGATCCGCTCCCGCGCGGAGAATGATCCACCAGCAATTTCAAGATTGATACGAGTATCTGAGTAGCTGTACAGATCACAGAATTGCATCAGATACTGCCGGGCGATAAGACGATAAATTTTCGTTTCAGAGTCGCTTAAATGTCCGGAATTTTTTTTCGACGTAGGAATAATAGCGTGGTGCGCTCCGACTTTTTTGTCATTAAACGCCGGAGATCTTCGTGATTTATCTGTGTACTGAATCATTTTTTCAGCATCCGTCAGTACAGAACGGATTGCGGCGCTAATCTGGGGCATTTCCTTGTGGTGGTCGCCAGGGAGATATCGGCAATCGGAACGAGGGTAGGTAATCAGCTGATGCTTCTCATACAAGCTCTGACAAATATCCAGTACTGTTTTCGCTGCCATACCGAAGGCTTTTGCGGCATCGATCTGTAGAGAAGACAGGTTATAAGGCAAAGGTGCATTCTGCTTACCCGGTTTTTTATCAAACGCTTTTACCTGCGCTGGCTGCTGGCGAATCCGGTTTACCACGTTCTGCGCAAGTTTTGGGTTCAACACCCGTCCATCTTCATCCTGATAGGGCCGGCAGGCCTCACTCGGCTGCCAGCGCGCATGGAAGCATAACGGCGCCCCCTCATTAAGATGTATTGAGGCCTGTACTTCATAAAAAGGCTTGCTGACGAAATTGCGGATTTCCTGATCACGGCGGACCACCAGCCCCAGTACAGGTGTCTGCACCCGACCGACCGAGAGCACCCCACGATTGCCCGCCTGCTGGCCCTTAATCGTCCAGGCTCGCGTGAGATTTATGCCGTACAACCAATCCGCACGACTGCGCGCCAGCGCAGAGACAGAGAGCGGTATAAATTCGCTGTTGCTACGCAGCTCACCCATAGCACGCTTGATTGCCGATGGATTCAGGTCGCTAACCAGTAAGCGTTGGGCATTACGGCGCTTAGTCTGTGGCGTTTTCAGGTAATCAATCACCTCATCCACTAACAGCTGACCTTCGCGGTCCGGGTCGCCCGCGTGAACCAATTGATCGGCCTCCTTGACCAGTTTTCGTAAAACGCTCAGTTGCTTCCGGGTTTTAGGTTTGGGCTGAAGCTGCCACTCGTCAGGTGAGATCGGCAGATGGTCCAGCTGCCACTTTTTAAAGACGGGGTTGTAGGCCTCCGGCTCTGCCTGCTCGAGCAGATGCCCGATACACCAACTGACGACGTCACCATTGGCGGCACGAATGCAGCCTTCTTCTTTTTTATGTGGGCGGGGAAGAACCTCGGCAATGGCACGGGCAAGGCTGGGTTTTTCGGCTATGAAGAGGCGCATGATGGCGAACGCTTAAGCTGTATAAACAGCCAGTAGTTAACCATCATACCAGTGCGTTAGCAAACAGAGTGTTAACGCGAAAGCTTTTAACGTCAGGCGGCCACCGGTGGCTTTGCCCAAATTACACCACGGTGCTTTTCGTATATATCCCGGACCCACTGTAGCGCTGGACTATCAGACCACTGCTGGGCCGGACCCGCCATTTTTTCGCGGAATTCAGCAGTACTATAAATAGGATGCTGTTCTGGACAGGCTAATGGCGCCAGTAAAGAAGCAGCTGTGATATCCGCCACTGTCAGCTGATCTCCTACCAGATATTCTCCTGCCTGCTGAATACGTTCTTCCAACCAACGGATTTCGGCATCAATCTTCTGCTCTGCACGGGCGACGTCCTTTTTGTTAATTTTCAGCTTCACTTTGAACACAGGCTTAATAACCGGATAAAAGGTCCGCACGAAGACTTCTTCCCAAGGCTTCGAGAACTGCGTCCAGATGTCTTTGATCAGAGCATCATGCGCAAACCCAGGCAGGTAAAGGTAGCGAGCAACCGGCTTACCTATCGCATCAAACCGCTGCTGAATAGCGACAATCTCTTGCTCGTATGCCGCCGGCATTGTCTTCAATGGGCCAAATTCACTGTTCAGCCAACCAACAATGCGTGGGCTATCCTGCACACAGGTTTCACCCCGCTGCACCAGAGGCACAGTTGTTTCGGCACGCTTACCTTTAATCAGCATGGGCAAGGTATGTACTGCAGGCGTCAGTGCGATCTCGTTGTACGCAATCCCTTCATAGTCGAGCAGCCAGCGGATTTTCTCGCTGTAGTGAGACATATTAATTGTGAAGAGAGTAAGCGGTGTATTGGCTGTCATCGAGGCGTCCTGATGTCCGTGGCATTGAGATATACAGGTGTCCATCATACAAGTTTGTATGCGGCCAAACAGGTCTGATCTGGACGCAATGCTAACTCAACGGTCATTTACAAAGGGATACAGATCTATATCAAAAAAAATTGATATAGAATTCAAAATCACTATACTGGCTAACATGAATGATCCGACTACCCATGATTTGACCTTAGCCAGACTGGCTCTGGCATCTAAAGCCGCAGGAGACCCTCTGCGCATGGGAGTCATGAAACTATTGGGGCAGGGTGCATTCGGTGTACTTGAGCTTTGTCAGATCTTCGATATCAAGCAGTCGAGCATGAGTCACCACCTGAAAGTGCTGTCGCAGGCCGGGTTAGTCAGTAATCAGCGCGAAGGCAACAGTATCTTTTATCGCCGGCCCCTGAATACGGGCGACGATGCTTTCAGTAACTGGCTGCGTAGTTTGTTCCGCACCATGGACGCTGCGCATGATGATGTTGATCTCAGCCCGGCGGTATCGGGCGTACTTGCTGAACGAGCAGAGGCTTGCGCCGGTTTTTTCGCGCGACACGCCGATGACTTTCGGGAGCAGCAGGATCTGATCGCCTCGTACGAGCAATACGGTGATGCACTGGCGACCATTCTTGACTCGCTGGGCTACCGTCCCGGTCAGGGCTCAAATAGTGGCTACGCTTTGGAAATCGGCCCTGGCGAGGGAGCATTTCTGCAACCGCTGAGCAAGCGATTTAACGGCGTAACCGGCCTGGATATATCGCCAGACCTGCTCTCAAAAGCAGAAACGTTCTGCTCAAACGAGCAACTGAGCAACGTGGCACTCGTACAGGGAGATACACGGACCCTGCTGGAGTCACAAGAGAAAGCAGGCAGCTATGACTTCGCTGTTGCCAATATGGTGCTGCACCATGTGCCGTCACCCAAAAGTATTTTTAACGATGTCGCTCAGCTTCTGCATTCTGGTGGCACGTTTTTAGTAACCGATCTGTGTCGACACGAACAAGTGTGGGCGCGTGAGTCGTGTGGAGATTTATGGCTTGGCTTTGAACCTGCCGATCTCAGTCAGTGGGCTGAAGAAGCCGGGCTGAAGGAAGGACAAAGCCAGTATTCCGGTTTAAGGAACGGGTTTCAGATCCAGTTCCGCTTATTTCATGCTTGAGTGCATTTTTTTGAGGAGTCGCAAATGAGCGAATATTCAATTTTTACTTCAGAGTCTGTTTCTGAAGGTCACCCGGACAAAGTCGCTGACCAGATTTCGGACGCGGTACTGGATGCCATCATTGCTCGTGATCCTTACGCCCGTGTTGCTGTTGAAACATTGGTGAAAACGGGCATGGCCGTGGTTGCCGGTGAGCTGACCACCTCCTGCTACGTCGACCTCGAAGAAATCGTGCGCGATGTCATCACAGGCATTGGTTACAACAGCTCTGATGTCGGCTTCGACGGCGCGACCTGTGCCGTACTGAACGGTATTGGTAAGCAGTCTGTTGATATCAACATGGGTGTTGACCGTGCTAAGCCTGAAGATCAGGGCGCGGGCGACCAAGGCCTGATGTTCGGTTACGCGACCAACGAAACCCCGAACCTGATGCCAGCGCCTGTGTACTACGCGCACCTGTTGGTGCAGCGTCAGTCGGAACTGCGTCGTAACGGCACCCTGCCTTGGCTGCGTCCGGATGCAAAATCTCAGGTCACCATCAACTGGGAAGGCGACAGTCCGAAAGTGGATGCGGTTGTACTGTCAACGCAGCACGATCCAAGCATCTCTCTGGAAGAACTGCGCGCTGAAGTGCTGGAGCACATCATCAAGCCAGTACTGCCCGCTGAATGGCTGCATGAAGGCACGCTGTACCACATCAACCCGACCGGCAACTTCGTGATCGGTGGTCCTGTGGGTGATGCGGGCCTGACTGGCCGTAAGATCATCGTTGATACCTACGGCGGTATGGCCCGTCACGGTGGCGGTGCGTTCTCTGGTAAAGATCCATCAAAAGTTGACCGTTCTGCGGCTTACATGGGCCGCTATGTCGCCAAGAACATCGTTGCTGCGGGTCTGGCTGACCGCTGTGAAATTCAGGTGTCGTACGCCATCGGTGTTGCTGAGCCGACGTCTGTGTCGGTTAACAGCTTCGGCACTGGCAAGATCAGCGACATCGAGCTGGCGAAAGTGATCCGCGAGGTGTTCGACCTGCGTCCATATGCCATCCAGAACCAGCTGGAACTGCTGAACCCTATGTATCAGGCAACGGCGGCATACGGCCACTTTGGCCGTGAACCGTTCGAAATGACCTACGAATACAAAGACAACGGTGAAGCGAAAAGCAAAACCTTCACTGCGTTCACTTGGGAGCGCACTGACAAGGTGGATGCACTGAAAACCGCCGCAGGCGTTTAATCGCGCACTAAATCTCAAATTTATTTTCAGGTCGCTGGTATTCCCCGGCGACCGTAACAGCAAAAGGGCAAAAAGATGACCCAGTTTACTGATTACAAAGTTGCAGATATGAGCCTCGCCGACTGGGGCCGTAAAGAAATTAAAATCGCCGAAGACGAAATGCCGGCTCTGATGGCACTGCGTCGTAAGTACAGCGATGACAAGCCGCTGGCGGGCGCAAAAATCATGGGTTGTATCCACATGACCATTCAGACCGCCGTTCTGATTGAGACTCTGGTGGACCTGGGCGCTGATGTACGCTGGTCTTCGTGCAATATTTTCTCAACTCAGGATCATGCGGCGGCTGCTATCGCTGCGGCGGGCATCCCTGTCTTCGCTTGGAAAGGTGAAACTGAAGAAGAATTCCTCTGGTGCATTAAGCAGACCATTCTGGCTGAGAAAGACACAGATCAGGTGTGGGATGCCAACATGATCCTCGACGACGGCGGCGACCTCACCGAAATGGTTCACAACGACTTTCCAGAGATGCTGAACAAGATTCACGGTATTTCTGAAGAAACCACCACGGGTGTACACCGCCTGCTGGAAATGATGAAAGAAGGAACCCTGAAAGTCCCTGCGATCAACGTAAATGACGCTGTGACCAAATCTAAGAACGACAACAAATACGGCTGCCGCCACTCGCTGAACGACGCTATCAAGCGTGGGACGGACCACCTGCTGTCGGGTAAGAAAGCACTGGTCATCGGCTACGGTGATGTAGGTAAAGGGTCTGCCGCTTCTCTGCGTCAGGAAGGCATGATTGTTAAGGTCACTGAGATCGATCCTATCTGTGCTATGCAGGCCTGTATGGATGGTTTCGAAGTGGTTTCTCCGTACATCAACGGAGAAAACAAAGGCACGCTGGAATCTGTCGACGGCGATCTGCTGGGTAAAACCGATCTGATCGTGACGACCACCGGTAACGTGAATGTCTGCGACAAGTTCATGCTTCAGAAGCTGAAGAGCGGCGCCGTCGTCTGTAACATCGGTCACTTCGATAACGAAATCGATACCGCGTTCATGCGTGAGAACTGGGAATGGGACGAGATCAAGCCGCAGGTGCATAAGGTGTATCGTGACAAAGCGACTGACGATCACCTGCTGCTTTTGTCAGAAGGCCGCCTGGTGAACCTTGGTAATGCGACTGGCCACCCATCACGTATCATGGATGGTTCATTCGCTAATCAGGTGTTGGCGCAGATCTATCTGTATGAACGCAAGTTCGCCGACATGATGGAAGCCGAGAAAAAAGAAAGCATCTACGTTAAAGTTCTTCCAAAGAAACTCGACGAAGAAGTGGCGAAAGATATGGTAGAAGGCTTTGGTGGTGTGATTACCAAGCTGACTCCAACTCAGGCGAAGTACATTGATGTCGATGTAGATGGTCCGTACAAGCCAGAAGCGTACAAGTACTGATGTTTGAGCGGAGCTAGCTGCATTGGCATAGCTTTGTTGAAAAGCGGCGCGAAATACTCACTTACACCCAGTAAGCTGCGTTTTCACGCCACTTTTCGCCTTGCTCTGCCTGCTTCGCTAACGCTCCCCGGAAGCTTGTAGGAAGTGAGCAGCGCGTAAGCTTGGAACAAAATAATTGGTGAGAGAGGGGCTCTCTCTGCCAGATTAAGAGAAGTGAAAATGACGACCTTAAGTTTTGAATTTTTCCCGACCAAAACCGAGGAAGGGACAGAAAAACTACTGAAAGTGCGCGACGAACTCGCTGCCTTTAATCCAGAGTTTTTCTCGGTGACCTACGGTGCCGGTGGTTCTACCCGCGACCGCACCTATGCCATCGTCAAAGCCATTCAGGAACGTGGTATTGCTGCCGCGCCTCACCTGTCATGCGTCGGCGACAGCAAAGAAGATCTGCGCTCACTGTTGAACGAGTACAAAGACCTGGGCATCGACCGCATCGTTGCTCTGCGTGGCGACCTGCCCAGCGGCGCAGGCCTGGCCAGCAGCGAACTGCGTTTCGCCAATGAGCTGGTTGAATTCATCCGTGAAGAAACCGGTGACCACTTCACCTTAGAAGTCGCGGCATACCCAGAGATGCACCCACAGGCGACCAGTTTTGAAAGCGACCTCGAACGCTTTGTAAACAAAGTGAAGGCAGGTGCGGACAGTGCGATTACTCAGTACTTCTTCAATGCCGACAGCTACTTCTACTTTGTTGACCGGGTTCGTGACATGGGTGTAGATATTCCAATTATTCCCGGTATTATGCCAATAACTAACTACAGCAAACTGGCACGCTTCTCAGATGCATGTGGTGCTGAGATTCCACGCTGGATCCGTAAACAGCTGGAAGCCTATGGTGACAATACAGAATCAATCCAGCAGTTTGGTGAGGAAGTCGTCACTGAAATGTGCCATCGCCTGCTCGAAGGCGGCGCACCGGGTATTCATTTCTATACCCTGAACCAATCTGAGGCCAGCCTGCGCGTCTGGCGGAATCTGATCTGATCAGAAAACAATGGCGCGGCAAAGATAAAGGACATTCACTGTGAAGATCGCGATATTTGCCGCGCGAAAAACCCATCGTCATTATGCCAATAAACTCAGTGGCTACCTGAGGCACTCTGGTGCTAGTGAGACATCGGTACTGTGGTACAAAAATCTCTGGCAGACACCCGCATGGTTAATCACGCTATTCCGGGCTCCCGGGTCGTCACTAATTCGGGTGGCAATCGACTTCCTACATACCAAACAGAATAGTCCCGCCTCCGTCGCTTCAGGTGGGAAGCGGTTCTATATTTTATTTCCCCTTAAATTAATAGAAGCACGGGCTCTATACAGCATCTATTATCACACGCTTAAGAGTCGGCAATTTTCTCACCTTGTGATCTGGAATGGCCTGAAGTTCCGTCAGCGGATTGCTGTCATAGCTGCCCGGGACCTTGGCATACCCACCATGTATATTGAACGCGGACTCTTCCCTGGGACCACCACGCTGGATCCTCAAGGCATCAATTATCTAAACTCCGTACCGCGTGAACCAGCCTACTACAAGACACACTGCAAGGAATTTTCGGTTACACCCTGTCCAGTTTCACGCCCGGATAAACTTCCGGACTCATATATATTCGTTCCCTTTCAAGTGAATACAGATAGCCAGATTGTACTGTTCTCCCCTTGGCTTAAAAACATGTTTGATATGGTGAAGCACTTTGAACAAGCCGAAAAAACACTCGGGGATAAGATGCCACACGTTGTTTTTAAGCCTCACCCAGCCTGTGAGCAGGATTACAGTGACCTGATTGAAAAAATCAATTCACGCAAAGGAAAACTGCATATTGAAACCGATACTCCAACGCCAGTATTGATCGGTCATGCAGATGCCGTGTGTACCATAAACTCTTCAGTCGGGATGGAGGCTATCCTGATGAACAAAAAACTTATCATTCTCGGTCAGGCATTCTATGGAATTGAAGGTCTGACACTCAAAGCAAAAGGGCAGCAGGGGCTCGAAAATGCCCTCAGAAACGTAGCAGACTGGCAGCCTGATCAGGCCCTACGTAATGCTTTTCTGACACATATAAGAGATGAGCACATTGTACCGGGAAGTTGGCAGAACCCTGACGACCACCATCTGGACTCAATGGCTTCCCGTATTCTTTCATTCATACGCTGATATCACTGATCATGGCCCATCACCTTTTTCTGGCGTCTACCCCATTTAATATTGTGATTGCCAGTATGATTGCTCTTGAACTACCCAAAGAGGATATCAGCGACCTATGGCTGATTGATCAACCTCATGAAAGCTCGGAATTTATTAAGAGAGTCCTGTCATGGAGTGGCTCGCCTTTCAAAGAAATTCGCCTGGCTACCTTTCAAGCTAAAAGTCTCGACGCCAAGAAGCAGCGCAAAAACATTCTGGAGCAACTTACCCAGCAGGCCATGAGTCTGGACGTAACAGATCTGTATACCGGAAATGACCGCCGTATAGAGTTTCAATGGCTTATGGCCCATCTGCCATCCACAGTGAAAGGTCACTACATTGACGACGGCACCTACTCTTACATTGGCAGAAAGACCGGCTGGTTGAGTGATGGGATCATAGACAATCTTCTCAAAAAGCTTACCTATGGATTCTGGTGGAAACAACCTGAGACAATCGGTGCATCTGACTGGATCCAGATGGCTCACCTTGCATTTCCGGAACACGCAGTGCCCCAGCTCCGGAAAAAAGAGGTCCGGCAGATCCCGGATCTACTCTCACATCCAGCTTTCGCCTCACTGGGCGCTGATTATTCTGACACGCTATCAGAAATAGCAGAGCTGAATGCATTAATCATCCTTCCTCACGAATCTGTACGTTCGGAAAAGACTGAGCAACTACTGCTACAGGAAGGGAGTCAGCATGTAAACTGCGGTATCAAGCGCCACCCACGCTCAGAGTCCGCAACAACCGAGAATGCCGGATGGATGAAAGAGGTCAACGCAAAAATTCCTTTCGAGCTACTCCTGGGCGGATTAAAACCGGGATGCTGCGTTATCGGCGATATATCCAGTGCTCTGCTGACAGCTCGCTGGCTGCGCCCACAGCTTAAGGTCGTATGTCTCGCAGAAAAAACAAATAGCCTGACAGAACTAATGGATAAAATTGGAATTGAGGTAAGAATTGTATGAACCACACTTTCACTTCAAGTGGCAGGCTGATTTCGTATCTGATGCTGGCAGGTCTTATTGCCTATGGTTTGAACTACCAGATCACCAAGACTCTACTCCACCTGTCTGCACTCGTTGCGCTGGTTACCTGGCTACGTGTTGGGGTGCAGTGTTTTACCGCGAAAAATAATCTACCGGTAAAATTTGACCTGAAAGATCCCCGCATAATCTTGAGTATTCTTCTGCTCTTATCTGCCTCGATAGTTCTGGTGGAAACATCTCTATCTGAAACTTTAATGTCAGATCGATTCAGAAAAGACTTCGTGACCCCTGCGATATGCTTTGCCCTGATTCTGCCTGTTGCTACTGTAGACAAGCTTACCTTTCAATTATTTCGCTGGGCTTTACCAGTTTCGGTTGCATGCATGGCAATTCCCGGAGTTATTGACCAGTATGCACACAGTTCACCGAGCTACCGAACCAGTGGCAATATTTCACTTCAGATAATTTACGGAACCAATCTGGCTATATTAAGTGCGACCGTAATTATGTCTATGATGACTATGAAGCCCCTCAGGCATCCAATCCTGCTTGTTGTCAGTCTTCTCGCAAGTGTTTTGGGAATATGGGCAATTATTCTGAGTGGCAGTCGCGGACCACTGCTTTCAATACTGGTTGTTTCCCTGTTTACCATTACTCTAGTAGGCCTGAAGTATATAGGCTGGATTAAAACCGTAGTAATAGTCATCTTACTCAGTTCGGTTACCACATTTGCAGTAATGCAGTCCTCTATGTTTTCCAGACTGAGTGACGGTCTTTCAAATATATCCTCCAACGTAAAAAGCAGTTCAATGGGATTGAGATTTGAAATGTGGAGGGGAGCCAAAGACCTGATTATTGAACACCCCATCAGCGGGGTTGGTATCGGACAGCAGAATGATCATTTTAAAGCAAAGAACCTAGAGTTAAAGGACTACATGCACCCACGAGCAACCAGCTTCATCCACCTTCATAATGATTTTATAAACGCTATGACCTGGATGGGCATCCCGCTCGGGCTACTATTTATGGCATTTACCGTATACCCACTAGCATGGGCCCTTAGAAATAAGAGGAATATCGTCGCACAGTCTGTGCTTGCGGTGTCGACTGTCTATTTACTCAACGGACTGACTAACACTCCGTCAATTCGGGCGACCTCACTCACACTTATGTTGTCAGTCATCTTCCTGCTTCTGCAATTCTCAGCTTACCGTTTGGATACACCCTCTTCAGATAACGCCAGGTAGTATTTGGCGACCTCAGCAGAATCGAAGCGCTTTTCAATCCAGGCGGGAATTTTCGGATACTCACACAGCGCTCGATCCATCGCGGTCGCCAGAGCACTCACGTCCCCCACTGGCACCAAAAACGGCGCCAGTTCATCAATCAGTATTTCAGAAGGTCCTGATGGACAATCTGTCGCGACGGCTGGAGTACCGACAAGAAGAGACTCAATCAAAGCTCGCGGAGAACCCTCAGCCTCAGAAGCAAGAACTGAAAGCGCTGCATTTTTAAGCAGACGATATGGATTCCCATCCCAGCCCCAAAAAATCACTCGCTCCTGCAGGCCCATTTCATTGACTAATGCCCTAAGATTATTCTCATCTTCCCCCCGGCCCACTAATACCAGTGAAACCTCTGTGTTCTGCATACACCCCAGTGCCCGAATTGTATCTGCATGGCGCTTTCGAACATTCAGAGAGGCGATGGATACAATATAACGGCCTTCCGGCAGGTTGCCATCAGACTCGGCAGCTGTTCGTATCGCCTTAAGGTCGAAAGGGTTAACAATCTGCCTCACATTTTCAGGAAGCACTTTCAGATTATTAACCAGATCATTTCTGATGCCCCCTGACAGAGCAATCACAGGGCGCGCGGCAAACTTCTTGCGGAGATTGCGGATTTTTCTCGCGCGACTCCAGAACTTCCAGCGAGGACCATCGGTAATCCACGCTGTCGGCGTTATGTGTACAGAGCAGACCTTATTCGTGACCGGCACCACCGGGTAGTATTTAGCATTACTGATAACAAACAGATCGTAGTAATCCTTACCCTTCTCAGAAATGCTCTGCTTCAGGCGGATTCTGGCCTCGCGATTTGACGACGTTTTCAGCCAGATACAGTTCACCCCCGCCTGAGGGGTGTAATCGCGATGATCGCGCAGGACGTAGAGGTCGACCAGAGCGCCTTCCCTGACCAGAGCTTCTGCCAGTGTAAGTATGGTTTTTTCGGTACCGGCGCCCATCAGGCTTGTCACCATAATTCCGATACGACGTTGTTTCTCAGGCTGCATAGGTTCCCTGGTGTTCAAAGTAGCTGAGTGCAGGAAGAAGCTTTCTTATCATTACCTGCTCGCGATGTTTTGGCTTAATTTTCAGTGAAGAGGCTATGAGGTACAGGAACACAAACAGAGATTCATCTGACGTACGCAGAATGCGGTTTGCGCCACGATAATCCATCAGGGCGTAGGTAAACCCTTCGTCGTATTTGGAGTAGTAAAAAGCCAGATCCCAGCTACGGATGCCTACCAGATAGTACTGAAGGTCAATCAGGCGATAATCAAAATCCGATACAGAAAGAATATTCTGGCGTTTAAAATCACCATGGACCAGACCTACCTCACGCTCAAACAACGCCTCCCAGTTACGCATCACTGTACGCGCAACCAACGTAATTCGCTCACGAATACGCTGCCCCAACACCCCTCTTCGTTCTTCGAGAAAACCTTCTATAAACGCCAGCGCTTTTCCGGCATGTTCTTCACTGACAAGATGATGAAGTACTTTGCGTATATTCGTATCGGGACGAACCTGAGCCCGTAAAGTACGCCTATCCCCTAAAGCATGCTCATAATCGTCCACCTGCATAAGGCGCCAATGTAGTGCATGAATAACGGACGGCAGGTATCGAGAAGGCTGTTTCAGAAATGTACTGCTGGTAACGGCCAGATCGCTGCTGAGCTGGCGGTAATACACTGGCGCTGCCGTCAACTTTTCACCCTGATCATGTGACCAGCGGATAAAGCGGAATTCTCTCTCTGCTAACTCCGGTGCCTGTATTTTAGAAAGAGCAAGCGGTGTACGACCTGAATCACCATAATGGAGAAACATGCCCTGATTATTCACTCCACCTAATTCGGCATACTCAAGATTAAGAGTTGTAATTCGTAACTGACCCGATGCTTCACCGAGTACATCCAGCAGTATGCGCGGATTGATCGAATTTTCATTACAGATACTATGAACTCGGGCGATTGCCCTGGCCGTCCTGAGCCAGTTTCTTTTCATATCAGTATTCGTATCGTCCTTCTGCACCACGACGGATGTCCTTGCAGATATCTGCAATCATCGACTGTATTGCAATTTCCGCATCCGCGGTAAATAGAGCAATAGCCTCAAGTTCCTTTTCACTGAAACTTTCCAGGCATTCCGGAATAGCAGATGTCAAGCTACTTACTGTCAACGACCGGCCTGCTTCACCAAGAACATCAGTAAGCAGATATCTGACCTTCGGTGTGTTGGACTCCAGCGCGACAAAGGGAATTCTGTTTTTCAGGCACATGGTCACCGTATGATAGCGACCGGTAATAACCATTCCGTAGCCCTTAAGATAACGAATATAACTTCCTGCATCCGTTGCCAGTTTCCTGTCCGATTTCAGCCACTTAATGACATTTTTTACCCAAGGTCTTGGACTGCGAAGAAAACGGGCATTAGATGGACGGGCAACGACCATAGAGCGAAAATCAAAGCCGTTCTCATTGGCATAGGCCTCAAGAAAACGGCTATCCTCCTTAACAGCACTATCAACCACCAGGGTTCGATCAGAGTTGCTTTGATTGCTGCTATGCGAAGCATTTGATGCAAATGTCAGATCCGGAACATAGGCACCAGTCAGTCCCCCGAATTCCTGCAATTCTTTCAGGCTACCGCGATCACGCACATAAATGGCGCGTGCTCTTCCCAGGCTCTGATAGGCAGCAGCGGAATTTTTATGCAAAGTGGCATTGAGCAGATAACAGGGCTTTTTTAATGTTTCCGCAGCGAAGTCCACCATATCAACCAATGCCTGAGAAAAGCGGCGGCTATCGTTATGATGAATTGTGCCCTCACCATTAATAATAATGGCGTCAACTGGTGGCATACTCAGTATCCGTTTTTTATGGCGACGCCAGTCAACGCTGACTGGCCAGGTCCAGACCACTTCCACCCCTTGTTCACTCAATAAGCGAAGGAGGTTTTCCATAACCAGCATGCAACCAAAATGGTGGGTCGGACGAGTATCATTTATAACGGCAACTCTCATTGCGTTTTCATCTCCGGGCCACGTCCCGCAAGTATACGATCGAATAATTCGAGAGCTTCTGCTTCGTCAAACAGCCCGTTCTGAACATTCGGCCAGATAGCAGACTCACTACGGCGGATGATCACCGGACCATACTTGCCTTTCGCAGACACCTGAATCTCCGGATTACCCAGCGCAACCAAAGAATTCAGACGGTGTTTTCCACCAATATTCACCCACACCCAGTCCTCTCCATTGACCAGAAATTCACCGTGAATCTGCGTTGCTGAAGTCGGCTGGAAGCCTTTATCCCGAATACTTTGGAATACAGAAACCTGTCGCTCATACTCCATCTTTCCGACAGGAGCACTCACTGGGCCATAATACTGCCAGCCAAAGTCAGTCTGCTCTGAAGCACCCAGTTTAATCGCTTCCTTACCCAGTAAACGTCCGCTGCCCGACTTTACGGCTACCTGCTCAAGGCGTTGCTCCGGGTGACGGTTCCACCACGGCATGACCGCAGACATCGCTGGCATCGACGCAATTGCACTGATCTTCAGCCCCAGAAGTTCCCCAACCGTTTCAGGCTGAAATGTCTGATAAAAGGCTTCTAGAGCACTGCCCTCATACCTAGAATGGTCTTGGATGAGAATCTGCACAAATGGACTGTCTTGGACAGGAAACCCAAGAAAATTACTGCGACAGCGATCCGCGGCGACATGGGTCACAATCGCTTTGGCCTGACGGTAAGGAATCTCAGCCGGTGAACGGCTAAAAGGTTGGATATCTATTGCTGCTTTCCGGCCCTGCAGACGGCGGCGTAATAGCTGGAACATCGTCCGGATTCTCTGTTTATTGCAGCGGCTGACTATACAGCAAGCACCGGTTTGCGGAAACCTGAAAGGGCAAAGTCAGATAGTGATGAGCACCTCATTCTCAACCCGTTCCAGATCCGGGATCATCGCGGTAACCCCCTCAAACGTCACTGCGACCTTATCAAACTGCCCCATGCCCATGGCTTCGACTTCCTGTAGATCGTTTTCACCGACGTGCATCAATCGAGGAATACCCTGCACGAGGATGGCATAGAAAGGCATCTGAGGATTAGCATTGACCCCATTCACGATAATAAAGCGCGCATCAGGGTTAGGCGCCGGCGCAGCCTGACCGCTCATCAGTTCGTAACACAGAGCCGGAACCAGAGTTCCACGCCAGTCGAGGCGACCCAGTACCCAGTCTGTGCTGGCATTTGTCGTCAGCAAGTGCGAAAACGGAATAACCTCGGCTACCGTCACGTTCGGCAGAATAAGATTACGATCCTTCAACGGCACCAGCAGGCAGTCGACCTGTTCAGGCTTATTATCCGCACTGGTGATCTGGTTTTCGCTCATAATTCTCTGTCCATTTCTCTTTCAGATGTTCAACCAGCTTTAACGCTAACTGGTACGAATCACCGACGAAGGTGACCCTGCCTGTTTGAATCGCACTTTCAGGCATGGATGCGTTTCCACACCCTTCGGGCGCCTGAACCCAGATATCTGTGCCTTGCGGCAGCGCCGAGATACTCTCGGCTCCATCACTACCCATGCCGCTGAAAAGGATGCAACCGAAACGCTGCCGGGCGTGATTAAACACCACGTCGATCACGCCATCAATGGACGGTCCGTAAGGCCCATCCCAGGATGTACTCCCTACACTGATTCGATCCATACCAACCAGGTCGAAGGTCGTTGATACCGGCGCAATCAGCACTTCTCCAGCGGCCAGTACCGCTGCATTCTCGACATTTTTAAGTTGATACGCAGAATGACGCCCAACCGCCTGACACAAAGCCTGCTCAAATCTTTCATCAATATGCTGAGCGTACACAAACGCTACCGGCAATCCGGCTGGAAGCACATCAAGAAATTCTTTCACGGCTTCCGGGCCGCCGAGGGACGCTCCAAGTACAAAAATCTGCAAAGGAAGCTTCGAAGCGCCATCGGCAAATACATCAGGAAGCGGAATCTCCCTGTGTTGCTTCTGTTCCCATGGCATCTGACTGACTTCTGCCGCTGGTGCTGGCGTATCCGTCAGATCCCGAAGCTTTGTCAGTAGCTTCTTTTCCCATCGCAAAAAGCTGGTGCAATGATTATCTGGCGCATCGTCCAATCCCACCAGAACTGGCGCTTCACCGCTCAGTAAAGCGTCAAAACTCTCGCCACAAACGTCGTCATCATCACGAAAGGTAACCAACCATGCATCGGCATGAGTCTGCTCTATCGCCGCCAGAGTCATTCTTGCAGCGGGGATATTCAGGATTACTTCAAACCCCAGCCGCTGCAGAGACTCTGCCAGTATGCGTTGCTGCAAAAGGTCGCTGTTTATCACAGCGACTTTTGGGCTGGCCACTCAGTAAACCTCATGTCCCAGGAAGGCATTGATATTTTCCAGAAGCAATTCTTCCTGGAAGGGCTTACCCATGTATTCATTCACACCAATACTTCTTGCGCGCTCACGGTGCTTATCACCCGTCCGCGAAGTGATCATGATGATCGGCAGATCTTTTAAGCGCTCATCGTGACGTACCAGAGAGGCGACCTCAAAGCCATCCATGCGCGGCATCTCAATATCGAGCAGCATCACGTCAGGCTTCACATCCTGCAAGACTTCCATCGCATGCATACCGTCTTTCGCGGTCATTACTTCCATACCATGGCGTTCGAGCAGACGCGTAGTCACCTTACGTACGGTCACCGAGTCATCAACAACCAGTACTTTAGGCAGCCTGCGCTCCTGTTCATGACGCGCTTCTGCCGCTTTATTATCCAGCGCTTTCGCCTGTTGATACTCGAGGCTGGTGTAGGTCCGGATCATGGCTGGCAGATCGAGAATAATAACGACGCTACCGTCACCGAGAATCGTACCACCAGAAATGCCACGCACACTGGCATACTGAGGGCCGAGGCTCTTCACCACGATCTCACGGGAGCCAAGCAGCGCATCGGCCTGCAACGCAAAAGGAACCTGGCCGCGAACCAGTAGCAGAGGCAACGGCATATGCTGCCCTGATATTTTCGGGTGCGAATGCTCATCGAGCATAGCCCCCAGATAACCCAGTTGATAATCGCGGCCAGCGTAGTTAAAGAAGCGCTCGCCCTCTGGCTGATCGTACAGGTTTTGCAGTTCAGCGACAGAAGCACGAACAATGCCCTGAATGTTATTCAGAGGTACCGCATAGAGGTCTTCACCAATACGTACCATCAGTGCGCGGTTCACAGATACGGTGAATGGCAGGCGCACTTCAAACTCACTGCCTGAACCCGCTTCAGAGCGAATTTCTACACTACCGCCCATCTGCTTAATTTCGCTGCTAACGACATCCATGCCGACACCACGACCAGAAATCTGAGTGATGACTTCTGCGGTCGAAAAACCGGGCTGCAGAATAAACTGCAGAATGTCGTGTTCGGTCGGCTCGACGCCTTCCGGCACCATGCCACGCTCTCGCGCTTTCTTGAGAACAGCATCCAGGTTAATCCCTTGTCCGTCGTCACGTAAGGTCAGAACCACGTCACCGCCATCACGTCGGATATCAAGTTCAATGCTGCCCTTCTCGGGTTTACCCGCTGCCCGGCGCTGCTCTCCACTTTCAATACCATGGTCAACCGCATTCCGAACCATGTGCTCAAGAGGCGAAATCATACGCTCAAGGATGGTTCGATCCATTTCACCGTCGGCGTTATTAACTCGCAGCTCGACCTGTTTATTCAGCTCAAGACTCACCTGACGAACAATACGACGCAGACGCGGCACCATGCGCTGGAACGGAACCATACGAGTCTTCATCAGACCTTCCTGAAGCTCGGTATTCACACGACTTTGCTGGAGCAACAGCGTCTCTGCGTCACGGGTTTTACCCGACAGGGTTTCCTTAAGATCGATAAGGTCAGATGCAGACTCCATCAATGCTCGCGAAAGCTGCTGCATTGCCGAATAGCGGTCCATCTCCAGAGGATCAAAGTCTTCGTAATCTGGTCCATGACGCTCCTGGCGGAAGATCACCTGAGCTTCGGTTTCAATATCCAGACGTCTCAGCTGATCGCGCATCCGGTCCAGCGTCTGATCCATTTCCGTCAGGGTTCCAGCAAAATCGCTGACCTGTTCTTCCAGACGACCGCGCCCAATGGCGGTCTCGCCAGCGAGGTTTACCAGGCTGTCCAGCAGATCGGCCGATACCTTTACAAGCTCGGTCGGTGCTTTGCGCTGCTGCGCCATAGCCGGTGGTGTGCGCTCTGGCGCCGTCTCAATTTCTTTGCCGGGAAGTGGCACGACGGCCAGCTGCGAGTTTTCAGTTTCAGCATCGGCTGACGCTTCTTCACCCAGCTCTTCTGTCAGTGAAGAATCACTGCTGGAGAGCGTATCAACATCACTAACCACATCCTGAGCAGAAACAGGTGAATCGACCACCAGCTCCTTCTCGCCCAGTACCAGGACGCCGTCACTGTCGAGCAGGTTTGCGACATCGTCAATTTTTGACTGCAGATTTTCCTGTCGTTCATGGATGTGTCTGAAGAAGGTGTCATCGAATCGCGCTTCACGTGACAACGCCTTCTGAATATCCGATTCGAAGTTATGCGCAGTGTCACCAATGACAGACAACCCGGCAAGACGAGCACCGCCTTTCAAGGTATGAAGAACACGCAACAGCTCGTCAGCACCTTGAGTCGATGCCGGTTCGGTGCGCCATGCCTCGACACCCTCATCCAGCGCTTCCATCAACTCACCAGCTTCTTCGAGGAAGATGCCAACAATTTCACGATCGCTTTCATCGGCAGTTTCAGACTGAACCGCGTAGGCTCGTGAATCTGCAGTCTCCGTTTCCTCAACAGGTGCCTGCTCAGTCCCACTACGCTGCGATGCTACCTTCAAGGCTTCAATCATACGTTCAGGATTCTCCGGGCCCTTGCCCTCCCTGACCGATTGCAACTGGGTAAAGAGTAGGTCGTGCGCACTTTGCGCTAGCGGCAGCGTATCTTCGGACAGATCAATAACGCCGTCGTTAAGGCGTTCATAGAGTGTTTCCAGTTCATGGCACAAGTCAGCAACTTCAGGCAGCTCAGCCATTCGAGCGCCACCTTTCAGGGTGTGCAGCTCTCGCTGAAGCTCGGCCACTGGCAGAAGGTCGTCGGGTGTTTTTTCCCACTTCTGCATGATGGCTTCAATAGCTTCGGTAATTTCTTCCGCTTCCTCCAGGAAGATATCGAGAATCAGATCGTCTTCCTGCTCTTCGATGTCTGCCTGTTCCAGTTCACTCAATGACGTTTCATCAACCTCTGGAACGGGTGGTGTATCTGCAGCCTCCTGCGAAAGCATTCCTTCAACCACAGACGACTCTGGCACCTGAGGCTCCGAAAATTCAGCGACAGGTACCTCTGCAGACTCTTCGTCGGCCGGGTCTTCTGACCGCGGCTCTGGCTGGTCTTCGATTTGCTGAGACTCAGGGAACTGCCAGTCACGCACGCGGCGGACAGTCTCCGACACATCAGGAAGGTCCTGACCAGCGGCCAGACAATCCATCATATTGAGAAGCTCTTCGTGAGCGTCGCTGATAAAACCAACCAATTCTGGCTCAGGGTGAGCTGCGGCCTGTCCCGCTCCCTGGTAGAAGTGATGCAGCGCCAGAGCCATTTCTTTCACAGCAGGAATACCAGCATCGTCTGCAGCCTGCGCCGCCGAAGCCAGATCTGACGAAATAGTATCGAGCACTTCCGAACGATCTTCTTCCTGCCAGGTCTGCAGGAGTTCATCTGCTTCGATCAGGGAGTCCATGCCGGAAGCCAGAAAATGACTGATCGCCTCAGTCGAAATGCCAGCCTGCGAGTCGCCCTGATACATCGGCTGAAGCTGCTCTGTTTCAATGACAGCGGCACGTTCCATTAAAGGCGGTGCTTCTGGCATATCCTCAAGCAGCATCAACTGATCGACGGTCAGATAAGAACGAAGCGCTGCAGACGCATCATTGAGCAGTGATGCGAGGTCCGGTGTGTTCGGTAAACGGAATGCACGAAGTTCTTTCGTTAATTTTTCAATGACAGATGCAACATCGGCGAGCGGAGCCAGCTCTGCCATGTGAGCACTTCCCTTAAGAGTGTGCAGAGCGCGCTGCAGAGCATCACTGATCTGGTTGCCACAGGCCGTTTCGTTCGACTCGCTAACAAACTCATCGACAACCGCAAGATGTGCTTCAGCTTCGGCAATAAAAATTTCCAGCAGCGCGGCGCGATCTTCTGCCTCCTGCTGAGCATCGGCGTCTTCTGCAGCCTCCGGATTAAGGGTTTCTTCCAACACGTCCATGTCTTCATCCGGACGACTTCCGTCTGCATCGAGATCAGCAGAAACCTGATCTTCAAGCTCCGGCGCATCATCCCCTGAGCCTGGCAGAGTCGCCGGCTGGTTGCCTTCGGCGGTGGCAAAGGCATAATCCATGTAAGGCTGAACATCAATTGAAGCGGCGCGCTTCGCACGGAAATCTTCGATCAGGCCGGGGAGCTGCTCGACCACACGATCAACGAACGCAATCATGTCATCGTTAACGGAAATCGTTTCATCGAGCACGCGGTTAAACATGTTTTCGACAGACCATGCCAGCTCACTGACATCGTCTGCTTTCACCATACGCCCACTGCCTTTCAGGGTATGGAAAGAGCGCCTTACCGTGGTCAGGGCTTCACTGTCGTCCTGATTCTGGCGATAAGCGGGCCAGAACTCGCCAAGAGTTTCGGTAACTTCTTCAGCTTCCTCGAGGAAGACTTCAATGATCTCATCGTCAATGAGGTCATCGTCGGCATCTTTTTGTGCAGAGCTTTCAGATTGTGTCGGGACCTCATTAACCAGTTCTTCATTGAGCTCATCATCAAGCTCAATGACAGGAGGCGTCTCGGCATCATCCTTGGCCAGGTCCTGGTTGCTCTCTACCAACTCATCGTCAAGACCGAGCGCTTCAGAGAAGCTGGTGACATCAACCGCTTCATCGGCAAAACCTTCCGGTAGCTCAACATTTGAGAGATCTTCAGACGCCGCCGCCTCAATACCGCAGCGCTCCATTAACTTACTGAGCGTATTCTCTGCACGCTCAATAATGGCGATATCGGTGGTAGTTGCTTCATCTGAGTAACGCTCAAGGTAATACTCAACACCGCTGAGAACTTCGGCGACCATATCCATCACACCCCACTCAGGGGCTGGGCGGTCGGCCAGTAACGCTTGCTGTACAAAGGTTGAAAGGTCAGATAGCAATACCGCAACGCGCGGCATTGGGATCATATTCAATGACCCCTCAATCGAATGCAGAAGGGATGGAACCTCCTGTAATTTCTCGGTTGACCACTGGTGAGCAATGTAAGAGACGACGCCGTCTTTCACCTGCTCCAGTACATTCCGCGCTTCACGCAATACTGCACGCTGAGCATCAGACATCGCACTGTCGCTCACCGACTTGCTGGTATCGCCATCGCGGATCATGCCATTGAGTGTTGCCTCGACATACAGAAGTGCGCCTGCAACATCGAGCAATTTACTGTCCTGCTCGTCACTGGCCTCTGCTTCCAATAGCGAAACAATCGCGCTTTCCTGCTCCTGCATCACCCGTCGCGGCATTCCCAGCCCCAACATTCCCATCGTATCGGCAACCTGACGGACAGTACTTCGGATCGACGTGAGAGCGGGTTCGCGTTCTGCAGAACCACGGACGACCTGATCCAGCTCATCCTTAACAGTAGAAATTTCTTCAATCAGAGCAGTTAATGCACCCGATACAGCATCAGAGCCTGCGCCCATGGCGTGGTCTTCAGCATCTTCCGCATTCGGCAGAGCTTCAGCCAGCCTGAAACGCTTCTGCACCAGGCGAATAGCATCACCACGTACATCGGTACGGGCCACGTAAAACAGCAGATTTTTCAACAGCTCTTCAGCGGGCGGACGATTTATCGCCGCAACACCTTTATCAAGGCCGGTTTTCAAAAGCTGATCAAGCTGACGCAGCAGAACCTTTGCACTCTTCGGCAAGCTTTCCTGTTTCAGTAACCATTCACTGAACGCCAACGCTGGCAGCCAGACAATCCCCTGAGGTGTACCTCCCATGGACTTATTTAATTTGGCGAAGAGCTTGTTGATGTAGTGCTTTGCGAGATCAGGGTCACGATCCTGCAGCAGCTGCAAGGTTGCGGTCTGCAACATCTGCCGTGTTTTACGCAACCATGGCGAGAAGTTGGGTTGCGTAAACAGATTTTTCTGCGCTCCGGTTAATGGCGCATTGTGTTCGACATGAGGCGTGAACAATGATGTTTCAGACAGGAAGTTTTCGCCTCGGGTCGAGCGTAGTTCATTCAGAATGGGCAACAACACGACGGGCAGATCCCGACGCCCGACCTTCACATGCTCCAGATAATGAGGAAGCTGAATAATCGCCTGCATCAGGACTTCAAGGCCGTCCTGTTCATTGCTCAGGGAACCCTCGGTCAACGCCAGAGCAACCGCTTCCATCTCTTCAGCCAGCAGCGCAGCTCCGTAGAACTCCACCATCTGCAATGTTCCATGCACCTGGTGCAGGTAACTTAAACAGAAGCGCAGACGGCTTCTGTCTTCGGGGTGTTCAACGTACGCTTCAAGTGCCTGCTGAGCCTGTTGCAGCGTATCCTGAATTTCCCCTTTTACCCATTCCAGGGCGATGTAGTCCTGACTCATCGCCTTGCACTCTCCCCTGTCGATGTGGATTGTTTGCGGACAAACGCGGTCACCTGACCGCTGTGCACCGATTCTAATAACGGATGCTCCCAGTCCACCATTTCACCGAGCCCGATAACCAGTAAGCCTCCCGGCGCAAGACGTTGCGCGAGAGCATCAAGAATTTCCCGCCGACGCCAGCGACGAAAATAAATAAGAACGTTCTGACAGAAGATCACGTGCTGCGACTGTAGCGGACAACTCTTGAGATTAAGAATATTGACCTGGCTGAAGCAGCAGCGGCGACGCAACTGAGCAGCAACCTCTACCTGCTGAGAAGACAGCGGAGCAATAGCCCAATTGTGGTATTCAACCGGAATACGCTCCAGCGCCCGCAACGGGTAACGGCCACTGCGAGCCTTGCGCAGTACAATGGTTGAGATATCGGTACCAGTAATGGAGTACTTCAGACCGGTCGATGCGAGATTCTCTTCGGCAAGCATCGCCAGTGTGTAGGCTTCCTCTCCAGAGGAACAACCAACACTCCAGAACTCCATTGTCTCCTCACGGGCCTGAAGGCGCGGACGCTGACGGCGCATATGCTCAACGACCAGCTGCAAAGCATCGGGGTCGCGGAAAAAACGCGTCTCCTGAACAGTGAGCCTGTCGACCAGTGTCGACCACTCCATCACACCAGAAGGGCCGTCCTGAATCTTTTCGTAGTACTCACCATAGTCGCGAATGCCAAGTTCCAGCATGCGCAGACCCAAGCTGGTCTGTAGGAAAGAGCGCCGCTGTTGGGGCAGAAACATCCCTGTGCGCTCCTCCAGCAATCCCTGCCAACGATTAAACTGTACATCGTCTAGTTCAGGGACCGTACTCAGACCATTGCGGATTGACTGGCTCATGTATCAGACCGTTGCGTCAGAGCCCTCAGAGAGTGCTCTGCTCTTCTTCGGTTTCTTCATGAAATTCTGCGTCGCTCACTGTTTCAGGCAGCTTAAAGCCGGCAACAGATTCACGCAGCATATTCGCCATTTCAGCGAGGTTACCAATCGACTTCGCAGTCGCGGTCGTACCGGCTGAGGTCTGAGACGTAATTTCCTGAATCACGTTCATCGTGTTGGAAATATGACCCGCTGACGACGCCTGCTGACGTGCGGCGTTGGAAATGTTCTGAATCAGCTCTGCGAGGTTGTTTGATACGCTTTCGATTTCTTCCAGCGCCACACCCGCATCCTGTGCCAGACGGGCACCACGAACTACCTCGGTGGTGGTCTGTTCCATCGAAATAACGGCTTCGTTGGTATCGTTCTGAATCGTTTTAACCAGAGCTTCAATCTGCTTGGTCGCCGCCGCAGAACGTTCTGCCAGACGCTGTACTTCGTCCGCAACTACCGCGAAGCCCCGACCGGCGTCACCCGCCATCGATGCCTGAATAGCCGCGTTCAGAGACAGAATGTTGGTCTGGTCAGCAATGTCGGTAATCAGGGAGATGATGTCACCAATTTCCTGGGACGACTCACCCAGACGTTTAATACGCTTAGACGTTTCCTGAATCTGCTCACGGATGTTATCCATGCCGCTGATCGTCGACTGTACAACCTCAGAGCCTTTGTTCGCGATCGCAACCGACCGCTCCGCAACCGCAGATGATTCAGAGGCGTTGGCGGATACCTGGTCAATCGACACCGCCATTTCGTTGATCGCTGCAGAGGCACCGGCAATTTCCTGGGCCTGGTGTTCAGATGCTTCAGCAAGATGCATCGCTGTCGCCTGAGTTTCCTGAGCCGCCGACGATACCTGTACCGCAGTATCATTAATCGAGGATACCAGTACGCGCATCTGGTCGATCGCAAAGTTAATCGCGTCGGCAATAGCGCCGGTAAAGTCTTCGGTTACGGTCGCGGACGCTGTCAGATCACCGTCTGCAAGGTCAGCAATTTCATCAAGAAGACGCAGAATCGCAACCTGGTTCTGTTCATTCGTCTGACGAGTATCCTGCTCTCGCTGCTGAGCATCTTCCTCGCGCTCACGGGCGCTCTTAGATTCTGTACGGAAATAGATATACGCAAACAGCAGTGCAATAAACGCAAGAACATAACCACCCAGCTGAATCATGTTACGTTCTTCAGCGTTATTCTGAATTTCATTGGTCAGAACAGAGGTCTGTTCAAGCAGAACACGAGAATTCTGGAAGATATTGTCGGAGGCTTCACGAACCTGGAAGAGTTCAGGAGAGGTTTCCAGAATTTCGTCAACAGAGCCCGATACAAATTCAAACAGCTCAGCGACTTCAGCCAACGCATACACCGCTTCTTCGTTCGTTACCTGAGAAATATTCATGGCGATGTTGCCCTGAATCATACCGTTCAGTACCCGACCGAACAGCGAGGCGTCACGACCGAAAGCGTCCGCCGCCATCACTGCGTCATCACCACCTGCCAGTACCTTGTTTACTGAGCGGACGATACGTTCCGCGAGCCAGGACTGACGTTGGGCAACTGCAACCTGCTCAGCAGGGGCGCCACTTTCAAGCAGAATATCAACGATCTCATCGTACTCAACCTGCAGTTGAGGAATCGTTTCAGAAAGAAGTTCGGCCACTTCGTGAACCGAGAGAACAATCTGTTCAGAGCGAATAATCTGGTCAGCATCTTCACGTACGCTGCTCCAGGTTTCCTGAACACCCGACTGCGCGGCATCTTCTGACGGAGGCAGGCTCGTTGCACTATCACCGGAAGCGAGATATCCCCAACGCTTATCGAAGTTATCACGGGCCTGACGCAGCTGAGTAAATGCGTCAGGCTTACCGCCTGCGGCTTCCACTGCGTTTTTCGCCAATTCCTGTGACAGAACCCGTAGCTCACCCGAGTGCTCGAGATACTGTTCATCTTTTGTGGCCAGAATGTTGACCCCAATGGTGATACCAATGAAACCGATCAGGAAAACGAACATCAGAACAATGGCACTGAAGTTACTCTTTTTCCCCTGATTTACTGTGTTTCCACTCATGCCGTCCTCTCCAAACTCGCTGCATGCTTATCCGACCCGACGGGCCAGTAAATTGTTATTATTTTCCGTTCCGTGTTTATACGGCGATATTCATAAACTCAGGTGATCTCAACAGCTCACCAAACTCCATGACTGGCCAGTTCCTGCCATCGCGTTCAAAAGCTTTCGCAACAAAGGGCGCGAGAGCATCAGGCACCTGCGGCACAGGCACCTCCCGGTCTACCGGAAAACTTTGCATACCAAGCACTGCGTCTACGAGCAGGCCGGTAAGGTATTCATCCTGCTCAATCACCAACACCCGCTGGCTACGCCAGTTACCACGGGATGGCTGACCAAGCAGACCATTGAGATCCATAACAGACACCATACGTCCACGGACGTTGGCTATACCCAGCACCCAGTTTTTGACGCCAGGCACACGGGTTACTTTTGGCATCTGCAGAATTTCCACGACATCCGCCATATTGGCGACGTATTGCTCATTACCTAGCAGAAATCCGATTCCGCGCCAGGTCGATACAGTTTCAACCTGCTGAGGCAGCGGCGACGCAAAACGTCGGCTGCGATTTTCCATCGCGGTGAGCAGAGCAAATGGTGTCATGCCTTCAGCCTTCTTCAGTGCCGATCAAAGCGTTGATCTCTGACAGCAAACGACTTTCAGAGACAGGTTTAACCAAATAGCCTGAGGCCCCCTGACGCTTACCCCAAACCCTGTCGGTCTCCTGATCTTTGGTGGTCACGATCACAACGGGAATATTCTTGGTTTCAGGGCTCCGCGTTAGCTGACGGGTTGCCTGAAAGCCATTCAGGCCAGGCATAACAATATCCATCAGAACAAGATCCGGAAGCTCTTGACGAGCAACCGCGACACCATCAGCACCGTTTTCTGCATTCAACACTTCGTGGCCGTTTTTCTCGAGCACCGCCCGGAAAGCCTCGGTTTCCGTTGGTGAGTCATCCACCACAAGAATGCGCGCCATGCTACTTACCCCTTACTTATTTCGCGTGCTGACGGATAGAACCGAGCAGCTCTTCTTTACTGAATGGTTTGGTCAGATACTCATCAGACCCAACAATACGACCTTTGGCTTTATCAAACAGGCCGTCTTTACTCGACAACATGATGACTGGGGTAGACTTAAACTTGGAATTATTTTTGATCAGGGCGCAGGTCTGATAGCCGTCCAGTCGCGGCATCATGATATCGACGAAAATAATATCCGGGTCGGTATCGGCGATTTTAGCCAGGGCATCGAAACCGTCAGTGGCTGTAATGACTTCGCAGCCAACTTTTTTCAGCAGGGTTTCGGCAGTACGACGGATTGTCTTACTGTCGTCAATCACCATGACCTTTACATCTTGAAAATTATCGTCCATACGACAGGCCTTTCACCATCCAATTATCTGTTGTTGTTTTACTCTGATTGGCCAAAGAGTTCTGTGACTCAACCCTCAGACCGGCAAGAGCCCCCGACTGTCCTGCAAAGAATACAGAAAATCAGTCGTTTCCCCGGGGCCACCGGGACGCTCCGCTTTTGTATCACACTCCGCCCGGGCAGGCTAGAGAGCATACCGGGAACCCTGCCTGATGCAACACACTGTCACTGACAAAGGCTCGACAAAACGCTGAAAAAGCCAAATCGGATACGTTACAATCCGACGATTAATTATTCCTGTCACTCAGATGACTGACCACGCAGCGGAGACGCAATGACTATAAGACTTGGCGTAATCATGGACCCTATTCAGGACATCCACTTCAAGAAAGACACTTCCCTCGCGTTGTTAAATGCAGCACAGGAACGAGGCTGCGAACTCTGGTACATGGAACAACCTGATCTCTCTATTCAGAAAGGCCGCTCATATGGCCGCATGGCGCCCTTAAACGTGGCGATGAATCCAGAACACTGGGCTGATCTGGGTGACTTCGAAGACCGTCCATTGGCGGAACTCGACATCATCATTATGCGCAAAGACCCACCGTTTGATAGCGAGTTTATCTACAGCACCTACATTCTTGAACGTGCCGAAGAGGAAGGTGTTCTTGTTGCTAACCGTCCTCAAAGCCTGCGTGACTGCAACGAAAAAGTATTCGCTACAGCCTTCCCTGACCTTATGTCACCGACCATCGTTGCGCGACGTGCCGACCTGTTGAAGGCATTTCACGCAGAGCACGAAGACGTAATATTTAAACCGCTCGACGGTATGGGTGGCTCCTCCATCTTCCGACTCAAAAAGGATGACCCTAACGTCAGCGTCATTATCGAAACTCTGACCGCTCACGGCACACAACAGATCATGGCGCAGAAATTCATTCCTGAAATCACATCGGGCGATAAGCGCATTCTGATGATTAATGGCGAGCCCGTTCCGTACAGCCTCGCTCGCATTCCTGCGCAAGGCGAGACACGCGGCAACCTGGCCGCCGGCGGACGCGGAGTCACGCAAGAGCTCTCGGAAGACGATCGCCGCATCGCCAGCATCATCGGTCCTGAGCTGATAAAACGCGGCCTGTATTTTGTTGGCCTGGACGTCATCGGCAACTGCCTGACAGAGATCAACGTCACCAGCCCGACTTGCGTGCGGGAAATTTCGCGCGACAGCGGTATCGACGTCGCCGGACAACTGATCGATACACTACTGGAAATCCGCCGTTCCAGTGTGGACAATTCCTGAAGGTGAGAGCAGACTTGCGCGCACAACGACGGAGACCCTGACAGACCATGAGTGCCCAGACCGTATCAAGCAATGACCGCATGATGTTCGCGATCTTCGTCGCGCTCATGGTGCACGCCATGCTAGTGCTGGGCATCAGTTTCAGTGCGCAGGAAAGCCCGGCTTTCAGTTCGACACTGGACGTCACCCTGGCAGGCTACCGCAGTGATGAAGCGCCCGAAGATGCCGACTTTCTTGCCCAGGAAAACCAACAGGGCAGCGGCACTCTGGACGAAGCGCAGATGCAGACCACGGACGTTGAAGCCGACTTCCACGCCAACGACATCCGTGAGAACGTACGCGAAGAACAGATGCCAACGGCTCCGCGCCTGCAGGACAGCCAGCATACCCAAGTTGTTTCAACCACCCGCAGTCCTGATAAACAGCAACAGCAGATTGCAGAACAACAACCGCCTGCCCCAGATATTCCGGACGGCCCTCAACAAAGCTTATTTGAGCGCAGCCTCGAAATCGCCAGCCTGCAGGCTAAGTTGGATACCGAACGCCAAATGTACGCACGAATGCCGCGTATTCATCGTCTGACCGCTGCATCTACAATGAAAGCGACCGACGCTTACTACGTGAATTTATGGCGTCAGAAAATTGAGCGAATGGGTGCCATTAACTATCCACAGGAAGCTGAAAACTGCTACGACAATTGCCGTTTACGGATCTTAGTGTCCATCAACCCTGATGGCAGCATCCATGAGCTCGCAGTGCTTGAGTCTTCGGGCCGCAGAGTACTCGATGAAGCTGCCACACGAATTGTCCGCCTTGCTGCTCCGTTCGCCCCATTTACCAACGAAATGCGGCGCGAAATGGATAGACTGGAAATCATCCGCACCTGGCAATTCACCGGTGACCGTTACCTCTCGGGGTCAAACTGATGCTTGAACTGAACAGCCTGCGTAACCACCTGTTGATTGCGATGCCCGGCCTTGATGGCTCCTGGTTCGGCGGCACGGTCACCTACTTATGCGAACACAACGCGGATGGCGCGATGGGGCTGGTACTGAACAAGCCCTCCAGTATTGAGTTCAGTGATATCTGCGAACAGCTGGATATTGATCGTCGTAGCCACATTACGCCTACCATCCTTCAGGGCGGACCAGTCAGTCCGGAGCAAGGTTTTATTCTGCACGAAGAAACCGGAGACTGGGGCGCCACCATGAATATTACAGAGAAAACCCACCTGACGTCGTCTCAGGATATTCTGCGTGCGATTGCTCAAGGAACAGGACCTCAGAATTACATGCTTGGTCTTGGCTACGCCGGCTGGAGTGCAGGCCAATTGGACGAAGAGCTGCGCGAAAACGCCTGGCTCACACTGGAGGCAACTCCCGACCTTCTTTTTCGCCTCGACCAGCGCGACCTTTATGATGTTGCACTCAGTAAATTGGGTGTCAGTGCCGAATTCCTCAGTGATGAGTCAGGCCATGCCTGATACTCCTCAGATTCCTGATCGTATCACTTCCGTCATGGGGTTTGATTTTGGCACCCGACGCATCGGCATTGCTATTGGCCAGCGCCTGACAGACAGTGCCAATGCTCTGGAGCCCATCAAAGCCAGAGACGGCGTACCCGACTGGGACTCTCTGGAGCGCATTATTAAAGAATGGCAACCTGACGCCTTTGTCACTGGCTTGCCACTCAATATGGACGGCACCCCTTCAGAAATGAGCCGGAGAGCGGCAAAATTCTCCCGCCGTCTGGAAGGTCGTTTCCATCGCCCTTCGTACACGCAGGACGAGCGCCTGACCAGCTACGAAGCGAAAGGCATGGTCATTGAAGATTCTGGGCATCAGAACTTTGGTGACTACTCGGTAGACGGCCTCGCTGCCTGCCTGATTCTGGAAAGTTGGATGTCAGAACACCCGAAAGCAGGAGACTAATGATGAATCTGCCGGACATAGAACACATTACTCAAGACCTGGCTGAGCAAGTCAGTGAGCTGATTAGCGAGCGCCAGCTCGACAACCCCTTATTGGTCGGTATCCGAACGGGCGGCGTCTGGGTTGCAGAACGTCTCAATGACACACTGAAATGTGCCGACGACGTCGCCACACTTGATATCAGTTTCTACCGCGATGACTTCACTCGTCACGGCCTGCACCCGAAGGTTCAGGGGTCAGAGCTGCCGGACTCCATTGAAGACCGACACATCATCCTGATCGATGACGTCATCATGAGCGGCCGAACCATACGCGCCGCCATGAACGAGCTGTTTGATTATGGCCGCCCAGCCAGCATTACCCTTATATGTCTGCTGGATATCGGTCGTCGCGAATTACCGATTCAGCCAGACCTCTGCGGAGCGACTCTGGCATTAAATGATGGCCAGCTGGTCAAGCTGACCGGCCCGCGCCCTTTAGTTCTGACTCTGGCCTGAACAGGAACACCACATGACTGATCCCAACACAGTCCAGCTCACCGAAGACGGACGCCTTAAGCACTTCCTGACGACTGAAGGCCTGAGCCGCGAGCTACTCACAGAAATTTTAGACACCGCGGACTCATTTATCAGCACACAGGAGAGAGCAGTAAAAACCGTTCCTCTGCTGCGCGGTAAAACCGTCGTCAATCTGTTTTTTGAAAACAGCACCCGGACCCGTTCAACCTTCGAGCTCGCAGCGAAACGTCTGTCGGCGGATATTCTCAACCTCGATATCGCGCGCTCGGCGACTTCTAAGGGGGAAACCTTAATGGACACCCTCTGGAATCTTGAGGCCATGTACAGCGACATGTTCGTTGTACGCCATTCAGACTCAGGCGCCGCCCATTTCATTGCCGAACAGGTAACGCCAAACGTCGCCATTATTAATGCCGGTGACGGTCGCCACGCGCACCCGACTCAGGCTATGCTTGATATGCTCACAATCCGCCGTCACAAAGGCGATATCGAAGGAAAAATCGTTTCTATTGTCGGCGATATTCTGCATTCACGGGTTGCCCGCTCTCAGATCCACGCCCTGCGCACGCTAGGCGCTGCCGAAGTCAGAGTCATTGGCCCCGGAACCCTGCTACCTTCTGATATCGAAAGCATGGGCGCCGTTCCTTATTACGATATGAAAGCGGGGCTCGCCGACTGCGACGTGGTCATCATGCTGCGCCTGCAGAAAGAACGCATGCAGAATGCATTGCTTCCATCGGAAGGCGAATTTTTCAAACTATACGGTCTGACCGAAGAAAAGCTCGCGTTTGCTAAACCCGATGCCATCGTTATGCATCCGGGCCCGATCAACCGCGGTGTTGAAATTGAATCGGCCGTCGCCGACGGCAATCAGTCCGTCATTTTGAACCAGGTCAGTTATGGCATTGCCGTGCGGATGGCCGTGATGGCCATGGCTATGAGTGGCCAGCAAACACCGGTAAACAGTGAGGAGCCTGCCTGATGAGATATCTGCATATTGCCAATGCACGGGTAATCAATCCTCAGACTCAAACCGATGAAGTCACAGACGTATTTGTTGCCGATGGTCGGATCGCTACAGTCGGCCGTCGACCAGACGCCGGTGAAATTGAACATACGATCGATGCCACCGGCCAATGGTTAATGCCGGGGCTGATTGATCTCGGTGGTCATCTGCCCGAACCGGGTTACAGCCAGAAAGGCAGCATTGCCAGCGAAACAGAAGCGGCCGCCCGCGGTGGCTTCACGCACATCTGCAGCTTACCGGACACCAAGCCGGTCGCCGATACCTCCGCTGTGATCAAGCTTATTCTGGAAAAAGCCGGTAAAGCCGGGTTCAGCCGCGTACTGCCACTGGGTGCCATGACACAGGACCTCGCAGGCGAGCAACTGGCCAGCATGTACACCCTTGCTGAAGCAGGCGCGGTCGCCATGAGCAACGCCCGTCGTCCGATCAAAAACAGCTATGTATTGCGACGCCTGATGGAATACGCAGCGACCTACGATATTCCGTTATTCCTGAATGCCAATGATCTCAGCCTGTCAGATGGTGGCTGCATGCACGAAGGTCCGGTGGCCACCCGCATGGGTTTACCGGGGATACCCGAGACCGCTGAAACTATTGCTCTGGCACAGATTCTTCTGCTGGTAGAGCAGACTGGTGTTCGCGCTCACATCAGCCAGATCACCTGTCGACGCAGTGTCAGCATGCTACAACAGGCGCTGGAAAATGGCTTACGGGTAACCGCCGATACACCACTGGCGAACCTGCTGTTTACCCACGAAGCTGTTACCGGCTACAACAGCCTGTACAACGTACAGCCACCGTTACGCAGCGAGCGCGATCGAGAGGCACTGGTGCAAGCCGTTGCCCGCGGTGAACTTGCCATCAGTTCAAACCACAGCCCTCATGAGCTGGCGGCCAAGAAAGCACCGTTTTCTGATGCCGAGCCCGGCATGAGTCAGTATGACGCTTTTCTACCGCAGGCGATGACGCTGGTGACGCGCGAAGAGCTGACCGTAGAGCAACTGGTGCGAGCCATATCCGTCACACCTGCGAATGTCCTCGGGCTTCCGCAGTCTCTGACGGAAGGCGCTGACTTTAATGCGGTGCTGTACGATCCAGAGGGTGAATACACACTCTCTGCCTCAGAAATTGCCTCTGGTGGTCATAACCACCCTCTGTTAAACCGAACGGTGTCGGGCAAGGTAGCGCAGGTATTTCTGGAGGGTTGCCGGATAAGCTGATTCTGACAGAAACAGTAAAACGGCGAAAAATGCCGGGCCATCTATACTGAGATACACACCCACGTTGTGCAGTAAGTGATGAACCCGGCCAACCCTACCCCGGACCAGAGCACTCTGAATCGCTGGCGTCAGAACTTTCTTGACCTCAACGCTCAGAAGCTGGCTTCCGCGCGAGAACAACTATCCCCCCGACAGCAGGCCGTGCTGGACGTTCTGCCGCTCCTGCTGCACTGCAATGGTTCTCGTTTGCCGGGCTATGTTGCACCGCACACTCCCTGCGGGATCACTGGGTACACCCCTACGCTTGAGCATCATTCAGCACTGCACCAGTTCGCCCGGGGCGCACAGATTCCCAGAGATCCGGGCCAACGGTGTATTGAAGGCGTGTTCCTGATGGGCAGCCTGGGCAGTGTTGCCCAAAGCCGCAACAGCGACCTTGATGTCTGGCTATGCCACGACGAGCTGCTAACGGATCAGCAGATCAGCGATCTGCAGGAGAAGTGTACGCGCATCGAAAAGTGGGCAGACTCACAAGGCACAGAAGTCCACTTTTTTCTGATGAACCTCAAAGACTTTCGCGACGGTCAAAGCCAGTCCGCGGATGGCGAAGACTGCGGCAGCAGCCAGCACCTGTTGTTACTGGATGAGTTCTACCGCAGTGCTCTTTGGTTAGCCGGTAAAACTCCACGCTGGTGGTTAACCCCTGAGGATCTGGAATATCAGGCCGACAGCTACTGGACCAGACTTACGGACAACCACCTGATTGATGTCGCCGAGTGGCTGGATGTCGGCAGTCTGCCGACCATTCCCGCCGGAGAATTCGTTGGCGCTGGCCTGTGGCAACTCAACAAAGGGCTCAGCAATCCATACAAGTCACTGCTGAAACTTCTGCTCAACCGTGAGTATGCTTCCGCGTATCCTGATATCCGACCGCTCGCCTGGGATTTCCGCAAACAGGTTCAGGACGGTGGCGCCGACCTGCTGAACACAGATCCTTACCTGCTGATGCTACGTCGCCTGGAATCTCACCTCGGAGAGGAGGAAAGCGACCTTCGCGATCTTATGCGTAGAGCTTTCTACTTCAAGTCAGGCGTTCAACTAACAAGACTGGTCGGCAACCAACACCAACAACGCCGGGTGAAGGCACTCGAAGAGCAGGTAAAGGAATGGGGCTGGACCTATACCTACCTCGATGATCTGGACAGTCGCCAGAGCTGGCCCGCACGCAAAGTGATGAACGAGCGTAATGCACTGGTAACGCAAATGCTGAACAGCTACCGCGCGCTCGCTACGTTTTCGCAGGAGCACGCGCAATCCCTGCACATTAAAGAGCGCGACCTCAAAGTACTCGGCAACCAATTGTTCGCAGCGTTCAGAGCCGAGCCGGGCAAGATCATCGACATTAACCCGAAAATCCGTAGCGATATGGAAGAGGAAAAGCTGACCCTTAACCTCAAAGACGGCATCTGGCAACTGATCCCCGGCAGCTGGCGCCCGGGAGACGACAGCGCCGTACTGATGCAGACTCCTTCAATCATTGAAGCGCTGGTGTTTGCCCGGCGTAACGGCATGCTCACCAGCCACTCCCATGTCGCCCTGTATCCGGCGCATAACCCAGTGACCCAATACGAACTCAGGTCTCTGCTGCAGGACATTATGGAAATCCCCCTGCCGGGGAAAAAGAGTATCGACTTTGAAAACGATCAGACGCCACTGCGCTGGCATTTGTTCGTTAATCCCGGGGTAAATCCTCAACAGTCGTTGTCGCGACGCGGCATGCAGAAAATCAGCAACCGTGACGACGCCCTGGGCTTCAGCTCAAGCCGCGAAAACCTGGTTCAGTCTGTTGAGTTATTGACCATCACCAGCTGGGGAGAGTGGCAGGTCAGTTATTACACCGGCGCCGACACCGTGCATGAAGCAATGCTGCAGGTACTGAATTTTCGCAGTAAGGCCGACACTCAGGCCTGGCCAGAATGGCGTATCCACTGTCACTGTCAGGTGCGGTCAGTCGCAATCCAGAAGCGTCTTGAACAGTTACTTAATGATCTGATTGATCACCTGTCGCAGGCGAAGCCAGCGCCCTACTTACTTCAGACCGGCGACAGTTTTCATCTGATTGAATACCGCCGGCGAGAGGTCGTCAGTCACCATGCAGAAAGCCTTAAAGCACTGATCAAACTCCTGGCCCGCCCGCGCCCCCGCTTCCGGCGCTGGCAGCTCGACCGTCATGCGCTACCCAGTAGCCCACTGCGCCTGATTCTGGAACAAAGCGAGGGCGACGAGTGGCACGTCTGGTACTGGCGTCAGAAAGGCAAAGTGTTTCTGTACGTGATGGACCAGTTTGGTTCTCTGCATTATCAGGAACAGAGTGATACAGATATTCGCTCAACCCTGGTGCCCGTATTGCGGTTTATCCGTCGACTTAATCAACGCTGGGCTGATGAATCACAGCAGCCCCTCTGGCCCCTGCATCTGAGCGAACTTCTGCTTGACGGTGAGACTCTATCTTTCAGCGCCCAACGCCGCCGCATTCCCATGGAAGCAAAAGAATCCGCTGCCATTGAAGTATGTGCTCACTCACATGCTAAATCGGTTCTGGAGATTTCCGTCAACGACATCACGCTGTCACAGGCAACGTTCGGCACTAAGCTGCTGGTAGAAGCTCGTCAGGCAGTGATTAACGCTCGTACAGAAGATCATGCGCAGCCAGTCTGGCTGAGCGATATTGTTATCGACGATAATCAACACCTGATCCGCCATTTGCAGTTCAGGCAACGTCTGGAACACCTGCTCAACTCCCCACCAACTACCAGCACACCTAAGGCCCAGCCCCCGCACAGCAAAGGGCGCGCTCAGGCGCAGACATAGCACACCATTGCCCGTATAATGCGTGGCATTCTGTGGGAGGTAGCTATGAACCTGAAAACCATCGCCTGTGTGTCTTTGATTGTGTTGTTCGCAACCGGTGTCAGTGCCTGTGGTCAGAAAGGTCCGCTTTATCTCCCAGATTCCGAACAAGAACAAGAGCAGTAAGCCCATGTCAGCATTCTCATACCAGAACGGCAGCCTGCATGCCGAAAACGTCTCTCTGGCCGCACTGGCCAAAGAACACGGCACGCCCCTGTACGTATACTCACGCAGCGCATTCGAACAAGCTTACCTCGCCTACACCGACGCGTTGGGTGAATGGCCTCACCTGGTGTGTTTCGCGGTCAAAACGAATTCCAACCTCGGCGTTCTGAACACACTGGCAAGGCTGGGCGCTGGTTTTGATATCGTCAGTATCGGTGAGCTGGAGCGTGTGATCGCAGCTGGCGGTGATCCGTCGAAAGTGGTTTTTTCTGGGGTAGGCAAACAAGCTCATGAAATGCAGCGCGCCCTCGAAGTGGGTGTACATTGTTTTAATGTTGAGTCAGAAGCAGAGCTTGAGCGTTTGAGCGCCGTAGCGTCTGAGTTGGGCAAAACAGCTCCCGTCTCACTGCGCGTAAACCCGGATGTGGACGCACAGACCCACCCCTATATTTCTACCGGTCTGAAAGACAACAAGTTTGGTATTGATATCAATGATGCTGTGCGTATCTATGAAAAGGCCGCTGGCCTGCCAGGTCTCGACGTTAAGGGCGTAGACTGCCACATCGGTAGCCAGCTGACTGAGATTGATCCATTCCTTGATGCCCTTGACCGGGTACTCGCGCTTGTCGACGAGCTCAGCGGACGTGGCATCACTATTGAGCACCTCGATCTCGGCGGTGGCCTCGGCGTGCGCTATCAGGACGAACAGCCAGCGACACCGGCAGAGTACATTGCTGCCGTAAAAGAGCGACTGGGTGATCGCACGTTCAAGCTGATTTTTGAGCCGGGCCGTTCTATTGCCGCCAACGCCGGTGTCTTCCTGACTCAGGTCGAGTTTCTGAAACTCAACGAGCATAAGAACTTCGCGATTATTGATGGTGCAATGAACGACCTTATCCGCCCAGCACTCTACAGTGCATGGCAGGCAATCGTTCCGGTATCGGAAACCTCCGCTGAGCCAGAGCGCACGTACGACCTCGTCGGCCCAGTCTGCGAAACCGGAGATTTTCTGGGTAAAGATCGCGCACTGAACATTGCTGCTGGCGACCTGTTGGCTGTGATGTCCGCAGGCGCCTACGGTTTTGTCATGGCATCAAACTACAATAGCCGTGGCCGTGCCGCTGAAATCATGGTGGATGGTGACAATGCCTTTGTTGTTCGCGAACGCGAAACCGTGGAGTCCTTATTCGCCGGCGAAAGCTGCTTACCCGATTAATATCAGCCCGGATAAAGAGACAGTATATGTGGCTCAAATTCAGCAAGATGCATGGTATCGGTAACGACTTCGTTGTCGTTGACCTGATTACGCAAAGTGCGAACATTCGCCCGGAGCGTGTTGCCGAACTGTCGGACCGTAACTTTGGTATCGGCTTCGACCAGCTGCTGGTCGTTGAAAAGCCAACCCGCCCGGATGTCGACTTTCAATACCGGATTTTCAATGCCGACGGCAGTGAAGTTGAGAATTGTGGTAACGGGGCACGTTGCTTTGCGCGTTTCGTTTACGACCAGAACCTGACAGGCAAACGCGATATTCGTGTTGAGACAGCCAGCGGTATCATGGAACTGCATTTGACCGATGACCGACAGGTCATGGTCGATATGGGCAAACCGGAACTGACTCCGGAAAAAATTCCGTTTATTGCCGACGATTTTGCTACTGAGTACACCATCGATGTGCCTGACGTCGGTATCATTAACCTCGGCGCAGTATCCATGGGCAACCCACACGCCGTTATCCGCGTCGACGACGTTGATACCGCCCCCGTGGAAACCTGGGGGCCAGCGGTTGAGTCCTGCAAGGAATTTCCGAACCGCGTTAACGTAGGTTTTATGCAGATTATCAATCCACATCACATCCGCCTGCGTGTTTTTGAGCGTGGCTCGGGTGAGACTCTGGCGTGCGGAACCGGCGCGTGCGCTGCCGTAGTTTCTGGCCAGCTTCGCGGCTGGTTGAATCAGGGCGTCAAAGTCAGCCTTCCCGGTGGTGATCTGTTCATCGACTGGGACGGTGAAGGCGCAGTAAAAATGACAGGCCCGGCTGAACGGGTGTTCGAAGGTAAAGTAAACCTCTGACCTCTAAGGAACAGACAGACATGAGCCAGACCCCGCGACTGACTGAAGCTGACGTAATTGCCTACATGGAAGATCATCCCGACTTTTTTATCGGAAAGGATGACCTCCTCGCAGGCATGCGGATTCCCCACAACAGCGGTCCGGCCACCAGCCTTGTTGAGCGTCAGCTTGCTGTGCACCGTGAACGCAACGTCGAGCTGAGACAACGCCTGTCGGACTTACTTGAGAACGCGCGCCGTAACGATCAGTTATTCGAAAAAAGTAAGCGTCTGGTTTTAGCTCTGGTCGAAGCAACCACCTGGGTGGATGTTCAGGCCGCCCTCGATGACTCTCTGCGCAAAGACTTTTCGGTGGATGCCTGGGCGATGCTGCATTTCACTGAACGCCAGCTTGAGCCACCATTAATTGCTATTCACAGCAGCGAAGTCCAGCGCTCGGTACACCGGCTGTTTAAAGGCCACAGAGCCATCTGTGGGCAACTGCCCGAGGCTGACATCGCACAACTCCTCGGTGTCGAAGAGTCTGCCTGCCGTTCTGTTGCCGCGGCACATATTCGTGGTAAGGATAATCTCGGCATACTGACGGTCGCCAGTGAAGATCCAGGCTACTACCGCAGTTCAGTAGATACCTTATTCCTCGACTTTATAGCAGACGTACTGGCGCTGCGACTGCCGCAGGTTCCGGTCAGCTGAGTATGACCTTACGGCTCATTACCTTCGACCTGGATCACACGCTCTGGGACCCGACTGATGCGCTGATCGCAGCAGAACAGGCTATGTTTGGCTGGATTAATGAACATTCTCCGGTCACTGCCAGTTTTTACCCACCGGAAAAATTTCACGCCTACAAGAAAGACCTGGCCGCAGCCTACCCTGAGCTGACAGGCAAAGTGTCTGAGTTTCGTTTCCAGTTGCTGCGCCGGATTTTCCTTCAGTCTGGCCATGATTCCGATACTGCCCGACGCATGGCACAAGACGCTTTTGCGACCTTTTATCAGGCACGCAGTACAGGCTTAACCTTGTTTGAAAATGTTGCCGACGTCATGGCAGAGCTTAAAGAGTCGTACACTCTGATTGCTCTGACGAACGGCAATGCTGATCTCGATATAGCTGGACATACCCATTTGTTCGAACGCCATCTGAAAGCTGACGACTACGCTGCGAAACCCTCGCCAGACATGTTCGAGGCTGCACTTCAGCACGCAGGCGTGGAACCCCGGCAAGCACTCCACATTGGCGATCACCCGGAGCAGGATGTCGCTGCAGCTCGCGCCGTCGGGATGACAACCTTGTGGTTCAATGATAAGGAGGCTGACTGGCCGTTAGCGGATTGTCAGCCCGATGGTGAGTTCAGTCACTGGTCGCAACTGGTTCAAGCGATAAGGGCTCTGGAAGGTAATTGACGATCAGTTCGCTGATGTAACCACCGCTACGGACCTTACGCCCATCCGGTTCACCAATACCGGCTTCGATGCGGGTAACAGAGATATCTTCAGGGATCTCTTCCGCAAGCCTGCCCAGATCCTGTTTCAGGTCACGCTCGACAGAATACCAGCGACGCGGCGCCTGCTGAGCACCACTGACCACCCAGATAAACTCATTCTCTTCGATCATCTCACGGTGCGTCGTACGTTCGGCCGGATTCCACACATAATGCAGGCGATAAGTCTGATCGGTTTCTGCGCTTGAGAAATCCACCGTCACACGCATCAGCGCCGCACTTGTTTCTTCATCAAACTGATCCAGCGACCACAGCCAGCTTAGCTGGGGCCTTGCACCTTCACTGACAAACGGACGGCTCAACAGAGCACGGCCCATACGGCTCTCGAGGCGCACGATTTCACCCTGGATAACATCATAGTGGGGTTCGATAGAGCAGTGACGGCAGTCTTTTTTCCAGTCGTCTATGGTTTTGGCGGAAAGCAGCACATCGGCAGAGGTGGTGTGACTGTAGAGCCAGAGAGCGGCGAATACCAACAGAGCCAGTGCGGCAGGTAAGGCGTGTAAGCGACGACGGTATTTTCTGGAATGACTGGTCATGTTTCTGCATCCTTGCGAATCAACTTGCCAGACTATTTTAGCACTCGCTCAGAAAACGACCAGCCACATAGAAAGAATTATCCGTTCTATACGGCTGGCAAGCGGCTGCGTCTTATATAGGACGGCTACCGTAGTTCGTCTGTGGTTTGCGTGGTGGATCACCCATTACGTCCGCGGCGACCTCCTGAATTCGACCACCACGGGCGAGAAACGCTTCCACATCAGAGGCCATCGCCTGACGCATCGCTTCGCGAGCAGCCTGAGAACCATACTCAATGTCGTCATCTGTGGAGGCGGCTTCTTTTGTCTCTGTTTCCTGCTCGCCGGAATCGTCGTGCGAATCCTGTTCGTTAAACTCGTCGTCGTGCAGATCATCATGTGCCATAAGACATCCCTCTTTAAGCGGTGTTTATTTGATGGGAATACTTATAGACAAGCCCTCCACGCCTGCCAGTGACGCTAACCTTTAGTAACAAAAAAAACATCAAAGCCGGATTTCAGTCACCGCCAGAGAATCCTGAATGCAATATTCCCGACGAACGGGCCTTCAGTAATCACATATTCCGGCAGAAAATACAGGCACAAAAAAACCCGCCGGAGCGGGTTTTCTTCGAGCTTAACCAAATGGTTAAGGTGCTTAACGTCCTGCCATGTACTTGATCGCGTTCAGGATTTCATCATCCGAACAGGTCGCGCAGTTACCTTTAGGCGGCATGGCATTGATACCATTGATTGCATTGTACAGAGTCTCCTCCATACCTTTGGCCAGGCGATCATCCCAAGCAGCAGTATCGCCTTTCTTAGGTGCACCCAGTACGCCAGCACCATGACAGGCAGTACATGCAGTGTTGTAAACTTCTTCACCCGTGCGAGGTTCACCTGCAACCACTGCAACGCCACCACACTCAGCGCCTACACACACTTCACCGACCGGAGCGATACGCTCGCGGATTTTCTCAATCTGAGCGTCGCTCTCGGCGTATGCCTGAGCCATGACCAGAGTGGCGGCCGCCAGAATCAATGCTTTCAGTTGCTTCACGAAGATGTCCTCATCCAGTGCCAATCAGGCTTGTCGTAATTTTAGTGCACGCATTATAGCTACAAATCGTCCGGGTTTGAACGACTGGACATGATTCAACGCAAGTATTCTGCCTCTGAGCCGTGTGAATACCCTTATTTTTCGTGATTCTTATACCAAACCTTACCTCCGACCGTTCCCACTTCATGCCCCGTAAGATAGAGTAAGCCTGAGACAGGTAAGGACTCTGACCATGAAAAACCCTCTATTGATTCTGCTTTTGCTGGCGCCTCTGACCGCCTGCACGCTCAAGGTTGCGGCCCCGGAAAAGCCGATCACCATCAATCTTAACGTCAAGATTGAGCACGAAGTCCGGGTAAAGGTCGAAAAGGACCTCGAGCAACTGTTTGAATCCGAAGACGATCTGTTCTGAACAAGGAGAAGACGATGAAACTCAGCAAGATAACAACCTTCGTCGCTGGCCTACTGTTCAGTGTTGCTGCACTGGCCCTGGAACTGGACGACGCAAAGAATATGGGACTTATAGGTGAGCAACCGAACGGTTACCTTGGCCTCGTCAGTGCCAGTAGCCCTGAGGCGGCGGCCCTCGTTGTTGACATTAACGCCAAGCGCAAAGCCCGCTATCAGGAAATCGCCAACAAACAGAACACACAACTGGTCAACATCGAGCGTATCGCCGGTGAAAAGCTGATTGAAAAAGCTCAGGGCAGTGGTGAATTTTACATGGACGGTTCAGGTCAGTGGCAGCGATAACGCTCTGATCTGAGCACACGGAGAACGGACAATGACAACATCAGGCATTATTCTGCTGGCAGTTATCGCTGGCATCATTCTTTTACTGGTCAGTGTTTACAACAAACTGGTCGCACTTAAAAACCGCTTTCAGAACAGTTTCGCTCAGATCGATGTGCAACTGAAGCGTCGCTACGATCTGATTCCTAACCTTGTAGAAACTGCAAAAGAATATATCCGTCACGAACGGGATACTCTGGAAGCTGTCATCAGCGCTCGCAACGAAGCCGCCGCGGGCCTCAAAGCCATTGGTGGCAATCCTGCGAACAGTGGTGGCATGGCTCAGTTAATGGGTGCTGAAGGCGCGCTGGCTGGAGCACTCGGCCGCCTGAATGTCGTGATGGAAGCTTACCCAGAGCTGAAGGCAAACGAAAACATGATGCAGCTCACCGAAGAGCTGAGCAGCACAGAGAACCGGATCGCTTTCGCTCGTCAGGCGTATAACGATTCAGTCATGGATTACAACACTTACCGTCAAAGCTTCCCTGCCATTGTTCTTGCAGGCGCTTTTGGCCACAGAGAAGACGCTACCCTGTTAGAGTTCGAAAACCGGGAAGTACTGGAAGACGCGCCCAAAATTAGCTTCTGAGCTCTGCACTAACGTATGAACTTCTTTCGTCATCAGGAGGAGGCGCGCCGTAACACCGGACGCCTCATTCTACTGTTCAGCCTTGCCGTCATTGCTGTCATCCTGACTGTGAACCTTCTGTTTATTGCTGGCATCGGTTTTACGCTCGGAGCCCATCGCATCTCTGGTATATATGATGCCGAGCACTGGGCCGTCGTGAGTTTTACGACGCTGGCGGTGATCCTTATTTCCAGCTTTTTCAGGCAACTGTCACTTAGTAAAGGCAGTGACGTAGCCAACTCGCTGGGAGCAACGCTGCTGGACCCCGGCAGCCGGGACCCGGATGAAAGGCGCCTCCTGAATATCGTTGAAGAAATGGCCATTGCCTCCGGGATGCCTGTACCCGACGTCTATGTCATGGAGGACTCAGGCATCAATGCGTTTGCCGCAGGCTACCAACCCAGTGATGCCGTCGTTGGTGTTACGCGCGGCGCAATATCTGCCCTGACGCGCGACCAGCTTCAGGGCGTCATCGCCCACGAATTCAGCCATATATTCAACGGTGATATGCGTATGAATATGCGTCTGACCGGCATCATCTATGGCATCGTATTTATTGGTGAAATCGGGCGTATGATTATCCGTGGCTCGCACAATCGCGGCTATACAACGCGTCGTACCGATCCTCGCGCCGCCATCTTCGGATTTGCCTTGATGGCGATTGGCTACGGCGGCGAATTTTTTGGGCGTATGATCAAATCGGCCGTCAGTCGTCAGCGTGAGTTTCTGGCTGATGCATCCGCTGTGCAATTTACCCGCAACCCCGATGGCATCAGTGGCGCTCTTAAAGTCATCGGCTATGGTGCTGGCTCTCGTGTCGGTTCACCCTCTGCGCTTGAAGTATCTCACTTCTTTTTTGGCCCTGTGATGCGTTTCCGTCGCACCATGTTTGCAACCCACCCGCCACTGGACGAGCGTATTCAGAAGATTCAGCCGGGCTGGGACGGGCACTACCTGAAGCCAAGAATGCAACACATTGAATTGCGTGACTTCAGCTATAACGACAGCGATGCCATCAGCGGCTTCTCGGGTAGTCATGATCAAACACCTGCAAACGTCGATAACACAGAGGCTCCTGCTGAAAGCGGATATGCAACTGTGCCCTACGAATCACGCGGTGAAGAGTTCCTCAGAAGCGAACTCGCAATCATTAATGCCATGTCAGCAGAGGCTCTGGTGTTTGCGCTATTGATGAGCGGCTCAAGCGAAGAAACCGCACGTGAGCAGCAGAACATGATTCAACAGAAACACGGCAGTGCCACCTTCCGCGAAGCTCTGCGCTACCTGAATGAGGTGCGACGCACCGACAAAGAAGTACGGCTTGAACTGGTTGAGCGAGCGATGCCGGCACTCCGTCGAATGTCTCTTAAGCAGTACCGCACCATGAATCAGACACTGGTCGGCATGATACAGCTGGACAACAGGATCGACCTGTTCGAGTGGTGTCTCTACCGTCTGATTCTGCAATACCTAGGGCGGCACTTTGGTACTCTTCCGGCCTTCCGCCAGAAACGCAAGTCAGCTCACGCCCTCGCCGATGATATTGCTGCCGTCATGGCGTATGTCGCGCACGCAGGAACGAAAGACTATCAATCTGCGGTGCTGGCATTCGAAGCAGGAATCTCTTCAGAACAACTGCTTATGCGTGACTGCAACCCCGAACATGCGCCACACAAAAGCCTGAAACCGCTGAATAAAGCATTGAGCGCTCTGATCGCAAGCGCACCGGAGGTTCGGGAGCGGGTCATGCGTGCCATTTCCGTATGTGTGCATCACGATGGCAAAATCACGATGGAAGAGCGCGATATGATCCGCACCCTCGCCGCCATTTTGGAGACTCCGCTCGGCATGTTCGAGAATGCAGCTGAGCTGATTAACTAAGCTTCTCGCAATACGGTCAACGGCGGAACCCGGCTGACTCTGCGCAGCATCAAGCTCCCCGGAATAGCCAATCCTAGCGCCGTTGCAGGTGGTAACCAGAGCCACGCCCAGCCAAGACTGCTGTATGGAATATCTAACAGGCCAATATACAAACCCGCCGTCACTAACTCCGCGCCGACTAAGGCCAGCACAGCTGACAACACACCCAGCAGTGCGAACTCAACCCATTGTGCCTGACGTAGTTGTTTCCGTGCCGCACCTAAAGTACGTAACACCGCACCTTCGGTCAGTCGTTCCCGTGTCGATGTCAGCAACACGGATAACATCACCAATACAGCACCCAGCAGGACGAATACCAATATCAGCTCCACTGCGGTGGTCAGTCGCTGCAACAGTGTCTGTACCTGCGAAAGGATAGCTCGGGTGTCGATAAAGGTAATGCCAGGGTATTTCCGGATCAGGGAAACCAGTGCGCCCTCATGCTCCTCCGCAAGATGAAAGCTGGTCATGTAACCCATTGGGAGTTCAGCCGTCAGATCTGGCGACAGCATCATGAAAAAGTTTGGCGTCATCGCCGTCCAGTCGAGGCGACGCAAGCTGGTGATCTCAGCATCAAGGTCGACGCCAGCCGCACGGAAAGTCAGCACATCACTTAACCCCAGCCCCAGGCGTTCAGCCAGCTCATGCTCAACGGATACCTGCCCCGGGCCTGCAGCCGTCTGAGACCATTCGCCACCGACGACTTCATTATTGTCGGGGAGCGTTTCTGCGGAGGATGTAATGAGATCACGATTGATCGAGCGGTCCTCAGCAATATCCATCTCACTTACCGCCATGCCATTTACTTTCACCAGACGCATCGGAATCATGGGATACAGGGCCTGAGTCTCAATGCTGTGATTCACCAGAGATTCAGAGAAACTTTCACGCTCAAAAGGCTGAATATTCAAAGCAAAAATATTAGGGGCGTCTTGCGGCATGCTGCGCTGCCAATCGGCCAACAGGTCTGTGCGCAACATACCAATAATTAACATCACCATCAGAGTCATGGCGAACGCCAATAGCTGTCCTGCCGTCGCGGTATGGCTACGACTCAGATGTTGCCAGGCAAACCTGAGGCTGAGAGGAAGCTTTCTGTTTCGCAACAAGCTCCCGGCAAACCTCAGTCCTCCGCGTAACAGTAGAAGTAAAAGCAGCAAGGTCGCAGCACCACCGATCATCAGACCACCACTGAGCATAATGTCCTGCGTCAGCAGGGAGAGCAGCAGTGTCAGCGATCCCAACGCTAAGGCGTAAATCAGCCAGCCCTTAAGCGGCACAGGAACCAGATCCCGACGCAGAACCCTCAACGGACTGATGGAGGATAAAGGCAGCAAATGTGGCACACCAAAACCAAACAAGCTCAGCAAACCCGCACTGAGCCCAAGAGCCCATGCACTCGGTGTTGCAGGCGGTAAGCCTTCAGGAATCAGGCCCGACAGCACCTGCAATAACCCTAGCTGCAGAAGGTAAGCGAACAAAGCGCCAAGTAGAGTAGCCGCCCCCCCGAGAAGCAGTAGCTGGGCGAGAAAAATCCGCAGTACCGATGCTCGGGGTAAGCCGAAGGTACGCATAAGAGCACTGATATCAAAGTGGCGCTCGGCGTAGCGACGGGCACTGACTGCGACGGCAACACACGCCAGAACCACCGCGAGAATAGCCGCCAAGCCGAGATACCGGCGCGCCCGGTCAAGTGAGGCAGCCATCTGCCGATTACCATCCCCCAGAGCCTCAAACGACTGATTGGCTTTCAGCTCTACCGAATTCTGAAACTGCTCCAACAGACCGTCATCACCGCTGAGCATCAACCGATAACGCACGCGGCTGCCGGGCCCTAGCATCGGACTGCTTTCAAGCTCACTCCAATGCACCATAATGCGCGGTGATAAGGTGTAGAAGTTACCTCCCCGGTCACTTTCCTTCTCAATAAGGCCGGTGATCCGGTAAGTTTTGCCCCCCAGATCCGCTTCATCGCCCAAGCCGATATTCAACAACGACAGCAGGCGCGCCTCGACCCAGGCTTCTCCCGGTTCGGGGCCTGACTGACGCAATGATGCAACCTTATCGTCGACACCCAAGACCAGAAGTTCACCACGTAACGGATAACCATCATCAACGGCTTTCACCGCAGACAACGTCATCTGATCACCGGCGACGACCACGCTGGGAAAAGTGAGTGCCCGGGCCCGATCCAGGCCAAGGGAATCTGCCTCTGCCAACCATTCGTCTTCGAGAGGAGTGGTCGAACGAACTCGCAGATCAGCGCCCAGCATATCATTGGCGCTGGCCTGCATCGCCAGATCCAGTCGCTGGCTGAATAACGCAATCGCCGTGGTCACTGTCACAGCGAGCACCAGTGCCAGAAATATCAGCGTTAACTCGCCGCTACGCAGCTCGCGGCTCATCAATTTGAGTGCGAGTCTGACCTCGGTGAACCTGCCTGCTGCGTTTTTCATCAGGCAATTTCCTCCAATACCCCATCGGTCATTTTCAGGCGCCGGTCACACCGCTGCGCGAGGCGCTCGTCGTGTGTGACAAGCACCAGTGTCGTGGCAGATTCTTCGTTAAGCCTGAACAGGAGGGACTCGACCTGCTCACCCGTCGTACGATCCAGGTTTCCGGTAGGCTCATCCGCGAACAGGATGTCGGGTTGCCCGGCAAAGGCACGGGCCAAAGCCACACGCTGCTGCTCGCCCCCAGATAGCTGACTCGGATAATGCGTTAGCCGATCCGCCAGACCAACAGAATGAAGCAGCTCAGTCGCCTCATTATCTGCGTTTTTCTTGCCGACAATCTCAAGCGGCAGCATCACGTTCTCCAGAGCGGTCAGTCCCTGAAGCAGATGAAAATTCTGGAATACAAACGCCACACCGCCCGCGCGGATAGCCGCCCGCTGGTCTTCATCCAACCCGCTCATGGCCTGCCCCAAAAGCGTGACTTCACCTTCTGACGGCAGGTCGAGCCCGGCCAGAATACCCAGCAAGGTCGACTTACCACTGCCGGATGCGCCGACGATCGCCACACTTTCTCCGCGCTTGATATGCAACGAAACTCCCTTCAGGATGGTCAGAGGTTCTTCACCACTGCGAACTGTTTTCACTAAGTGATCGGCACTGAGAGAGGTAGTATCTGTGTTGTCCGGCATACCGAATGGTTTCCTGAAAGTTAAATCGTTAATGTCAGTTTTTGCACTTCTGATCATGACAGGCCTCGCCTGCTCTCAGGTGCACGCTGAGGATCAGGCACAAGTGCATGCTCAAAAGCAGACAGAGCCAAAATTGCTGATCGTTGGCGACAGTATCAGTGCGGGCTTTGGCATCCCGGTCGAAGAGCAATGGCCTCTATTATTAGAACAGAAACTGCGTGACCGGTTTCCGCAACTCACTGTTGTCGTTGCAGCAATAAGCGGCGACACGACTTCAGGCGGCCGTAGCCGCTTACCCGCCCTGCTGGAACGCCATAAACCAGACGTCACCCTGCTGGCACTTGGCGGCAATGACGCATTGAGAGGCACGCCACTTTCTCTGGTCCGAAATAACCTGACCGCTATGATCGCAGCCGCGCAGGAATCAGGCTCGGATGTCATTCTGGCTGGTATGCAGATCCCTCCGAATTATGGGCCAGCATACACAGAGGGGTTCCGAACGCTGTATATAGAACTGTCAGGAAGTTACAACACAGGTCTGGTGCCTTTTTTGTTGGAAGGAATCGCAGCGGTCGATGGCATGATGCAGGACGATGGAATTCACCCCACAACAGAGGCGCAACCGGCACTGGCCGACAACGTTGCGCCTGAAGTTATCAAACTCATCACTCAGCCGTAGCGGCCTGTGGAGTAATAATGAGTTCACTGGTATCGACGCCAAGAGATTCCAGTTCACCAAGAATCATGGCGTAGGTGTTCTCACTCATTTCAGGAGAGCGGCTGAGGATAAACAGAGTGTATTCAAACGGATCTGTGACCGCCGCATACTCATAACCCGCCTCATCCAGGACAACGATCAGATAGTTAGGATACGGCAGGTCCGGTGCGCCCGGAAATACAACCTTGAGCTTAGAGTTTGTCTCTTCATCCCAAATGGTGGCATTCCCTGTAATCTGATTCAATTCGCCGTCGAGAGTGTCCTGATACCCTTTGTTCAGCACTTCAACAGAACCATCTTCGAGCAGGGTATATTCTGCGGTGACCCCTACCAGCCCCTCATTAAATGACACTTCATTGGCAGCAATCTGGTACCAGAGGCCCATATATCGGGGGATATCAACAAAAGGGACAGTTTCGACAATACGGCATGCCGACAGCGACATGGCCGTTAATGCGATAAGAATCAGCCGGGTAAGAAGTTGCATGGGGGATCTCTCCTGCTCGTTTATGAATAATATTGATATACAAAACCTATACATAAACAATACAAAAGACAAGACACAGTTCAGGTCAGCTGAGAACTGAACAACTTAACTCCGGTTAAGAGATCCCGCGCTCACGCAGCGCCGCAATCGCTGACGAACGGTTTGAAACCTCAAGTTTACTGAACAAATTCGACGTATAGTTCTTCACCGTGCCCAGGCTCAGGCAACAGTGATCAGCAATCTGTTGGTTGGTCATCCCGGCAACAAGACACCGTGCGACCTCGAACTCCCTGACGCTCAGATCCCAATCCTGAGCGTTGTGAGCCAAGGCAGGGAATACCTGTTCACCCGTCCCGACCGCTTTCAGCGCCGAGACCAGCTCGCTGATCTCTACGCTTTTGGCCAACCATCCAGCAGCACCATTTCGCCGGGCTTCACGACTCAGCGCAGCATCAGCAAAGGTAGAGAGGAATACAACGGGAATGCGGAGTTCGGGTTTCAGGGATTTAAGAGTTTCTATGCCATCCTGAGCCGGCATATGAAAGTCGAGCAGGACAAGATCGCACCCCTCGGGGTGGTCGCGCAACCAAGCAGCTAATGCAGTCCCCGATTCAAGCGTAGCCACCACAGTGAATACACCAGACATCTCCAGAAGCGTTGCGACCCCTTGCTGCACGAGGGCCTGATCATCGACCAGAACAAGTCTCATCATACGCTGGCCTCCGGCAAACTGATGCTCCAGGTGAGTTCACTGTTGTCGGACATTTCAACCAAAAAGCGTCCATCCATCGCCGCGATTCGCTCTTCAACACCGGAAAGTCCATTGCCATAACTGAACTCGCCTGTGTATTCGGCAAGATCGGTAAGCTTCAGTTCAATATGGCCATTGCTGTAGCGACTGCGAATTTCGACTTCACGTCCTTCAGAGTGCTTCATAACGTTTGTGAGAAACTCACGAACAACAGACAATAAGGTCTCACAGCACTGCGGATCAGATATTTTCACCTTTTCATCCCAGAGTGTTTTCACTTTCAGGGTGGTCGCCTGATCGACAAGGTCGGTTAATGCGTCGTAAAAATGGGCAGAGGGCACCTGGCGTAAACCAGATACGATGTCGTCCAGAACGGCGAACATCTTCCTGCTCGCATCCCGTGAACGCTCAAGAGGCGCCACGACATCATCCGATAACTCTAACCGACTCGCCTGCTGCTCGAGAATTTGCAGATTCATGTGCAGGGTCGCCAGTTCGTGTCCCATATTATCATGCAGGTTATGACGGATATTGCGTCTTTCCAGCATCCGCTCAGACTCAGCAATCTGAGCCTGTGCCATGCGCAACTCATCTCCCATTACCCGCAAACGCCTGACCTCACTGATCTCGACCACAATGCTGAGGCCGAAACTCCACAAGACCAGCTGCATGAGCGTGCATAAACAGAAAATAAGCCATTGATCCTGCGGGAACTGCATCGCGAACAACACGGCTACCAACATATTAAAGCTGAGTGAATATTTGGGTGAAAAACGAACCACAAGAGAAGCCGAGTTCACCACCATCAGCACTGCGTAAGGCGCATTCTCAGAAGGTACCTCAGCGACCCCCATCAGAAGAATGGAGCACAGGTGCGACCCCACCAGAAACAACCAGAACTGCCAGTCACGATTATCGACACGCCAGGCAAGATTGTTCATCAGTAACTCGCGTGTGCCCAAAAATGCCAGAGCACAGAAACAGAAAACGCTGGTCGCCATCAGCGAAGTAGCCAGCAGGCGCTGTTCAGGAGGACACACCGATAGAACAATATAGGCAGCAATCGCCCAGGCACCGATGCCCAGCGTGATGATGATGCCTGCGCGCAGGATATAGGGTATCCGCAGAGGCAGAGAGACGGAGTCCATGTGAGAAATACCAGTTGTTATCGTTATGGCGCTCAGAGTATTTCATCCTCCCCGGGTCAGCAAACGAGGAAGGTCAGAAAATATACGACACGTACTTAAGCCTTTACTAATAAGCACGAAAAAAGTACCAGTTTTGTGATCGATTTCCTTGCGTGCTGCCTGCCAAGTGTATGACTGGTACGTCATCGTTGTAGCTTTGGAATGCAAGCTTAGGTAAAGTTCAGTGGCAATCGATTGGGGGATTGATTATGAAATTTTCAGTACTTAGCGCAGCCATTCTGGCAGCGACCTCTGCGTCAGTGATGGCTCAGGACTTACCTTACTACTTCACTGTGGGCGCTGCGCACACCGAGAACGAGATCAGTGTTGATCACTTCGGCGATCACATGAAGCACAGCTACACCAACGAAATCTCTCTTGGCTACATGCTCAAAGACAGCCTCGCGTTGGAAGGTAGCTTCGTTATTCCGTCCATCATCCAGGACGACTCACGCGCAGATATTGAGCAGTTCCGTTTCAGCAGCCTGTACTTCCTGTCTGATGATGCGCTGAAGCCATACCTGACAGCAGGTCTCGGGTTTGAAGAGATGCGTACCGATGGCGGCAGCGCATCAAATGCTCTGGCATCGTTGGGGGCTGGTGTGCAGTACGACTCTTCTGAGCGTGTATTTGCGCGCGCTGAAATTCGCTATGACGATATGATCAACGAATATCCAGAGCACATGAACTATGTCATCGAAGTGGGTTACCGCTTCGGCTCTGCAGCGACGACGGTGGCATCAACGGCCGCGGCGGCCAGCTCAGTTGCCAGCAACAATATGACCGATGACAGCCAGATGACGGCTGAGCAAGCCAATGATCTGCCAGCAACCGCAGCAGGTATCCCAGCCAAGTCTGCCTTTGAAGACAGCGACAATGATGGCGTTGCTGACAGTGTTGACCAGTGTGCAGATACCGGCAAGGTAGCTATGGTTGGCAGCAATGGCTGTGACCTGATCAAAACGGTAGAAGCTCTGTTGCGCTTCCCTCTGAACAAAGCAGGCATGCCAGGCAAAGCGACTGCTTATCTGGATCAGATTGCTGCTCAGGCAAAAGAAGACAAAGATCTCAAGATCATTGTGAAAGGGCACGCCGATGAAACCGGCAGCGATGAATTTAACCAGTTCATCTCTATGGAGCGAGCCAAAACAATCGGTGGATATCTGGAGGCACGCGGTGTCAGCAAAGATTCGATTGAACTGCGCGCACTAAGTGATTCTCAGCCAATCGCTGACAATACCACTGAAGAAGGCCGCCAGCTCAACCGCCGTGTTGAACTGACCATTCAATAAGGGTTAGCGGCGTATTATTGGGGAGGCTCAGGCCTCCCTTTTTTATGCCTGTGATCCTGAAATGTACTCAGGATCTAGGCATAAATCGCTGCAGGTGGAACATGCCAAAAACAAATACCTGCGCAGCACCCAGCTTGACGTTGGTGCTCTTTTTGCGGAAAGCCACCCAGAAAAGAAGCACTTCGAGTACGTGGATACCCGCAACGATCAGACCGATGGTCGGCAGGTAACCGAGCAGGCCATCCCAGCCCTGCACCCACGCAGTAATCGCCAGTACCCAGAAGAAGAATGTTGCCGCTTTCATAGCTACGGTATTCATTTGTTGCTCCCGCAAAGTCTTAGTTAACTTCTGACCAGAAGTCAGAAAAGTATGATGACGCAGATTGCCTGATGCTATTTCGGTTGCACAGGTGCGGTTGTGCCAGCTTGTGATGGCAATGAAAGCAGACATTCGAACGTCGGGTGGTTAGAATGTCGATCCAGATTGGGAGGTAGGCATGTCCGACAACAAAACAACTCATTTCGGCTACGAGACCGTTGCGGTCGATGAAAAGGCTGGAAAAGTGGCTGATGTATTTCACTCTGTCGCTGCAAAATACGATGTAATGAATGACCTGATGTCGTTCGGCGTCCACCGTCTCTGGAAACGAATCACCATTGATATGAGTGGTGCTCGCCCAGGCAATCAGATCCTTGATCTTGCCGGTGGCACCGGAGACCTGACCCGTAAGTTCTCACGCATCGTCGGCCCACAGGGCAAGGTCGTCCTCGCTGATATCAACTCCTCCATGCTGAATGTCGGCCGTGATCGCCTGACCGATCAGGGGTATGCGGGGAATATCGAATATGTTCAGGCGAATGCCGAATGCCTGCCCTTTGAAGACAACAGCTTTGACGTTATAACCATGGCCTTTGGTCTGCGGAATGTCACCGACAAAGACAAAGCCCTGCGTTCTATGGCGCGTGTGCTCAAGCCCGGTGGTCGCCTTCTGATTCTTGAATTTTCCAAGCCGACCAACCCTGTCATGAGCAAAGCCTACGACCTGTATTCGTTCAGTGCTCTGCCCTTCATGGGAAAACTGGTCGCCAACGACTCTGAAAGCTATAAATACCTGGCCGAATCCATCCGTATGCACCCAGATCAGGAAACCCTGAAGGGCATGATGGAAGACGCTGGCCTTGTCCGCTGCAGCTACAACAACATGACCAGCGGTGTGGTCGCCCTGCACCGGGGAATCAAGCCCTGATGCTACCAGCGGTGCTCAGTCAGGCCATGTGCCTGCCCGTTGAGCGGGTGATCAATTACGCTCTGCGTCAGGACAGCGCAACGCTCTCGCGACTGGCTCGCCAGGAGGGTCGGATGGCTGCTGTCGATATAGAAGGGCTGGGCCGTTTCAACGTCCGCCTTTTACGCGATGGCATAGCGCTGAGCATGACGCCCGATTCAGACAGCGAAGTGGTACTGAGTGGCAAGCTGACTGACTTTCTGGAGCTTGCGCGCGCCGAAGACAAAGCCCATGAGCTGATCAACAGCGACATTGACATGGATGGCGATACCGAACTGGCACTGTATTTAACCCGTACCGTACAGGCGTTAGATATTGACTGGGAATCCGCCATACAGCCGTTGACCGGGGGACTGCTCGCTCATCAGATAGGTAAAGGTTTACGTAGCCTGAGCCGCTGGAGCAGTGACACCGGATCAACTTATCGCACCGCTGCGAAAGAATACCTTGAAGACGAGCTGCAGGCGGTAACACCGTCAGCCATGCTTGATGATTTTGCAACACAGACAGATGACCTGCGCCTGATGATGGATCGTATAGAAGCCCGGATTGCCGGTCTGGAAAACAAGAAAAAGACTGAGGACTGAGCGTGGGCAACCTCTGGCGACTCTGGAAAATACTCTTCATATTTACCCGCTACCGTCTGGATGCGCTTGTTCCGACGGATCAGCTACCGCTCAAAATCCGCATCCTGTTGTGGTTGGCTCCGTGGCGCTTGAGTCCGGTTCCGGGCAAACTCAGCCGCGGCGCACGTTTAAGACTGGCGTTGGAAGCCCTGGGGCCCATCTTCGTCAAATTTGGACAGATTCTGTCTACGCGTCCGGACCTGATCCCGGAAGACATTGTCGCAGAGCTGAAAAACCTGCAGGACAACGTTGCCCCCTTCCCGACTGAGACCGCACTGAAACTGATCGAAGAACAGCTCGGCCAGCCCATCAGTGAGATGTTTGCTGAGTTTTCCGAGAAGCCGCTTGCAGCAGCGTCTATTGCTCAGGTGTATGCGGCCCGACTGTTCGGCGAGCATTCAGAAGCCGGTAAAGAAGTCGTGGTTAAGGTTGTCCGCCCGGGCATCGAAGACACCATTGAGCGCGACCTGCAGTTACTCGAATTTATGGCGATTCTTCTCGTTAAGTATTCCGCTGAAGGACGTCGCCTGAAGCCCGTCGAAGTGGTAGAAGACTATCGCCACACGATTTACGGTGAATTGAACCTACAGATTGAAGCATCTAACGCGACCCAGCTACGACGTAACTTCTCAGAGTCCGAATTGCTGTACATGCCAGAGGTGTACTGGGAATACACCCGCAATAAAGTCATGGTCAGTGAGCGTATCTACGGTATTCCTGTTGCCAACATCGACGAGCTCTACGCCCAGAATACCAATATGAAGTTACTCGCCGAACGCGGCGTAGAAATTTTCTTCACTCAGGTATTCCGCGACAGTTTCTTCCATGCCGACATGCATCCGGGCAATATTTTTGTTTCGCGTGAAAACCCCTCCAGCCCGCAATATATCGCCATCGACTGCGGTATCGTTGGCAGTCTCACCGACGAGGACCTGCACTACCTGGCGATGAACCTGATGGCTTTCTTTAATCAGGATTACCATCAGGTTGCGCAACTGCACGTAGATTCAGGCTGGGTGCCACCAACGACAAAAGTCCACGAGTTCGCCGCCTCGATTCGCAGTGTCTGCGAACCCATTTTCGAGAAGCCGCTGTCAGAGATTTCATTCGGACAGGTACTGATTCAACTGTTCGCGACCGCCAGACGCTTCAATATGGAAGTTCAGCCACAGCTGGTACTCCTGCAGAAAACCCTGCTGAATATTGAAGGTCTGGGCAGGCAGCTGTACCCGGACCTTGACCTCTGGACCACGGCAAAACCGTATCTTGAGCGTTGGATGCGGGAACGTTTCGGGCCGAAAGCCGCCTGGAAAGAGCTCAAGCGTCAGCTGCCGGGATGGGTTGAAAAAGCACCACAGATTCCTAACCTGATGCACGGCGCCCTGACGCGCCTCAATCATCTGGATGAAAACCAGCAGAAAATGCAGGAACAACTGGAAGTCCTGAACGCCGCACTCGAAGCGCAACGTTTGCAGAAGCGCCACCAGACACTGGGAATTATGATCACCGTGACTGGCGGACTGCTTTGGTGGCAATCATACGCACTCGCTCTGCCAGAAATAGCGGGCCTGAGCATTGGAGCGGCGGGCCTGATCTGGCTGGTACTTAAGAGCTGACACAGGGTTCACGGCGTAGATTTCATAATAGGCACAATCGATGCTCTACGGTATCCTTCGCCTTTCAACGCATATGAAACAAGGTTAAACGATGAACTGGCTTGATAAAGTGAAATGGGACAACGATGGATTAGTACCGGCCATTGCTCAGGACCATGCCACCGGCCGCATCCTGATGATGGCATGGATGAATCGTGAAGCCCTCGAACTGACCGCAAAAGAGCAGCGCGCCATTTACTACTCGCGTTCACGTCAGAAACTCTGGCGCAAAGGCGAATCATCGGGCCACGTACAAAAGCTCCATGAGCTTCGCCTCGACTGTGACAGCGACGTTATCGTGATGCAGGTTGAGCAGATTGGCGGTATCGCCTGCCACACCGGGCGTGAAAGCTGCTTCTATAAAGTCTACGACAACAACGACTGGGTCGATGTAGATCCCGTCCTGAAAGATCCAAGTGACATATACTGAGATTCCTATGAGCGATATTCTTCAGCAGTTAGGTGATATTCTGGAAGAACGCAAAGGTGCAGAGGCTGACTCATCCTATGTCGCCAGCCTCTACCACAAAGGCCTGAATAAAATATTGGAAAAGGTGGGTGAAGAAGCCACCGAAACCATACTCGCAGCGAAAGATGCTGAAACCAGTGGTGACAATAAAGAGGTCATATACGAAACGGCCGACCTTTGGTTCCATAGCCTGGTGGCACTTGCGAAGCTGGGTGAGCGCCCTGAAGCCGTCGTTAACGAACTGGCGCGCCGGTTCAACATGTCAGGCTTGGAAGAAAAAGCCTCTCGTACAAAGAAATAACGGAGAAAAACTATGCTTGGTGGTATCAGTATCTGGCAACTCCTGATCATTCTGGCGATCGTCATTATGATTTTCGGTACCAAGAAACTACGCAATATGGGCGGTGACCTCGGTGGTGCGGTCCGTGGTTTTAAAAATGCAATGAATGAGAAGCCGGACGAGAAAGACGACTCAGAGGATGAAAAAAAGCCCGAATCGCTGACCAACCAAACGGCTGAGAAGACTTCCGCAAAAGACGCTGAGTTCAGCAAAACCAAGGATCAGGATAAAGCCTGATGTTTGATATGGGCTTCATGGAGCTGATGGTCATCGGCGTCCTGGCATTGCTGGTACTTGGCCCGGAACGACTGCCGAAAGCAGCCCGAACAATGGGTTTGATTATCGGCCGCGTCCGACGCTCTGTCAGTAACTTCCAGGAAGACCTGGAAAGACAGGCTCGCACCGAAGAACTGAAAGCCAAGCTTCGTGACCCTGCGGCGACATTTCTCGATGAGGACATCCTCAATCCGGCGTCGATGAGAAAGCCGAAAGAGACTCAGGATAATACTGAGGCGAATGATGAAGCCACCCCGTCTGAAGTGACGACTCCGATCGCGAAAAAAACATCTGAAGACAAGTCTCAATGACCGATCAAGAACAACCCCTTATTGCTCATCTGGTTGAACTGCGTAACCGCTTGCTTCGTGCCGTTCTGCTCGTGCTGGTGATTTTTGCCGGGTTATTCTATTTCGCCAACGACCTCTACCTGATCCTGGTGGAGCCGCTGTCTGTGCTGATGCCGGTCGAAGGGCAGATGATCGCGACGGGCGTCGCCTCGCCCTTTCTTGTGCCCTTCAAATTAACCTTTGTGTTGGCGGTCTTGGCGGCAGTCCCTTTTATACTCCACCAGATCTGGGCGTTTATTTCACCCGGGCTGTACCAGCATGAGAAGAAATTCGCGATTCCTCTCCTTCTGTCGAGCATCCTGCTGTTCTATACAGGCATTGCTTTTGCGTACTTCGTAGTTCTGCCACTGGTGTTTGGTTTCTTCACAGGAGTCGGGCCAGAGGGTATTTCGTTTATGCCCGACATCAGCAATATTCTCGATTTCTCGCTGAAAATATTCTTCGCCTTTGGCATCGCGTTTGAGATCCCGGTAGCCACGTTTCTTATGGTGCTCAGTGGTATGACCACCGTGGAATCACTCAGTGGCAAACGGCCGTATATTTTCCTCGGCTGTTTTGTTGTCGGGATGCTGGTAACGCCTCCGGATGTTATTTCACAAACGATCCTGGCGCTGCCGATGTATCTGCTCTTTGAAGCGGGTGTCCTTGCTTCGCGGTTAATCCGACCACAGCAAGCTGAAGCATCTGAAGCTGACTGACAAAGGCCGCGTCAGCGACTCAGTAACAGCGCCAGCGACAGTACCACTGGGGTCAGCAACGTAGCTATCACATTCATACCGAGCGCCTCCGGAACCGCAGCGATATTTTCACGCTCCTGATTTAAGGCCGTCAGCGTCTTCAATGTCAGTGCCCAAGGGAAGAGCGCCAGCAGAACCCACTGCGGCCAGATCCCGGCCATAACCGCAATGACGATCAAGCCCGCCACCGAAAACGTCATGATATTAAAAGCCCTGACGCCTGCAGAGACGCCGTAACGAATCAACAGGTGATCTCGACCGTGGACTCTGTCCGCTTCAATATCGGGGAACTGATTCGCCAGTAAAAGATTATTCACCATCAGAAAGACCACTGCCGCGCCAAAAGCCACGCAAACCGGCTGCTCAAGTCCTGCGACAATAGCCGTCCCTACCACCATCAAAACACCGAACCCCAACCCTGGAGCAAACAAACAAAGGTACGGTAAACGATTAATGACCGAGGTATAAAACCACACCAGAAGCACCCCTATGCCGCCCAACAGCCACAAGGCGGGGTACGCTAATGACAGATAAACACCGATGATTACAACGCACAACAATGACAGGACAGCTCCGGCCAGTACCCAACCTGCCGCCTGCGGGTGCTCGGGCAAACCTCCGCTTCCGCCGCTGAACGGCGTGCGGTCGGTGACAAGATCAAGGCCGCTTTTAAAGTCCTGATATTCATTGAGCATATTGACAGATATATGCGCGAGCAAAGCACCAAGTACAACCCAGATCAGATCAGGATTTAATTGAGGAGAGTATCCTGAGGCGGCAAACCCCACCAGCAAGCAGACGGGCGTCAGAATAAGAAACGGCGGTCGGGTGGTTTTCAGGCTCGTTGTTAAAATAGATGCATCCATGCCGTTGTCTCTGTGTTTTACCGCATCGGTGGCAAATCCGATATCAGGCTACTCTCAGTTAAAGCAGGACTGTCGACCAGGGTTTCGGTATGACACTGCCAACCTGCGTTTCTGCGACGCTGCACAATTTCTTGTGCTTTACGCTCGCAGAATCCTTCCGCTGTCTTCGCATTCCAGACAACCCGCTGTTCTTCAGGCGTCGTAAAATGTACCTCACACGGCAGCCTCCAGCCTTGTGGATAAACCACCTGAACTGCATGCCATACCTCTCCACTTTCGCAGACAGTTCGTTCCTCTTCGGCGGCCATAGCAAATGACGCCAGCAAACATATGGGGATTATTCTTATTATCTGCATTTTCGTCCCTGTTTATTCCGCCGCGCTGCTATCCAGCAATTGGTCAAGTAAGCTGGCTAAGCGCCGGGCAGCGAGGTGAAGTCTCGACCTGATCCACTGACGATCAGTACTAATATCTGACTCGTCCAAACGGGCACCTTTCTTGTAGTCCCGGTAAATATCACGCGTTTTCTGCAGCGACTCGCTGGCCCAGTCCTCGGGACTTCCTTCTGATGGCGCCGCAACAACAAAAGACGCGATAAGAGTACTGTCCTTCGCTAAAGTTCCCGACAGACCAGGCACATCACGATCCCAGAAGGCATGCAGATTCGTACGCTCACCCCGATAATATATCCGCGTCTGATTACCGCCACGGTCATCTGCATAACTGACGTGTAATGGCTGATGCACATCTCCGACAAAATGCCCAAGGAAGGCCAACGCTTGCCAATCGGACTCGGGCGCACTCTGCAGACGCTTCTGCATTGCGCGAATTTCCTCCGTCACACACCCCTTTCCCGGACAATGAGCACGATGAACAGAGGTATCTTTGCGCGCTACATTAATGTAATGCCACACCGACGTATGCTTGTAGTCATCTATCGTTCTGACCCGGTCAGGCCATCCGCACAACTGTGCGAATGAGCGGGCCTCGCCAGACTGTCTGACCAGCCCGCTAATGACTCTCTGTGTTTCAGGTGTGGCGTACTGATAAGCAAGGTCACACACTACAGCATGGCTTGGATAACTGAACGCAAATACACCTTGAGCAGTCATCGCCAGCGTGAAACCGATGAGCACTCTTAAATACATGCTGTTTTTCTTCATAGGCCTATTCTGGGTCAGCTTAACGCTATTGTGAACCGGGCATCATGGCACATTGAGCCAGAATGTCCTGCCACTTTGTAACATGACCACGATGAGCTTTGAGCATCGCCGCCCTCTCGGCCTCAAGTGTCGCAACCACACCTCGCTGCCAATCACCGACTACACTGCGTGGCGCCAATAGTGAGATAGCATTCAAGTAGTCGATCAACTGGGCACCAAAGCGATCGGTTTTACTCAGATAGGGTTGAAGCACACCGGCGTAATACTTATGGAAGACATTCTGCAGAATCTCGGCCTGAGGAGTGAGGCGGCCAGCAGGACACAGCGGACGATCGCCAAGGCGCTGCTCAAGAAGCCAAGCACCTCTGATACTGGCCTCCATAAGCGCACGATTCGTGAGACGCCAACGCCCTATCGCCGCCGTAGCAAGCATCTGCTGCTGATGAGCCTCCATCACCCCCGAATCGTACTGCCAATCGCCAGACTGCCACTGACGACCTTGCTGTACGAGGTAATCGAACACCTGGGTCGCCGCCAGTGTGGTTGCTCCGTCCTGAGGCGACCTGTCTCCCGCTGGCAGCAGACCTTCTGATTGTGACAAAAAGGCCTGCCACTCCTCTGACGAGAACCAGGCATTCCACCAGTACGTCATTCGGGCGTCGTATTTCTGCTGCAGAAGGCGACGTAACTTATCCGCAAGCTCGGGATCACTATCATCCAGCACATCGATACACTCCGGCGCACTTAGCATCAGGTCACGTTGTAGATGCAGTCTCTGACTGGGCGCCGCCAACTTGCCGAGAGAACTATTATTTGCCCCCAGTACTCGTCCTAGCTCACATGAAGATAACGACAGAAAATCGAGTAGGTTAATGCTTAATTCAGGCTCACTGACTGACAGTTGGCGGCGCCCCGGCAAGTCGGTGAGTGCAGCCGGAAGTTCCTCTCCATCAGACTCCGGCAATTCAACCTGAAGTGCACGGCCAAGGCGCTCAAGATAGTCATCCAACGCTGCCTGCTCACCTGTGGAGCAGCCACTTAACATGGCCGCAACAAGCAAAAGCAGCAAAGGCCTCACCGGCGTTGCATCCAGTCAGGGCGGGGAATAAAGGCTCTCTGCAATGCCAGAACGTCATCCTTATGCTCAGGAGTCAGATACGGTCGCTCAAGACTGAACACCTGATAGATGCCGCCTTGCAACATATCCTGCGTGATCACACTCTCATCCCCCGACAACAGGTTGCACTGAAGAAACGAAAACCACGAAGTCACAACGATCCAGGTGCTTAACGCCAGGTCCTGACAGTCCTGTTCATCAGCAGACAGAATTCCGGCGCTGCTGAGCGCCAGAAAAATCTTTTCAATCTGCCTCAGGCAATGACTGAAAAACTCACGATACCGCTGATGTAGCTCCGGGTCTGCGCTCAGCAGATGCTCCATATCCCGGTGCATGAAACGGTACGCCCAGAGTTCATTAAAGACGTCCGTCAGGTAACGTAGCTTGTCCTGAGTTTCGATCACGCGTCCTTCGGGGAGTGCCAGAATATCCAGAACCCGCTGTTCATAGCGATCAAACAGATTGGCGATGATCGCCTGCTTGTTACGGAAATGATAATAGAGATTACCCGGCGAAATACCGAGCTTCGAGGCAATATGGTTCGTCGTTACGGCCCGCTCTCCGTTTTCGTTAAACATCTGTAAGGCCGCATCAATGATGCGCTCGCGGGTGCCCATACCATCACTCCTGAAAAATCATGTCTCTATTTTAACCTGTTTAAAGGTATATACGGACAATCTTCTTGTCTATGCGAGACACCCCTTGACGAATTAGAGTAATAACTCTAATAATGGGGTCTGTTTATTTGTTAACCACCCGGAGGCACCCATGGTTGCCACAGTTTCTACCCTGCATACACCCGCTCAGGAGATCGAGCGACTTCATGCCTTGCACCACCAGCAACTGGAAGAATTCCGCGCAGCTCCTATGCCGGATGCCGCCGTCCGGGTCGGGAACTTACGGAAACTGAAAGCCGCCCTGATTCAGCAACAGGACTCACTGGTCAAAGCCGTGAATGAAGACTTCAGTTGCCGGGCTGAAGGGGACACCTTGATTGCAGAAATCATGACGACGGTGCAGGCACTCAACTACATGATTAAAAACGTACGCAAATGGATGCGTCCGTCCGGTCGTCATGTAAATATGCTGTTTGCACCGGCGTCGAATGAAGTCGTCTACCAGCCTCTGGGGGTCATCGGTATTATGGTGCCCTGGAACTACCCCATTCAGCTGGCCCTTGTACCGATTGCTACGGCACTCGCTGCGGGCAACCGTGCCATGATCAAGATGTCGGAGTTTACCCCCGCGACTAACCGCGCTCTGAAAGACATGCTGGCGTCTGTGTTCGACGAAACCGAAGTGGCCATCATTGAAGGTGAGATCGATGTCTCCAGCGCCTTCTCCGAGGTGCCGTGGAATCACCTGATATTTACCGGTTCTACCGCCGTCGGTAAGCACGTCATGTCCGCGGCCGCAAAGAATCTCACGCCAGTCACACTGGAGCTGGGCGGAAAATCACCGGCCCTGATTGCCCCTGATGCGAACCTGGAGCACGCTGCTGAACGTATCTGCTTCGGCAAGTCACTGAATGCCGGCCAGACCTGCATCGCACCGGATTATGTGCTGGTACCCGAAGGTCGCGAAAAAGAATTCATTGGACGCTACCACCAGGCGTTCACAAAAATGTACCCGACGATGAAAGATAATGATGACTACACATCCATCATTAATGACCGCCAGTATCAGCGCTTATTTTCCTGGTTAAAAGACGCCGATGAAAAAGGCGCAAAGATAACTCAGATAAACCCCGGCGACGAAAACTTCTCTGACTGCCGGAAGATGCCGCCACACCTCATCGAAAACGGTACCGACGAGATGACGGTAATGCAGGAAGAATTATTCGGTCCTATCCTGCCGATCGTCACATACCGCAGTTTCGACGATGCTTTGGCCTACATCACTGACCGGGACCGACCTCTCGCACTCTACCTGTTCAGTTATAATCGCGATATTGAAAAGAAAGTGCTTGAGCAGACCCACGCCGGTGGCGTTGCAGTCAATGACACCCTGATGCATATCGCGCAGGATGACATGCCTTTTGGGGGTATTGGACCATCAGGCATGGGCCATTATCATGGTAAAGAAGGCTTCGTAACGTTATCTAAGGCGAAAGCAGTGCATCGCAAAGGGCGGATCAACAGCGGTAAAGTGATCTATCCACCGTATGGCACGCGTCTGCACAATCTGGTTTATAAACTCTTCATCCGGTAAGGGGAAAAGAATGAAAACATCCCGCCGTGGATTTCTGCAGCTTGGCGCCATGGGCACCGCTGCACTGACAATCGGTTCAGGAGCAGCCATGTTAACTGGCTGCTCGGCACAGCAGACCCCAGCCGAGGGGTTTAAGACACTGCGTGAAGTGGATGTCTACTTTCTGGGCGCTCTGGCACCCGCTGTTCTGACTACTAAAGGTTATCCCGGTGCGCTGGGCAAAGATGCCCGCCAGCGCCTGCTGGAGTCTCTGGATAGCCTGATGACGACCCTTCAGGGGCACGCTCTGAGCCAGTTGCAGATGGCCTTCGACCTGATGGGTTCGCCGGTCACTCGTGTTGCTGTAGGCGCACCTTTGCACCCATGGCAGGAAGCCACCGTTGAAGAAGCCGAGGCATTTCTTGAAAGCTGGCGTGATTCCTGGCTGCCGATCAAGCGCATGGGTTATCAGGGGCTCTGTAAGCTGATTACCATTTGCTGGTATTCGCAACCAGAAAACTATGCACTCAGCGGCTACCCGGGACCACCAGTGAAAGTGCCTTACCCATACCCTGCCACTGGCGAATAACACGACAGAATCCGATAGAGAGAACACGATGAAACGTACACCACACATTCCAATGGTTGCGGGTATCCCTGATCCGATTCTGGAGGGTATCGCAAGCGGCTGGAACGTTCAGGATGCAGCCGATGTTGCTGATGGCGGCGTCATTACTGCTGATGTCGTCATTATTGGTACCGGTGCAGGCGGTGGTACTACCGCAGAAATTCTTGCGGAAGCCGGCCTCAATGTACTGATGCTGGAAGAAGGCCCGCTGAAAAGCACCAATGATTTTAAGATGGATGAGCGTGAAGCCTATCACGACCTCTATCAGGAAAGCGCCGGGCGTATGAGCAAAGACGGCTCAATGTCGATCCTTCAAGGTCGCTGCGTCGGTGGTACAACAGTCATCAACTGGACTTCAAGCTTTCATACGCCAGAACAGACACTCGAACACTGGGCGAATGAATTCAAACTTGAAGGCGCCAGTAAAGAAGAGATGACTCCATGGTTTGAACGCATGGAAGAACGTCTGCAGATTGCGCCTTGGCCAGTACCCCCTAACCCGAACAACGCCGTCCTGAGTCGTGGTGCAGAAGCGCTGAACCTCGAATGGCATGTCATTCCCCGGAACGTATCGGGCTGCTGGAATCTGGGTTACTGCGGTACCGGGTGTCCGACCAATGCAAAACAGTCCATGCTGGTCACCACCATTCCGGGTGCACTGAATAAGCAATCAGGCCTTATTTATAATGCGCGTGCCGAGCGCCTGATCATTGAAGGCGAGAAAGTACTGGGCGTTGAAGTGACGGCCCTGAACAGCGACTACAAACCGAACGGCAATATGTTTTCGGTGAAAGCACCTCACGTCGTGATGTCCTGTGGTGGTATCAACGGCCCTGCTCTGCTGTTACGCTCGGATGCACCAGATCCGAAGAAGCGCGTCGGTAAACGTACCTTCTTCCACCCGGTGGCATTTAACTTCGCCCAGTTCGATGAGCTGATTGATCCCTACTACGGTGCGCCGCAGTCGATCTACAGTGACCATTATCAGTGGCTGAACGTGACAGGTCCGGCGGGCTATAAGCTTGAGGCAACACCTCTGCATCCAGGACTTGCTGCCGTTCTGTTCATGGGCCACGGTGGCCGCCACTATGAAGACATGGGCAACCTGCCGAACACCAACCTGTTGCTGGCACTGATCCGTGACGGCTTTGACGAAGAAAGCCCGGGCGCAAGCATTGAGCTGGCCAGCGATGGCTCGCCGGTTGTTGACTACCCGGTTAACGACTACATCTGGGATGCATTCCAACGCGCCATGATCTCAATGGCCGAAATCCAGTTTGCTGCAGGCGCCAAGCGCGTTCGCCCGTCACACCTGGATGCTCCATGGTACGAAACGGTTGAAGAAGCGCGCGACGGCATCAATAACCTTGATAACCGCTCAAATGCATTTACCGTGGGAAGTGCGCACGTTATGGGCGGTATGGCCATGGGTGAAGACCTCGATAAATGTGTTGTCGACAGTAACGGTAAATACCACTACCTCGACAACCTGTACGTTATCGACGGTTCTGTGTTCCCAACCAGTATTGGTGCTAACCCGCAGCTGTCGGTGTACGGCTTTGCCTGTAAGTTTGCTAACCAGCTGGCGGCGAAGATTAAAGCCGGCGCATAACAGGTTGCTGTGACACCCGTTCACACGTGATAACCAGTAACAGAAGGAGCGGCTCAGCCGCTCTTTTTATTTATGGCTTTTTCTTCCGTTCTGGGCAATTCGAAAATATCCGCAACGACCGAACCTTATCCAGACAGCATGGTCTAGACTCAGAACATTCAACAAACTGAGTTGTCGTTATGTTTTCTGCTGAGAAATCGTATTTCTCAATTGTGCTGTACTCCGCTCTGCTTACCGCTTTCAGCACCCTGACTCCGACTGCATTTGCAGTCGTTTCAAAGAGCCAGCCCTCCAGCGCCCAACAGGAAGAGTCCACCTTGCCGGAAACTGCAGCAGCCGAACCTGAGGCTAAGTTACCCGGAACGGAGCAAGATGCCGAAACGACGCCTACGGTCGACAATCTTCCACTCCTCAATGCCAGTATTCCCCCCGGCCAGTTTCAGACCTTGTACTGGAGCCCCGGCCAGTCGTTTGCCAGTATCGACACGCCTGTACCGGTACTTGTTGCTCATGGGAAAAACCCAGGCCCTAAAGTCTGCCTGACCGCCGCGATACATGGCGATGAACTGAACGGTATCGAAATGGTGCGGCGCCTGATGTACCAGCTGGAACCGGTAAAAATGAACGGAACTGTCATTGGCGTGCCGATCGTTAATCTGGATGGTTTTCGTCGTGCCAGTCGCTATCTTTCTGACCGCCGGGACCTGAACCGTTACTTTCCGGGGAGCGAGAACGGTAGCGCGGCCTCGCGTATCGCTTACTCCTTTTTCAATAAGATCATCCGCGGTAATTGCGACTTTCTCGTCGACCTTCATACAGGCTCATTAAAGCGTACCAACCTTCCGCAGATCCGTGCTGACCTCAGTAATGAAACTGTCTTTGAGTTCAGTCGCCACTTAGGTGGCATCACCGTGCTGCATGGTCGCGGTAGTGAAGGCACACTTCGCCGAGCGGCAACCGATCTCGGTATTCCGGCAATCACTCTGGAATCCGGCGGACCAAACAGCCTTGATGAAAGCTCAGTCGATGGCGGCGTAAAGGCACTTGAGACCTTGTTACAGAATCTTGATATCCAACCCACCGTTCGCTTCTGGGGAACGCCTCAGCCCGTGTTTTATCACTCTGAGTGGGTACGCTCTGATCAGGGCGGAATACTCATGTCGGATGTAGAACTGGGCGACAACGTGCGAGCCGGCGATATTCTGGGGCGCGTTGTCGATCCGGTATCCAATACTGGCAGTGATATCGTCTCGCCCTTATCTGGAAAAATTATCGGCATGGCCTTCAATCAGGTCGTACAGACGGGTTTTGCGGCCTATCACATCGGCGAGGCTAAGACTCCGGAAGAGGCTAAAGAAGAAGCGCAGGAAGAGCTGAAAGAAGAAAATCAGGAATCAGGGCCAACTGAGTCGCCGCCCGATGATCCGGAATCAACGCCCACCCCAGAGGACACCGAGGCGCGCGTTAAAAAGACCGGCGATTCCATAAGTGACTCAGAAAGCGGCTCTGAGAATGCTGAGTGATCACTGACGCGTAATACGAGCAGCTGGAATCGTTAAGCAAAATCTGAACACACAGTAACGAAATGTCCTTTTTCAATATGACGAGACTGTCATAAAGCGTCCTTCAATAGCTGTTACTATACCTGCATTGCAGATCAGGTAAGTACAGCATGAATAGAAAATACCTAGGCTGCGGAATTCTGGCTTTTATAGTTGTATCCGCATCAGCCTGCACGCCAGTGCGCTTCAATGAGCGTGAACGACTTTCGCAGCCCGATATGGCCTTTGATAGCACACCACTGAAGAGTGAAATCGAAGCCGATGTCTACAGCGCACGAGAAGGTGCATCCGGTGTATTTACTGGCGGCGGTGGTGGAGGTTGCGGATGCTACTGAGACTGCTTGGCCTGGCCGCCTTCCTGATGATCAACTCAATGACTCATGCGGCTGCGCCTACGACGGATGAGCTTGATAGCATTTTTGCCGCGCGCGGCATCGTTTACCAGCAGGAAGACGACGGCGGCCCGGGAGGCAACCCGACCATCGAAGAAGATGCGACCATCTACGAGGGCATACTGCTGTTTCAACAACGCCTCAATGAAAATAACGCCGCCAGCTTTAAAGCCGTCGGTGACCTGGTCACCGCAGCCTCCTACGATGATGCCCGCGATAAGGCAGAAACTGTCTCTGGCGCGACGGGCTACAACCCTGGGCGTTTTAATCTTGAAGGGCGCTGGAAGTACCGCAGCGACAATCGTACCGGCTTTACTCTTCATACCAGCTACGGACAGGAGTTTGCCTATCGCAGTACTGGCTATGGTTTCGGAGTCTCCCAGTCTCTGAACGAAGAATCGACACAAGTCAGTGCCGATTTCCAGTTCTATGACGATACGGTTCGCATGATCCGCTACGACGGCAGTAAAGAAACCGATGAGCCACGCGATACAGCCACTGCAGCCTTCAGCCTGACCCAAACGGTGTCGCCCATGTCTCTGGTCAATCTATCCTGGATCTACAGTCGCCAGCGCGGCATGCTGGCAACATCCTTTAATTCGGTGCTGTTCGACAATGGTGAACGTGGCTTTGAGCTGCTCCCTGACGAACGTATCCGCAATACTGTATCAGTGCGTTATAAACACGCCATAGGCGAAGACTCGGTTCAGTTAGGCTTGAGTCATTATCAGGATAGCTGGGAGCTTGATGGCCAGGCAGTCGAAGCTCGCTATTTTTATCGTTTAAACGACGGCCAACTAACACTGGAGCCGAGCTACCGGTTTTACACACAAACGGCCACGGAATATTTTTCCGAGCAGTTTACGGCGCCACAAGCGTATCAAACCAGTGACTCCGATCTCGGAGATTTCGATGGTCACAGTATTGGCTTAAATTTATCGTATCGGAAAGCGGGCTGGTTCACCCAAGCGCCGTCAAACTACGATATTGGCTTTAATGTTTATCATCGTTCAGATGATCTGAATTTTTACTGGCTTACCTTAGGTTGGTACACCCCACTATGAAATTAGCATCAGTATTATTTTTACTTTTTTCAGCACTTTTAATGTCAAATATTTCCTTCGCAGGAAACTACACCACGCTGAACAACGAAACCTACAACATAGATTTTAATCAGCCAGAAAAGCCGGTCGTTTTAATCGTCTGGGCCTCATGGTGTGGCTACTGTATGGAAGAAATCCCGCACCTCAAGGAAGAATTAAAAGACCACCCGGAATTCACCTGGCTCGGTCTTAATGTGAATAAAAATCCCGAAGATGGTCGTCTGGTAGAACTAGAGCGCGCCCTCCCCTGGTTATCACTGAGTGACCCAGACCTGGTCATCGGAGATCAGTTCAAAGTACGGGGCACGCCGACTCTGATTGTGCTCAACAGCAAAGGAGATGCGATTTATCGCGGTCGACGGACTGACGACGAATTTAAAGCCGCTCTCGACACTCTTTCGGCAGAGCAATAATTCCGTGGTCTTTGCGCTCAGAAAACTCCGCGCCAAATGTATTTTACTGGTTGGCCTAAGCCTCTTTATTAACCCGTTAGATGCCGCTGAACGCATCAGCGGCACTGCAGAAAATCACGCAACGCCTTCGGTCAACAGGTCCACCAGCCTGATGACCACTACGGTCGATTTTCAGATTCTTATGACCAAAGATAACCACTCTTCTGCGATGGCTAATGCAGCAATAGACAGCGCCATTGATGAAATCAAACGCGTAACCCAGGTATTCTCCGAATGGGAGCCTGGCAGCGAAATCAGTGCAATTAATAAGGCGGCGGGCGTTAAAGCCATCGAGGTATCACCTGAGGTTTTCCGCTTAATTGCAGAAGCGCTGCGCATCTCGGAGCTTAGTGACGGCAAATTCGATATTACTTTCAAAAGCGCAGGCAAACTCTGGGATTTCCGCGCACAGACTATTCCTGACGCCGCCACTCTGCAAAGCGCGGTTATGGCTATTAATTATCAGCACATCATCTTAGATGAAGAAAAACAGACTGTTTTTCTGACGAAGGCAGAAACCCAGATTGGCCTCGGCGGCATTGCCAAAGGCTATGCTATTGATCGTGCCGTTCAGATTATTCGTAACTCTGGTTTTGATGTGTTCTATATCAACGCGGGCGGGGATTTGTATGCCAGTTCCGGTGGCGTTTCTAAAAACAGCACGAAAGACAGTACCAAGCGCTGGAAAGTCGGCATACAACACCCGGACGAAACAGAAAGCCTGATCGCCTTACTGCCTGTCGCTAACGGTGCCATAGCAACCTCGGGCGACTACGAGCGCTATTTCGAAAAGGGCGGCATTCGCTATCACCATATTATCGACCCGGATACCGGGTACCCTGCGGATATGAGCCGCAGTGTTACCGTGCTGACCTCCCGAGCCTACCTGGCTGATGCGCTCGCGACCGCCGTATTTGTCCTGGGCCCAGAGAAAGGCATCACGCTGATAGAAAATATGCCAGAGACCGAGGTGCTGATCATCGACAAGCGCGGACAGATCGTCAGTACGCTGCCGCACCTATCTCCCTGACTCGTGCGCCTTATCTAAAAATGCTCACTCTCGGAAGGGAGGTAGATGAACATCAAGCAGCATGATGTGACGTGTCCTGCCATTTGCCCCGACCCCACCCATCTATTACTATTCGCGCAGATATCACCCATAAGGCTGATTTTATGAATACAGTTGTATACCCGGGCACTTTTGACCCTATCACCAACGGTCACACCGATTTGATCGAACGCGCAGCCCGCATGTTTGATCACATCATCGTCGCCGTTGCTGCAAGCCCAAAGAAGCGCCCCCTGCTGGATCTCGAAACGCGCGTAGACCTGGCTCAGAGCGTACTGGGCCACCTGCATAACGTTGAGGTTGTCGGGTTCAGCAATCTGCTAGCAGACTTCGTTAAAGAAAAGCGCGGTAACATCATTCTGCGCGGGCTGCGTGCGGTGTCTGACTTCGAGTACGAGTTTCAGCTCGCCAATATGAATCGCGTACTGGCACCGAATGTTGAAAGCCTGTTTCTGACACCCGCAGAGCAATACTCCTATGTGTCGTCGACGATCGTGCGTGAGGTGTCAGCTCTGGGAGGTGATATCAGTACACTGGTTCATCCAACCGTCGCTAATACTCTGAAAAAATACCAGACTGAGGCATAATACGGTTCAGTAACCGTGTTTCCTGAACCGTATTCCCTGATGGAGGTTAATCATGGCCTTGATAATTACTGATGAGTGCATCAACTGTGATGTATGTGAGCCAGAGTGTCCGAACGAAGCGATCACTCCGGGAGAAGAAATTTACGAAATCGACCCGGCAAAATGCACCGAGTGTGTAGGTCACTACGACGAGCCTCAGTGCCAGCTCGTATGCCCGGTCGACTGCATCCCACAGGATGAAGACAACATGGAAACCCAGGACGAGCTCGAAGCAAAATACGAGCGCCTGACGGGTAAGAAAATCGCCTGATTTCTCATGCGCTGGTTGCACCCGGCGCCTGCGAGTAAGACACTAGAGCCTCCTGTCACCGGAGGCTTTTTTATGCGCCGCACCTGGCTTGCTGGAGTTTTCGCCACCAGCGCTCTCATTGTCACTTTTTCTACTGCCATTACTGGCTGTGCTCAGAACGATACTCAGCCTGAATCATTCTCTGGCACAGTGGCCGTAGCAAGTGCTCACCCTCTGGCCACAGATGCCGGTCTTGAAATTCTGGCCGAAGGCGGTAATGCCTTTGATGCAGCCATCGCAGTCGCAGCCAGCCTGGGGGTTGTCGAGCCATACAGTGCAGGCATTGGCGGAGGGGGCTTCTGGCTTCTGTACGATGCAGACGAGAAACAATACCGTTTTATTGATGCCCGCGAGACGGCTCCTCAGTCTTTTCACCGGGATTACTATCTGGATGAAACCGGAAACGTCGACCGAGACAAAGCGGTGAACGGTGCAACCGCAGGGGGCATCCCCGGACAACCTGCCGCATTCGCTTATATTGCTGAACACTACGGTAAGTTGCCACTCACACGCTCGCTGGCTGACGCCATCGCGCAGGCAAGTGAAGGGTTTCCTGTCGATCCACATTATCAGAAGCTGATGGGCTACCGGCTTGATGCTGTTCAGCGCTACCCATCCAGTGCCTCTGTTTTTCTTGATGACGGCCGTATTCCAGAGGTCGGTTTCACGCTCAAGCAGCCTGATCTTGCAAATACCCTCAGTAGCATCGCCAACCTGGGTTTTGATGGCTTCTACCGCGGCCCACTGGCGGTGACCATGGTCGACGAGATCAATAAAGCAGGCGGCGACTGGACTCTGAACGACCTCGCCTCATACGAAGTGAAAGAGCGTGAGCCAGTCAAAGTGACGTTGGGTGACACTCAGTTGATCAGTGCACCACCGCCCTCTTCTGGCGGTATCGCGATTGCGCAGATGCTGAAAATGCTGGAGCCGTTTGACTGGCAGAACATGAATGAAGCCGACCAGATTCACCTGCTGGCCGAAGTCATGCGCCGTGCATATCGAGATCGTGCTGAATTCCTCGGTGACCCGGACTTTGTCGATGTCCCGATGAGCAAACTCATCAGTGATGAACGCAATTCAGAATGGGCAGCCAGTATCGATATGAATCAGGCGACGCCAAGCGCCGACCTGAATGGCCCGAAAAATATTCAGGAAGGCTTCCACACGACGCACCTGTCGGTTGTCGATTCTGAGGGTAACCGTGTCTCGGCAACCCTGAGTATTAACCTGCCATTTGGTTCTGCCTACACGATTCCGGGTACGGGCGTTTTGCTGAATAACGAGATGGATGATTTTTCTGCCAAACCGGGCGAACCTAATGCCTATGGTCTGGTTGGCAATGAGGCGAATGCGATTGCTCCGGGTAAGCGCCCACTGTCGTCCATGTCGCCTTCGATGCTGGAATCTGAAGACAGCATTGCCGTCTTAGGCACCCCGGGTGGCAGCCGTATTATCAGCATGGTCTTTCTCGGTGCGCTGGAATATCTACAAGAGAAACCTGTCGAAAGCTGGGTCGCACGGCCGCGCATTCATCATCAGTACCTGCCCGATGTCATTCAGCACGAACCGGGCGTGATCTCGGATAAAGCGATGACCGAGCTCAAGGCACGCGGTCATACTTTCCGGGATGTCGGCCGTGAATACGGCAATATGCAGGCGATCCTGATCGATAAGAAAAGCGGCGAAGTCACCGCCGCTTCAGACCCGCGCGGCATCGGCAGCGCGAAAGTGATCAGCCAGTAGTCCTGGTAAATTCAGGCCGGTTGATACACCCGCATCAACCGGCCCTGACCGTCTTCGCAGGCATAACTGATGCCGCATTCAACGACTTTACTGCGCTCAGTCACTGTGGGGACGTAATACCAGTCTGACTGCACTTTAGTGCGATCCACCGTTAACAGAATAAAACCGTGGGTCTGCACTTCTGCGTATTTAATATGCGGACTGCCGGCCATGATGGTGTTCTCAGCGCTATTGGCAATAATCCTTGGGAAGCCAGGCGAGGTCACTGACGGCGTAACAAACTCAACGGCCAGAGACCCCTCTCCGGTATAGCGGTTGTAGTTGCTCCAGCTATATGGATCGTCACAGATATCAGCGGCAAAAGATGCATGAAGATCGCCAGTCAACACCACCATGTTTTTTACATTCTGACTGCGCACAACATCTAGCAGGCGATTTCGTGTCGCTGCGTAGCCATCCCAGCTATCGAGCCAGAAAGACGCCGCCGCACCGCTGCCAAGAAGATTTTCGAGGTTTAAATAATAGCGCTGAGCCATAATCACCTGCTGTCCAAGTATCTTCCACTGTGCAGAGCTACTGACCAGTTGATCGCGCAGCCAGGCTTCCTGCTCAAAACCGAGCAGCGAGCGGTTTTCATCCATTGCCGTCTGCTGCTTACCCGAGCCAGAAGGTTGTTCGTCGCGCCCCTCGACGCGGGTGTCCAGCATTAACAAATCGAGTAAGTCACCATACTGAATGCGGCGATAAATACTACCGAAGCGGTTTTCTCTCACCGGCATCCATTCAAAGTACGCTTGTTTTGCGGCCACTTTACGCGCTGACCAGTCGCCCTCAGAATCATCGTGATTAGATGCTCCATCTTGCCAGGCGTTGTCTGTGAACTCATGGTCGTCCCAGACACAGATAAACGGGTGTTGCTGATGCACTGCCGCAAGGTCCGGGTCCAGTTTGTACAGTGCGTGGCGGCGACGATAGTCATCAAGTGAGATCGTTTCGTGCGCCGGAGCCAGTGCGCGCTCGTTGCGCAGACTGTCATCTCCGTATTCGTCCTGACCGTACTCGTAAATATAGTCCCCCAGATGAACGACGGCATTGAGATCAGCGCGCTCAGCTAACACCCGATAGACATTGAAATACCCGTGCGGATAACTGGAGCAGGAGACGACAGCAAAGCGCGCCGCATCCGGGCTGCCACTATCAGCAGTGCGAGTACGACCAATGGGCGATGTCTCTCCCATCGCCAGGAAACGGTAGAAGTACGTTGTGCCAGGCATTAACCCTGTCACATCTGCTTTGACGGTGTAGTCACGGAATGCGCCTGTGCGCTCGACGCCACTGGCAACAATGTCAGAAAAGCTATCGTCAGCAGCGACCTGCCAGATCACATCAACATCCATCGCACTAACGGGAGAAAAATGACTCCAGAGTAAAACAGAATCTGCCGTAGGATCTCCGCTGGCAACGCCATAGTTAAAGAAACCCGCGGCTGGAAGTTCTGGCTCCGCAGGTACCTGGCTCATGGCCAGTGCGCCCGGTGCAACACTGACGCTGGCAATGCTCGCGGTACCTGTACGCAGAAATGTGCGACGCGTGACAGACATAATGACTACTCCTTGAAAATCAGCCCGGTATACTGAAGTGCAAAGATGTCAGCTACATGAAGCCCTATAGTCAGACCCGATAAGAGCCGTCGATGGAATCTCAGAGCATTACGTTTATTCTAAAAAAACTGGTCGGCATGACACTGATGCCAGTGCCGCTGACTCTGCTGTGTATACTTCTCGGCTTGTGGTGGTTTTCGCGAGCACCGATAAAATCACGGCTGGCATTTTTCAGCGCATTTTTACTCCTCGCAGTCAGTGCATTTAATCCGGTGGCTGACCGGTTAATTGCACCCCATGAAAGTCATTATCCAGTGTTTGATATAAAGCAACCTGTCGATGCTGTGGTAGTACTTGGTAGCGCCAGCCAGAGTGCTCCAGCAGAAAGCCCAGCGTTTATGAGTTTAGGTAGTTCAGCCATGTATCGTTTGTCAGAAGGCCTGAGGATATTGCGCGCAAATCCCGACGCGATTCTGATTGTGACCGGCTACGCTGGTTTCAGTGCAACAAAACCCCATGCAGAAATTCTTCAGCAGGCGGCTATTGACCGCGGTATTGACCCGTTACGCATATTTGCATTCCCGACCGCACGTGACACTGAAAATGAAGCGTCGCTGACAGAACCACTATTGAGAAATAAGCGTTTCGCTCTGGTAACCGAGGCAGCCCATCTAAAACGTGCGACCGTGTTCTTCGAGCGCGAAGGGCTGAACCCAATTCCCGCCCCAGCGATGTTTATCGGAGAACATCACAGTGACTGGCGACTGGACGCAACTGGCCTCTACAAAACCGAGCGAGCTTTTTACGAAACCATGGGCAGAGCCTGGCAGTGGTTAAAGTCTTTTCTTTAACTGCGATCATGCAGGCCGTTTGACCTCACCAGAAAGAAAGCAGGAACTTTAACACCCGCCCCCCACTCCCAATCTGTATCACTATTTATTGGGAGTCAGTATGAGCATCATCAAAAAAGCGTCAGCGATTTATCATTCACTCGGCAAGAAAGCGAAAGCCAGCGTATCGACTGAGTCCGGTGCATTAAAAGATCAGCCATACGGTTTTAACACCCGCTTCGAAGATCAGCCCGGAACCAACCCGGAAGAATTAATCGCCGCGGCTCACGCCAGTTGTTTCACCATGGCGTTGTCGTTTGCTCTTGAGGGAGAAGGTTACTCCAGTGGTCAGCTGAAAACCGAGGCCGATGTATCTCTCGATAAAGACGGTGACGGTTTCACCGTGACGAAGTCCGCCCTGAGCCTGACGGCACAAGTGGATGACATTGACGGTGACGAATTTGAGCGTATCGCTCAGACAGCAAAAGCGAACTGTCCGATTTCTAAATTACTGGATACCGAAATCACGCTCGAATACATCCTGAATCAATAATTCAGGTGTCAGTGAGACAGCGGCAGGTTCTCTTACCCTGCCGCTTCTGCCGTCAGCTCTGACAGAGTGTGGCGGTAGGTCTCCTGAATTAACCAAGCATCATTACTGGCACGGTGACGAGGGATACTCGCTTCCTGCGTCAGTCTCGCCTTGGTCTCGTCCCAGAGCAGAATCTGAGGCTCAGTCATGATCACTTCGATCGGGCTGATCTGAAACTGCATATTGATCCCGGCAGCATCAAACAGGCGGATCAACCAAGGTTTATCGACTACCCAGCCATCGCTGTACACCGTTTTACCACTCAACATCGCATTGAGTTCGGTCGCAACCTGGTGAACATGACTTCCGTGGCGCGCCAGCATCTCACGGGATATATTGTGAACCCCCTGCGCCGATGTATCCCAGTGGGTCCAGTGTTCCGCCGGAACGATCAGAGAACAGAAGCGAGAACCATCCCCTAACGCCAGACCGACTTCAATAGGGTAACTGTCCGGGCCAAAGCCAGACGCTTCAATATCCATAATGAATGGGGTCGAGATCCTTGGCATTCATTGCCTCCCGCAGCATGCTTGTTGTTTTTGTCATGGCGGCGTCGCCTGCTATCTGCACTGAATCAAAAAGTAGCTTGATGAGTAGTACAGTAAAAACCAATACACTAAAAAGTAGTACAAGCAGATACGTAGCGCGCGCTTTTTTGGATTAACGCTGACATTTTGGGCAGTAGACGGTCGCACGCTGGCCCTGACGGATCTCTTTCAGCGTGGTGGCGCAGTTTTTACACTCTTCGCCGCCGCGCCCGTAGACATAAAGCTGCTGCGCAAAATAGCCCGGTTTACCATCGCCCCCAACGAAGTCACGTAAAGTCGTCCCGCCCTGCTCTATCGCCGCACCCAATACCTGTTGAATGGTCTGTGTCAGCCTTTGATAGCGAGCCTTGCTGATCTTCCCTGCGGGGGTCTGCGGACGAATGCCTGCCAGAAAAAGGCTCTCATTCGCGTAAATATTGCCAACACCGACAACAATACGACCATCCATGATGAAGGTTTTCACGGCTTGCGACTTGCCACGACTCTTCTGAAACAGGTGAGAATCATCAAAGTCATCCGACAGAGGCTCAGGGCCAAGATGATTCAGATGCTCAGAGGTTTCCCCCGGCGCGACCCAGAGCAGCGCACCGAAGCGCCTCGGGTCGTGATAGCGCAGTACGCGACCATTGCTCAGGTGCCAGTCAATGTGATCGTGCTTCATCGCTGGCGCCGAAGGATCAACTAAGCGCAGAGAGCCTGACATACCCAGATGCCAGATGGCCGTGCCCACGGCGGTTTTCACCAGAATATACTTTGACCGGCGGGTCAGGCTGTCGACCGTCTGTCCGACCAGCTGTTGCACTTCATTTTCTACTGGCCAGCGTAATTTGGGCTGGCGGACATCAATGCGCGTAATGGTCTGCCCCTTCAGATATGGGCTGATGCCGCGCAGGGTGGTTTCAACTTCCGGAAGTTCTGGCATACAAACAACAATGGTATGAGTGAAGGGCTAGTTTACCGCTCTGGGCGAGAGAAATGCAGGCATAAAAAAACCCGGCCGGAGCCGGGTTCTTTCAGAAGTCAGATCAATTACTTGATCTTAGCTTCTTTGTACGCAACGTGCTTGCGAACTACAGGATCAAATTTCTTGATCTCGAATTTCTCAGGCATGGTGCGCTTGTTTTTGTCAGTAGTATAGAAGTGACCGGTACCGGCACTTGATACAAGACGGATCTTATCGCGTGGCATAACAGGTCTCCTTAGACTTTTTCGCCGCGTGCACGCAGCTCTGCCAGTACTACATCGATACCTTTCTTATCGATGATACGCATACCCTTAGTAGAGATACGCAGACGTACGAAACGGTTTTCGCTTTCAACCCAGAAGCGGTGGCTCTGCAGGTTCGGCAGAAAGCGACGCTTGGTTTTGATCTGTGAGTGGGAAACGTTGTTCCCGGAAACAGGACCTTTTCCTGTAACTTGGCAAACCTTAGACATGGTTCATCGCCCCGATTTTGTGTGTATCGAACAGATTTAATTCGTTACCAACCGTGGGCGTTAGCTCATCACTTTATGATGACCGTAGACGGCCCTGGCTGAAAAGAGTTGCGCTTTATACCAAAACGCAGACACCCCCGCAAGCAAAAGTGTATTTTTTACACAATATTCCGAAGCGCTGAATCGCTCTTCAAAGCTCTCTAGAGCCAGCCACGCTGGGCGAAAGAGACGGTATGACCATCACCAACCACCAAATGATCCAATACCCGGATATCCATCAACCCCAGTGCCTGCTGCAGGCGCTCTGTAATGGAACGATCAGCCCCACTGGGTTCTGCCACTCCGGAGGGATGATTGTGCGCCAGTATCACCGCGGCAGCCCCTTCAGCAAGGGCCTGTTTAACAACCTCCCGCGGGTAGACCGCTGCCGCATCGATCGTGCCCCGGAATAACTCGCGATACCGTATGACCCGGTTTTGATTATCCAGAAAGAGGCAGGCAAAGACTTCGTAGTCGCGATCTCTGAGTTGTGACTGCAAGTAACGCTCGGTGTCCTGTGGGCTGCTCAAGGCATCGCCACGTTGCATTCCCTGAGCCAGGTGTCGGCGTGCCATTTCCAGCACCGCCTGCAATTGCGCGAACTTGGCCGCTCCCAGCCCCAGAGGCTGACAGAAATCTGCCTGACTGGCTGTCAGTAAAGGCCGCAGACCGCCAAAGTCGGTTAACAGCTCCCGTGCAAGATCGACGGCACTCTTCCCCTTAACGCCAGTACGTAGAAAGATCGCCAGTAATTCAGCATCTGAGAGTGCTCCTGGACCACTCTCAAGTAACTTTTCGCGTGGACGCTCGCTCGCTGGCCAGTCCGTAATCGCCATCCCTACCTCCTTGTAGGTGTGATTGGAGTATGGCTCTACGATATACTGAATTTTTTTTCAGGTCAGGCTGTTTCTACCATGAAAATGCAACAACTCTGCAATCGTCGAATCCTGCTGGGTATCAGTGGGGGCATTGCCGCCTACAAAAGTGCAGAACTGGTACGGGAACTGAAAAAAGCCGGGGCAGATGTGCGGGTTATTATGACCGACGGTGCCCGGGAATTTATCACGCCGCTTACCATGCAGGCACTGTCCGGCAATCCGGTTCACTATGCCTTGCTGGACCCTGAAGCCGAGGCCGGAATGGGGCACATCGAACTCGCCAAGTGGGCTGACCTGTTGCTGATTGCTCCCGCCAGCGCCAACCTGATAGCACGCCTGGCTCAAGGGATGGGTAACGACCTTCTCACAACGGTATGCCTGGCAACCGACGCACCTCTCTGCATTGCTCCTGCAATGAACCAGGCGATGTGGCGTGACCCGGTAACTCAGGCCAATGTGGAGCGCCTACAGGCTGCTCACAAAGAGAACCTGACCATAATCGGCCCCGATGCTGGTGAACAAGCCTGTGGCGACGTTGGCCCCGGGCGAATGATGGAGCCGGCATTAATTGCCGAAGCAGTTGCCAATCAGTTTGAGTCGGGTGCACTCGCCGGTGTCAGTGTTGTCATCACCGCAGGTCCGACTCGGGAAGCCATCGACCCGGTTCGTTACATCACAAATCACAGCTCAGGAAAAATGGGGTACGCCCTGGCGGAAGCCGCTCGGGATGCCGGAGCGCGGGTGACTCTGATCAGCGGCCCAGTCACACTGGATGCTCCTGACAGGGTTAAAGTAGTACGGGTGAATAGCGCTCTGGATATGCTGCAGGCTGCCGAATCTGAGCTTGAGCACTGCGAGATTTTCATCGCCTCCGCCGCCGTAGCAGACTATCGCCCCGCCAAGGTCGCAGACCAGAAAGTGAAAAAATCCGCCGACGAGATGTCGATTCAGCTGGTCAAAAACCCGGATATCGTCGCCACGGTTGCAGCGCATACGCCGCACCCTTTTACCGTGGGTTTTGCTGCTGAGACGCAGGACGTCGAGCACTACGCACGGGGTAAGCTGGCTCGCAAAAACCTCGATATGATTGTTGCCAATGATGTGTCACGAAGCGACATTGGTTTTAATAGCGATAACAATGCGGTAAACGTCTATTGGCCGGAGGGGCAACGCCAGTTCGACGTGATGAACAAACAGATCCTCGCCCGCGAATTGATAGGGCTCGTCGCCGATCACTTCCGACCGGATTCGTCGCAATAACGAATGTAACACTGACTGCCGAACAAATAACTGCTGAAGGAAACGTAATGCAAAAGCTGCAGGTAAAAATTCTCGATCCACGAATTGGTAACGATATTCCACTGCCAGAGTACGCCACGGGTGGCTCTGCTGGTCTCGACCTGCGCGCCTGTATGGACGAAGCCGTCACCCTGAATCCGGGTGACACAGTTTTATTGAAAACCGGCTTATCTGTATACATTGAGGACCCCGCGCTGGCAGGCATTATTCTGCCCCGCTCAGGCCTTGGCCATAAGCATGGTATTGTTCTGGGCAACCTCGTCGGGTTAATCGACTCCGATTATCAGGGTGAATTAATGGTCAGTTGCTGGAATCGCGGCAAAGAACCTTTCACCGTCGAAGTGGGTGAGCGCATCGCGCAATTCGTTCTTGTTCCTGTGGTGCAGGCTTCCTTTGAAGTCGTAGAAGAATTTCAGGAAACCGAACGCGGCAGCGGCGGCTTTGGACACTCCGGGCGCGGCTAAACCTGCTATAAAGCAGGGGGAACAATAATAAATCACCACGCAGCCTGAGTGGCTCAGGGAGAGCAATATGTCAGCGCCTCGCAAGAAGGCTCTTACCATCGTGACGTACAGCCGGATAGCAATCTGGCTGGCACTGCTGTTTATCGCCAGTGGCTATGCTCTGCAAAGTGTTCAGATCAACCTGCTGACGCAGTCCGATGTCGACTCTGCATTCTCTGAAGCCGTTGCCTCTCAGGCTGCCCTTGCACTGAAAACACGCCTGACAGACACCAAGCGTCTGCAATTGGCGGCAAGTAGTCATGAAGCAACGTTAGATTCGCTAGAGACGGGCAACCGCACCTGGCTGAGCGACCTGAAAAGCTTGCTGCCCGGCACCGAAGATATTCGTCTGCTTACCCCGTCACAATCGCAGAACCTGCAGACCGAGTTCAGCTTCGCCGTCCAGGATCTGGTCAACCGCACTCTGCGTGGCGATGACATGAAGCTGGAAGCGGTTAATATTAACGGCGAGCAAAGCTTTTTCTGGGCCAGCCCGGTACCTGCCACAGGCAAACCTCAGGGTGTATTGCTCGTGCGTTATGGCCGCGACTGGCTGAACGCATTCCGCTCGTCTGTCTCTGGCGATCTTGGCCAGATTCAGGTGATGCAGAAACTGACCCCACAAGAAAGCTCGGGCATTGAAGTGTTCAGTGCCGGAGCAACGCCGGTTAAAAGTGCGAGGCCAGTCACCCGCCCGATCAATGATTACTGGTTTCTGACTTATACACCTTCTGATCACCGTCCGGTGGTCTCGCTCCTTGATCTGTCTTTCCCGTGGATTCTTTCCCTGGTTGCGACACTGAGTGCTTTGCTCGTACTGCTGTTTATTCAAAAACGCATCCTGCAGAAGAATCATCGTCATTTTCAGCAATTCCTCGAACGTTTTTTCAAAGAAGAAATTCGCGAGAATCCGGGGTTCAGTCTTAAGCTGTTCAATGATCTCGCCGATGACGTGCGACTCGCCAGTGAACAGGTTTTCGATCGCCTTAGCAGCGCTGAAACCAGTCTGAAAACCGCCAGCGTCAAAGCCACACCGAAAGCCCGTACCCGTGACGATCTGCCCGAAATTGATGAAGAGCCGGAGCGCCCTGAAATTCGCGAAACATCCGCGACTTACGACGGTAAACCCCTTGATTTTCCGTCGCTGGAAAACAGCTTCCCCGATCATATTTTCCGCGCCTACGATATTCGCGGCATCGTTGAAAAAGAGCTTGATGACGACATCGTCCGCAATATTGGTAAAGCCTTAGGAAGTGCCGTTCGCCAGCGCGGATTTGAGCGCATTAACCTCGCCTGGGATGGCCGACTTTCCAGCGAACACCTGGCAAAAGTTCTGCAGGATGGGTTACTGAGCGTAGGATGCAGTGTAAACCGACTCGGGATGCTGCCTACCGGAGCGCTCTACTTCGCGTGCTTTGAATCAGATACGCCGTGTGGCGTCATGGTGACAGGCAGCCACAACCCAGCTGAATATAACGGCTTCAAAGCGGTAATTGATCAACAACCTCTGTCCGAACAGGAAATACAGGATCTGGCCCAGCGCATTCGCAACCAAGACTACACCCAGGGCTATGCTGGTGCGCGACAGGACTCTATTAAAGATAAATACCTGGAACGCATTACTGATGATGTTCAGGTCGCTCGTGAAATGAAGATCGTTATTGATGCTGGCAACGGCGTCAGTGGGCCGCTCGCTGCGGAGCTTTTCCGTGAATTGGGTGCCGATGTCACCGAGCTTTACTGCGATGTTGATGGCCATTTCCCGAATCATCACCCCGATCCGGGCGAACCAGAAAACCTTGAAGACCTGAAGAACGCTGTTCTTATTCACGGTGCCGATCTTGGTTTCGCCTTCGACGGTGACGGTGACCGCGTCCTGATGATTGATAACGAAGGAAACATCATCTGGCCAGATCGCATGATGATGTTATTACTCGAAGATATTCTGCCTCGTCGCCCGGGTGCAGATGTTCTCTTTGATGTGAAGTCATCCCGCCACCTCGCCCCATTAATTAACCGCCTGGGTGGACGCCCAACAATGTGGAAAACCGGCCACTCTCTGATGAAGCGAAAACTTAAAGAAGTGAATGCGGTTATCGGTGGTGAATTCAGTGGTCACTTTTATATCGCAGAACGCTGGTACGGGTTTGACGATGGTCTCTACACCGGCGCTCGTATGTTGGAAATTCTATCCACTCGCAACGACTCCGTCGCCAATGTCTGCGAGGCGCTACCAGAAGATGTTAGTACCCCAGAACTGACCATCACGACGACAGAAGCGGAGAAGTTCTCCCTCATTGAAGCCCTGAGAACCGATGCCGATCTGACCGCCGAAGGTCGTGTCTTTACTGTAGATGGCCTGCGTATTGAATTCAGTGATGGCTGGGGGCTGGTGCGTGCGTCCAATACAACTCCACGACTGACGCTTCGCTTTGCCGGAGAATCAGAAGAAACGGTCGCTCGCATTCAGGCATTGTTGAAGCAGGCACTTACCCGTCACGCCCCGGAAATACAGACCCCGTTCTGAACAGTCATAGCAACCGGGAAGTGATTAGAGGTATAATCGCGCCTTTGAAAACAACCCGGTTTGCCGACTAACAGGAGCCAGCCAATGCCTCTGACGCGAGACAGCGCCATGAATACCGCCAACGTTCTGAGCGAAGCTCTGCCCTACCTGCAGCGTTTTGTTGGCAAAACCATTGTCGTTAAATACGGCGGCAATGCCATGATCGATGAAGAGCTGAAGAACAGCTTTGCCCGCGACATGGTGATGCTGAAGCTGGTTGGTATAAACCCGATTGTTGTGCACGGTGGCGGCCCTCAGATTGGCGATCTGCTGGCAAAACTGAACATTGAAAGTCGCTTCGTCAACGGTATGCGTGTCACCACCAGCGAAACCATGGACGTGGTTGAGATGGTTCTGGGCGGCCTGGTCAACAAAGATATTGTTAACCTGATTAACCAGAACGGCGGCAATGCCATCGGCCTGACCGGTAAAGACGGTCAGCTGCTGCATGCACGTAAGCTGCACGTTACGCACAAATCGCCAGAACTGGAAAAGCCAGAAATCATCGACATCGGTCATGTTGGTGAGGTGTCGCACATCAATACCTCGCTGCTGAATATGCTGACCAACAGTGATTTTATCCCTGTGATCGCGCCTATTGGTGTCGATGAAGAAGGTCACTCTTACAACATTAATGCTGACCTGGTGGCCGGTAAAGTAGCCGAGGTACTGCAGGCAGAAAAACTGATCCTGCTGACCAATATCGCAGGCCTGATGGATAAAGAAGGTAAGATCCTGACCGGTCTGACGACACAGCAGGTCGACTCTCTGATTGAAGATGGCACCATTTACGGTGGCATGCTGCCGAAGATTCAGTGTGCACTGGATGCTGTGCATGGTGGCGTGAACAGCGCTCACATCATTGACGGTCGCGTTGCTCACTCAACTCTGCTTGAGCTCTTCACCGATGAAGGTGTGGGTACTCTGATTACCAACCGACGCCGCTAAGGAATACGGATGACAGACGCAACGGAAAAGATGTCTCGCCGCGACCAGATCCTTCAGGCTCTGGCGCACATGCTGGAGTCCAATCCCGGCGGGCGGATCACAACCGCGAGCCTTGCGAAAGAAGTCGGGGTTTCAGAAGCGGCGCTTTATCGCCACTTCCCGTCGAAAGCGAAGATGTTTGAAGGCTTGATTACCTTTATCGAAGATACGCTGTTTTCGCGCATCAACATGATTCTCAAGGACATCGACGGTGCGCAGCAGCGGTGTGAAAAAACACTGGGGTTATTGCTGACTTTCGCTGAGAAAAACCCTGGCATGTGCCGTCTGCTTTCGGGCGATGCACTGGCCGGAGAAACAGAAAGGCTGCGCCAGCGGATTGATCAGGTCTTCGACCGCTTTGAGCTTCAGTTCAAGCAAATCCTGCGAGAAGCGGAAGTGCGTGAAGGCCTCATACCACAGCAATCGCCAACAGCACTGGCGAACCTCCTGACGGCTGTTATTGAAGGGCGTATACGTCAGTACGTGCGCACGGAATTTTCTGTTCGCCCAACAGAGCATTGGTCAGCACAATGGGCGTCTCTCAGCCAGATATTGCTGCAGGAAAAAGACTTAAAGATGCCATAAAAAGATTAGCTCTCAAGGATTGAGAGCTGGCAATCGACTGCTGTCGACTTCCTCTGGCAAGGTGCCTGCGGGATACACCGACAGCACTCGCAATCGCTGACGGATAACATCGTAATCCGCATTCAGCGTTTCTAACTTTTCTTCCAGTTCGCGAATGGCAACTTCCGCTCCCTGAATGGCACTTTGATAGTGACGGATCTCGTCCACCAGCGATTCAGACACAGCCGCTCCACGTCGTTCTGTGTTTGCTGCCGCCTGCTGCGCCTGCTCTAATTTTTCAGTGAGATCCGTAATCCGCCGCGCCTGCAAATCCTTCTGAGTGATCACTTCGTCAGACTTTCTCTGCAGGGCTCGATCTACATCCGCGACCGTAGAGTAGATACGCATCAGGTCTTTATCCTTCTGCTTACGCTGCTCTATGCGCTTATTGCGGGCTTCCTGCTCAGCCTTGAGGCGATCACGCTCGGCGATTTCTTCAGGCGTCAATTCACGCGGTACACGCTTTACCAGCATCCCACGGGAGTTGAGAACATCGTATCCAAGCGGCGCCAGCTCTGCGGGCACCGAGTCTTTGATAACAATTTGTCCGTCTACATTGAACCGATAAACATTGCCTGCTGCCAAAGATGCGCATGCTAATGCGCTTATAGTTGCACCAACCAACAGCCGCCTGAACATAGGTCTCCCGGGTTACTTAACGCCGTATTGATCCCGATAGGCTGTAATCGCGTCTGCGTATTGCGCCAGCTCCGGATTTCCAGACACATAATCTAGCACCTGATTCAGGCCTACGATACTGGCAACAGTGATACCGAAGTCACGTTCTACCTCTTGAATGGCCGATAATTCGCCCTGACCACGTTCCTGACGGTCGAGCGCGATCAGCGCCGCCGCCGGAGTCGCACCTTCAGCTGCATTGATCATTGTCATCACTTCACGGATCGCCGTGCCAGCCGTGATAACGTCGTCTACAATCAGAACACGGCCTTCAAGCGGAGCACCAACCAGATTACCACCTTCACCATGCGTCTTGGCCTCTTTGCGGTTAAAGACATAAGGAAGGTCTTTCTGGTACTGGTCCGCCAATGCAATAGATAACGCAGCAGACAGAGGGATACCTTTGTATGCAGGGCCAAAGACAACATCGTATTCGATGCCGGAGTCTTCTAACGCCGCCGCATAAAAACGACCCAGGCGCGCGAGTGCAGACCCTGTGTTAAACAAACCAGCGTTGAAGAAATAGGGACTGATGCGTCCGGATTTAAGAGTGAACTCACCAAAACGTAGTACACCCTGCTGGATAGCAAATTCGATAAACTCTTTCTGATAGGTCTGCATAAGGAATCCTGAATTGTCGTCGTGGGCCAGCAATGAAAATTAAGAAGAACAGGCGATCCAGCCGGGTTATCTCCTGTTTTTGCAAGACCCGTAGCCATATAGGTGCCACAGAAGAGTGCAGCGGCCTAATTGGATGCGGTATGATACACCCATCGATAACCGGGAACCATGTATGAGGATAATCACACTTCACGTTGACGGACTAGAGCAGGCAGTGAAAAACGGCCTGTATCAGTGGCTAAGCAGTGCCGATGTTGACGTCGTAGCCATACAGAACCTCAAGGCAAAAGAGTATCAGCTGTCTGACGACGTACTCTACCCGGAAGGATTCAACGCGTACTTTTTCGATGCTGCCGAAGATAACTACAGCGGCGTCGCTATCCTGACCCGCGATGTCCCGAAGGCCATCATGACGGGCTTAGCCCACGCCGAATGGGATATGCAGGGTCGCTTCATTCAGGCTGACTTCGACCACGTCAGTGTGGCCTCAGTTCTGTTTCCAACGATTGATGAGCACAACACGCTTGACGACAAACTCGAGTTTCAGCAGGTGTTTCTTGAGCATTTGCAGAAAACCCGACGCAAACGTCGCGAGTTTATTTTCTGTGGCAACTTCGAAGCAGCGCACAAGACTGTTGATATCCAGGATTGGAAAAATGCACAGGATACTCCCGGATTTATGCCAGAAGAGCGTGCCTGGTTTGATCAGGTATTCGGGCCGGTAGAGTTCACCGATGCCTTTCGTGAAGCAAACTTTGGTGAGAATCAGTTTACCTGGTGGCCCGATGAAGAAAGCCAGCGCCGTGATCAGAACGGCTGGCGTATCGACTATCAGATCTGCACACCGGGAGTGCGTCAGTACGTTGTTGAAGCGCGTGTCGAAAAAGCACCTCAATTCGGCAAGCATGCTGCGGTGCTTATCGAATATGAGTTTGATGAAGAGATCTGAAAAACCAGATCTTAAAATAGAAATTTCCAGAAGAGATAACTCTGGAACAAAGTGAAAAGGCCAGCGAACCCGCTGGCCTTTTTCGTATCAGGACGCCAAAGCCGCCTTCTGCAACTCTGACAGTTCGCCGATAGCCTTCTGGGCATGCGCCAGCATGGCAGTCAGCTCTTCACCAGAGAAGGCTTCGCCTTCTGCCGTGCCCTGAATTTCTACATAACCGCCTTTCTCGGTCATGATGACGTTCAGGTCGGTCTCGGCGGTTGAATCTTCGGCATAGTCCAGATCCAGTACGGCTTCACCGTTATAAATACCGACAGACACTGCAGCGATCATCTGCTTCAGTGGCTCACCTTTCACTTTGCCGTTTTCTTTCAGCCAGTTAATGGCGTCTGCGAGAGCAACACACGCACCAGTGATTGATGCGGTACGCGTGCCACCGTCGGCCTGAATCACATCACAGTCGATGGTAATGGTGTTTTCACCCAGCGCTTCGAGGTCAACAGCAGCACGTAAGCTGCGGCCAATCAGGCGGGAGATCTCAACCGTACGGCCCTGCTGCTTACCTTTGGCAGCTTCACGAATCATTCGCGATCCGGTCGAACGTGGCAACATACCGTATTCTGCGGTAACCCAGCCCTGGCCCTGACCGCGCAGGAAAGGTGGCACTTTGGTTTCCGCACTGGCCGTACAGATGACTTTGGTGTCGCCGAACTCCACCAACACAGAGCCTTCGGCGTGCTTGGTGTAGTTCCGGGTGATGCGTACTTCTCTCAACTGATCCAGTGCGCGGCCGCTTGGTCTCATAATGTGTCCCCTGTCTCTATCTATGGCTTCTGTAGCTATGGCTTCTGTCACAGCGCGCAGTATACAGAGAATCCCAACGGTTATTCAGTGTTGTGAAATTGAAAGATCATTTTTCCATGAGAGCCAGCTGACTACAAAAGAGATCTGAAACACCCCCGCAGAGTAACAATAGGTTTTATTTTGTTTCACTCTGTTCTAGTGTTTCAAAATGTAACTGTGATTATTGCAATAGATTCAGCCACTACTAATAAATCTCTCAGTTTTTAAATAACAATCCCTCACCTTCGATAACACAAACGAACATATCACCATAGTTCGCAACGATATATTCCACTCAGGACACCTTCTCAAACAGGAAGGTTACAAACAACGCGACACGTCGACACCGTCATAACTGATTTTTCTATGCCATCGACAGCACGCAATTTATGAACAATCTGAGTTCTGACTATGGATATACAAAAAACAGCACTTATCTGCACCATCGCACTCATGCCATCAATGGCAGTAGCAGATGACCACGAACATGAATGGCCTGAGAGCTATACCAGCCTCGGTATTGAATACAACTACTCTCTGATCGCAGAAGGGCGTACCGAAGATACCGACGATAACATCACTGATTTTCATGGGTACGGCATCAACCTCACCCACCAGTACAACCCACTGTTAAGTATCTATGCTCAGGCAGCCATGGCGGAGAGCGAAACCACTGAATCAGAGGCTGATATTGATGTGGAATCGTATTCTGTCGGCCTTAGATTTCATCCGTCTGCGTTTCATTACGGAGACTGGCGGGCGTTCGCTGGCGGCGGTTACAAGTACAACAATTATGACATCGCATCGAACACCTTAATCGGTAGTAGTGAAGTCAGCGAAAACGCTCTGTTCGCTGAGGCAGGGTTGCAGAAATTGATCTTCGATCAGCGCTTTATTGCTGAGGCGGGTGTGCGCGCGATTGGTGAAGTTCAGGATACCTACATTGATTTCCAGCCCTTTCTTGGTATTTCGGTTCTCTTCGGGCGTAGCTACGCCAAAGCGATGGAACCTGTGGTTCTTGATAGTGACGGGGATGGCGTCGTCGACGGTGACGACCAGTGCCCGAATACTCAGGCAGGTGCTGTCGTTGATGCGACCGGATGTGAAGAAAAAGACTCTGATATGGACGGCATCCTCGACAAGAATGACGCGTGCCCTGATACACCAGAGGGCGCAAAAGTAGACGCTCAGGGTTGTGCAGAAAAACTGACGGTAGAAGTCCGCGAAAATCTCTATATCGCCTTCCCCAGCAATAGCTCTGCCGTGCCACAGGAATCCGTAAAAGAACTCGAGAATATTGCCCGCCTGATGAAGGAATACCCTTCAACTGAACTCCAGGTGTTCGGCCATACCGACAGCCGTGGCTCAGCCAGTTACAACATGCAGCTATCTGACGCACGTGCCAGTGCTGTAGGGAAGGTGCTTTCAGCGGAATACGACATCTCGTTAACCCGAATTAACTCTCAGGGTATGGGCGAAACTGCACCCGTCGCCACTAACGACACGCCCGAAGGACGCGCCAAAAACCGCCGAGTGGAACTGGTTCTGCGCCAGCCTGAATAAAACCGGAGATATTTATGAAAAAGCCCAACTTTAAAACCCCATTAACCTTGCTGGCTGCCGTCGTCCTGACCGCGTGCGGTGGCAACGGTTCAGATTCAGAAGGCCGACTGGGAAGTAACGACTCCGCTGTTACTGATCCGGTGGGTTCAGACCAGATCGACGGAGCCGTAGGTAACGGTGATGACAATGGTGGCAACAATAGCGCACCGGGCACTGTAGACCCAGTATGCTCCGGAGACAGCCAGTTCGCAGTGACAGAATTCATCCCGACCAGTGCTGCTGAAAATGTTTCTATCGCAACGAGTGTCCGGGTGACCTTTAACACGGATCTGGATGAAGGCTCTGTCGACGCGACCTCCGCCTTTTTATCTGGCGGTAGCGCAGGGTCTGTTGATGCAAGCCTCTCAGTTAACGGCAACGCACTGCTCATTAATCCTGTTAGCGGCTTAGAGGAAGACACTCTCTATACAGTGAACATCGGTGCGGGCATCACAGCAGACTGTAGCGAAAATATTGCACTAGGTGCTGATACATCCTCTGACTTCACTACCGGAGGGGTGGAGGATGAGGATACAACAGCCCCTGAAATATTAATTTCCACACCAGATTTAATGGGATTATTACCTGTCGATATTACTCTGGTTATTGATTTTTCAGAGCCACTCGACAGTAGCACCGTAAACTTCGACAGCATTTATGTTATTCCTGTCGACAGTGAAGGTTCGCCAATTCCAGGTAGCGGAAAAATCGAAGGTGAGTTCTCATTCGATGGCAGCCGGGTCCTCTTTACCCCGAGTGAACCACTGAATGGCGAAAGCTTCTACCTGTTAGAAATTAACACCAATATTGAAGACCTTAGCGGTAATCCACTCGCAGCAATCAGCACAAATATCTTCCGTACTGAGAGCCTGACTGCGGTGATTGAAGGGATACTCGGTGGTGGATCTGGCGACAATCCATTAGCTGACCTGCAAGCTGCACTCGAAGATCTGGCCGGCAACCTTATTAATATTGTTGAAAACGGTAAAGAAGAGCCTGGTGATGAAGGTGGAGACGGCGGCGTACGAACCGATCCGCAGGCTCTGTTCGAGCTGCCATTAACCCTGGCTGCATTAATTGCCGCAGGCTCAGAAGAACTGCTTGCCCTGACGGGGTTGTCTGAAGAAGACCTCGGAGATCTCGACAATTTTGCGGACCTCCTCGACCCATCCACTCTGGCACAGTTGCAGGACCTGCTGACCCAGTTCGCAGATGACCCTCAGAATTTCGATCTGCTCGAAGCCTTTAACTCGGGCGACTACGACCTGGTTATTCTGGAGATCTTCCCACTATTGGTAGATGGCGAACTGACGCCAGAGCGCCTGACCGAGTTCAGCTCCGTACTGATCGCTGTTTGTGATCCTAAGGGCAACGCCACAGGCACAGAAGCAGCCTGTACTCTGTCAGTTAACATTGGCTTCGGCAGCTTCAGCGAAGGCGTTCAACAAGCTTTTGCCGATGCACTGGCTAACGGCGACCCGGCGGCACTGGCGCAGTCTTTCCTGACGATTGGTGAGCTTGTCTTCAGCGAAGGTGGACTGGTCGATATTCAGGTTCTGGATGACAGTGGCCTGCCTCTACCGGAAGCACTCGAAGCGCCGCTGATTGATCTCCTGAACCAGATCGGCCAACTCCCTGTTCTGGGGGCGCTGACCAATCAAGAAGATATTACCCGTCTTGTTGATGTTGAAGTGCTGAAGACATCACTGGCCAACGTCGAAGCAGGCAAACTGCTGACTCTGACAGTGATATCTAAAGACCTCGTGAATGCAGGTGCCCTGACCGACCCGAACCTCGACCCCGGTTTATTGCAGGTAGGTGGTGCACTGATCGACGCACTCTCAGATGCAGGCCTCGACCCGTTATTTGATGGCCTGTGCCGCATACGTCTGTTGTGCACAGACTGATTTGGGCATAGCCCAGCACCTCGGGGCCAGGGATGCCCCACTTCACTCTTTGGGGCTTCGGCCCCTTTTTTATCTCCGTCAAACACAACTAAACCGGCACGTATTCGTATATCCCTCCGCAAACATCTAAAATAGTTATTCGCTAATCCATATTGAGGTTTTTATGGCCTACAGCATGACCGCTTTTTCCAGAAGCACTATTGAAACAGAAGCCGGGCGCATTAACTGGGAAATTCGCTCCGTCAATAGCCGTTACCTCGAACTGCATTTTCGACTACCGGATGAGTTCCGTGATTTAGAACCCGTGCTACGCGAAAATATTAAATCGACATTAAATCGTGGAAAAGTTGAAGTTTTCCTGAGGTTTCAGCCCTCACAACAGCAACAAAACTTGCAGGTCAATCAGGAACTGGTTGCTGCATTGAACAGTGCCGCAGACAAAGTTCATGAAGTGATTGGTCCGGGCAACGCGTTAGACGCACTCAGAATTCTTCAATGGCCGGGGGTTCTGGAAACTACCGCAGCCGACATAAAAGGGCTTCATCAAAGCGCACTGACGTCATTTAATGAATGTATCGAGTCATTACTTTCAGCGCGTCTGCGTGAAGGTGACGCACTGGTTAACCTGATACAGCAGCGTTGTGCAGAAGTCCTGAAGCTTTCTGAACAAGCCGATAAAATTGTGCCCGAAGCCATTGCCGCTCAGCGCACTCGCCTGTTAAACAAACTGAATGAGTTAATCGAAAATCCGGATACCGAACGACTCGAACAGGAAATGGTATTGCTCGCGCAAAAAGCCGATATTGCAGAAGAAACCGATCGGCTGCGTACCCATATCGACGAAGTTCTCAATATTCTGCAACGTGAAGAGCCCATTGGCCGACGACTGGATTTTATGATGCAGGAGTTAAACCGCGAAGCGAATACGCTTTCATCCAAAGCCATGCGTACGGAATTGACGCGTATTGCGGTCGATCTGAAAGTGCTGATCGAGCAGATGCGCGAGCAGGTTCAGAATATTGAGTAAACGCTGGGCTCACATATCCCAAGACGGCGCACCAGAAAAGTAGTCACTCAGAGAATCAATAAATGCCCGCACTTTGCTGGAGAGCAACGTGCGGTGTGCATACACGGCATACAGAGCGATGGGCTCCGGTGCTTCTTGTTTCAGTATTTCCACCAGATGCCCATCAGCCAGTGCTGCGCCAGAAATAAACGTCGGCTGCAGAACAATGCCTGCTCCCGCAATGGCGGCATTATTCAGTACTTCGCCGTTATTGCAGCTGAACTGATGGCCACGCAGAACCCCGGCCTGACGCAATTGCTCATCTTCCATATAGCTGTATTGAAGAAAGCGATGTTGTGGCAGCTCAGACAATGATGCCGGCTCGCCGTATTTTTTGAGGTACTCAGGTGATGCACAGTATGCCAGGCGAATATCTGTAAGCTTTCTCGCAACCAACGATGAGTCCTTCAAATGACCAATTCGCAAGGCGACATCAAAACCTTCTTCGATGATATCCACCTTCCGGTCGTTTAATTGAAGATCAATGCCAACGTCGGGGTGACTCTGTTGGAATAATACCAGCGGCTCGGCAAGATGCAGGCTCGCGAACGACACCGGCGCTGCAATTCTCAGCAGGCCCCGCGCCTGCGCCTGCAGATCGCCAGTCTGACTCTCCATATCGTCGATATCTGACAGTATCTGCTGAGCCTGCTGAACGTAGCGCTCTCCGGCCTCGGTCAGATGGATTCGCCGCGTTGTGCGGTTCAGAAGCCGTACGCCGAGGTGCTCCTCCAGTTGCGCCACATACTTACTCACCAGCTGCGGCGACATTGCCAGACGATTTGCCGCACGGGTAAAGCTGCCCTCATGAATCACGCTGACCAGCGTGCGCATCGCCTCTATCCGATCCATATCTTCCCCTATAACGACAACCCATAATTACATCCAATTATCAACAAATTATTGATAATAAGACAACCGAAACCCTATTAATCAACGAGAGAGCAAGGCGTAAAGTACACACATCACTTACGCAGAACTCCACAGGAGACGTACTATGAACATTCAGAAAATCTTCGAATCCAATGCTGGCCTCGCTCCTCTTATCCTTCGTATCCCGGTTGGACTTATCCTGGCAGCCCACGGCTCACAAAAGCTGTTCGGTTGGTTTGGCGGTTACGGCCTCGAAGGCACCGGTCAGTGGATGGCCAGTATTGGTTTAGAGCCGGGTTTCCTGATGGCCCTGCTTGCAGGTAGCGCAGAGTTCTTTGGTGGCCTTGCGCTGGCAGTTGGTCTTCTGACCCGCCCAGCGGCGCTTCTGACCGCCTTTACCATGCTGATTGCGATTTTCAGCGTTCACATTGGTAATGGCCTGTTTATGGCGAACAACGGTTACGAATATGCACTGACACTCTTCGTCGTCAGTATCGCTCTGGTGGTTCAGGGCGCGGGCAGCCTGTCTGTTGATCAGGTTATTTCAGAGAAACTGCGCCTACAGAAGGCCCAACCATCGTTTGCATAAAACGAGTCATTTCATCTTTCACATTAACCGCCGGACGCACGCGTCCGGTGTATCTATAAAGAGCAGAAGCAAGGCAGGCGTATTATGTTAGTCAATGGTATCTGGCAGGAAAACTGGCAACCCGTTCAGAACAAGGATGAAGACGGGCGCTTCGTTCGTCAGACGTCTTCTTTCAGACACCAGATAGGCGACCCGGATTTTCCGGCGGAAGCAGGGCGATATCATCTTTATGTTGCCTATATTTGTCCCTGGGCTTCTCGCACGCTAATGGCAAGAACCCTGAAAGGTCTCGAAAATGTTATTTCAGTGACTGTCGTGAACCCAAAACTCACTGACCAGGGCTGGCAATTCGGTGGCTTTGAAGACGCAGAGCCAGATCCTTTTGATGACACAACCTACATGCATGAAATATACAGCCGCGCAGACCCTGAATTTACCGGTCGTGCTACCGTACCTGTATTGTGGGATAAGAAAAATCGCACCATCGTTAATAATGAATCAGCCGATATTCTACGTATGCTGAACCATGCATTTGATGACTTCACCAGCGACGCTGACGCTCTGGATTTATATCCTGAACACCTGCAAAACGACATTGATGCTCTGAATAGTGAGACCTACGAGAGCCTGAATAATGGAGTATACAAAGCGGGCTTTGCGACTACCCAGCTCGCCTACGAAGAGGCATATCAGCACGTATTTTCTACGCTGGACCAGCTTGAAAAGCAGCTCAGTGATGGACGGACCTATCTTCTGGGCGAGGATTTTACCGAATCTGACATACGCGTATTCGTCACCCTGATTCGCTTCGACCTGCCCTATCATGGTTTATTCAAATGCAACCGGAATACGCTGAAAGAAATGCACAACCTTCATGCTTACATGAAGAGAGCTCTGGATTTACCGGGTGTGAGAAGCACGGTTTTTCCTGATCATATTAAAGCCGGTTATTACTCTGTAAAAGCGCTGAATCCGACAGGCATCGTACCGGTCGGGCCACTTAACCTCTGACCTTCAGGAAGGAGTTTTTATGAGAAAAATAAATACCGTTTTTATCTCTCACGGCGGCGGCCCTTTGCCTGTTCTCGGCGACCCTGGGCATGCCGAAATGATAAGTACGTTAAAGAAACTCGCTGAAGAACTACCACGTCCAAAAGCGATTCTGGTGATCAGTGCGCACTGGGAGGCGAACCACCCCACGGTTACCTCGGCCAGCAAGCCGGGGATGATGTATGACTATGAGGGGTTTCCAGACGAGGCTTATCAGCTTCAGTATCCATCTCCGGGAGAACCAGAGCTCGCCGACAAAGTTGTTTCAGCTCTGATGGATGCAGGGATAGCCGCCGAGAGCAGTCCCGAGCGTCCGTACGACCACGGCCTGTATACCCCACTGATGCTGATGTATCCGGAGGCCGATATTCCGGCGATACAGTTGTCGCTGGTCAAAGGCCTTAATCCTGACGAGCACCTTCGGATTGGCGAAGCCTTACAGGGTCTGGACTATGACGACTTGCTGATCATAGGCTCCGGCTTTTCCTTTCATAACATGCGCGCCTTCTTTATCCCCGAAAGCCCAGACATGCATGCTGCCAATGCTGCATTTCAGAATTGGCTGGAGGAGACCTGTATGAGCAAAGAGCTGCCAGAAGAGGAACGACGGAAACGACTTCAACATTGGGCTGAAGCGCCGAGCGCCCGCTATTGCCACCCACGCGAGGAGCATCTTTTACCTCTGCATGTCTGCTACGGTATCGCCGGACGTGCTGCAGACGAATACATCGCCACCACGATCCTTGGCAAGGCTTCCGGCATGTACGCATGGACAGCCTGAGGTATACTGTCAGGCCAACCACTACAACGACTGGATCAGCATGGCTAAATCATTTACCGGAACCCTGTTTATCTTCTCCGCCCCGTCGGGCGCAGGTAAAACCAGCCTGGTAAAGGCCCTGCTCGACAGCACTGGATACATTGGCGTATCAGTGTCCCACACCACCCGTGCACCACGCCCGGGTGAGGTGGATGGCAAAGACTATCACTTCGTCAGTAAAGAAGAGTTCGAGCACCTGATCGGCGAAAGCGCTTTCCTGGAGCACGCTCAGGTATTCGATAACTACTACGGGACGTCACAGCGCTGGGTCGAGTCAGAGCTCGAAGCAGGTCGAGATGTTATTCTGGAGATTGACTGGCAAGGGGCAGAGCAGGTGCGCCGTCTAATGCCCGAAGCTATATCGGTGTTCATTGCACCACCATCCATCGCAGCGCTGGAGCAGCGCCTTCAGAATCGTGGCCAGGACAGCGACGAGATCATCCAGCGCCGTATGCGCGATGCCCGCAGCGAGATGAGTCATTATGGCGAATACGACTATCTGATCATCAACGATGACTTCAATAATACCCTCGAAGAACTACGCGCCATCATCATTGCCCGTCGTCACCGCCTTGAGGCACAACAGGCAAGACACGCCCAGACTCTCAAAGATCTGCTGGGTAATGACTGAGATTTTCACCTGACCTCTTCCTTTATCGCTGGAATCGAATACAATAGAAGGTTCCACTGAATTTAATTCGCACATAGGAAAAACCATGGCTCGCGTAACTGTTGAAGATTGCCTGACAAACGTTGATAACCGCTTTGAACTCGTGATGCTGGCCGCCAAGCGTGCCCGCCAGATGCAGGTTGATGGCGCGGAACCTATGGTTGCCGAAGAGAACGACAAGCCGACTGTACTTGCTCTGCGTGAAATTGCTGACGACCTGGTGACTCCTGCGACTATGGCAGCACAGGAAGAAGCCGCTCGTGCAAACGCCGAGTTCGAAGCACAGACCCGTCATCAGGAATTCTGATAGACCTTTCTTATAGAGCATATTAGTGCCAACCATTGATGCGTTATCTGAGCGACTTACCCAGTATCTGAGCCATAGTCAGATCAAACAGGTATGTCGTGCCTACTTTTACGCGGAACAGGCACATGAAGGGCAACGCCGCCGCAGCGGCGAGCCCTACATTGTTCACCCCCTGGCCGTCGCCAATATTCTTACCGAGATGCACCTCGACCATCAGAGTCTGATGGCTGCGATGCTACACGACGTTATTGAAGACACCGGTGTACCGAAAGCCGCGCTGGCCGCTCAGTTCGGGGATGTAGTGACCGATCTCGTGGATGGTGTGTCTAAGCTCACGCACATTCACTTCGAAAGCAAAGAAGAACAACAGGCTGAAAACTTCCAGAAGATGGCGATGGCCATGGCCAAAGACATCCGCGTTATTCTGGTTAAGCTCGCCGACCGACTGCACAACCTTCGGACACTGGGGTCTCTCAAGCCTGAGAAGCGCCGCCGAATTGCCCGCGAAACACTCGATATCTACTCCCCTATCGCCAACCGCCTTGGTCTGAACAGCGTACGGGTTGAGATGGAGGAGCTGTGTTTCGAAGCTATCTACCCAATGCGCTCCGAGATGATCCGCAAGGCAGTAAAAGCCGCACGTGGGCATCGTGTCGAAGTCGTAGAAAATATCACCGCCAGTATCCGTAACCGATTAAGCGAGTGCGGCGTCTCTGCCCGGGTATTTGGCCGTAAGAAGCACCTGTACAGCATCTACAGCAAGATGCGCGACCAGCGTAAATCGCTGAGTGACATTATGGATGTGTACGGATTCCGTATCGTCACCGACTCCGTCGACGACTGTTACCGCATTCTCGGTGCTATGCATGGCCTGTATAAGCCCGTCCCTGGGCGCTTCAAAGATTACATCGCTATTCCGAAGACCAACGGCTATCAGTCACTGCATACCACACTGATCGGTCAGAACGGCGTGCCCATTGAGATCCAGATCCGCACCGAAGATATGGAAGCCATGGCCAACCATGGTATTGCGGCCCACTGGCTTTATAAGAGCGAAAGCGATCAGACAAGCGGCACCCAACGTGCCCGTCAGTGGGTCCAGAGTCTGCTTGAATTGCAGAAAAATGCAGGCTCGCCGATTGAATTTGTTGAACACGTTAAAGTCGACCTTTTCCCGGAAGAAATCTACGTATTCACGCCGAAAGGCAAAATTATGGAACTACCCGCAGGTTCCACGGCAGTCGATTTTGCGTACGCGGTACATACCGATGTTGGCAATCACTGTATTGCCTGTCGCATCGATAAGCAGCTGGCTCCATTGAGTGCGCGCTTACAGAATGGCCAGACGATTCAAGTGGTCACAGCGCCAAATGCGCAGCCAAATCCGGCGTGGCTCAATTTTGTTGTTACCGGTAAAGCCCGCTCGAACATCCGTAATTATCTTAAAACTCAGCGCCGTTCTGAATCTGTTGAGCTTGGTAAGCGCCTGCTCAATAAAGCACTCAGCGCGCTGGGTAAGACCATGGAAGATATCGACGCGGCGCATGTCGAACTGGTTCTGAAAGAAACAGAGAAAGAGGCGCTCGAGGATCTCTTTGAAGACATAGGTGCAGGCAACCGCATGGCACCACTGATGGCTCGTCGCCTGCTCGTTGCCAATCGCGATACCGATATTGATCTGAACTCGATCCAGGATAACTCGCGCCTTGCAATTAAAGGCACCGAAGGTCTGGTTGTCAGCTTCGCGAAATGCTGCAGCCCGATTCCGGGTGATCCGATTCTGGGGCACGTCAGCTCAGGGCGTGGACTGGTTATTCATACCGAAAGCTGCCGCAATGTAGAAGAGTATCGCGACAACCCTGAGAAGTGCGTATTCCTGAGCTGGGATAAAGAGATCAGCAGCGAGTTTACAGTGGACCTCAAAGTATACATGGAGAACCGTCGGGGCATCATTGTGGATGTTGCTGCAGCGATAAACCAGGCGGAAGCCAACATTGAGAAAATCAGCGTAGAAGAACAGGACGCCCGCCTCAGCGTTACTTATCTGTCCTTGAGTGTTCAGGGCCGCAAGCATCTCGCACGCACGATACGCCGCCTGAGAACGATACGCGGCGTCTCGAGAATCGTGCGCATAAAATATCCCAAAGCTAATCAGTAACCCAAACCTAACCAGAACAAAGGATTCCCATGAGTCGCGAAATTATTTCTACCGACAAAGCACCTCAAGCCATCGGTACCTACTCACAGGCCGTTAAAGTGGGCAGCACGGTTTACCTGTCTGGTCAGATAGCTCTCATCCCAGAAACCATGGAAATCGTTGAAGGCGGTATTGAAGCCCAGATCCATCAGGTGTTTAAAAACCTGAGCGCGGTTTGTGAAGCCGCTGGCGGCTCACTGCAACAGATCGCCAAACTTAATATATTCCTTACCGATCTGAGCAACTTTGCGACTGTAAATGCCATCATGGCGGAATACTTTGAGCAGCCATACCCTGCGCGTGCAGCCATCGGCGTTAAAGAATTACCCAAAGCGGTTGGCGTAGAAATGGACGGCGTACTGGAAATCGATTAATACGTTTCAGTCAGGGCAGCATCCATAAAAAAGCCCCGCTCTTCAGAAAGAGCGGGGCTTTTTTGTTATCTGCCTTTTACTGCCTGCCGCAAACGCTCAGCGGCAGGCTAATCAAGGTGTGCAGGATCACATATTTAGCTGTGATCTTGCATCCACCGGGAAGGTAACAGTATTGCCTTTCTTAACACCCAGACCTGAGTCCAGAGCCTGCTGAATTGCCTGTGCAACATCGTCGCTGACCGACTTAATCACACGAATTACCGTACCATTCTTGATGCTCGATGGGCTTTCAATCTCAGGATTCTGCTGCATGATGGAGTTCCATGCGTAACCGGTTCCGAGGAAGCGTTCAGAAAGTTTCCACAACGAGTCACCCGCCTTGAAGACATAATTCTGAACCACACCCAGAACTTCGCCAGTATCTGAATATGCAACACGGATTTCCTCATCGGTGTTAATACCAGAGCCTGACGCCTGAGCATCTTCGTCTTCTTCCTCATCACCGACTTGATAGCCTTCCGGCGAACCCGAGGCCGTTGGCTCGTACGATGCCAGCAATGACGCCAGCAACTCAGTATCCAACGTCGAAGGTACGTCGCTGCTCGCGTAGTAGCCGCTTGAGCCAGCAACAGCATTCGCATCAGCAATAAATGGAGACAGTGCTTCAAATACCGCAGGATTCAGCTGCGAGAAGTCACCAACGCTATCAACGATAACCAGCGCAGGCGACTGTGAGCTGATCAGAGAGTCGGTTTCTGTACCTTCAGTGTTGTAGACCAATGGCGCGCCGTTCGGGAAGAACGGACTAACGAACGTAATCGCTTCGAGGTCGAGCCTGAGCGCAACTTCGAACGTCAACTGGTTGTTAGTCTCACCGATACTCGCCCATTCACCGGCACCCGCTACGCCCGACTCACCCGTACCAATGTATGCATTGAGTGCCGACACGTCCGTGGTGTTAACAGTCTCGGACGTCAAGGCACCTGTGCCTGCGACCAGGCTATCAAGAACCAGGGTCCCTCCTTCGATAGCGATATTGCGAATCACAAGGTCGCCATTCTGAATCATGGTGACATCAATGGATTGGCCATTAAGCGTCTCAATAGAGATCAGGTTAATGTCAGTCCGCAGTTCAATATCACCGTAGCTCAGAATCAATAATTCATCGGCAGTGACAGAACCTGTGATCGCAATTGGGTCACCCTCTGCCTGAGCAGCAGTCCCTGAACCATAAGTAGACAGCAACTCTACATTCTCGGAGCCATCAAAGTTCAGAGTCATGGTGTTATCACCAAAGGAAACACTCTCACCGTTGAAATCAGCCTGCATCGACGTCGCGAGATCAAGATCACCCGCATTATTGAACAGAGATTCAAACTGGCTGAAGGTAAACTTACCCACTTGGTTAATACCGTTGCCAACCGCATTAATCACCCAACGCACACCGTCAATTTCATTGATCAGGGTGTCGTCACCGTCGGAGCCCAATAGTGTCAGCGGTCCATCGAACAGAATGTCGTTAGCCGCAACCTGCTCATCACTGCGGATCGTAAAGGTATCATCGCCGGTGGAACCCTGAATCTGATCATCGGTATTCGCCGAAACCTGACTCACTGAGGTGAACAGAATTTCTTTAGTGCTTACAGAAGCAGACTCGTCTCCCAGCGTGAAAATCTCAGTCTGAGCAGCAACATCATTCAAGGTACCGCCAGACAGATCGGCGGATTCAATCGCATCGAAACGGATAGACTGTGCCACCAGGGCATTATCGGTAACCGTCAGCTCCGCCGAGGTCGCAGCGGATGTGGTGATACTGTCGGTGCCCGTGCCGCCATCTACATTCGCGACGTCACTGAACAGGATGCCGTTACTGAAGAACTGATTCTCCCCAACTAACGCAAACTCATCGTTGGCCGCGGTGCCATTCAGTGCTCCCGATGACAAGCCCGCGGCTTCAAGGTTGCTGAAGACGATGTCAGATGCGATCAAGCCAAGCTCGGTGCCATTCAGGGCAACCACAGCATCATTGGCAGCGACCAGAGAGTCATTACCGTCACCAGCATCAATGGTTGCTACCGAAGTAATAGTCATATCATTCACTTCAACCTGACCCGACGTTGCACCGGTGTTGAAGGTCTCTGCTGCATCAGTAGCCGTAAGAGCACCATTAGCAAGATCGACAGAGTCCACATTCGTGAATGCGATGCCCTGAGTTTCTAATGCGTTATCGCTCGCGGTACCTGCGTCGCTCACCAAAGTAGCCCCGTCGGTATTCACCTGATCATCTCCCCCCAGAGCATCGACAGCTGCAAGGTCGGTAAAATCAATACCGGCGGAGGTCAGAGCATTGCTACCCGTCACATCAAAGGTATCGGCCCCTGTGGTTCCAGTCAGAGCATTACCTTGCAGGTCAGCCATTTCGACAGACGTAAACTCATAGCTCGCTGTATCCAGTGCATTATCTGCACCGGTTAACGTTGAGTTGGCATCATTAACCGTCAAAGCATCATCACCGGTCCCCGCACTAATTGCAGAGTCAGCGTTAGTGACATTGATGTCGTTAGCAGTCAGGGCAGTGCCTGTCACTTCGAAGCTATCCGCCGCATCACTGCCTATCAGCGTGCCGTTCGCCAGATCGAGGTTCTCTACCGAAGTAAATGCGATCTGTTGAGTCGTCAGGGCGTTATCAACCGCGGTACCTGCTTCACTCGTCAGAGTCGCACCATTGGTGTTGACCTGGTCATCGCCATTTTCCGCATTAACCGAGGCAACATTAGTGAAGTCGATATCTGCTGACGTCAATGCGTTAGCGCCAGTCACGTCGAAGGTATCGGCACCAGCGGTACCCGTCAGCGCATTGCTTTGCAGGTCTGCAACTTCAATCGAGGTGAACTCATAGTTTGCCGTGTTCAGTGCATTGTCTGCACCCGTCAACGTTGAGTTGGCATCATTAATCGTCACTGCATCATCGCCAGTACCAGCATCGATTGCTGTGGCTGCATTGGTCACGCTGATAGCATTTGCCGTCAGAGTAGTAGCCGCTACCTCGAAGCTATCCGCTTCTGAGCTACCCGTGAGCGTTCCGCCATTCAGATCTGCATTTTCTGTCTCACGGAAGGTGATACCCAGAGTTTCGAGTGCATAATCCACCGCATTTCCAAACTCTGCAAACAGAGACGCATCGGCACCATCGGTATTCACCTGGTCAGCACCGTCATCTGCATTTACGACTTCAACATTACTGAAGTCGATTCCTGCAGACGTCAGCGCATTCGTACCTGTCACATCAAAGGTGTCGGCATTCGCTGTACCGGTCAGAGCGTTATCAGCTAGGTCTGCAACTTCAACCGATGAGAACTCGTAATTCGCAGTCTCGAGCTCGTTGTCCGTGCCTGTGAGTGTTGAGTTACCATCATTCACGATCAGAACATCATCGCCGTCGCCGGCATTAATGGCAGACGCTGCATTGGTCACCGTCATTGCATTCGCAGTCAGAGTTACACCTGTCACTTCGAAGCTGTCGGCCGCATCACTACCGGTAAGAGCACCGTTGGCCAGGTCGAGATTCTCTACCGAGGTAAAGGCGATCTGTTGAGTCGTCAGGGCATTATCAACGGCCACAGTTCCCGCACCATCGGTCTGGCTGACCAGAGTCGCTGCATTGGTATTCACCTGGTCATCACCATTGCCGGCATCGACTGAGGCAACGTTAGTGAAGTCGATATCCGCCGAGGTCAGAGCATTAGGAGCTGAGACATCAAATGTATCGACACCTGCAGTACCCGTCAGAGCATTACCGGCGAGGTCAGCCGTTTCAACCGAAGTGAACTGGTAGTTCGCTGTGTCGAGCTCGTTATCAGTACCCGTCAGTGTCGAATTAGCATCGTTAACAGTCAGGACATCAGTACCGTCGCCTGCATTAATAGCAGATGCTGCACTGGTCACAGTGATGGCATTAGCCGTCAGAGCAGATCCGGTTACTTCGAAGCTATCGGCTGCATCACTGCCTGTCAGCGTACCGCTCGTCAAATCCAGATTTTCTACCGAAGTAAATGCAATCTGCTGAGTCGTCAGGGCGTTATCAACAGCCACGCCTGTATCACTGACCAGAGTCGCACCGTTGGTATTAACCTGGTCATCACCGTCGTTGGCATCTACTGACGCAACGTTGGTGAAATCGATATCCGCAGATGTCAGAGCGTTAGCGCCCGTCACGTCGAAGGTATCGACACCAGCGGTACCCGTCAGGGCATTGCTTTGCAGGTCTGCAACTTCAATCGATGTGAACTCATAGTTCGCTGTGTTCAGTGCATTGTCCGCACCCGTCAACGTTGAGTTGGCATCATTAACCGTCATTGCATCATCGCCAGTACCAGCATCG
>MDTE01119701.1_pt1 | contig 127227 bp, 94 predicted proteins | sample 811231 | NCBI WGS metagenome assembly MDTE01 (sample SAMN05326651, study PRJNA326480) | marine metagenome | isolation source: seawater | place: Indian Ocean: Red Sea | collected 2010 | reverse complement strand
GCCTGTTCCAGGACAGACATCGCCGGTTTCTTCTCAGAATCGTCCGACTCCTTGCCATCTCCACCCTCAGCGCGGCCCGCCTGCTGGGCACGAGCCTGTTCCAGGACAGAGGCTCCCTTCGTGGATGGAGTTTTTTTTCTGGCCGGCTTGCCTGCACCGCCGGAACCCTGTTTTCGGGCTTGCTCAAGAACCGAAGAGGGCTTGGCAGCCGGTTTGTCTTGAGTTCTGGATGCTGTGGCAGGTGCGGGCTTGTCCGCAGTGTCGGCGTCGGGTGCCATTTGAGGTGGATTCTCATAAATGGACCCGACGATCTTCTCCAGATCGCCGTCCCGCTTCAGCCACTTTCTTTGCCTGGCCACATCCTCAGCCACGTTGATGGCCGCGTTGGCGCTGGTGTCGATCTTGCCCGAGACCTCCGATATCGACTTGTCAGCCAGGAACTGCATCGAAGCACACTGGTAGGGCACCTGGTCGATGAATGTCTCGTTGGGCACTCGCGTGGTCAACAATCTCGGCAACACCTGCTGAAACGCCAACCCGACAACACCACTGAGGATGATCACCGCAGTGGTCAACCAAAGACCAATCTCGACCGGACCTCCCCAACGAAACCCAGCGTGGAACAGGATGAAGGCAACACTGAGCAACCCAAGCCAGATGTGTCCCTTGAGCCAGAACTGGGCGCTGCCGATCCGCCAGGTCGGCACTTGTCGACGCGCTGAGAGCAGGCCGGCAAAAATCATCATTGCCGTCCCGACCAGCCCAAACACGAGGCCGGGAAGGCTCCCTCCGGACACTCCGGAGGCGTCGGCGGCGTAAGACACATACGCAACGGATCCGAACCCGAGGACAACCAGCGTGAGCAAAAGCCACTGCCTGTGTGAGCGATCGAGGATCAAGAAGCCACCCCCCCGTTTCCGCTCACGCCGGAGATTTCCTCCGACTCGAAAAAGAACCCTCGGGCGTTAACTCGGATCGCTGCTTCGTGTGGACAGGAGTAAACACACGAGGGTTCCCCGCTCGACAGCGAACTGCACATGTCGCAGACAACCGCCCGATTGGTCACCTTCTTGACCTCGGCGTCCTCCCCCAGCAGGCTCAGTTGTTGCTCGTTGGGTTCGACCGGGACGGGCAGATGGTTCATCTGGATCGACCCGTACGGGCACTGATCGGCACACAGGCGACATCCGATACACCAGTTGCGAATCTGGATCTCACCACTGTCCCCCCGATTGATGGCCCCGACCGGACAGCCAATCATGCACACTGGGTCGAGGCATTTGCGACAGGTCAATGGGACCAGGAAATTCTCGAATCGGGGGCCATCCAGATAGAGCCTCGTGTTGCCATCATCGTGAGCAGCAATACAGGCATCGACACACGACCCACAACGCGTACAGCGATCCAGGTCGATCAGCATCAACTGCTGTCCCTGGACGAGTCCGAGTTGTTCAAATCGGGGCGTCTGCTGTCGCAGCGATGCGGGATCGACGGCCATTCGGCTGGCCTGGTCCTGCCGGTCACGTTGGCGACGGCGAACGATGTCGTCGATCGAAGACTTCAGGGAATGCGATGACTGCATCATCTCGTGAAGAATGTCACGGGGAATGCGGACCAACTCGACGCGCGATGGCACGGCCCCGGTACGCGAATCCGGAATCCGCTGATGGAAACCACTGTCCGGATGGTCGTAGGCCACGCACGTGGCGTTGCGGGGCTCATCGAGCACGACACCCATTTCGCCCAGCGAATCGCCGCGGCCCAGGTAGGCTAGCGTCCGCCTTGCCCCCACCGACTCGTCCCGCCTGGGGATCCCGGCGGGAAACGCCAGTTCGAGCAACCAGCGGCGACAGGTCCTCAGCTCAAGCTGTGACCAGTTCTGGCAATTGTCGGGGTAGTCTGCCAGCAAGTCGTCAAAGTCAGCGTCGCCGAACAACGCCGAGACATCTGCAGTCGTCTTCCCCAACTCCTTGGGAAAATTGTCGACGAGGATGAACGAATTGAGTGCATCGAGAATCTGCTGGTTGATCACGTCCGAGACCTCGCCGGACTCGGCCCTCGCAACCAACTCATCTTGCAGCGAATCGTCGAAAACGGTGGCCACCATACCGGCCACCAGTTCGGCATTCTCGCGACACGCTGACGCGAGATCGGCATAGATCACAGTCCAATCGCTCGCTTCAAACTCGGCCATTCGCAGGCTCGTCCACGCGTTGGCGACCACCTTGACCACTCCACTGCGGATGACGTAGATGCAGTCCGACTCACCGAATTCCTCGCAGATCACACCACCGGATTCGAAGTCGACCAGTTCGACATGTTCTCGCAGCTTCGAGAACTCCGCCTCATTGAGTTCATTGAAGAGCGAGAGCTGCCGGATGTGCCCCTCGAGCACCCGCTCCCGATACACCGCATCCATCCGCAGCTTGTACTTTGGGTCGTTGTGGAGAGTGTCGAGGACATTGCGAACCATCTCGAGCAAGTAACACTGCCCGGTGGCCACGACAGTTGCCGATCGGGGAGACCGGTTCATGCAGCTCATCTCTCCAAACAGCTCACCCTCGTACAACGGGGCCTGCCGGGTCTCGCTGTCGATGTCCGAGGGACCGTCGATGGGGATCAACCGAGACCCATCGGGTGCGGCAGCCTGCTGCCGGCGGACACCAAAGAGATTGTTGAGCCACCCCTTGAATCCCCTCGAGCGAAGCGTGGGCTCCAGGGACACAACCAACTGGGCCGCGGCGACCTGCTCGAGTTCCCTCCGGGCCGACGCGTCAGCGGATTCGAGTTGTTCGCAGCGATCTTCGTACGCGGCAATCTCCTCCTCGTACTCGACGACCAACTCGGCCCGCTCCAGTGCGTCAAGCGGCTCGAACCCACGGTGATCGACGGTCTCGCCGTCGGCCATCGACTGCAGAGTCTGGAGTTGCTGACGACGAATCGCGAGAACATCCTGGCTGGTCAGGATCGCGAAAGCCGTCGCTCCAGCATCGCCCTGCTCACAGATCACTCGTCCCGGTTCACAACGTCTCAGGACAGTGAAACCCGGAAATCGGTCAAATGACGGAGTCTTCTTGAGTTCATCGAACAGAGAGATCTGCTGCAATTCAACGGCCGTCAGCACTTCGTCGGCCTCACCGAGCGACTCGGCAATCTCCGAGAGGTCCGGAGGCAACATTGCTGCAGACTTGGCCATTAGCTTTCTCTGATGGGGAACTTCACGACGTTGGGACGAAATCGATTATGGTCTGCCCCACGCCCTACGGCAAACCGATCAGAATTCGAAATCGGCAACCGGTCTTGCGGAAAATCCACAGGGTAATCGACACTGAAAGGCGTACCACAGCAACCGGGCCCTGAGGCTGACGCCCGTGACCTTGCACGAACTGAAGTTCGTTCGACAGTACGAAGGAGAAATGCTGCGTCGTTGGTTCGACGACGACGAGGGCATCTTTGACTTAATCGCCTGGGTCGACGACAACGACGTCGTCTCCGGCTTCCAACTGGCATACAACTTCAACGGCGAAGAACGGGCGATCACTTGGCTGGGAGATGCCTTCAGCCACCGCAACGTCGATCCGGGCGACGACTCACCGCTCTCCAACGACAGCTCGGTACTGGGTGACACGACGAGCTACCCGTTAGTCGAGATCATCAGGCGATTCGACAAGAGCAGCCGGGACATCGCTCCGGACGTCCGCTCCGTGATGCTCGAGAAACTCGAGCAATACGCTGAAACACTGCAGACGGCTCTACCCGACCAGTCTCCCACCAAGCCCTAGAGCAATTCCGGGACCGGGCGTCCACCCTCGGTGACGATCGGGATCGGTCGACCGCTGCGGTTGGTCCAGTGCGTGTCGAGCCCGATACCGAGGTGACGGTAGGTGGTCGCGGCGAGGTCCTGGGGACGAACCACGCCGGATTTCACCGCCGACCCGTTGCGGTCGCTCTCTCCGATCACCTGCCCGGCCGGCATTCCGCCGCCCGCCACGACCATGGACATCACCTTCGCCCAGTGGTGACGCCCGGCCTTCTCGTTGATCTTCGGAGTGCGGCCGAATTCGCCCATCATCATCACGAAGGTGTCATCGAGCAGCCCGCGGGTATCGAGATCGGTCACCAGGGTGGCCATCGCGCGGTCGATCCGCGGGCAAAGCGGTGTCAGCCCCTTGCTGATCCCGCCCCAGCGAACATCGTCGCCGTGGTGGTCGAAGTAACCCCACGCGCCGCTGACCAACACGAATGTCACGCCGTGCTCGACCAGTCGCCTGGCCAGCAACGCCTTTTCACCTACGCTGCAACGCCCGTACGCGTCACGGGTTGTCGCGGCCTCCTGCGACATGTCGAAAGCCTTCTGGACCTTGCCCGAGACGACCATCTGGTAGGCCCGCCTCTGGTTCTGGTCGAGACGATCCAGGGTGTTGCGTTGATCAAGATCACGACGAAAACGATCGAACTCCTGACGCAAACCAGCCCGATCGGCCAATCGGGATGCCGCGATGCCCTTGGGCAACGCGAATTTTCCGGTCAACTCAAGCCCCTTGACCGGTTCGTGCGTGGGCCCCATTTCGCCGGCACCGTAAACATCGCTGGTCCAACTCTTGGCCAGTCCCACGAACCCGGGCATGTCGACATCGTTGCCGCCGCGGAACTTCGCGACCACCGATCCCATCGAGGGGTAACCACCACCGTCCTTGCCATCGTTGGTTCGACGCGCCAGCGGGTTGCCCGCTTGCATCGTGATCGGTGTGTGGTTGCTGGCACTGCAGTCGACCGCCCGCAGGATCGACAGCTTGCCAGCCATCGCCGCCTGCATCGGCAGGTGTTCACCAAAACGGACGCCGGGAATCGCCGTCGGAATCGTCCCGTAGGGACCCCGAACCTCACGCGGCGCATTGGGCTTGGGATCCCACAGGTCCAGTTGGCTGGGACCCCCGGAGAGCCAGAACAGGATCACAGCCTTGCGTTTGTTTGAACCGGACGCCCCCCCGGCAGCCGAGGCCTCGCGAGCCGCCAGCAACTCGGGCAACGTCAGCCCGCCCACGCCCGCGGCTCCCGTCTGGAGAAACCAACGCCTGGAACCGACACGGATCGTATCTTCAGCAGCCGGACGAAATGGCGAAGCGAGCGTCTGATCGGCGTGGTGAGCGTCGTGCTCGTACCCGTGGCTGGCTGAACTCGTCATCGATAGACTCCGCTGAGTAACCCCAACTGTCGTCAACGCCTCTAACCTAAGGAAATCGGTCGTCGACGATTGAACCTCAAATCGCGTTAATGGATTGTATAAGTCTTCACCAATTCGAATCAATCTTGCCATTTCACGGAATCCCTGGTCCATGAGCCGTTTCAACCTCTCCACCGCCATACTGCTGTTGGCAACGGTGACTTCCCTGCCGGCAGCCAAGCCTCTGAAAGCCCCTGACGGACTGTTCAAGGACCTCAACGACTCGAACGCCACGAGCGTGATCCTGCTCAGAGAGACCGAGTTGTTCATCGACGGTCGGCTGATCTCCTCGATGAAGGGAGCCCGTCGAAAACTGAACCAGCCGGTCAAGCACAAACAGAACCCGCTGCTGGTCGCGGACAAGCCGTGGGAAGTGGGAGGGCCCGGATACGGGACGGTGCACTACGACCCAAAGACCAAGTTGTTCCGGATGTGGTACCAGACCTGGAAAAAGAAGAAGGGGATCTCCGAAGGCAACCTCTGCCTGGCCACCTCCCGGGACGGGGTGAAGTGGACCAAGCCGGTGATCAACAAGGACACCGGCACCAACCTCGTCTCGCCACCGGACGTCCCCGGATTCCAGTGCCCCGGAATCATCCGCGACGACAACGACCCCGATCCGGCACGGCGCTACAAGATGCTTTTCAGCTGCGCCCCCAACAACAAGTCGAGCTCGTGGATGAGCAGCGCCGGCTTCTCACCCGACGGGATCCACTGGACGACGGTCAAGCCACTGAAGATCATTCCCTTCAGCGACACGCAGGTTTGCCCACTGTGGGATTCCCGCAACCGCCGCTACATGGCGATCCTGCGATTCGGCCCTCCCAACGTGCGACTGGTCGCTCGGACCGAGAGCGAGGATTTCCTTCACTGGTCGCCGAAGGTTACCGTGTTCCGCCGCACAACCCGCGATGCGGTGCAACAGACCCAGTTCTACCAGATGGCCCCCATGCCCTACGCCGGTGGCTTCATCGGTCTGATCGGGGCCTATCACAACGAGTCCCTGAAACCGATCACTCCCGACAAGCCGTGGACGGACCGGCAGGACCTGCAACTGGCCTACAGCCGCGACGGGGTGATCTGGTCGCGGGTCGGTGGCAGTGGCACGGTCTCCTACTCCGAGTTGATGGCGAAGCGGGACTGGGGTCCCAGGGCCCGCGCATCGGTGTTCCTGCCCTACGGCGACATGAAGAGGAAGGACTGGGACTGGGGCTATGTGATCCCGTACTTCACTCCCGACCCGATCGTCGTCGGCGACCGCATTCACTTCTACTACGCCGGCACCGACGCCAAGCACTGGTGGACCTGGACCGGCGATCCCCCCAAGCTGGACCCCAACCCCAAGCCACCCAAGAAGGGCGTCGGCCTGGCCACTTTGCGAGTCGACGGATTCGTCTCGGTCGAAGCCGGACCCAAGGGGGGTTCGATGACCACCCGGCCGATCCTGTTCCTGGGTGACACGCTGACGGTCAACGCCGAGGCCAAGGGCGGTTCGCTGACCGTCGAGGCACTCGATGCCGAGGGGAAACCGATCAAGAACTTCGGGATCGAATCCTCGGTGCCGCTGACCTCCGACAGCATCAACCACAAGCTGGCCTGGAAAGGACAAGCCGACCTGCACCAACTGCAGGGACGCCCCATCAGGCTCCGCTTCCATCTCAAGGGGGCCAAGCTCTACTCGATCACGCCCGGCACCCGACACGCTCATTACATCCAGTCCTACGACCAGTGATCGGAACGCTGATTGATCCGACACCACGGAATTGCCGCCATGAACGCTCCGCTGGCCACACGCCTCGTCCTGCTGACACTGGTTTCGTCCTCGGTTTTTTCCGTAGCCAATGCGGCCGAACCCGGGCCGGATTCCCCGAAACGGTACCGCGTGATCTTCAACAGCGATGGCCACGGTGTTTTCAAGGACGCCGGGGGAGATCTCGATCAGTGGATCACCAACCTCTTCGGCCCTCTCGAGAACAGCCACGTCGATGCGTTGTTCTGGTGTGACGGAGCCGGAGGGAACACGGCCAACTACGACAGCCAGGTGCTGGAACGAACCGGGGCCCGGGTCGGAAAAACCGACCCGAAACTGCAAGCCCTGATCGACCAGGGCAACGACCCGCCGCGAGTGGTCGTCCGGGAAGCCCACAAGCGAAAACTCGACGTCTTCTACTCGTTCCGGATCAACGACATCCACGACTCGTTCATTCTCGACGAGCAACCCACGTTCAAGGTCAAACACCCCGAATGGCTGCTGGGCAAGAAGAAGTACGGGGCGGTGACCAGCTACCCGACGGCACTGAACTTCGCGGTGAAGGAAGTCCGTGACCTGAAGTTTCGAGCGATCGAGGAAGTCTTCACCAAGTACGACTTCGACGGACTCGAGGTCGACTTCCTTCGTGGTGCCCCCTACTTCCTGCCCGGCACGGCAAAGAAGAACGCACCACTGCTGACCGAACTGGTGTCTCGCTACCACCAGTTGCTCCGCCGACAGTCGAAAAAACGGGGCCGCCGACTGCAGTTGGCCGTCCGCGTTGACGAGTCGCTGGCCGCATGCGGCCGTGACGGATTCGAAGTGGCCAAGTGGATCGAGCAGGGCCTGGTCGACCACGTGATCCTGGGAAGCGGAGTGATTGACATCGAGATTGCCCAGTTCCGCAAGCTGGCCCGCCCCCGCGGTGTTCACGTGTACCCGTGTCTCTACGGCTGGCCGAGCCGCTACTCGCCGATCCCCCGCAAGCTGGCCGCCGCCATGGCGCTGAATTACTGGCAGCAGGGAGCCGACGGCATCTACCTGTTCAACTGGTTCCCCCACACCCGCAACAATTCCGAACAGACCGGTCCCTGGATGGCCTCGATGCTCGACCGCATCGGAGACCCCGCAGGCCTGCGGGCAAGCGAACCCGAGTTGATGTTCGTGGTCGACCGGGGACGGCCGGCCGGCGAGTATCCCAGCAATTGGCTGCACTGCATTCTGCCCAAGGCCCTCGAACCGGGTCGTCCACTGGGACTTCGGTTGCGAGTCCGTGAAGACCTCTCGAGGAAAACGAAGTCGTTGACGCTTCGGCTGCAGGTGGACAACCTGCAGGCCGGGGACCGACTCGCCGTGACGATCGGTGGCAAACCGGTCACCGGCTGGAAATCGGCCGGAAAGGACCGTGTGGAAACATCGGTCTCCCGGTCCCTGATTGCCAGGGGTGACAACGCCGTGAAGCTGGTCCTGGTCAAACAGTCCAAGACCAGCAAGGCCCCACGGGTGGCACGAGCCGTTGAACTCGACGTCCGCCGCTAGCGTTCCACCAGCGGCCACCGAGGGGTGACGGCCGAGTTGACGATGTTCTCGCCAGTCGGCCAACGGCCCTGGAGGACATCGACCAGGTTGGTGACGCTCCCTTCGACCACGTCCCGTCGACTTTCGACGCTGAAGGCCGCCACGTGGGGCGTCAGCACGATGTCGTCTCGCCCGAGCAACGGGTCACCGGTTGGAGGCACCTCGTCGGGATCGTGCACATTGATCCGTTCGAACACGTCCAGCCCGGCTCCACGCAGACGGTTCTCGTCCAGGGCCGTGACCAGCGCCTCCTCATCGACAATCGCCCCGCGCGAGGTGTTGATCAGAATCGCATCCGGTTTCATCCGGGACAGGGCCTGGGCATCGAGCAGGTGCCGGGTCTCGGCCGTAAGCGGCAGGTGCAGCGAGACGTAATCGGACCGAACAAGCAGTTCCTCCAGGCCAACAAGCTCGACCTCCAGTTCGGCCACTTCCGGGTCGTCCACCTCCCGTCGCCGCGTCGCCAGCACCCGCAGCCCGAACCCGCGTGCCCGCCTGGCCATCGCCTTGGCCGAGCGGCCGAAGCCAACCAGGCCCAGGGTCCGGCCCGGCAGCCGATGATTGCGACCCGAGACCTTTCGCGAACCGGTCCAGTGGCCGGCGGCCGTGTCATGATCCATCCGCTTGAGCTGTCTTTCGAGAGCCAGCAGCATCGCCATCGCGTGGTCGGCCTGCTCCTCGACACAGAAATCGGGAACGTTGGTCACCAGGATTCCCCGACGTGTGGCCTCCTGGACGTCGATCCGGTCGGTGCCGGCACCCATCCTGGAGATCACCCGGCAACGGTCCATCGCTGCGATCACCTCAGCCGGCAGCTTCACGCTGACGGCGAACACCGCATCGGCACCGGCCACCATCTGCTGCAGCTCCGCCACCGATTCCGATTCGACCGGTACCGGTTCGATCCCGAATCGCCCGCACGCCTCGCGTTCTTCCTGCGACGGAGGAAACAACTCGGCATTGAGCCGTACGATGCGGCACTCGGCAAGCGAAACAGGGCCAGGCTCGGAATTGCTCATGTCCTGGACCTAGCCGCGACGGCCACCGCCGGATTCGAATCCGTCTGCCGATTCGGCCCGCAACCAGCCCGGGGTGCCTCCAGCGTTCATCGCCAGGTTGCCACCGTCCATCGGGATCAACGCCCCGGTGATCCAGCTGCCGGCATCGGACCCCAGTAACAATGACAACCCCCGGATGTCATCCGGCACGCCCATCCGACCGGCCGGGATGCCACCCAGGAACATCCGTTCCAGGTGCGGATCGGATTCCATGCGGCGTGTCAGTCCCGGGTTGATCACCTGGGCGGGCAGGATCGCATTGACCCGCACCCCCCGACCGGACCACTCGGTCGAGAGCTCCCGGGTCATCTGTACGACGGCACCCATGGCCATCGAGTACGAGAGGTGTCGTCGGCCCAGGGCACTGATCGAGGCCAGCGAGCCGATGTTGATAATGCTGCCCCGGCCAGCAGCCAGCATCCGCTTGCCGGCCTCGCGACACGACACGAACCGGCCAATCACCAGGCCGTTGAACGCCTCAAGCAACTCCTCGCGGGTCATCTCGACAGGCTCGGCAAGCACCCCCTCACCGGCCACGTTGCCGGCAACATCGATCCGACCGAACTCCGTATCGATCGTCCGGTACAGTGCCTCGATCGCGTCGCAGTCGGACACATCGCACGAGATTGGCAGGGCACGGCGACCGAGTTCCTCGATGTCGGCAGCCGTCTGCCGGTTGGATTCTTCGTCACGGTCAACCACCACCACGTCGGCACCGGCCCCGGCAAAAGCCAAAGCCATCGCCCGCCCCATGCCCCGGCCAGCTCCGGAGACCATCGCCACGCGATCGGTCATGTCAAACGTTTCAGACGGTGTCATCGCGTTGAGTCTCCAGAAATTTAGCCGTCGTGGGGATCTCTCGAATTCGGCGGAGGACGATTCTCCATGTGACGCCTGCCGGTTGCAATGCAAGCAACTGCCCGACGAGCCAATGACGATCTCCCACCAACCGAGGCGTGCGAGCAGTCAAGCTAGCCCCGATTCGATGCACACCCTCCACAAGCAACTTGGGTTTTCCGGCCTGACTCCGAAAATCACCACAAGAAAACCTCTCGAGACTCGAATAGATATTGGAATTCAGACTCTGATTCCTTTCCAGAATTTGATCCGTCGAGAAGTCCGTCCTCAAAATCGGAGCGAAAAAAACGATGCAGAAGGTTACCGGAATCGGCGTGTTTTCTCTGGCCAAGTTCCAGGGCTTCTTTGGAGCAATCATGGGATTTCTGGTTGGCCTGTTTTACGCAGCCATCACCCTTCTGGTTACCACACTCGGCGTTGGAATGGCCGGTCCGGATGGCGGTGACCTGATGAAACTGGCCGGCTTGGGCGTGACGGGAGCGATCGTCATGATCATCGTGTTACCGATCCTCTTCGGGTTGTCTCAATTCATCTTCTCGCTGTTTTTCGGCGCCATCATGAATGTCGCGTTGAAAAAAACCGGGGGAGTGGAACTGCGAATCGAATAGGAGTCGGCTTCCGGGTTTGTCGTCGGTTTCACGACAGGCGGAGAGAAACGGATTCCCGGTGGAACCATTCACCGGACACGCGAGGTCTGGTACGGTTCGCGGATGGATTCCGTTGTTTCGGAGCCCATCCCACTTTCCCCGAGGACCGGACCCAATGCGTTTTGCTCTCTGCCTGCTGATGATTCTGGCCACAGCCACCGGGTCCGCCACGGCGGACGATTGGCCACAGTTCCGCGGCGTGGGAGGACGGGGACTGGCCGAATCGTCCCGGAGGTTGCCGACCGAGATCGGGCCCGACTCGGAACACATCGCCTGGAAGATCGCCTTCCCCCCTGGGCACTCCTCGCCGGTACTTCACGGCAAGCGGCTGTTTCTGACCGCCGTCCGCGACAAGGCGCTGGTGACCATCGCGGTGTCCCGGTCCAAGGGCAAGATCCTGTGGGAGCAAAAGGCCCCTTACAAGAAACTCGAGGAAATCCACGCCATCGGAAGCCACGCCCAACCCAGTCCCGCTACCGACGGGAAACGGGTCATCAGTCTGTTCGGATCCAGCGGTCTCTACTGCCACGACGTTGACGGACGGTTGCTGTGGAAAAAGGAGATGGGACCGTTCAACAACGACTTCGGGGCGGGCACCTCACCGGTGATCGTTGACGACCTGGTGATCACCGTCCAGGACCACGATACCGACAGTTTCGTGGCCGCCTACGACAAGAAAACGGGGCGGCTGGCTTGGAAGACCGATCGCGCCGAGTTCCCTCGCAATTACTGTTCCCCGGTCATCTGGCGAGTCGGCGGCAAGAAGCAGATCATCGTCGCCGCCACGCTCCGCGTGGTCGGATACGATCTGAAGACCGGTAAGGAATTGTGGACGGTGCGGGGACTCTCACGGGCCGTCTGCAATACCCCCGTCGTGGGAGGTGACGGCAAGCTCTACGTGGCCGGCTGGGCCCGTGGCGGTGACATCGACGAGCGAATCAGTGTCGAACCGTTCGCCAAGCTCGTGGCCGCCCGAGACAAGAACAAGAACGGGACTCTCGAACGCGAAGAACTCGAAAAGGGCCACGCCATCGAGCGGCGGTACCCGCAGGTCGATCGCGACAAGACCGGCACGATCACACGCAAGGAGTACGAGTACTACCGCAACCTGTTTGACGTCGCCCGCAACGTTGTGATGGCGATCAAGCCGGGAGCCAGTGGAGACGCCACCAAGACACACGTGGCGTGGGAGTACCGACGGCACATCCCGTTCTGTGCCTCGCCGTTGTTCTTCAACAACACGGTCTTCACCGTCAAGGACGGTGGCATCCTGACCAGCCTTGATGCCCAAAGCGGGAAGCCGCTGCAGACCAAACGAGTGGCCGGTGCCGGCAACTACTACAGTTCCCCGGTCGCCGGTGACGGCAAGGTCTACCTGCTGGACCAGAAAGGGCGGTTGAGCGTGGTCAGCGGCGAAGGGAAGTGGAAGGTGCTTCACCGGGCACAATTCGGTGAAGAGACCTACGCAACGCCGGCGATCGTCGACGGGCGGATCTACCTGCGAACCGATGGGCACCTGTACTGCTTCAGGTAACCGTCCGGACGAAGTCCGCATCGGTGGTGACCAACGCGCCGGAGAAACCGTGTGATGATTCGAACAATCGGTTATTTGAGCTTGCTGTGGTGTGCCGGGAACGGCCCAGCGACAGCTGCAGAGAACGCCGCCCCGACTCTGCAGCGCCAGGTGTTATTTCGCGCGGGAGAGGGAAACTACGGCGGTTACCGGATTCCCTCTTTGCTGGTCACCAAGACACCACAGACGGTGTTGGTTTTCGCGGAAGCCCGCCAGGCCCTCGATGGATTCGGTGTGCCTTTTCCCGACAGGGCCGTGACCGAAATTGTCATGCGCCGCAGTGTGGACGGGGGTCGTACCTGGTCCAAACGCCGGGTGGTCGTGCCATCAAAGAAGGTGACCACGGGCAATCCGTGCGCGGTACTCGATCGCCAGACGGGGACCGTGTTCCTGTTGTTTTGCCGTGGAATCGCTCCCGCCAAGGCCGGCGAAACGAACAAGACTGCACACATCATCAAGAGCACCGATGATGGCCTGACGTGGTCCGCACCGGTAGACATCACCGGTGCGGCAAAAGGGAAGAACTGGAAGCACATCTTCACCGGGCCCGGGCACGGCATCCAGTTACGCAGCGGTCGATTGCTGATGCCCTGTGTCGGTCAGTACGGAGTCCAATTCAGTTACATGCTCTACAGCGATGACCACGGCAAATCGTGGCGGCGGACCGCGGCGTTGTCTGGGGAGGCAATGCTGGACAACAAACTCACCTGGCTGAAACTCGGCAAGAAGCCATTACGCTACTCGCCGGGAAATGTGAGTGACGAGTGTGACGTCCTGGAGTTGGCCGACGGCAGAGTGTATTTCAACGCCCGAAGTCGCCTGGAGGTTGGCTACCGTGCTTATGCATACAGTCGCGATGGAGGCCTGAAATGGTCGCGGGTGAAGTTCCATCCCCAGCTTCCCGAGTCCGTCGTGGACGGGGGACTGGCACGCTTGCCCCGGGAGAACGTCCTGCTGATGTCTCGGCCGACCTACCAGTACAAGAACGGAATGCCCTACGGGGGAGTGTGGTCGCACCGCCGCAATCTCACCATCAGTGCCAGTTTTGATGACGGCCGAACATGGCCACTTGCCCGGCTGATTCACAAGGGTCCCGCCGCTTACAGCGACTTGGCGGTCCTGCCCAATGGTGAGGTATTGTGCTTCTACGAAGGGGGGAAGAAGTTCCGGTACGAATCGATGCTATTGGCCCGATTCAATCTCTCCTGGCTCAAGAAGCCTCCCGCACTGAAGGTCGGATCGCCGAAGAGTCGGAACCGGAAGTGATCCGCCAGGAAGTCACTCAAACCCAAAACAGGGAGTCGGACCCCAGCGGTTCCGACTCCCTGTTCGGCTTCAACCGGTCGCCTGACCCAGCGACTTGGTCTGTTGCCCAACCAGCGTGACTAGGGTGCCAAGCCGGTCAGTTGACTCTGGCTGAGGAACCCGGCCAGGCGGGCCCGGCGACGAGGATCCTGCAACTTGTCGAACGCCTTGGCCTCGATCTGCCGCACCCTCTCGCGGGTGACACCAAAGATCAGGCCAACCTGCTCAAGCGTGTACGGGTACCCGTCGCCGATGCCGTAACGCAGCTTCAGGATCTCCCGCTCGCGGTAGGTCAGTGTCTCGAGCACCTGGTTGACTTCCTTGCTGAGCATCTTGTTGGCGGCCACCTCAGACGGACGCGCCGATCCGTTGTCCTCGACGAAATCACCCAGGTCGGTGTCGTCGGTGTCGGAGATCGGCCGGTCGAGACTGGCCGGTGATCGGGCGACGGCCAGCATCGCGCGAGCTTCCTCCAGCGGCACTCCCGCCGCTTCCGCCAGTTCCTCGGTCGTCGGCTCACGGTAGTGCTCGTGCAGGAAACGGTTGCGGGCCTGGTTGAGGGCCCACATCGCCGATGTCATGTGCACCGGCAACCGGATGGTGCGGCCGGCGTCAGCAATCGCACGCGTGATCGCCTGGCGAACCCACCAGGTGGCATACGTCGAGAACTTGTGACCGCGGAGATACTCGTATTTCTCGACTGCCCGCATCAGCCCCGAGTTGCCTTCCTGGATCAGGTCCAGGAAGCTCAGGCCCCGCTTTCGGTACTTCTTGGCAATCGAGACGACCAGCCGCAGGTTGCCGTTGGCCAGGTCCTGCTTGGCCTGCTCGTAATCGTCGTCGGCCACGGCGATCCGCCCCAGCCGTTCGGTGATCGAGGCGGGTGTCTCGAGGGTCAGTTCTCGGAGTTCCTTCAGTTCGGCCCGTGCCTCGGCAGCTCGCCCGTTCTTGGCTCGCCGAAGGGTGGCGTCCAGTTCTGTCATCCGAGCGGCAATCTGCTCGTACTGCTCGAAGATCGGACCGAGCTTCTGCTCGCGGAGTCCAAGTTCTTCAAGAAGCTTGACCATTCGACGCCGGGTGGTCTCCAGGCGTTCGGCCGCCTCACGTCGGACCTTCTGCGACGTTCTCGACAGGTTGATCAACTTGAAATCGTCGGCGAATTCCTGGCGCAGCCGTGCGATGGTGACCAGATTGGGTCCCAGACGACCCTGCACCTGGCTCTTCTCGCGACCCTCGGTCACACAAACCTCGATCGTACGATCAAACGGCAGTTCGCCGGCGTAGACCTTCGAGAGCATGTCGACGGCACGGTCGAAGATGAACATCGCACCCAGAACCAACCGGCGGTACTGCTTGCGAGTGATGTCGATCCGCTTGGCGACCGAGATTTCCTGGTCGCGATCGAGCATCGGCAGGCGGCCCATCTGTCGGAGGTACATGCGGATCGAATCGGCAGTGACACCCTGTTCGCTCCCGTCCCCGTCGCCACCGCGTTCAGGCTTCTGTGGTCTCGGCGCAAGCGCCGTGGCGATGTCACCGCATGCCGACCGGTCGGCGCGGACTCGCAACCCACGCTCGGCCAATGCCTCGAGCAACAGGTCGAGCTTTTCGCAGATCTCGGCCTTGTCCGGCAGGTAACCGCAGACGTCTATGAAATCCAACCCACCATCGGCCTCAGCCGCGGCGACCAATTCGTCAAGCCTCTTGTCAAAACCGTACACGTCTCTGTCCTCGTTCGTCGGCAACTTTGCCGCTTATTGGGTTTTCTGTTTTTGTCTCGAGTTGATCTGTCGCACCGCTGCTGTCGTCAGGGTCGACCGACCTGTCAGTTCAGGCTGCGGTCGAAGCGTCGGCTTCGCTCAATACGTCGTGGATCGCCTGCGGTGTTTGCGCCTGAGACAGGAATTGTCGGAATGTGTCTTCCTGCAGATGCCGCGAAACGGTCTCCAGGGCCTGCAGGTGGTCCTGGGGAGCGTCGGGAGGCGAAACCAGCAGGAAAAAGACTCGGGTCGGTCGTCCGTCAAGACTGCCGAATTCGATCCCGGATTCCCCGACACCCACCGTTGCCACCACGCGATCGACAGCCGGGTGCTTGGCATGGGGAATCGCAACACCGTTGCCGATTCCGGTCGTACCGAGTTCTTCCCGGGCGATCGTCGCCGAGACGACACTGTCGCGATGATCAGCCGAAAGCGCATCGGCAGCGACCAAGGAATCCACCAGTTCAGCAATGACACCATCCCGGTCACTGGCCGAGAGCGAGGATGTCACCGCATCGTGGTGGACGAATTCCGAAAACTTCATGAGTCGAGTCCTTTTCAAGCCGATGGCTCAGATCGCCAGCGGCTCCCCCTGCTCCTCAATCACGTCCTCGGCCACACCCGAATTTGACGCCGACATGGTCGACACGGCATTCAACACTGCCGAAGTGACAGCCGCCTTCCCGTGGTCGTAACTGTCCCGCTCGTCCCACAAAGGCACACCGGCCGCGTACCGGGCCTGCAACATCATCACCTTTTCCATCGACCCCGGAACCGCGATCGTCGGTTCCTCGGGATCCAGTTCCGTCGCGTCAGCCGACAACCCAACCCAGGGACTGTCTGTCGAGGTCACACCATCCGTCTGTTTTGTCCACGCTTGATCCGTCACCTGTTTTTCTCCGTTCCTTCCAACCGTCATCTCTTCACTGTCCTTCCGTCTAGATTGACCCCCGGTCGATATGCCGGGCGTTACGACTCGTTTTTGTCGTTTGTTCGTGTGTCTGCGTTCGTGAATCTCTTCTCTTCTCTATCTCTCTACCCACCTCCGTGGCCCGAGTCACCAAAAACCCTTGCCTTCAGGCCTCAGTCTCTCATTCTTTTCCCCGATGATTCGGCTCGCGCACTCTGGATAAACTGAGACCCCATCTGGGAGATTCGGGAATGACGTATTTCGGGGAAGCCCGTCATCCTGCGATGCAACGCCCGGGGTCGGTTCGTGCTGTGACGAACCTGCAACCGAATGGTTGTGTACGTGACCAAGTCCTGTCCGTCGATCTGGTTGCTGATCCGACTAGTAATCCAGGTATCGTGGCCCGCAATTTGTGCATCAACCTACGGATGCGTCTTTATATGCAAATCACGTGATCACTCACGTGCATCGACCTCGGGTTTCCAGAGACAAGCGTCACTGCGACCGGTGCGACAGGGGGAAGCCGCAAGGGTGAAAACAGATGCCGCAGCAGGCTGTAAGGTGGGACGGGGTCAGGTTTTTGAAGGACCCCGCAAGTCTCATGGTGGGTCTTTTTGGTCTCTCGGAACCCGGATCATTGAAGCAACTCATTCTCAGTCTGTTTCTCCTGTAAAGTCAACCCCCCACATGCCGATTTGTTCCAGTTTTTACGGGTAAAACGTTGTTGATGCGTTCCCGGCCAGACCACCAGATCGATGATGATCACGGCACCCTTGTCGCCAGCCGCGACGCTCTGATACGTTGACCCGTCCGCCACTCCGGCAAACCGGCCGTCCCCGGCGCATCCCACATTCTCTCAGTGCCACTTTCGAGATCCACGCCATGGCTTCCGATGACCCCACATTGTCCGGTTCCGAGGACTCCCAAGGGGGCACTCCGGCCAGTTCCGATTCCCCCAGCTGGAAGGCACCCCCGCGAACCTGGGGCGGCATGCTGCTGGCGATCGGACCGGCCATCGTCGTCAGCGGGTCGGTGATCGGATCGGGCGAGTTGATCAACGTGCCGGTACAGGCGGCCAAGTTCGGCTTCGTGCTCTTCTGGGCCGTGATCCTCAGTTGCCTGATCAAGTACTTCCTGCAGGTCGAACTCGGCCGTTACTGCCTGGTGCACAACCGCACCACGATCCAGGCACTCAACCAGGTGCCGGGTCCGAAGTTCCGAGGCACGGGATGGATCGGCATCCTCTACATCGTCGGCTACACGATCTCGGTCGTCACTGTCGGCGGAATCATGGCTGCCACCGCCGGTTTGTTCACGAGCGTGATGCCGATCAGCGACGACGCCGACACGTCAACGATCGTCTGGGGATTGAGCATCTTTGTACTCGTTGGCGGAATCCTCTGGTTCAGTCTCTACGGGGTTCTCGAAAAACTGATCGCGTTGCTCGTCTGCGGTTTCAGCCTCTCGGTCGTCATCGCCCTGTTACTCCTGATCCTCAAGCCCAATCCCGAGTACCCGCTGTCGATGGCGGACGTGGCCAAGGGGATGACTTTCTCGCTGGGTGATCCGCTGGAGCGATCTGCCGTACTCTTCGCCGTGATCAGTCTGCTGGGTGCCCTGGGCACCACGGCCAACGAGATGTTCATGTACCCGTACTGGATCCTCGAAAAGGGCTACGCCCAAAACCTCGGCTCGGCTGACGACGAAGGCTGGGTGGATCGGGCCAAGGGCTGGATCAAGGTCCTGCAGGTCGATGCCGGTGTTGCCACGCTGCTGGCCACCGTGATCACCGCCGCCTACTTCCTGGTTGGCTGTGCCATCCTGCACAAGCGGGGTGAGGTCCCCACCGGAATGAAGGTCGTCGAACAACTCTCGCAGATCTACACCGAGACCTACGGCGCGTGGTCGTACAGCGTCTTCATGTTCGGTGGTTTCTGTACCCTGTTCTCGACCATCGTCGTTGTCGTAGCGGCCTCGGGACGTATGTGGACCGATCTGCTCTCGAGTATGGGCACCTTTCAGTATGACGACGACACGGCGAGACGCCGGTACAACCGGATCTTCCAGAACCTCTACCTGATGGCCTTCCTGGGAATCACGCTCTATTCGACCCTGTTTGGAGCCGCTCCCGAAAAACTGGTGATCATGGGCCAGTTCATCAACGGCCTGGTCAACACGCCGCTGTTGATGATCGGGATCCTCTACCTGTCCTTCAAAACCGACAAGCGGTTGAGGATGTCAACGATCACCTCTGTCGCGTTGATCGTCACCGCCATCGCCATCCTGTCTTGTATCGTGATGGGCTTTTTTGGCGGCGGCGGACACTAGATTCCTACCAGCCCCGCTGGTAACGGGTGTTGAATCTGCGATGCAGCCGATCGCGCGACTCGACCGGGCGACCGGTCTCGGGCAACGGTCCCACCGTGCTGCCGTCGCCGGTGTAGAGATCCATGTCCTTGCACCAGCCAACGGTTTCGAGGACCAGCCGCCGGGTCCAGCCCTGCGGAGGCTCGCTCTCTGGAACTTCGAACTCGACGTGGATCTCCTCGCCCGGACCGAAGATCGCCACCGCATCGTCTGCGGTGCCGACCAGTTCTCCGACCGCTCCGAACCGGGTGTAGAACCCCTCGGGGTCGATGATCTCGGGGTGAGCAGCCCGGGTGGTGTAATCGAAATGCGGCCGGAACTGCTCCTTCAACTGCCGCACCATGAAACCGCTCTCCCGCAGGTCCGCCACGGCCAGCTTCAATTCCTGTCGAACCAGGTCCGGACAATCTTCGCTGCGGATCACCGTCAACCGGTCCCAGTAGATCTCGAGGTTGGTCCGCAATCTCAGTGCCGTCGTCCCCGATGGCAGCCTGTCGGTTGACAGCGGAAGCGCCATCTGGCGAGGCATCCCGCCGGGGTACCCGAAGCTCGCCGCCAGCTCGACCCAGTTCCCCTTCGCGTCTCGTGCCTCCAGCGTCGGAGGTTCGAAAGCCGCCTTGGCCTGCCAGGCCGAGAACGCCGTCTGCGAATAGGGGAATTCGACCCAGCCGTCGGCCAACAGCACCGGTCGGCCCGGCCCACGGTCCAGAGGCTCGGCGAACTCCATCACCAGCACGTGTTCCCCGGCCAGTCGGCCCAGGAACCGGCTGTCGAGTCGTCCCACATCGGCCGCCCTGTGATCGACACTGCGAACCTGTGACGTCACATCCTGGCCACGTTCATTGGTGACCCGCTTCGGATCCTGGCTGACCCGGAAAGTGAGGGGACGACCGGTCGGATCCGGCAACGCGGTGGCCAGTCGTTCGTCGAGCACCATCTGCCAACCCGGCGGCACGTCCCAGGCCACCAGCCCCACCCGGTCCAGGTACGTCAGTTCAGGCATCGGCTCGGTCAGTTTCAACCGAAATCGCCCGTCGGCCGGCTGAGCCAGTCCCGCCGGCAGCAGGAAGTTCTCGGTCGGATCCGATGGCGCGTACGTCCCCGGTTCAATCAGATACCCCATCCCACCGACAGCCAGCAGATCACTGACAAAGCGATAATCCGTGCCATCCCAGGCGAACAGCACCGGACAACTGGTCGGCATCTTGTCCTCTTCCTCGATCAGGTGACGCACTCCGGCGGCCAGGTTCAACCGGGCCTGGGTGACTCCCTCGGACCAGATGATCTTCAGGAAATCGGCACGTTCGGCTCCGGCCGATCCAATCGCCACCGGCTGCAGGCTCTGTCCCGCACCCGAATCAGCCGGCAGCGAATCGCCTCGGATGGTCCGACCTCCGGCACGGACGAGCACCGTGTTTCCCAGTCCCGACGCATTGGACCGTTCGCGATAACTGCCCTTCTTCTTTCCCGACAGGGCGATCGAGAAGAACCGGTAGCGGCCGACGCCGGCAGCCCACGCCATCGGTGCCCCGTCGACGGTGGCACCGACAACTGCCGGACCGCGAGCGGGGTCCGTCACGACAGTGGTCCATGTCCCCAGCGGGTCGTGCTCCCCCGAATCGGCCAGCTGCAACAGATCGGATTTCTTCACGTCGACCGGCAGCCTCCAGGCCGCCCAGCCGCTGGTTCCCACCAGCAGTTCGACGCGCCCGTCTCCGGTCACATCCGCCAGGGCGATCCGCACCGCACCCTCCCCGATCGCTCCGGAGGTGTCTCCGAATCCCAGCAGCATCTTGTCCCAGCTGCCGTCGGGCTTGTGGGTCCAGCGGACCACTGAGGCGGAGTCGACGGCGTAGAGTTCGACCTGCCCGTCGGCATCCACATCGCCGGCCACCGCAGCTGAGAATGGAGCCCGGGACAGTTGGCCGGGTGTCTTGTCGGCATGGTAGCGCCAGCTGCGGTCGTTCCACAACAGGATGTTCCCGACCGGTTTGGCGTCGTCCGCCTTGGCGGGCGGACCCAGCAACAGGATGTCCAGGTCACGGTCGCCGTCAAAATCGGCGACGACGGTGGACGCCGAGACAGCGCCCGAACGGTCAACGCCCACCTTGGCGCTGATGTCCTCGAACGTGCCGTCCCGGTTGTTGTTGAGCAGTTGGGCGGGCTTGTCCCGGTGGATCAGCAGCAGGTCCAGGTCAGCGTCGTGATCGAGATCCAGGCAAACGCCGTCGATCGTCTCAGCATCGGCTCCGGCCGCCTTGGCCTTGGCCGTCACGTCGTTCCACTCCCCGGACTTCGACTGCCGCCACAACTGGTTGGGTCCCCTGCGACACAGGTAGACATCCACCAGTCCGTCGTTGTCAAAGTCACCCCACAACGGTGCGACCACATCGGGCACCGCGGCCAGTGGATGGTCCTTGGCCAACGAGAATCGATCGGATTCCTTGGCCGGATCCGATCCCAGCAGCACGTGATTGCCATCGGCAGCGACCAGGAACAGGTCCTGGTGTCCGTCGCCGTTGATGTCGCACGTGGTCAGGCTGGCCCCGGCAGGCACGCGGACCGACCCGGCCGACGCGATTTCTGCCGGGGGCTCAAACAGTGACCCCTCGGGCCTCTTGACCGGCTGCACATCGCCGGAGGACAGTCCGACACGGATCACCAGCCCCTTGGCGCCCATCAACGTGTACTTGTAGTCGAAGATAACCGACAGCGGATGGTTGCGGAGCAGGCTGAACTCCTCCATGTGCCGCCCCGATTCTTCGTATTTCTTCTCCTGCCGCAGCAGGTCCCAGCAACGGTAGTGGGCCGACTGGAAATACGGCTCCAGTTCCAGTGCCTTCTGGTACCACTTGATCGCCTCTGCCGCGTGATCGTCTTCCAGGCAACGAGCCAGGAAATAGGCCGAGTGCGGATCGCGGGGGTCCTGCTTGACGGCCCGCTGGAACTGGACCTCCGCCTGTCCGATCCGGGCGGCGTGAAACAGCGAGATGCCCAGGCAGTAGGTCGCCTCGGCGTGGTCGGGATCGGCAGCAACAACCTCCTCGAGAATCGGGACGGCCGACGCCCCCTTCTGGGTGTGCTGGAGCACGGCGATGGCCAGGTTGACCTTGGCGTCAAGCCAACCGGGATTGGCATCGACCAGCTTCTGGAAGACCGCCATGGCCTTGGAGTAGTCGTACTGCTCCATCAACCCGGCGCCACGGTTGTTCTCCGAAACCAGCTCGGCAGTCACCCGGAACGGCGGATCAGCCGCCTGGTTGCCCTGGCCAGACGTCCCGCTTCCCCCGGCATCAGGAGCCGGCGGATCGTCGAAACAACCGGCCGACAGTCCCAGCAGCAGCAGCAGCAGAACGACATTTCCCGACCGGGACTGTGACACTCGACATCGGCCCTCGATCATGGATTCTCTCCCGTCGTTGCAGCCGGGCCCGTTCCCGACCGTCCCCGTCCCCGGTCGATCCGTTCGCGAATCTCCTCGCCGGTCAGCGGGTGGCTGGCAGCCGACGGCAGCCAGGACTGCTCGAGGTAGGTGTGAACTTCGCTTCGGAGATGGCTCCGCATGTCGTGGCCCACCCGACGCTGCCGTTCGGCCCGCAATGCGGCCAGATCGATCGGAGCCACCACCACCTTCTCGCCCGGTCCCGCATCGGCCTGGGACAGGACCCGGCCATCAAAGTCAACCACCATGCTTCCACCCGGCCAACTGAAAGGCGGGTAGTTTTCGAAGGCCGCCCCCTGGTTGCAGGCGACGACAAAGGCGGTGTTCTCGGCCGCGCGGGCCCGGTTGAACAGCGTCCACCAGTCCATCGGTGGCGTCGCTCCCCAGGGATCCATGTAAGCCGAGACCCGGATCAGCACCTCGGCCCCGTTGAAGGCCAGTTGCCGGATTGTCTCGGGGAACAACCAGTCGTAGCAGATCGCCGCGCCCAGTTTCCCCAGTTCGGTATCAACCACCGGGAAGGGATCGTCGGTGTAACCGTCCAGGTCGTGGGGACTGGCGTGCAGTTCCCAGGGGATCCACGGGTTGACCTTGCGGTACTTCGACAGCACGCCGTCAGCCCCGACCAGGCAGGTGGTGTTGAACAGCACCCCGGGCCAGTCCGGGTCGGTTTCGATGAACGACCCGGTCTGTACCAGGCAACCGTACTTGGCCGCCAGGGACTGGTAGGCCTCGGTGTGTTCGTTGGGAATCTCGACAGCCAGCCGCTGCGTGAGCATCTCGACCGAGTCATAAATCGGGGCGGCGTGAGCAAACTCGGGAAACACCAGCAGACGCACATCGTGGAACGGCTCGTAGCCGACGATCGTCTGTTCGGCGATCGCACACATCCGGCGTGTCCGCTCGGCGATCTCCTCCCGGTCCGACGGGCAGGGAAAGTCGGTCTGGCAACAGGCGGCGTAGTAGCGTTCGGACATGGTGACCCGGTGGGTGAAAACTGGCCGGGGGTTCCTACGTACAGGCGACGGGATGCGCGAGAAGCAATTTCCGTCAAATGATCAATCGCACCCCGCCGAGGCTCGCCTGGTCGTACTTGAAGTTCTTTCCGTGGGACCCGATGAACATCAGGTTCTTGGGAATGTTCCATTCCTCGGAACACCGGTGGATCAGTGCTGGGCTGAACGTCCCCTCCATTTCGACGAACTCGAGATCGATTTGCGGATACGCATCGTCGAGCACCTTGAGATCATCCTCGAGCTTGGTGGGCTCCTCGGACTGACGCTCCACCACTGTCACAACCTTGATCCGCTTGGTCTGCTCGTTGTCACGAACGTACTCGACAGCCCGTCGCAGGTTGTCCACCTTGTCACCGCGGGTGAAGAAGACAACCTGTTGCGAATTGATCTGGTCAATCTTCTTGTCGATGCCCCTGGAAATGCTCCCCAGGAACTTCGCCACCCACTTGCTGTGATACCGGATGACCAGGCACGCGGACTTCAACAAAATGACCCTCCAGAGCATCAGCATCACAACCGCCAGGGCAGGGATGAAGTAGTACAGGAAGACCATGAAGTAGTCGGGCTTGTCGACGGCAATTCCGGTCAGCGCGGCAGCAGCAGCGGCGGTGGCGATCAGCACGAAGATCCAGGGAGCCCGCTCGGGCTGGGCACCGGCCAGCCTGGCGCGACGCACTTTCAGCAACATGTTGCCCACCGCAAACAGGACCATCACCGACAGGAACGACAGCGTGTAGACGCCGGCCAGGGCCTCGAGTGCCCCGTCGGTGACCACCAGGACCGAGACGGCCAGGATGAAGAAGGCGATGATGATCCGGTGCGTGGTGCCGAACCGCTTGTTCTTCTTCAACAGGAACTGGGGCAGACAGCGGTCGAGTGTCATGCGGTGGACCAGCCCGGTCACACCGACGTAACTGGTCAACACGGCTCCACTGAGCACCAGCGCGGCGTCGACGGAAATCAAGAGCTTCAGCCAGCCGCCGGCGGTCACATCGCCCAGGTGGGCCAACAGGTGGTCCTTGTGGAAGCCCACCTCCTCCACGGGAAGAACCGCCAGTGTCAGAAAGGCCATGGACGGATTGAGAATCGAGACTGCGATCCACATGTTCCTCAGCGTCTTGGGAAAAACTCCCGGTTCCTGTTCTTCAACGAAGTTTGCCGAACTCTCGAAACCCGAGATTCCCAGCATCGCAGCACAGAACCCGAAGAACAGCGCCACAAGCAGGCTCGACTCCGTCAGCACCGCCAGTTGTCGTTCGTGGCCAGCGGACTCCTTCTCATCACCCTCGTGAACCTCGCCCTCCTGGACCAGCACCTCGACTCCACTGGTGCCGATCCGCCACCGGCCGTGAGAGCCTTCGACCGGCGTCACCGTTTCGCCATCGACATCGAATCCCTTCGCCTCGAGGAACGCCATGAGCGATGCCGGGAGAGTCCCATTCCTCAGGTCCTTCTCGACACGATCAATCTCCCGGTTCTTCTGGTCCGTCGTCCGGTCCGGCGGTGCGTCTTCCCGGAAGCGTTTCAGCATCTCGCCCGAAACGATCATCTGGCGATGCACGGGTGCCGACAGGTCCGCACCGCCCTCGAAGTTCGCACCGAGATGAGCCTCGCTGCCGTGGCCCATGACCCAGACGATTCCGACGATGATCAGCAGGCCCAGTGTGACCAGGTGCGTCAGGAAGATCCCGATCGCCACCTTGGCACTCTCGGTGATCCCCACGATCGTCAGGATCATGAAGACCGCCAGCAGTCCGACGGTGGCGGCGATCTCGGGCAACCCATCCCAGATCGAGCGAACGTAGTGAACCGCCTCGATGGCCGAGATGACCGCGGTGGCCATGTAGGAGAGCAGTGTCAGGCAGGCGGCAACCGACGCCCGGGACTTGCTGGTGGTGTTCAGCAGGGCGTTGTAGGCACCGCCGTTGAGTGGCAGGGCGCCGACGACCTCGGAATAGATCTTGCGGAACAGAAACAGCACCGCCGCGACGATCAGCAGCGAGAACGGTGACAGGTGGCCGGCGGCCATCGTGGCCAGCGCCGACACGTAGAGACAACTCGACGTGATGTCGTTGCCGCAGATCGCCGTTGCGGCCAACTGTCCCAGCTTCTTGTGACCGGGTTGCTCGGGACTCGCCATGTGCCTGTCCGAAACTCCCGCAATGCGGCACCGGGTCGTGCCGATATCATCAGAAACCACTCATTCCAAGGTCACCAGCCTACAGACCCTGTCCCGGTTTTCACAACATCGACTGCCACCTCGCCAGGACCGACGTACGAATCTGCGGGCTTGACCGGGCACACGACCGGATGGTACCGAGTCTACTGTGATGACCTCTTCGATCAGCCCATCAACCGTCTCCTCGGCCACCGTTTCGCCCGGTCCCAGCGTCGGCCGCCGCGAACTGCTCCGGCTCAGCCTCGGTGGCCTGACTCTTCCCTCGCTGCTCTCGGCACGAGCCACGGCCAAAACGTCCGTGGCCGGCGACCGTACGGCGGTGATCCTGGTCTGGTTACAGGGCGGAGCCAGCCACCTCGAGACCTACGATCCCAAGCCACTCTCGGGTTCGGCCTACCGGGGTCCCTACGATCCCATCGCCACCCAGACCCCGGGAATGAGGATCTGCGAACTGCTGCCGCATCATGCCAAAGTGTCGAACCGATTCAGCCTGCTGAGATCGATGGTCCACACCGGGTTCTGCCACCAGCAGGGAACCCAGCAATTGCTGACCGGCCACCCGGTCCGAATTCTCAAGCAGAAACCCGATCATCCCGACCTGTTCTCGATCGTGCACCGCCTGCGGCGGAGTGCCTACAGCGGACTGCCCAACTACGTCGGAGTGAACCCCGTGCCCTATGCGGGCGCGGCCTACCTCGGGCCGGCCTACGAACCGTTCGCCGTCACCGGCGATCCCAACGGCAGCGGATTCCAGGTGCCCAACATCGGGCTCAGCGACAAGCAGAAGCTGGCGCGAATGCGCGAGCGGATCGGGCTGAGGCGAAGCCTGGATCGACTCAGCCGCGACGCCGACCAGTACCACCAGATGAAGGCGCTCGACGAGTTCGAGACCCAGGCGCTGGACGTGCTGACCGGTCCGGCCGCCAAGCGGGCCTTCGACCTGGACAAAGAAACTCCCGCCACGCGTGACCGCTACGGTCGAAACCGTTGGGGCCAGCAGGCCCTGCTGGCCAGGCGGCTTGTCGAATCGGGAGTGGACCTGGTCACGACGACCTTCAACGGATCCCTGTGTGGGCGGGTCGGCAACTGGGACGACCACGCGGTCAACCACAACGTCTTCGAGGGCCTCAAGCACCGTTGCCCGTTCTACGACCAGGCGGTGGCGGCGCTGATCGAGGATCTCTTCGAACGGGGACTGGATCGACGGGTGATGGTGGTGGTGACAGGAGAATTCGGACGCACGCCCAAAATCTCGCACGTCGCCAGTTCGGGCAAAGGCGTCGCCAGTGCCCCCAAGGGGACTGTCCAGCCTGGCCGGGACCACTGGCCCCGGGCCACCTCGATCCTGTTCGCCGGTGGAGGAATCACGCCGGGACAGGTGATCGGAGCCACCGACACCCGGGGCGAGGATGCGACCGATCGGATTGTCGGTCGAGACGACTTCCTGGCGACAATCTACCGTCACCTGGGAATCGATTCCGACCACCTGGCCCTGGCCGACTTCGCCGGGCGTCCGATACCCGTGATCAGAAACGGCACGCCCATTCAAGAGCTGACCGCACCGGGTTAGCCGATCCCAGTCGAACGGACCGACTGGAACCGTCAAGTCGGGTTGGCACGATGGTGCGGACTGTGAGACGTCTGTCGCGCGGCGGGGACCAACCCCCGGAATCCGGTGCCGAGACGGCCAAAAACTTGTTGAGACGCCGCCGTGGGTGTGTGAGCATGAAGTGACCATGCTGACTATCTGTAGCGACCCCCTGCCACGAACCGACCTGACCTACGCGGCGTTCCGCGCCAGTTTCCATGAAACGCTCGAACGCCTCGTCCTGGCCAGGCAGTTCGACCAGGATCCCTGGCAGAACTTCGGGTTCCTGACACAGGTCCCGTTCCTGAAGTCCGTCCCGCCCCAGGTCCAGCTCGACCTGCTCGCCGAAACCTGGCACCGGCATGTCTGTTCGGAGACCCACGTGGCCTCGCTGATCGACGAGGCAGTGATCTTCGCGGCGTGCGAAACCGCCGCCCGGATGGCTCGAGTCAACCTCGAGGAACTCGCCGACCTGCTCGAACGCGGGCCGCAGAGGCTGATCCGCGACGTCCAGGGCGGACTGGCCGAGGCCATGAAACATCTCCACATGGCACTCGACTGTGAAGGGGACTTCCTGGTGATCTCGCAGTTCGAAGACCTGCCGCCGGACGAGGCACGGAGGATGAAGAGCGAGCTGTGTATCGAAGAGGAGCGGGTCGACGAGTTGTTCGACGTGCTTGGCCGCTGGCGAGTCACTCCCGGATTCGGGAGCCGACTCGAAGGCCTGCTCTCGGAACGCGAAATCCGGCACGCCCTCCAGGTCGTCTCCGACTGACCCTTTCCACGGCAGCAACGGCCGCGTCCCATGGCACGCAAGAAGACGACCAAGAAGACCTCCGCAGCCAAGAAAACATCAGCCAAGGCCAAGAAGGCACCGTCGTCCGGCAAACGCAAAAAAGCCTCGGCCAAAAAAACGTCGGCTTCGCTGGGACGCCCGAAAATTGCCGGCACGGCCGAACTGGACCTGGAATTCAAGGGTGACTTTGGCGCCCGGCAGATCTTCCAGTTCCTCGATGTCCAGACGTTCAAGGAACTCGAGGAATTCAGCCCGCAGGAGATCACCGACAGGGTGATCACCCCCCTGGTGCAGGCTGTCGAGCGAATCCGCAAGCAACTGGCGATGGCCAACCGTCATCTCGCGGGTGACCAGAAGTTCGCCCGATCTTTCCAGGAGGCGCTGGCCGAGGTGACCGGTGCGACCCGAAAGTGAACGTCGCTACGGCACCCGGACGGTCCGAATTGACCGGTGTCCTCGGGCGCGGCTAGTCTGAGGGCTGGTTGTGGTCCGGGGTCTTTCCGGAACCGGCACGAACCCGTTCTCTGGCGGAAACGGCATGCGGACTCTCTCGAACCTCATCCCGATCGTGGCCCTGGCCGCCGGCCTGTTGGCTCCCGCCTGCCACACCCGACCACTGACGGCGGCCCCGCCCACGGCGATGGTCTACGAAACCGATATTCGGCCGCTGCTGGTGGCCCGCTGTGGCCGCTGCCATGCCGGCGGCAAGACCAAGGGTTCGCTCGATTTGGGCAGCCTGGGCGGCATCCGCCGGGGCAGTGAATCCGGTGCGGTGGTGATTCCTGGAAAGCCCGAGAAGAGCCTGCTGGTCGAGGTGCTTGCCGAGGGCAGCATGCCGCCAGATGGAAAGAACCGGCCCACCAAGGCGGAGGTGAACAGGATCACCGCGTGGGTCCGTGACGGTGCCAGGACCCGCGGCGGAGACTTCAACGCCAAAGCGGCCCTGACCCAGGAGGATGTGCTGCCGATCCTGTTCACCCGCTGCGTGGTCTGCCACGGCGGCCGGGAAAAAAAGGGAGGGCTCGACCTGAGAACCCGTCGGGCAATGCTCAAGGGCGGCAAATCCGGACCGGCCATCGTTCCGGGAAAACCCGATGCCAGCCTGCTGGTCAAGAAGATCCACGACCGCGACATGCCTCCACCGAAACTTCTCGTCGATTTTGGGATCCGGCCCGTCGAGGCCGGTGAATTCGAGACAATCCGTGGCTGGATTGCTGCCGGAGCCCCCGAGGTGAAAGTCGTTGTCGACGTGGCCGGTTCCACACCCGATCGACTGGTCAGCCAACAGGATCGCGACTTCTGGGCATTCCGCACACCGAAGAAACCTCCGGTGCCGCGTGTGGCGAAACCAGACCTGGCTGCAAGGATCTCCAATCCGATCGACGCGTTCCTGCTGAAGGCACTTGAAGCCAAGTCGCTGGGATATTCCCCCAAAGCCGATCGGCTGACCCTGGTCCGTCGCGTCGCGTACGACCTGACCGGATTGCCGCCCACGTGGACTCAGGTCGAGATGTTCCTGAGCGACAAGCAGCCGGGAGCCTACGCGCGGATGGTCGACCGGTTCCTGGCCAGCCGACACTACGGCGAACGCTGGGGGCGGTACTGGCTCGATTTGGCCGGCTACGCCGATTCGGAAGGCAAGCGGTCAGCCGACCCGATCCGTCCCCACTCGTGGCGGTACCGCGACTACGTGATCCGCGCGTTCAACAACGACAAGCCCTACGACCGTTTTCTGCTGGAACAGATCGCCGGAGACGAACTGGCCGATGTGGCCAGCGCCGAGACAATCACCCCGGAACTGATGGACAACCTGGTGGCGACCGGTTTCCTCAGGCAGGCCCCCGACGGCACCGGCAGCGACATCGTCAACACCGTGGTCGAACGCTTCGAGGTGGTCATCGACGAAATCGACGTGCTCGGCTCATCCGTCCTAGGACTGACCGTCAAATGTGCCCAGTGTCACAATCACAAGTACGACCCGATCCCGCAGCGGGATTACTACCGGCTGGTCGCCGTGTTCCAGGGGGCCTACGACGTCTACGACTGGCTCAAACCTTCCTTCGTCCCCGGACAGACCAAGAGCAAGGCGGTCGGCCGCGTGTTGCCCTACCTGACCGCGGTCGAGCAACAGCGACATGCGGCCTCTCGCGCCGTCGTCGAAAAACAGATCGCCGACACGAAACAGGAACTCGCCGACCTCAAGACATCCCTGGAAAAACAGCACGCCGAGAAGCGATTGGCCGGCCTTCCGGAGGTCCTCCGGGAGGATCTTCGCCGGATGCTCGCCACACCCGCGAAGAAGCGGGACGCGGTGCAGAAGTACCTGGCCGGCAAGTTCGAGAAACGGCTGTCGATCACCGTTGCGGCACTCAAGAAACAGAACCCCCGGTTCAAGAAACTCACCAAGACCACCAACGACCGGGTCAAGCAACTCCAGGCAGAAATGCCGGTCGAACCGCGAATCCGGGCGCTTTGGGACCGCGGCGACCCGTCCCCGACCTGGCTGTTCCGCAGGGGCCAGTACAACAAGCCGGGCCACCGCGTCGGCCCCGGTGTCCCCAGTGTCCTGACCGACGGAAAAACGCCTCTGGCGATCAAGCCCCCCTGGCCGGGCGCCCACTCGACGGGTCGTCGGCTGGCGATGGCCCGCTGGCTGGTCGACCCTGACCATCCGCTGACCGCCCGGGTGATGGTCAACCGGATCTGGTTCCACCATTTCGGCCGTGGCCTGGTCGAAACACTCTCGAACTTCGGCAACACCGGCAGCCGCCCGTCTCATCCCCAGCTCCTCGACTGGCTGGCGCGTACGTTGATCGAACGGGGCTGGAGCATCAAGCGGATGCACCGGCTGATGATGAATTCGGCGGCCTACCGGCAGGTTTCGGCGATCCGTCCACAAGCCGAGACGATCGATCCCGAGAATCGCCTGTTGTGGCGGATGCCATTGAAACGTATGGACGCCGAGGTGGTCCGCGACAGCATCCTGGCGGTGGCCGGCCGGTTGCACGACACGCCCTTCGGTCCACCCGACCCGGTCGATGTCCGCCCCGACGGACTGGTCACCTCCCGGGAAGCCTCCGACGGATGGCGCCGATCGGTCTACATCCGGCACCGTCGCAAGCACATGCCGACGATCCTCGAGACCTTCGACCTGCCGCAGATGATCCCCAACTGCGTCGAGCGGCCCGATTCGACCGTCGCCAGCCAGGCTCTCCACCTGTTCAACGACGGCATGATCCGCAAGCTTTCCGACGCGTTCGCCGAACGGGTCACCCGCGAAGCGGGCCGAGAACCGTACAAGCAGGTCGAGCGTGCTTACCAACTGGCGCTCAACCGTATGCCCAGCGACACCGAACGCGAGGTGGGACTGGCAGCGCTCGAGGAATTGACCCGGCTCTGGCAACAGAAAGCGGCCGACACACCGGCAAAGTCCGGGAAGCAAAAGTCGCCGTCCACACCGTCAGAACGGGCTCTGGCGACCTACTGTCACACTCTGCTCAACTCGGCCGGTTTCCTGTTCATCGACTGACCCGAATCGACCACGCCTCCCCTCCGGGAATCTCCCATGACCAATCCGCTCGCCCGCCGCGATTTTTTCCGCAGTGCCGCCGACGGGCTCTACGGCACCGCCCTGGCCTACCTGTTCGGACGCGAATTCTATGGCGGTTCCGGCCTGCTGGCCGCCGACGCGCCGGCTCCGCCACGACTCTACGATCTCTCACCCAAACAACCTCACTTCCAACCGCGTGCCAAGGCGATCATCCAGTTGTTCATGCAGGGTGGCCCCAGCCAGGTCGACCTCTTTGACCCCAAGCCGACCCTCGAACGTCACCATGGCCAGTCAGTCTTCAAGGACCTGGCCGCCGACGTGTCGAGTCCTGAGGCCGCTGGGGGCCTGATGCGGAGCCCGTGGAAATTCGCCCGGCATGGACAAAGCGGGACCTGGGTCAGCGAGTTGCTGCCGCACACCGCCCGCCACGTCGACCGAATCGCCGTGGTCCGCTCGATGTACAACACCCACCCCAACCACGAACCGGCACTCTACAAGATCCAGTCGGGCAAGCTGCTGCCGGGTCTCCCCTCATTCGGGTCGTGGGTCGCCTACGGGCTGGGCACAGAGAACCAGAACCTGCCGGCCTACGTCGTCCTGGACGACCCCCAGTCGCGTCTTCCGGTCAACGAGATCCAGAACTGGCAGTCGGGATACCTGCCACCGGTCTACCAGGGCACACGCATGCGTCCCACGGGTTCACCGATCCTGAACCTGACACCGGAAAAATCGCGACAGCGGCCCGAGCCGGTCGTCGCGGCCAGCCGGAGACTGTTGGCACGGCTCGACCGGATTCACAAGACACAGCGACCCGGCCAGTTGCGACTCGACGCCCGGATCTCCAGCTACGAACTGGCCGCGCGGATGCAGATGACCGCCTCCGACGCACTCGACATCGGCCAGGAGACCCAGGGCACCCAGAAAAACTACGGCATCGGTGACAAGGTCACCGACAACTACGCCCGGCGGTGCCTGATGGCCCGACGGCTGGTCGAACGCGGTGTGAGACTCGTGCAGATCTACACACGCGGCCAGATGTGGGACAACCACAGCAACATCGGCAGCAGTCTGGTCGGCGCCTGCCAGCACACCGACCAGCCGGTTGCTGCCCTGCTCGACGACCTGGCCGAACGCGGCCTGCTCGACGACGTGCTGGTCGTCTGGGGCGGCGAATTCGGACGCCTGCCGATCGCCCAGATCCGGCCCGGCAGCGATCCGAAAAAAGCCGGCCGAGACCACGGTCCAGCCGGGTTTTCGATCTGGATGGCCGGGGCCGGAATCCGCGGTGGTACTGTCTATGGGACGACCGACGAGATCGGTTACCGGGCGGTCGAGAAGCGGGTCAGCGTCGCCGACTGGCATGCCACGATGCTCCACGCGCTGGGCATGCACCACCAGGACCTCTATTTCGACCGGCACGGATTCCGTGAACGGCTGACCGGGACCGACAAGGTCCGGGTGGTCGAGGAACTGTTCACCTAGGACGGGTTGAGCACCGCCAGCACCACCGCCGCCGCGACCGACGCATTGAGCGAGGCGATCTCGCCCCGGGGCGCCAACCGGCAGACGACGTCGCAGTGTTCCAACGTCAATCGTCTCAGGCCCCGTTCCTCGCTGCCGATCACCACCAGCCAGTCCCGGTCCGCCTCGGACAACTCCTGTTCCCCCCGCTCGCTGGTCCCCATCACCCACAACCCCGCATCACGAGCCTGCCGCAGCGACCTCGCCAGGTTGCTGGCCCGGGTGAACGGAACATGCTCGAGTCCACCCGAGGCCACATCGTAGGCCGCCGAAGAAATCGGCGCGGACTGATCGGTGGTCAACAACACACCCCGGACGCCGAAAAATGCGGCCGTGCGGAAGATCGCTCCGATGTTGTGAGGATCCTGTAGACGATCCAGTGCCAGCCAGATCCCGTGCCGATCCCCTCCGGCAGTGGACAGCAGTCGATCAAGACCGACGTCGGACCGTTCACGAACGCTGGCCGACGCCGCAGCAGTTCGCCCTCCCGATCGGTCCTTGTCTCCCCTCTTGTCACGCCGCCCGCGGCCGGCGGCGGCCCCCCCCATCCGACCGGTCCGGACCGGCACTCCCACGCTTTTGGCCAGATCGGAAACCTCTTGCCAGGCCCCGCGCGGCGAACGATCGCCGAAACGAACCTCGATCACGTCACCGGCCCGCGTCTCGAGAGCCGCCAGCACACTGTGCGGGTTCTTCAGTTCGAGCATTCCGGACCATCCTTCGCTTCCCGCCTCTGGCGGTCGACTTCGTAGAGCAAAACTCCGGCAGCAACCGCGGCGTTGAGCGATTCGGTGCGGCCGGTCTGCTCGATTCCGATCCGTCCACTGCAGATCTCCAGCACATCGTCGGCGACACCGTGCCCCTCGTTGCCCACCACAAGAGCCACCGGGCCGGCCAGGTCACAGCTGCGAGCAGCTCGGGAGTCCTCGGCTACGGCCGCCAACACGTTGACACCATCGCGACGCAGTTGCATGACCAGCGCGACCAGATTCCCGGACCGGGCGATGCGGACGTGGCTGACGGCACCGGCCGAACTGCGGGCGACGTGACCGTTGATCGGCGCGTGGTCTCCGGACACCACCACTCCATCGACCCCGAGAATTTCGGCCGACCGCAGGATAGCGCCCAGGTTGTGAGGATCCTGCACGGCGTCCAGCAGCAGCCACAACGGCGAACCGTCCGTCTCCGCGAGCATCGACTCCAGGGCCAAAAACGGATACTCACCCATCCGGACCAGTACCCCCTGGTGCTGATCGGTGTGACACCGTGCGCGAATCTCATCGCCGCCGACCTTCCTCAACTCCACACCCCGTTCGGCGGCCAGGTCCCTCAATTCCTCGGACACATGCTCGCCGATCCGCTCGGACACCCACAGGTCACGGATTGGCCAATGCCCTCCGCGCAATGTCTCCAGCACAGCGCGACGACCCCAGATCCAGTCTCCGGGCCGGTTGCGATCGGCCCGGCCGCTGCTCTTCCCGCCTGAGGACCGCCCGTCCATACTGGTTCCCTCGCCCGCTGCCGGCCCGCCACGGTGGGCCTCATCCGTTCCCGATTCTGGAATCTGCCGTTTGTCGCGGCAAGCCCGTCGATGGTCTCACCACCACGCCCCATCGTGCCGGTCACCCGACCGGTCACCGGTTCAATCCGTCCGCCGGGCTCCAAGAGCCTCACCAACCGGGCGGTGGTACTGGCCGCAATGGCCCGGGGCGAGTCCCGGTTGAACGGCGTACTGCAGAGCATCGACACGCGCGTGATGCTCGATGGGCTGTCGGCCCTGGGGTTCGAGATCAGCGAGGGTCCGGGCGACGGGGAAGTGCGGATCGTCGGAACCGGTGGGCGAGTGCCGGCCACGTCGGCCAACCTGCATCTCGAGAACAGCGGCACCAGCATCCGGTTCCTCACCACGCTGGTCGCCCTGGGAACCGGACACTACACCCTGGACGGAAACGCCCGGATGCGGCAGCGACCGATTGGCGACCTGGTCGAGGCCCTGGCCCAACTGCAGGTCGACGTCACGTGCCCCGCCGGAACCGGCTGCCCACCGGTGTCGGTGACATCTGACGGCCTGGCCGGTGGACGGGCGACGCTGTCCGGCAGCATCTCGAGTCAGTTTCTCAGTGCCCTGCTGATGGCGGCCCCCTCGGCGGCCGCTCCGGTCACCCTGGTCGTCGACGGGCCCCTGGTTTCACGACCCTACATCGACATGACACTTGCCCTGATGAACCGCATGGGTGCGGAGGTGATCGAGAATCCGCGGGGCAGCTTCACGGTGTCGCCCACCGGTTACAACGCCATCGAGCTCGACATCGAACCCGACGCCTCGGCGGCCAGCTACTTTCTGGCGGCCGCAGCAATAACCGGCGGCCACGTGACCGTCGAGGGCCTGGGCCCGGAGGCACTGCAGGGCGACGTGGCGTTTGGCGATTGCCTGGCCCGGATGGGGTGCACCGTCGAGACGACTCCCGAGGGGCTGAGTGTCACCGGCGGCAACCTGGTGGGAATCGACGTCGACATGAACGCGATCAGTGACACCGCCCAGACACTGGCAGTGGTGGCGGCTTTTGCCGAGGGCCCGACCCGCATTCGCGGAATCGCTCATGTTCGCCACAAGGAGACCGACCGGGTGGCCGCGACGGTGACCGAACTGCAACGGCTTGGCCTGACCGTCGACGAACACGACGACGGCCTGACGATCCATCCCGGGCCGCTTTCCGCCGGCGAAGTCCAGACCTATGACGATCATCGGATGGCGATGAGCTTCGCGGTGGCCGGTCTGGCCTCACCGGGAATCGTCATCGCCGACCCCGACTGCACCGCGAAGACCTACCCCGGCTTCTTCGAGGATCTCGAGCGGCTGTGCGAGGACGGCCGATGACACCTCCCCCGAAAACGGCCCGGCAGATCGCCTTCGATGTGCTTCAGCAGTGGCGGCAGACGGGTAAGTTCGCCGGCCCGCTGCTCGAAACAGCATTCTCACGGACGAACGATCTCCGGCCGGCCGACCGGGGATTGTCCAGCGAACTGGTCTACGGGGTGATCCGTCGGCAGGCGACTCTCGACGCCGTCCTCAAACCGCGGCTGAAGCGACCACCCGACCAGGTCGAACCGCCACTGTGGACGCTGCTGCAACTGGGCACCTACCAGTTGCTGTTCTTCTCAGCCGATTCCCACCACGCGTCGGTTCACGAAACCGTCGAGTTGTGCCGGTGGCTCGAGAAATCCCGCTGGACCGGCTTCGCCAACGGCGTGCTGCGATCGGTGCAGCGCGACATCTCCGACAAGCCGGCCGGCACGGCGGCAGCCGACACGATCCCCATCCGACCGGACCAGTTCCTGAGCCTGGCCAGCCCGCTGATGCCCGATCCCGGCAGTGATCCAAACCGGTACATCGCCTCCGCGGGCAGCCTGCCAGAGTGGCTGGTTGAAAACTGGTCATCGCGATTCGACTTCGACGAACTGCTGCGGATGTCCATGTGGTTCAACACTCCGGCAACGACCTGGCTGCGAGCCAACCCGCTGCGGACCGATGGCGAGCAACTGGTGGCCGACCTGGCCGCAGCGGACATCGACGCCACGTTCGACGACAGCCAACAGATGGTTCGCCTGGGCAGCAGCACCCACGTGCCGAGCCTGCCGGGTTTCGGCGACGGCCACTTCACCGTGCAGGATCCTTCGGCCGCTTCGGCGGCCAGGTTGCTGGCTCCCGTGCCCGGACAACAGGTTCTCGATCTGTGTGCGGCGCCAGGAACCAAGTCGACTCACCTGGCCGAGCTGATGGAAAACCGTGGCCGGGTGGTGGCAGCCGACTCGCACCCCGGACGACTCAAGCTCATCGCTCCGGCAGCAACCCGTTTGGGACTGTCGACCATCGAAGCGGTGCTCGTGGACGAATCGGGGGACAACCTGCCACCGGGACCGTTCGATGCAGTGCTGGTCGATGTGCCCTGCTCCAACACCGGGGTCCTGGGCAAACGTCCCGAAGCCCGCTGGCGGCTGGAACCCGATGAACCCGAACGGCTCTCCAGGCTGCAATGGAATCTGCTGGAACGGGCCGCCGAAAGAGTGACACCGGGCGGGCGGCTGGTCTACTCGACCTGTAGCATCGAACCCATCGAAAACGAAGACCTGGTGGCAAATTTCCTGCGGCAGCATCCCGATTTCGAGCAAATCGACGTCAGGCGACACGTCCCCGGTTGTCCCGCAGACGGTGGGTTCCAGGCACTGCTGACACGTGGCAACGGCTGAGCCAAGCCCGGTCGCTTGTCCACGGCTCGCGCGACGGATTACACTGAGGAAACGAATTTGACCTCAAACGTACAGTCCTCCAAGAGTCACCCGGGAACACTCATCATGCGTCGACTGACCAGCCTCTTCACGCTCACCGCTCTCCTGCTGACCATCCTCGGTGGACCCGCCACCGCGCAGGACAAGAAAGCCAAGAAAGACAAGAAGGCCGCCAAGAAGGCACCGGCAGCCAAGAAGATTTTTCCCGATGCGAAGCTCCAGGCGGTCATCACGGCGATCCTGAAGAAAAAGCAGGCCAAGACCGATCCAATCCAGGAAGCCGACCTGAAGACGATCTTCTTTCTCGAAGCACCGGGCAAGGAGATCACCAACCTGTCCGGCTTGGAGAAGTGCCCGAACCTGGCTCTGATCAACCTCTCGAAGAACGGCATCACTGACCTCAAGCCGCTGGCCGGTCTCAAGAACGTCCAGTCGCTGGACCTTTCGAAGAACAAGATCGCCGACGTCACTCCGCTGAAGGGCCTGGCCAAGTTGCAGTACCTGCAGTTGGAGCACAACCAGGTGGCCAAGCTCGATGGACTGGGCGGGCTGAAAAAACTCTCGGCGCTGTACCTCAGCAACAACAAGGTCGCCTCGGTCGCCCCGTTGAAGGGTCTCGAAAAGCTCTCGAGTCTCTATCTCGACAACAACAAGGTCGCCGACCTGGCCCCGCTGAAGGGCCTCAAGTGGGTCGCCAACCTCGCGCTGCGAAACAACCAGGTCAAGGACGTCGCGGCCCTGGGAAGCATGACCGAGTTGCGATACACGTTCCTGGAAGGCAACAAGGTGACCGATCTCGGTCCCCTGGTGACGATGGCCCAGAAGGACGCCAAGGGCGACCGCAGGTTTGCTCCCTACTGGAACCTCTACGTCTCGGGCAACCCACTCTCCGACGCTGCCAAGGGCGGCCAGATTGCCGCCTTGAAGAAGGTCGGCGTGCGAGTCGACCCGAAGCCTAAGTCGAAGAAGAAGAAGAAGTAGAGTCGGTCCAGAACCCGGACCGGGTCTCAGCCATTTTCGCCGGTGCCGCGGAGTCGCCATGACGAATTGGCGGCGGCCTGCGCCGCGCAGACCGGCACCACCTCGGTCAGGCTGATGGCGCCGTTGAAGCACACGTCAACATCCGCGCCGGGATCACGCGGGCGATTGTAGTAGTCGATTCCGTAGAGAACGCCCTGCCCGGCCGGGTGATAGGCAACCGGAAGAGGGTGAGGATCAAGCGGGCACTCGACCAGTTGGGACTCCCCGGTCACCTCACGCGGATCGGGAAAATTGATGTTGAAGTACCCTCCAGTGGCCGGACGCCGCTGCAGCAGTTCCTCGAGTGTCCTGCGGAGCATCGGCGCCACCGTCGACCAGTCAAAGGGGCCGTAGTGGCGAATGAACAACGACAGGGCAATCGCCGGCACGTGGAACAGCCCCGCCTCCCGGGTCGCCCCCACAGTTCCGGACATGTAGACATCGACTCCGAGGTTGGCTCCGGCATTGACTCCCGAAAGCACCCAGTCAACCTCGAGCTGCTGCTCGATCAACCCGATGCGGACGCAGTCGGCAGGGGTTCCGTTGATCGAGAACCGGCCACGACCATGGGTCTGAAGTGTCAGGGGCTTCTCAACCGTCACGCGGTGGCTGCAGCCGGAGAGCGGCCCATCGGGAGCCACGACCACCACCTCGCCAAATTCCTCCGCCACCTCCGCCAGCAACTCCAGCCCCGGTGCCCCGATCCCGTCATCGTTTGTCAGCAGAAATCTCATCGTTATCGGCTCGAACTGGCGGTGATCGAAGACTGGCGTAAAATCGACGCGGCTGAGTGTAACAACTGCGATTGGTGGCGGGGAGCAGGTCGATGACGGTACAGGTTCTGGGTGACGGAGATGTCCAACGACTGATCACGATGTCCGAGTCCGTCGAGGTGATGGCCGAGGCGTGTCGTCGACACGCGGCCGGCACACAAGCGGCCCCGGCCCGTCTGGCGGCCCCGCTGGAGTGGGGTCAGCTGGTCTTCACCGCCGGTGCCTACACCAACCCGACCGGAGGCCGAATCGGCTTTCGCGTCTACGACATGGAACACTTCGGAAGCGCCAACCGCGACGAACTGGTCGCCGTTTTCGATACCACCGACGGGTCGCTCGTCGGGCTGGTTGCCGGCAGCGCCCTGGGACCGTTGAGAACCGGGGCCATTGGTGGAGTCGCTGTCGACACCCTGTCTCGAGCCGACGCCCAGACGCTCGGCCTGGTCGGCACCGGCAAACAGGCCCGTACCCAGTTGCAGGCCGCTTGTGCCGTGCGGAGATTCACTCGCATCCGCGCCTTCAGCCGAACCGAGGAAAGCCGCCGGGAGTTCTGTCGCGAAATGTCCGGGACGGTCGGCGTGGACATCGAGCCGGCCAATTCGGCTCAACAGGCGGTGTCCGGCGCCGACGTGGTGATCTGTTCGACGGTCAGCAACAGCCCGGTGCTCGAGGCCGACTGGATCGAGGCGGGGACGCACGTCCAGAATGTCGGCCCGAAATTTCGCGACAGCAGTGAACTGCCGTCGGCCCTTTACGAAAGGGCCAACGTGCTGGTCACCGACGCCCCGGCACAATTGGCCGACTACGGCGACCGGTTCCTGGTTGCGGGCACACCTGACGCGGAACGGGTCGTGTCCCTGGGCGAGGTGATCTCCGGGGACGCGGAAGGTCGTACCGGCGACGACCAGGTCACGCTCTTCTGCTCGTTGGGATTGGCCGGCACCGAGGTGGCTTTGGCCGACCGGCTGCTGGAGTTGGCCGCGGCGTAACCCGGGAGGCCACGACACCGCGATCACCCGGCCGCGGCCACGTTTTCGGCCAGGTGCCCGGCATCCAGACTTCCGACAACCAGGGAGCTGACACCCGGCTGATCCAGAACGAACCGGATCGATTCGGCCGCCGGCAAACGCCCGGAGGCGAGCCCCTTCTTGACGACCACACCGATGCCCCGCTGGTGAGCCTCGTGGATCACCGGTTCGTGCGAGCGATCCGCCGGGTGGTACTCGACCATCAGCACGTCGGCCCACCCGATCGCCCGCCGCGCCCCATCGACGGTTTTTCCCGAAAAGCCAATCGCCCGCACCCGGCCCTCGGACTTCAGTTCCAGGAGTGTCTCCACCACGCCGGTGGCGTCCTGGATCGGCAGGTCCTGGCCGTCGGAGTGCACCAGGACCACGTCCAGCATCTCGCGACCCAATCTGCGGGCACTTCGCTCGACACTCTCCCGGGTCGCCTCGGCGGAAAAGTCGTACCGCGACACACCGTCCTGGAACGTCTCACCGACCTTGGTCGAGATCACCGGGTGAGACGAGTGATCGGCCAGCACCCGCCCGAGACGTTCTTCACTGAGCCCGTAAGCCGGGGCGGTGTCGATGTAGTTGATGCCCAGCCCCAGGACCCGGCTCAGCAAATCATCGACCTGCGTTTGGTCGGGCAGCTCGTAGGCCCGCTCGTACTTGGCCCCCTGGTTGCGACCGATCTTGAACGCCCCGAATCCCAGCGGGGATACCTCCAGGCCGGTGCGTCCCAGCGGGCGAGTGATCATGTTCGGGTCTCGGACATCGCGACCGGCGTTGGACTCAGGCGGCCCGACGCGAAGTCGCCGTTGCGGAAAGCGGCAACCAGCCGGTGGCTGTCTCCCACGGAGGCCGAGCCACCTCCGGACGCGGCCAATCGATGGCCTCGAGATCCACCGAAACACCGGGGACGGTCGGCGGTGCCATCTGCTCCAGGATCCCGGCAACCTGCTCGGCGAGCACCGGTGCCAGGGCCAGCTTGGTCGGCCAGGCGGTGATCGTGTTGCCGTCAGTCAACAGGCTCTGGGTCTCGGGACGCCGGCCACCTTCGGTCGCTGCCTCGGCACGGTCCACCCGGTAAGATGTCGCCTCCAGCGACACCAACTCCAGCCCCGGCAGGACTTCGGCCAGTTCCCTCGCGGCGTGGGCAACCAGTTCTCGCCGCCCCATCGACACGCCATCCTCGGCCACCTGCCCGCCCAGTTGCCAGACGGTGCGGCCCTCCCCGTCGACCGACGAGGTGATCGTCATTCGTGTGCGGGCGCCATCAACCTGGTGACCGCAGAGTTCCGGCAGTCTCCCGGCTTCACCTCTTACCATCACCATGTGCAGCGGACGTCTCTGCATCACGCCGGTGACCAGTCCCGCTCGCTCGCGGAGGACCGCGTTGCCGGATCCGGCAGCCAACACGACAGACCGGGGAGCGATTTGCAGCGTGGCACCCGGAAGACTGTCCCACGGGTGCCGGATTCTCAGCTCGGCGACCTGTCCCGGTCCGTCCAGTCGCCAGTCTGTGTGATCCGGGTCATAGAGAAAGATCCGGTGGAGATGCCGAGTGGCCAGGCACGCGAGCAGGCTGCCCGGATCGATCACCTGTTCGTCGATCACCGCCACAGAGCCGGGGTGACCGACGAGCACGGCGGGACGTTCACCTGATGAGACCGTCCGAGGAGTGACTTCCAGCCCCAGCCGAGCCCCGAGAAAACCGAGCCGGGATCCCAACGATTTCCCGCGCCAAAGAAAACATGTCTGGCTGCGAACCGTGACATCACTGAGATCGGGGTCGCGGCGTCCGGCCAGGCAGTCGGCCCAGACACGGGGCATCTGTTTGACACCCAGCGCCGAACCGGTCGGGCTCCCGGCCAGCGAGTACTTCAGTCCCCCGTGAATGATCCCCTGGGCCGAAATGCTCTGGCCGGTGCCCAGTCGTGAGGACTCCAACAGCAACACATCGTGCCCGCGCCGGACGAGTTCATCGAGCAGCCAGAGGCCGGCAACGCCGCCTCCGAAAATCACCACATCCGGTCGTGCCATGGCCTGGGTCCTGGGGGGGCCGACGACGCGTCCGCCTCCAGCGACCTTTTACCCGGTGAGGTGGTCGGAGGAAAGATCAGTCGCCGACCTGGACGATCGCCTCGACCTCGACCGGGATGTTCCCCGGCAACGCGCCCATCCCGACGGCACTGCGGGCCGCACGGCCATTCTCGCCGAACACCTCGACCATCAGGTCGCTGAAACCGTTGATGACCTTTGGTTGAGTCCCGAAGTCCGGAGTGCAGTTGACCATCCCCAGCACCTTGACGAAACGGGAGACGCGATCCAGGCTACCCAGGTGGGCACGGAGGGTGGCGAGGACGGCCAGTCCCACGACACGGGCCGCGGCATTGGCCTCCTCTTCACCCATCTCCTCGCCCACCTTGCCGGTGATCATCGTGCCGTCGGTCTGCACCGGGCCGTGACCCGAGACGTAGCAAATGTCACCAACCTGCACGACCGGCATGTAGGTACCGCCGGGAGTCGGGGGGGTGGGCAATTCGAGACCCAGTTCGGCAATCCTGGCTTCGGCACTCATCGGTTTCTCCTGATCGGTCTCTCGGGCCAGCTTACCGGCCAGCCGGAATCGGTCCCGAGCATACGGACTGACTTCGGCCCTGCCAAACCAGAAACGGCCGCTGAGTATTAGCCGCTTGCACACTGAACACAGAAACTTAGAATGTGGCGGTGGGTGTTTTCGCGTCGACCACGCCGGAACACAACTCGTGATTCTCAGGAAATAGACACCATGCATCCTGCTCTCTGGCCCGTGGTCTTCATCGGCGGGCTCCTGTTTCTTGTCTTCCTCTGGCTGCTGGTACCGTTATTCCCGACGTGGATTCGGTCATTGACCAGTGGAGCAAAGATCGGGCCCCTGAAACTGGTGTTGATGCGGTTGATGAAGATCAATCCCCACGTTGTGGTCCAGGCCCGGATCATGGCGGTCCAGGCAGGCCTTGCCGACGTGGAGACCAGGAGCCTGGAGGCACACTACCTGGCTGGCGGCAACATCCTGCGAGTGGTCCAGGCGCTGATCGCCGCCACACGGGCACGGCTGGGATTGAACTGGGACACCGCCGCAGCAATCGACCTGGCGGGCCGTGACGTTCTCGATGCCGTCCGGACCAGTGTCGACCCCAAGGTGATTGACTGTCCCGACCCTTCGCGGCACGGCCGCACCACACTCGACGGCGTCGCCAAGAACGGGATTCAGTTGAAGGCCCGCGCCCGGGTGACCGTCCGCACCAACCTCTCTCAACTGGTCGGTGGCGCAACCGAAGAAACCGTGATCGCACGGGTGGGTGAGGGCATTGTCAGCGCGATCGGATCCTCCGACAGCCACGAACGTGTCCTCGAACAACCGATGCTGATCGCCCGGGCCGTTCTCGATAAGGGCCTCGATTCTCAGACCGCATTCGAAATCGTTTCGATCGACATCGCCGACATCGATGTGGGTGAAAACGTCGGGGCACGACTGCAGGCCGACCAGGCCGAGGCCGACATGCGGGTCGCTCGAGCCAAGGCCGAAGAACGCAGGGCCCAGGCCGTCGCCCAGGAACAGGAAATGAAGGCCGAAACTGTCGAGAACCGGGCCGAGGTGGTGCTGGCTGAAGCCGAAGTGCCGCAGGCGATGGCCAACGCCTTCCAGCAAGGCAACCTGAGGGCCGAAGATTCGATTTAACCGTTATCAACCCACCGAAACGGTCGGGTCCCAAGCCAGCCACCGGCTGGAGTCGAAAACAGACTCGAGCGGATGCTCGAACTTGATGCCGACAGATTCAACAACTGGGACAGACGGATAAAGTGTCATGAACGAGATGACGCAAGTGGAATTGACGACAGCACAACGTGACCTGTTGCTTCGTGGCCTGCAATTCGTCCGTAGTTCGGTGAAACTCTCGCTCGGTGAAAGTCGCTTGCCGGACGAGCAGCGAACGGAGCAGCTCGAAGCGATCGAGGCGCTGGAAGAGCATCTCCGCGGGAACCTCGCCAGCCAGCCTTCGGCCAATCTGTCCTGAGCCTCGCCTCCCCACACGCCCATGCGGTTTCAGCACGTCTGCGTCGAGGCCCTGTGCTATCGGCTGCCCGACGAAGTGGTGACGTCGGCGGACATCGAGAACCGCCTGGACGGGATCTACCGACGGCTCGACCTGCCCGCTGGCCGGCTCGAACTGATGACCGGCATCCGCGAGCGGCGGTTCTTTCCACCGGGAACGCTTCCCGGTGAGATCAGTGCCCTGACCGCCCGTGATGCGGTAGTCGCCAGCGGGATCGATCCATCACACTTCGGTCTGCTGGTCCACGGATCGGTTTGCCGCGATCAATTGGAACCGGCCACCGCCAGCGGTGTGCACGCATCCATCGGGTTGCCAGCCCACACCATGATCCTGGATGTCAGCAATGCCTGTCTCGGATTGCTCAACGGGTGCCTGATGCTGGCGAACATGATCGAACTGGGCCAGGTCACCGCCGGAGTCGTGGTGGGAACCGAAATCGGCCGTGGACTGGTCGAAGGCACGATCGACTCGCTGCTGAACGACCCGCAGCTGACCCGGCAATCGATCAAGCCCGCATTCGCCTCACTGACGATCGGCTCCGGATCGGCCGCCATCGTACTCTGCGATCGCCGGATTTCTCGGACCGGTCACCGGTTACTCGGTGGGACCGTCCGTTCGGACACCGAAGCCCACCGGCTTTGTGCCGGAGGGGTCTCCAACCAGGACCACGGCGACGATCGGCCCCGGATGGAAACCGATTCCGAAGCGTTGTTGCACGCGGGAATCGAGCTGGCAGCGGCGACGTGGGACGAAACCCGGGCTGTGCTCGGCTGGACCAACGACAGCGTCGACAAGTCGTTCACGCACCAGGTCGGGCGGGCCCACCGCAACCTGCTCTACGAGCGGCTGGGACTCGATCCGGAGATCGACTATTCGACCGTCGAATTCCTGGGCAACACCGGCGCCACGGCGTTGCCGATTGCCGCAGCGATGGGTGCCGAATCCGGGCACGTGGTTGCCGGAGAACACGTGGCCTGGCTGGGAATCGGCAGCGGGTTGTCGAGTGTCATGCTGGGGTTCGAGTGGTAGGCGGATCCACACCCAGCCCCCGCCCGGTCTCGCACAGCGACGCCCAGGTCCCCGAATCCAGCGGCACGCCCTCGGCCAGGCGTTCGGCCATCGTCGCCGCGCTGCGGTCGCCGGCCAGGCGAATCGCATCGACCCCGGGCTTGCGGTTTACCCCTCGAACGAATTCGATCAGCTTGTCGGCCTCGCCAAGGAAATGCCCCGTCCCGGCAAACCGCTCGGGATCCCAGACCACGAGCAACACGTTGTTGGTCCCCGGCGCCCCGTCGGCCGCCGGCGGACAACTTCCGCCCGAGAGACCTCCGACAAGGATGTCCAGCAGCAACGAGAGCCCAAAACCCTTGTAGTCTCCCATAGGCAGAATGGTGCCCCGCGGGTCGCTGAAACGAACTGCCGGGTCGGTGGTCGGATTGCCGTCGGCGTCGATCAGCCACCCTTCCGGGCACTGCTGACCGGCAACGTGTTGCACCAGCACCTTTCCGTTGGCAACGACACTGGTCGAAATGTCCACGACCAGTGGCTGATCGCTGGTGGGAACTCCAATCGCAATCGGATTGGTACTGACGGTCGGCTCAGTTCCCCCGGGTGGTGCCACGCACTTGAGCACCCCGTTGTCATTGACGGTCACCAGCGCCGCCCGGCCCCGTGTCGCCACCGCCTCGGCCCATTCCCCCACTCGCCCGACATGGCCACATCGAACCAGCGTTCCACAGGCCACCCCCAGCACGTCGACCTTGGCCTCCAGTCGCTCGATCAGGCGAGTCATCTGCACCATGCCGAAACCGAAGGCGGCGTCGGCACAAATCATCGCCGGTGTCTCAGACTGCACAACCAGGTCGGCAGCGGCCACCAGTTCACCGGTATCCAGCAACGGCAGGTAACGCGGAATGCGGACGACACCGTGGGAGTCGTGGCCACGGAGATTCGAGCCAACCAGGCTGGAGGAGACCAGGTCGGCTTCCTCGAGCGGAACCCCGGCGGCCTGAAACAACGACGACGCGAACCGCTCCAGAGAATCCGCGTCCACCCGAATGCCCGAAGCCATCATTCTCCCGTCTCGTTCTTCGATTCGCTTTTGTCTTTCGGCTTTGGGTCGGCCAATTGCCAAGCCGAATCGAACAGCCCTGCCCACTTGATGGACTCGTCGTACCCGCCCGACTTGTTGCGGGAGAACGCCTGGACGGCGATGTCCCCCAACCGGGGAAACAACCACGAGTTGGAGTTCTTGAAATCGGGCTCGTGAAACGTGTGGCCCGAGTTGATGACGACGTAGCGGTTGGGGTTCAGCGGGTTGGGGTAGATCATCGAGAGTCCGTGCGTGGCCGGGTCGTAACTCTTGCCCGCCACCCGAATCGCCTCCCGGGTCCACTCAACCGGCAACCTCTGGATCACCCTGGCCATCACCGCATTCGAACCGGGATCGCCAAAGAGCACCAGGTTGTTGGTGGCGATCATTTCGTCACTGACCGCAGTGTCATCGACCACCCGAATCCGCCCGCGGAGCCACTTGTCGAACTCGTGACCGAAACGATCCAGCGTCCAGCGTGCCCAGTCAGCCTGCGACTTCGCCCAGGGGGTCCCGGTGCCACGGACACAGACAAACGGCCGCATGAACGCGTCGTCGATTGGCCCCTGGAGATTCCTCCGCTTGTTGAGATCGACGTTCTTCTGGAAGTTCCTCGAGCTGTCGTAGTCCAGAACGTTCCAGTCCTTGCCGTTCTTCTGGTAATAGACTCCCGGCAGAAGTCCGTCGGCAGCCGTCGCCAGCCGGTGACCGACACCGTCGATCTCGATTCGGTCGGCCACATCACGAGAAACCTGGAGAGCGACGACATTCCGCGTACGCAGTTTCAGCGTTCCATCAGCCGCCCGGGCCGCCTGCACGATTGCGGGCCGATACAACTCCCCCATTTCCTCGACCGTCAACCACTCGCAGACGTTGTACTTGACCGTCCAGGTGACGAAACGGATTTCGGTTCGACCGGGATAGGGGCGACGCCCCTTGAGAGCATGCTCCTGGTGGAATGCCATGAACTCCTTGAACGAATCGGGGTGAAACCTGTGTCCCGTCCCCGGGCCAATCAGCAGCTTGATCGGCACGCCCAGCCGCTTGGCTCGTGCAACCATCGTCGTGCTGGCCAGCAGCTGCTTGTCGATTTCCCCGCCGTAGGTACAAACGGGAACGTTGAAGGCATTCAACGCGTAGGGAACGACGTCGTAGATCGACAGCGTCCTGTGCTGGTGATCGGGTCGCTGCTGGGTCTGCTCCTGGTACTTGTAGAAATCGACGAATCCAGCACCCGGACCCACCGAGGACCAGCGGCTGGGGTGATGCAGGCCCAGGTGCCAGGCACCGGCACCGCCCATCGAGAATCCCCAGAGCGTGATGCGACGGTTGTCGATGCGGAACCGCCGCTCGACATCGGCCAGGGCCTCGAACACGTCGGTCTCGCCGGCGTAACGATAGGCGTTGTTGGTGCGACCAAAGACATCCAGTTGCAGAAACACCTGGCCCTTGGGCAACGCCTTGCCCTCGTGCTGAGCAATGAAACGGAGTTCGTTGAGCGTGCCTCCCCGGCCATGCAACTTCAGGTGCAGTCGGTGGCGGGTGCCGGAACGGGGATTGATCCCGGCGGGCAACGAAATGGCATACGGTTGAACCGAACCGTCCACCTCCGAATAGTAACCCCGGATCGTGCTGCCGGGCCGCAGCACCCAGGAGGGTTTTCCGGCGGCCAGTTCTTCAGCCCGTCGCGTGCCGGTCCGCAGGGCCTTCTCGGCGTAGCCCACCCACGCCGACCCCCCCTTGCCCGATCGTGGTGCGTAGAACTCCTTGTGACGCACCGCCCATTCGATCGCCTTGGCGAACACCTCGACATCTGCCACCAGTCGGCGATTGATCGATTCGTCTCGCTTCAGCTTGTCGATCCGCGCGACCAGCGCCTTGCGACCAGTCTCCAGCCGGGCAGCAACCTCTGCCGGCGGTGCCTGCGCCGAAGCGATCGGTGTGAGACCGGCCAGGACCACCAGCCAGCTCAGCGGCAACCGTCGGCCCAACATTCGATCACACCATCGGTTGCCTCGCGTCATCACAACTGCCTCATTCCGATTGAAAACACGGTGGCCGCCCGTCCTGGCGGTCAGGCTCCACCGGCCGTCTCGGCCGATTCGAACCCGCAATCACGGTGATTGCCGTCGCAGAAGGGACGGTTGTCCGAGGCTCCACAACGGCACAACGCGAACGAGTCCTTTTCGCCGAGGTCAAACGCGTCGCCGTTGGCGTCGGTCAATTCAACCGGGCCACTGACCAGAAAGGGACCATTCTCTCGCACACTGATCTGCACGTCAGCCATTGTGTGATTCATCCTGTGAAATTCGAACCGGGGAAAAGCCGCCCATCGGCAGGCTGGTCAGAGACTAATCGCCGTTCCCGGGAAACGCAAACCGCGTCAGCAGCGGTCGACGTGGACTGGAAAACTCGCCGGTTCTCCACGACAATCCGCCAGCGATGTCGGTCCCGTCTCGAAAGCGGGCTGACACGGTGAGACATCACGGAGGACCGACGGGGATGAACAACGAGCCTGCCGAGTCAACCGGCGAGGACCGTGGGGAATTGGTCGACGGGTTGCGCTGGAAGAAGTTCGGCGTGCTCGACGACGGTTTCGTCTGCCTCGTCGATGTGATGGGGGATGATGGATCGGTCGTCCAGGCCGCCAGGGTCAGTTACGGTGCCGGCACCCGCAAGGTCTCCGACGATCGGACGCTGATCCGCTACCTGCTCAGGCACCGGCACACGACTCCCTTTGAGATGGCCGAGATCAAGCTGCTGGTGCGGGTGCCGATGGACTGCTGGCGACAGTGGATCCGGCACCGCACCGCCAACGTCAACGAGTACAGCACCCGTTACTCGATCGCCATCGACGCCTCGCAGGCAACTCCGCCGGAGTCTTGGCGATCACAGGCCGAAAGCAACCGCCAGGGGAGTGGTGAGCTGCTGGATGAGGAGGTGGGCCGGGAATTGAGCCGGACTGAACAGGAACTGCTGGATCACTCCAAGCGGGTCTACCAGGAACGGCTCGATGTCGGTGTCGCCCGCGAGCAGGCCCGCAAGGACCTTCCGCTGTCGACCTACACCGAAGCCTACTGGAAAGTCGATCTGCACAACCTGCTGCACTTCCTGGCACTGAGAATGGACAGTCACGCGCAACAGGAAATTCGGGACTACGCGACAACAATCGGCGAGCAAATCGTACAACCACTGTTTCCGGTAGTCTGGGAGGCATTCCAGGACTACCGCGTCAGCGGACTGTTCCTGACACGGCTGGATCGTGAGGTGGTGGTTCGGCTGATGGAGCAAGCCGGTCAGGCCGGTCAGGTCCCTCCGTTCGACGAAACGATGTTCCTGGAAGCCCAGCATGACAACTGGAAACCGTTGACACGGTGCCGCGAGCGAGACGAATGCCACGACAAGCTGGCGGAGATGGGAATCGTCGAGCCCCGCGGCGGCCAGTGAGAAAAGCCCCCTGAAAGCGATGCCCATCCTCATGCTTTCGGTTGGCCACCGCCGAAAGTTCTGTTACGGTAGTCCTTCGCCCTGAGGACACGAAGCACAACGGAGACACCCCGTGGTCAAGCTGCGACTACGTGACAACGAGAAGATTCAGGACGCCGTCAAACGGTTCCGCAAGCTGGTCGAACACGCCGGCATCAAGAAGGAAATGCGGCGTCGCGAATACTACGAGAAGCCGAGTGATGAGGCTCGACGGGCACGTCGTCGTGCGGCCCGACGAGCGCGAATGGGCCAGAAGTGAGTCGCCAGTCGGCGTCACACCTTAAAGCCAAACAGCCGGGTACCAGGCCCGGCTGTTTGGCTTTAAGGTGTGACCGCTGAACCGGCCACCAGAAGGGTCTACTCGTCTTCCGGGACCTCTGGTTCGGGGACGATCTCTTCCTTGATCGGCTGAACCCAGAAAAGTTTCTTTCCCTTGGCGGTCAGTTGCTCGGCCTTCTTGTCGGCATCCTTCCGCTTGCCGTAGTCGAAACGGCTCTCTTCACGCATCCCGCTGCTGTAGACGCCCCAGATGAGCCGGTAACGTTTCGGCTCGGTCGACTTCTTCTTCCGCGTCGTTTTCTTGGCGGCCTTCTTCTTGGCCACTGACTTGGTGATCTTTTTTGCGGCCTTCTTGGTGGCCTTCTTGGTGGTCTTCTTCTTGGCCATCAGCCTCAATCTCCCAGACCGCAATTCACGCCCGAAACCCCTGCCACGTGAGCGACAGGGATCTGGCTAGGATATCATCTCCGGAGGGATCGGACTACTCTCACCATCTTCCTCTCCTTCCACCAAGGAACCCCTCCCGATGGGTCGCCTGAAACACGCCAAGCCGAAGGAAATCGGCATCGACGCCGATCGTCTTGATGTCGCCTACCGCCTCCTGAGAAAATGGACTTCCGGACCAGAGCCGCCAATCCCCGGAGGTGCGATCCTGGTCGGTCGTCACGGCCGGATCGTCCCACCCCGATTCTTCGGACGCCAGGGACCGGAGCCGGGTGCCGAGCCAATCCGCGAGGACGGCCTGTTCCTGCTGGCCTCGATTTCCAAGCCCATCACCTACCTGGCCGGAATGCTGCAGGTCGAGCGCGGACAACTGAACCTCTCGGACCCCGTCAGTCGCTACATCCCCGACTTCGCCGCTCAACACAAGGAAGACACGCTTGTCGAACATCTGTTCACCCACACCTCCGGCATGCCCGACATGCTGCCAGACAACGCCGACTTGCGGCGAAAGCACGCGCCGCTGAAGCGGTTCATCCAGGGTGCCATCGGGGCCACACCTCTCTTCCCTCCGGGAACCGACCGCAAGTACCAGAGCATGGGAACACTGGTGACGGCCGAACTTGTGCAAAGGCTCACCGGGCGACCGATTCGCGAAGTGCTCCGCCGCGAACTGTTCGAACCTCTGGACCTTGTAGACATCGCGCTGGGCAGCCGAGGGCTGGATCGCCAACGGCTGGTGCGGGTCGAGGTTCCCGAATACCAGATCGGTTCTGACTTCGGCTGGAACAGCCGTTACTGGCAGGAATTCGGGGCCCCCTGGGGTGGAGCGTTTGCCTCCCCCGAGGACCTGGCGGTGATCTGCCAGTTGATGCTCGGAGACGGCCAGGTCCGTGGCACCCGCCTGCTGGCCCCGGCGACAGTGCGTTCGATGACCGAGAATCGCCTGGCCACCATGCCCGAGATTGCCCCCAGGGTGGCCGCCACGCGACCCTGGGGCCTGGGATGGAAACTGAACCACCGCGGCACTTCGGCCAGTTGGGGCGATGCGCTCGGTGCCGACGTGTTCGGCCACACCGGTGCGACCGGAACGATGTGCTGGATGGACCGCCGACGCGACGCTTTCTGCATTCTGCTGACCAGCGGCATCCGTTCGAGGGCGCCCTGGCGGCTCGTCCATCTCTCCAATGCCGTCTCGGCTGCCATCATCTAGGCCCGCGGCAGAATTCGGCTACAAAGAACTTCCTGAAACTCGGAAACGAAATAACCAGAAAAGTTTAACCAACCGGAGTAACTCGTCCGATCAAAAGAACCAGCATCCGTGCCTGTGCGCGGGGTTTCTCGTACGCGGTTCGTACGCAACTGAGGAGAGTTGGTTCATGCGACGTTTTCAGACATGGGCACTGCTGGTCACTCTGGTTACGGCCACTTACGGCACGAGTTCAGCGGGGCTGCCATCGTTCCAGGAGTTGTTTGGGGGGAAAAGGGCCAAGGCCAAGGCCAAGGCCGAAACTCCAACCACAACTCAGGATGCTAAGGCCTACAACACGAAAATGGCCGAGTCGATTGCTTCGGCACTGCGAAATGCGGGCCTGAGCGGATACGACATTCAAATCCGGTTCCAGTCCGGCAAGGTCGCACTGACCGGGACAATCTCCGACACCGGCCAGAAGGCAGCGGTGACCCGGGTGGTGACGGGAGTTGGCGGCGTCCAGGCTGTCGACAATCAGCTGAAGGTGATTCCGGTCCAGCCGGTCGCGGCCACCCCGACGGCCACCAAGCCGGCCGCTGTCAAACCGGCCACCTTCACGGCTCCGCCCAAGTCGACTCCGGCCGACAAGCTGGCCAATCAGAAGAAGGCCGAGCAGATCGCCAGGGCGCTCGGAGCAGCCCGTTTGAGCAGTTATGACATCGAGATCCGGTTCCGACAGGGGACCGCTCAACTGGCCGGCACGGTCAATTCCCCCCAGGAACGGGCCTACGCCGAACAGATCACCGCCAAGGTTCCCGGCGTGATGCGGGTCGAGAACCAACTGGCACTCGGCCGTCGACCGTCGGGAATTCAACCGGCAGCCTATCAGCCGGCCGCACAGGCTCCTCCCGGACCTGGTCCGGCCCCGGGACCCGGACCGGCGGGACCTGGAGCAGGTCCGGCGATGCCGGCTCCGCCCAGTTATGGGCACCCCGGCGGTGGCGCCTCCAACGTGGTCTACAACATGCCCAACATGCCCAACCACGCCTGGCCCAGTTACGCGGCCTACCCCAACTACAGCCAGGTCGCATATCCCGAACAGTACAGTGCCAGCGCCTGGCCATACATTGGACCGTTCTACCCCTACCCCCAGATCCCGATGGGTTGGCGACAGGCTCAACTCGAATGGGATGACGGGCACTGGAGCCTCAACTTCCGTCCACGGACGGACAAGTGGTGGTGGTTCCTCAACCCCGAGAACTGGTAGGCGAGCGGGTCACTGACCAGAGATCGACGTATTTCCTCCCCGATCCGGGGGGGGCGTTCGACCGAGAAACGGACCCTGTGCAGGGAACCTAGAGATGACACGGAACAGACGACTTGCCATGTTCATGACGCTGGCCCTGGCCTGCTCGGTGAGCAGCGGGTGCTACATCTTCAACGGTGTCGTGAGCGTGGTGCTCGACGGAGCGAAGTTCTTCGTCACCACACCGATCATCCCGGTCAGCCCGTACTTCAGCGAGATGATCGAAGACACCTATCACGAGGAAGAGCGTTACGGCAAGGTGCCAGTGCTCGACCCGGTCGAGGGCGAAAACGCGCCTCTGTACTGCCTGGATCCTCCATCCGAGGACGAGGTCATGCGGTCGCTGCCTGACCAGGTCTCCGGAGGCTACGCGTTCCTGGCCGAGACGACCCGGAACAACGTGAAGATCGTCGTCGAGTTGATCGTTGACCGAGTCGACCCCTGCCGGTTCTACCCGATGGTCGGTCCGGCCAAGCTGCACCACTGCCACTACAAGGCCACGGTGTACTACGACAAGACCATCCGTTCTCACTGGCCGGTACCGTTCACCAACACCGATTCCACCCAGGACGTGGTCTACGTCGACCACGACCACCTGATCCGCTGTGCCGGGCCACCGACACCGCGTTGATCCTGCGGCACATGGACACCAACCCATCACGCCCAAGCCCGGCGAGACACCGCTCTCGCCGGGCTTGTGCTTGATGGGTTTGCTGCGAGGCGGCTACCATGTTGGTGGAGACCGGTTGCGGGGCAAGACGGGGAGACAGCGGGCCGCTCCCCAAATCCGCAGCTGTGTCGGAGCTTCCGCCCCGTCGAACCGACTGTTCATGTGCCACCCGCCCCCCCGTTTGGCCTCGAAACTGACTCTCGCCGTATTCGTGGCGGTTCTGGCAACGTCCGCCACTCCGGTGCCCGGGCCGGTCTTCGCCCAGGCCACCGCCGATGACGAGTACCGGCTGGGGCTGGGTCACTACAAGCAGAAGAGATGGCCTCTGGCGGCCGAACACCTGCGGGCCTACATCAAGGCCCGCCCCAAGGGTTCCAAGGTCGCCTCGGCTCGCCTGCTGCTGGGCGTCTCGCTGACGCACCTCAAGAAGTACACCCAGGCCCGCTCGGAACTCAGGCGGTTTGTCGTCGATTTTCCCGAAGACCCGAACCGGCCGGAGGCGCTATTCCGGGTCGCCGAGTGCAGCTACCTGCTGGAGGACTGGGCCACCGCAACAACCGGGCTGAAGACCTATCTGAAGGACTCACCCAAACACCCGCTTCGCGATTGGGGCCAGTTCTACCTCGGGGACGCACTGGTCCAGCAAAAGAAGTTCACCGAGGCCCGGGCCATCTACCGGAGTTCGCTGGCCGAATTCCCCAAGGGGAGCCTGGTCAACGAGATTCGGTTCGGATTGGGCGTCTGCTGTGAGCGTGGCGGACAAACCGACGAGGCTCGAAAGATCTACAACCGCCTGGCCGCCGACAGGACCTCCCGGCACGCCGACAAGGCGCTCTCTCAGCTCGGATCACTCGAATTCAATGCCGGGCGGTTCGCCGAAGCCGCCGCCGCCTGGAATCGGCTGGCCAGGACCTATCCCAAGAGTCCGGAGGCTCCCGCGGCACAGCTCAATGCCGGCTACGCCCATTTCCAGCTGAAACAGTACGCCGAGGCGATCACCAGCTTCCAGTCAGCCCGTCTCCGCTCCGACCAGGCCGCCGAAGCAGATTACTGGCGAGGCGTGAGCCTCAAGGCATTGGACCGGACCGACGAGGCCATCAAGGCATTCGGGCAGGCCGAGACCGGCAAGCCCGGCACGGACCTGGCCCGTGACATCCAGTTCCAGTGGGCCGACACCGAGTTCCGTGCCGGCCGGTACTCCCAGGCGGCCACCCGTTTTCAGAACGTCGTCACGCGGTGGCCCAAGCACCCCGAAGCCGACCAGGGGCTGCTATTCGCCACCGAGTCGATGCTGCTGGCCACCGAGAACCTCAGCGAACCGGCCCCGAGACAACGGGCTCTCGACCAGGTCCAGAAACTGATCGACCGGTTCGAACGCGAGTACCCCAGGAGCCAGCTGACGACACGGCACCGTTTGCAGGCCGGACGGTTGAAAGTGGCTCGCGGGGGAAACACCAACCTCAAGGACGCCCAGGCACTCTTTCGCACCGCGATCGCACAGGGCGGGTCGGAGACAATCCGCAACCGTGCCCGGTACCAGCTGGCCCGAGTCGGCAGCCGACTGGGCAACGACCGGATGGTGCTGGAGACCCTCCGCCCCATCCTCGCCGCGATCAAGGACTCGAACCGACCCGGCGAATTCGACGACGCGCTGGTGCTGGCGGCTTCGAGTTTCCTGGCCAGCAAACAGCACAAGCCGGCAGCCGAATCCGCTGCGAAGTACCTCAAGAAACACCCCCGGGGGCCCCTGTCCCCTGATGCCCTGGCAGTGCTGGCCGAATCGAAACAACGGCAGGGCCAGGTGGCCGGCTCGGATCTCGCTCTGACCCAACTGGCCAATCTCTCTGGAACCAAACCAATCTACGCTCAGACGGTTCGACGAATGGCCGAATCGTCCTACGCGGAGAAGAACTTTCAGCGATCCGACCGGCTTTTCGGCAACCTGGTGGCCCTGGGTCCCGGCTCGCCCTTCCACGCCGCAGGACTCTCGGGCCGCGGCTGGAGCCTGTTCGAATCGAAGAAGTACGCCGAGGCCGCCGCGATTTTCGGACGGGTGGTGGTGTTGCATCCCAAGGACAAGCTGGCGGCCGAAGCGGCCTACAAGGCCGCCGAGTGTTTCGAGAAGGCGGATGAGCCCGAGAAGGCGGCCGAGGCATACCGGGTGGCGACCAAATCTTATCCGAACAGTTCATTCGCCTTCCTGGCTGCCCGTCGGGCAGCCCGCCTGCTGGCCCTCGACAAGAAGACCCCCCAGGCCGACGCGGCCTACGCGGCTCTGCTGAAACAATTCCCCAAGGCCAAGGACCGCGACGGGCTGATCTTCGAATGGGCGGGAATGCACGCCGACGCCGATGACTTCAAGAAAGCCGACGTGCTCTACAGGCAGTTGATTCGGGAACACCCCCGCAGCCGTCACGTCACCGCCGCACGTTTCAGCCTCGCCGAAAGCGATCTGCTCGCCGGAAGACTCGTCCAGGCGAGAACCGCTTTCCTGCAGGTCGCCCGCTCTCAGGCGGGAGACGACGAAGTCCGCCAGGACGCCCTGTTCCGGCTGGTGGGAATTGCCACCGAGGCCAAGCAGTGGGAGCAGGTCCGTGAACACGGCAAGGCGTTGAGAACGCGGTTCCCCAAGAGCCGGCACAGCTGGGAAGTCCGCTTCCAACTCGGGCAAGCCGCACTGCATCTCCGCGACTATCCGACGGCCCAGGCAGAATTGACGGCGGTCCTGGGACAGACCCGCAACGAGCAGGTCGCCGGAGCCTCCTGGTTCGACGAGGCCTGGGTGTTGTTGGCCGAAACACGGTTCCGCACCCGTGACTACGAAGGACTCGTCCGCACGGTCAACGATTTCCGACGCACCCGGCCCGGATCCAAAGTTCTCTACAAGGCCGACGAGGTGCTTGGACGAGGGATGCTCAAGAAGCCCCGTCCCGATTTCACGGCCGCCCGCGAGGCCTTTGGGCGTGTCATCAGTTCAACCGAAGGTCGCAAGACCAAGACCGCCGCCCGCAGCCATCTGCAGATGGCCGATTCGTTCTATATCCAGAAGAACTTCCGCGAAGCCAAGAAACAGTTCCTGGCCGTGGAGATCCTCTACAATTTCCCCGACATCCAATCCCCGGCGTTGTTCCAGGCCGCGGCCTGCCAGGAGCAACTTCGGGAATTCGCCGAGGCGGTGAAGACGCTGGACATGTTGATCCGGAAGCACCCCGACAGCTCGTTTGCAGCGATGGCCAAGAAACGACTGCCTCGACTTCGACGTCTGGCTGGCTCATGACACGGTTCCCATCATCCGCACGACAGCTCGATCCCGAACGACAGTCGGCTCCTGCAGCAACCGAATCGACTTGGTACCCAATACGTCCGTTGCTGCCAGTCGTCCTTCTGGTGCTTGTTGGAGGCGTGGTGGCCGCTCAGGACGCCCCACCCGATTCCGGTGACACCGTCCCGGCAGCAGCCCCTGTTCCGGCAACGCCCCCCGTAGAGGACAGCGTCAACATGCCGACCGATCCGGTCGGGATCATGAAGCAGCTGGGCTGGATGGGCTGGGCGTTCCTGGCCCCCTTTGCCGTTGCCACTCTGATCGCGTTGTGGTTCAGCGTCGAACGCCTGGTGGTGCTGAAACGCAGCCGGGTGATTCCCAAACCATTCGTGGAACGGTTCCTCGAACACCTCCACCAGGGCAAGCTCGACCGCGACAGCGCGTTGAAGCTGTGCCAGCAAAGCGACAGCCCGGTCGCGGCCGTGTTCGCCCACGGAATCCGCAAGTGGGGCAAGTCGAGTGTCGAGGTCGAACAGGCGATCATCGATGGAGGCGAGCGGCAGGTCAGCGAGCTGCGGGCCCACCTCAGGGTCCTCAATGGCGTCGCCACCGTGACCCCGTTGCTGGGACTGCTGGGAACGGTACTGGGCATGATCCAGGCATTCAACGACATCGCCACGGCCGGCTCGATGGGAAAAACCGAACAGCTGGCCGTGGGCATTTCGCTGGCACTGCTGACGACTGCCGGCGGCCTGTTGATCGCCATCCCCACGCTGATCATGTACATGTTCCTTTCGGGACGTGTCGACACGCTGGTGATGGAAATGGACTACCTGGCTCAGAACGTGGTCCAGTCGATCTCGGCCGAAGCACTTGCCTCCCAGCCGCGGAAACGTCGCCGATCCGGTGGTGGCTCCAAGCAGGCGATCTGACGCGATCCCGGCCCCTGGCAACGGGCTGGTCGATCCCGGTCTCATCTTGACCGGCAACAGGCGGAATCCTATCTTCCCGCCGCCTCAGCAGATTCTCTCACTTCCCACTCATCACTCCTGCACTCCCAACACCCCGTCGTGTCACTTCGCGACGTGGCCTCGCGCCTGAGGTCCGTTGCCAGCGGCGGGAACCCGGTGTTTTGCGCCAACGGAGCCCCACGGATGAACTCCTCCCAACTTTCCCGATCGCAACCTGTCGGCCAAACCGTCCGGAAAGCGGTTTCTCCGACTCCCGGCCGCTGCCTGGTACTGGCCACCGCCTGCCTGATGACAACGATCGGGTGCCGTGGCGGCGGGCTCATCAATTCCGGCGATGGCTGGTGGCCCAACTCGTGGAACTGGTCCAGCCGGTCCCAGAGTCCCGGTGACTCAACCGGGTCCAAGGATTCGGACTCGGACCGGAATCCGTCGACGATCGGCGACTACGTGTCGATCAGCGGTCTGGGCATGATCACGCTGGAAGGCGTCGGGCTGGTCACCGGTTTGGACGGAACCGGCGGGGATCCCAAACCGTCGCCGTTCCGGATGGCCCTGCTCAAGGACATCCAACGACGAGACGTCCCAAACCCCAAGGCCCTGCTGAGATCGCCGAGCACGGCCCTGGTCATCGTGCGGGCCTATCTGCCGCCGCTGATCCGCAAGGGAGAGTCATTTGATGTCGAGGTCCGGCTGCCCCCCGGCAGCGAAGCCACCAGCCTCAACGGTGGCTGGCTGATGGAAGCCGACGTCTCGGAACGGGCCCTCGTTCCCGGGGAGGGAGTGCTCTCCGGACACGTCTTCGCTCGAGCCAAGGGACACGTCCTGATTTCTCACGGTGAGGGCGACATCGGCGAACTGGCCGGGGTCGTCCGTCGGGGCCGAGTGCCCGGCGGTGGGATCTCCCGGCGTGATCGCGACCTGACGATCGCACTCAAGAACCGTTACCGCAGTGTGAGAATGGCCAAACGCATCGCTGACCGGATCGGCACCCGGTTTTATGCGTACAACCGGCACGGAGTCCGCGAACCGCTGGCCAACCCGAAAACCGACCGCACGATCATGCTGAAGGTTCACCCCAAGTACCGGGACAACTTCCCCCGGTACCTGCAGGTGATCCGCAAGATCGCCATGCGAGAGGACGACGTGGAACGCCAGGTGCGGATGCAACAGCTCAGCGGTCAACTGCAGAAGGTCGAGTCGGCTCGGGAAACCTCCCTGTCGCTGGAGGCGATCGGCCCCAAATCGATCCCGTTCCTCAAACCCGCCCTGGACCACTCGGACTTCGAAGTCCGCTTCCACGCCGCCACCGCCCTGGCCTACCTCGACGACAACTCGGGAGCCAACGTACTGGCAGAAGCTGCCAGGCACGAGCGAGCCTTTCGGGTCTACGCATTGGCCGCCCTGAGCACACTTGAAGACGCCCCGTCACAGTTGCTGCTCCGGAAACTGTTGAAACCCCTGGTGATCTGTGACACCGATGGCTGTTCACACCAGGGCAGTCCGATCACAGGCCCCTGTCCCCGCTGTCAATCCGCCGGCCAGTTGAAGCAGAGCGCCGAGCTGCAGTACGGAGCCTTCCGGGCCCTGTGGACGCGGGACCGGCTCGATCCGACGATCCGGGGCGAACAGGTCCGTGACCTGTTCACCATGCACGAGGTCCAGTCCAACGGTCGCCCACTGATCCATCTGACCCAATTGCAACGGCCCGAGATCGTGTTGTTCGGAACCGACCAGCAACTCCGGACCCCGCTGGCCATCCAGGCCGGAAACCACATCTGGATCAATGCCCAATCCGGCTCACCGAAGGTCACCATCAGTCGCTACCAGGTCGGGCGCCCCCCCGTCCGGCGGACCGTATCGACCCGGGTCGCCGACGTGATCCGAACGACCGTCGAGCTGGGAGCCTCTTACCCGGACATCATCCAGATGCTTGTCCAGGCCCAGCGTCAACAGAATGTGGCGGGCCAGATTGCCATCGACTCCGTGCCGCGAACCGGTCGTGTCTTTTTCCGGGGAGGGGGCCCGAAGACCGGAACACGCACGACGCTCGGCTCGGCCAACAGCACCCCCAACCTCTTCTCGACGGTGCAATCGAGTACTCCCGGATCCGCGGACAACTCGGATGCGGATGAGGACCGGGAGGAGGTGAACCAGGCAGGGACCGACCCGGAGCCGGACAACCAGGAGAAGGAATCGCAGGAGAAGGCTGACGGATCAGCCAGCCTGGCCGATCGCCGGGCCACCGACCAAGTGTCCGAACCCGAAACTCGATCACAGGACGACTCGGGATCTCGGTTCCCGTTCCTGGAGAAGCTCTTCCGCTAGCCCCCCGGATGCTCCAGTCTCTCGACCTTTTCGGCTTCAAGAGCTTCGTCGACCGCACGCGGTTCGACTTCGATCCCGGGATCACCGGGATCGTCGGACCCAATGGCAGCGGCAAGAGCAACGTCGTCGACGCGATCAAGTGGATCCTCGGCGACCAGAGTCCCAAGAGCATGCGGGGCAAGGAGATGACCGATGTCATCTTCAACGGAGCCTCGGGACGGAAGTCGGCCGGCTTTGCCGAGGCCACTCTCACGTTCAACAACGAGAACCAACTGCTGCCGATCGAATCGTCGGAGGTTCAGATCGGACGCAGGATCTGGCAAAACGGGGACAGCGAGTACCTGATCAACGGCACAACCAGCCGACTGAAGGACATTCGCAACCTGTTCCTGGGCACGGGGAGTTCCGCCTACAGCATCATCGAACAGGGCCGTGTCGGAGCCATCCTGCAGGCCAACCCCAGCACCCGGCGGGCGGTGTTTGAGGAAGCCGCCGGGATCAGCCGCTACAAGGCCCGGCGGATCGAAGCCCTCAGAAAACTCGAACGGGTCGGCCAGAACCTGCTGCGGCTGACCGACATCGTCGACAAGGACGAAGTCCAGCTCAACTCGACCAGGAACCAGGCCCAGAAGGCGACAACGTTCCGAAGAGTCTCCGAGGAGCTCAAGGAATGGTGGATCGGGCTGGCTGCCGACGACTACCGTGAACACTCTGCCCGGCTCGCCAGGATCGAGACAATCGTCTCGGACTTCGACACCCGCATCAACGAAATCGAAACCCGGAAGCAGGAATCCGAGCGGGTGCTCGCGGGAATCGACAAGGACACCAACTCGCTGGATGATCGCATCCGCCGAGTCGAGAGCCGCAGGGGAAGCGAACGCGAGCAAATCGCCAGGCTGGAAGCAACCGTCGGCCACCAGCGACGACGCAGTGAAGAACTCGACGGCGATCGACTCGAACTGACTCGCATTGCCGCGAGACTCTCTCACCGGTTCGGAGAAGCCGAACGGCTGGGTGAGCGAGCCGAGCTGGAACTCGAGGAATTTGTCGAGGCCTTCGAAGAAGCCACCCGGAACCGCAATTCGGCCGCTGCGGAACTCGAGACGATCAACCGGCAAATCGAACTCGAACGGGGAAGGTTCGAGACGATCCGGAGAACCCAGCTCGAACAGACTCGCATCGTGGCTGCCTGCCACGAGAAGGTGACGGGACTGGAAGGCCGGCTGGGGACGCAGGAGATTGACCAGAAAGAAACGGCCGAGCAACTCGAACAACTCGCCGAGCTCCGTGAGGAGTGCGAAAACACATTCGCGTCGCTGCAATCGCGAGTGGCAGAGCTGAAGGCGGAACTGGAAGCCATCGACGACAACGTGACAGCGGCGAAAAAGATCCGTGATGGCTTGCTGGACCGGCAGACCGAAGCCGTCAAGGAACTCTCCGCCGCCCGCGAACGACGCAGCGGCCACCAGGCCCGCATCGCGGTGCTCGAGAAACTCGAACGACGCCAGGAAGGCATCGGGCTGGGCGTCCGGGAGATCCTGGAACGGGCCCGCACTGCTGACCAAGCCCCGTGGAACCTGATCCGGGGCAGCGTCTCGGACCTCCTGGAAGTCGACCTTGAACGAGCACCACTGGTCGACGTGGCACTGGGCGAATCCGCCCAGTGGATCGTCATCGATCAACTCGCACCACTGGGAGACTACCTGCTGGAGCACACCAGCCGTCTCACCGACCGGGTCGGGTTTCTCTCCGCCGATGCACCCGAAGCACCTCACTCGCCCTCATCGCCGGATCTCTCGGGTCAACCCGGCGTGATCGGTCCCGTCGCAGATGGTGTGCGGGCCCATGACGGAAACGGATGGTTGATCGGACGACTGTTGGCCGGCTCCTGGATCGTCAACACACTCGCCGATGCCCTGAGACTGTCGCGCGGCCCCGGTCGGGGAGCGAGATTCGTCACTCTGCAGGGAGAAATGATCGAGCGGGACGGAACGCTGATGGCCGGCCCAATCTCCACCGACGCTTCACCACTCTCTCGCCGCAGCGAACTCCGTCGACTCCGAACCGAACTCGACGATCTGGAGGCACAAATCGAGGCCGACCAGGACCAGCTCGGTGACCTCGACGAATCACTCGTCTCGGCCGAATGCGACCACACCGCCGCCACATCTCTCCGCGAGTCCGCCGCCGACCGGATGGGACGAGCCGAAACTGAAGCCCGTGACCAGCAACGGGAACTGGAGAACACGAACCAGAAATACGAGACCCTGGCCGCCGAACTGGAGAGGCTCGAGCAGGACCGTCAATCGAGTCGACAGGAACTCGACACCGCACAACAGGAACAACACACCTCCGCCCAGAGGCACCAGGAACTCGAGGCCCAGGCCGCCTCGATCCAGGCCGACCAGGAAACTCTCCGCGAACAGCGGGCCGCCAGGGAAGAAACGCTCGACCTGGCTCGACTCGAAGTCACACGGCAGGAGGAACGACGCAGCAGCCTTCAAGAGGCCTGCACGAGGCGAATTGAGGATCTCGATCGGCATTCGGACGAACTGGACGAAGCCAGACGGCGTCTCAGACAAACCGTCGAACAGCACCAGGACGTCAACCTCCAGATCCTCAATACCGGCAATCGACTCGCCGAACTGGCTCTCGTTGACGAACGCCACGGCCGTGACATCAAAGTGCTGGTGGCCGACCGGAATCGGTTGAAGCTCAAACGCACGAAGCTGGCCACCGAAGACAACCACCTGCTCGAGGAGATCGGACAACTCCGGCAGGAACAGCACAAGGAACAACTCAAGGCCCAGGAAATCCGTCTACAGTTCGACGCCATGAACACTCGACTCCAGGACGAGTACCAGATCGGACTCGAAGACCTGGAACATTCCGAGGCGTCCGCCTTTCAGCTTCACCTCGCCGAACTCGCCCGGCCTGACACCCAGACCGACCTCGGCGCGGACCAATCCGGAGAAGAACTCCCGGGCGATTCGGAGGAGGAACCGGCCACGGAAGAGAACACCGAAGCGGATCTGACAGAAGCAGAAGATCCTGTTCCGCTGCCGGAGCAGACCGGGGACAAGCCGGCAGAACCGCTCGAACCACCACCGGGTGTCACGTTCGAGGCGGTCCGAGACGAACTCGAAGCGAAGGTGTCCCGGCTGAGACGGAAACTGAAGATGATGGGGAGCATCAACACCGACGCACTGGATGATCTCGAGGAACTCGAGAAACGGTACGAACACCTGCAACACCAGCAGCAGGATCTGGTCAAAGCCAAGGCAACTCTCGAGGAGATCGTGCGACGGCTCGACGAGGAAAGCCAACGGCTCTTCCGCGAGTCGTTCGTCACCATCCAGGAGCATTTCAAAGAGATGTTCCGGAAACTGTTCGGTGGCGGAGAAAGCGACATCATCCTTGAAGATCACTCCGACGTGCTCGATTGCGCCATCGACATCGTCGCCCGTCCTCCCGGCAAGGAACTCCGCAGCCTGTCCCTGCTCTCAGGCGGCGAAAAGACACTGACGGCCGTCGCCCTCGTGTTGGCGATCTTCAAGAGCAACCCCAGCCCCTTCTGTGTGCTCGACGAAGTCGACGCCGCCCTGGACGACGCGAACATCGAACGCTACACATCGGTTCTCACGGAATTCGCCGAGACGACACAGTTCATCATGATCACCCACCGCAAGCGAACGATGACCGTCGCTGACGTGATCTACGGTGTGACAATGGAGCAACCGGGAGTCTCGAAACGCATCTCGGTGCGTCTGGATGACGTCAGTGAAGATGGGGAAATTGCGTCGACTTCTCCGGATGGGGAAACTGACGCGGCTTAATCGCCCGACCAGCCGGTGATCACCGGCCGTCTGGCCCCTGGCAAACCTCCCTTTGCGGCTGCGCGAGGGTTGAAGGCGGTGGTGCTGGACCGGAACGAAGCACTCCTACCGGTCTGATCAGTCGCTTTGGGACCATTACGAGGCCAATGATCCTAAAGTCCCTCCCCGCCTTAGGTCGAAGGTAGAGATCAGACACGTGGAGGCGGAAGGTTCTGCCACAAGCGTTGTGCTGGTTGCAAGGACGTGACCGGCAGAACCGAAAACTTCGACGGGTCTCATTTTGATGGGGGGGGATAAACGGACTCCGGGGGTGACCCATCCCGGAAGCTGGAGGCTCTGGTAACACATTCTCGGTCCCACCTCCCCGCATTGGTGGATACGACAATTCCGGAGGAACGTTTCGAGGAGAGATCCAAGCGGCCCGTTCTCGTTGATCCCGGCCAACATCTCGGGTTGGTGCAGATCAGCAAGAACCTGGTCAAGCCAGTCATCCGACGCAACTGCCGAGGACGGCTGGTGGGTAAACCCAGGACCGAGTGGGACATGTTCCCACGGGCTGACGTTCCTCTGAGACTGAGATAATTTCGACTGGAGCCCGCAATGAAAACTATCTTCACGACCGGACAGGTCGCCAAGATCTGCAAGGTGGCCCCGCGCACCGTCAGCAAGTGGTTTGATTCAGGCCGCTTGCGAGGGTATCGCATCCCAGGTTCGCAGGACCGCAGGATCCCCCGTGAGCATCTCATCCGCTTCCTGAAGGAGCACGGGATGCCGCTGGGAGAACTCGAAGACGAGGCGATGGGCAAAGTGCTGCTCGTCGGCGTCGACCCAACCATCCGGGCCGGAGTTGTCGACATGCTCGACAGCGACGACTACAAGGTGGATTCCGCGATGAGCGGTTTCGAGGCCGGCATCCAGGCCGAATCGCTGCATCCGGACTGCGTGATCGTCGACTTCGGAATGGGCCGCTCCGAGGCCCTGATGATCGCCCAGAACCTTCGCAAGAACGGCGAGTACAGCGAGACGGTCCTGATCGCCTTGCTGACCGACGATGACAACGCGAGCGGTTTCGACCGGACGATCTTCAACGAGACGTTCCGGAAACCATTCGACACCGGATTGCTCGCAGAACGCGTCCGCACTCTGATCAGCCGCAAGAAGCAGCTGGCCTAGAGCTGGACAACCGGGAAGGGCTCCACGGAAGAAACCCGCAGACACACGGCCACAGGGATGAATTGATCGGCCATCGACCCCGGCCGTCCGAGAAGACGCGGTTTCAACCAGAGGGAATGCCCGGCCAGGATGGCCGGGCATTCCCTTTTTTTGTGATCCCGAATTGGCGATCTCACCGACGCGCATCGTAGAGTGACTAGAGATCCTCTTGGCCGTCCCGCCCATGCCCAACTCCCCCCTTCCACCATCCACTCCCGAAACGACCGATGTTTCGCGGCGTGCCCGTTTGGCGGTGGCGGCCCTGGCGGTGCTGGGCCTGTTGGGAGTGGTTTCCCACCTGGATGCTGCCGGGGATTATCCCGGACTGGGAGCAGGACCGGGCTTGACCGTTGACGAGATGTTCAACGTCTCCGAGGGATTCCGGCTGGTCGAAGCGACGCGATTCTGTTTTCTGGGCGAGTTGACCTGGCAACAGATCTTTGGCCAGCAGGAGGACCTGCTGGCGGCGGCACCGGCTGGATACCACCTGGCCGACCACCCACCATTGGGCCGGGTGGTCCTGGGCCTGGCCCATCAGACGGTCACCGCCCTGGTCGCTCCAACCCACTCGGAAACGACCCCGTTGGCACCAACGGCGGCCCGGTTCGGATCGGCGATCGCCTTCGGCTGGTTGATCTACCTGGTGGGCCGGACCACCGCCGGCTGGTACGGGTCCGTCGCCGGGTTTTCGGCAGCCACCTCGTTGCTGCTGATGCCACGCCTGGTCGCCCACGCCCATCTCGCTTCACTGGAAATGATGATCACCCTGGCCTACACCGCTTCGGTGCTGTCACTTGCTGAACGCTGGGCTACCGGCTCTGAAGCTCCTCGAGTCCGCCAGGCGGTGGTCCCCGGGCTGCTACTGGGACTGGCACTGCTGACGAAGATCCAGGCCATCCTGCTGATACCGGCGGTCGCCGCGTGGTCCCTGCTCAGATTCCGCGGCCGAGCCATTCGCCCCCTGTTGTGCTGGACGGCGATCGGCGGAGTGGTATTTTTTGTCGGCTGGCCCTGGCTGTGGCTCGATCCGCTGGATCACCTGATCGAGTACTTCGCCCGAACCACCGAGCGGGCACAACTGTCGGTCTATTACCTGGGCAACAAGACCCCCGACACCGACGTCCCCTGGCACTACGCCCCGGTGCTGTTTGGCGTGACGGTCCCCCTGGGCCTGCACGCCCTGGCAGCCTGTGGGCTCGTCTTCCGCAAACGGCAATGGTGGCACGACCACCGGATCGTACTGCTGGTCACCTGCATCGCCTTTCCGCTGCAGGTGTTCATGACACCGGGCGTGGCTGTCTACGACGGCACTCGACTGTTCCTGGTCGTGTTTCCGCTGTGGGCCGTACTGATTGGTCGCGGCACGATGATTCTCTCAGAGTGGCTCTCACAACGCCTGGGCCAGCTGTCGCGAGGGACCAAATGGCTGCTGCCTGCTGCGATCCTGATCTCTTCCAGCTGGGGCCTGATCGCCACCCACCCCTGTGGCCTCTCGTACTACAACATCGCCGTCGGCGGGCCTGCGGGTGCCGAATCACTGGGATTCGAACCCACCTACTGGGGCGACAGCCTGACACGCAATTTCCTGGCCGAGGTGGCCGAGCGAGTTCCCGAGGACGAAACGATCGCGGTGTTTCCGTCATTGCACCCCCTGCAATGGCCCACGTTCACCAAGCACGCCCGGGTCTGGGACCACACTCCCAGGCGACTGGCTCTCTACGGCACCCCCGACGCCGCCGAGGCCAACTGGGTGATGATCTTTCGACGCAAGGCCGATTTGCCCGAACACCTCCGGAAGGCTCCTCCGGATACGAAACGTGTGTGCGAAGTCCGCCGAGCGGGGGTGCTGCTCGCAGCACTGTATCACCGGCACGCACCCCAGAATCCGTCCGCCGAACTCCGCAAGCCCCGCCCGGACACCTATACTGAAGCCAACCACTGATCCCGTTCTCCCACCGGCCCGAATCAGACACCCATGTCCAAACTGACGCATTTCGACGATTCCGGCGCCAGTCGCATGGTCGACGTCGGTGACAAGGAGATCACCCAACGGGTGGCGGTTGCCGAGGCGGTGGTGAGCATGCAGCCGGCAACGCTCGAACTGATCCGCGGAGGCGGAATGGACAAGGGGAACGTCTTCGAAGTGGCTCGCCTGGCCGGCATCGGCGCCACCAAGCGGACTTCCGAGTTGATTCCGCTGTGCCACCTGTTGCCGCTCGACTCGGCCCAGCTCGACTTCAGCTGCCCCGACGAGCGAACTGTCAGGATCGAGGCGAGGGTCAGCAACCGGGGGCGGACCGGCGTCGAAATGGAAGCGCTGGTGGCGGCGTCGGTAGCGGCCCTGACCATCTACGACATGTGCAAGGCGGTCGACCGCGGGATGGAGATCGGCCGGGTCAGGCTGCTCGAGAAATCCGGCGGTCGCAGCGGCCATTTTCTCCGCGACGACACTGGCGGAACGGAGGGCTAGAGGGTGCTGGCCGGACCGATCTTCACTCGTGAAGCGACCACTGCACCCCGCCAGCTGCGGCACTTCCTGGTCCGCGCCGGCTACGTCGCGGCACTGTTCGTTCTGATGTACACCGCCGACCAGGCGGTATTCGGCTGGCAGCAGGTTCGCAACATCGGCGACACGGCCCGCTTTGGTGGCCTGCTGTTCGAGATCTTCTCATTGGTCCAGCTGCCGTTGGTGCTGTTCTTCGCGTTGATCTTCTGTGCCGGCAGCATCGCCCAGGAAAAAGACCGTCGCACGCTGCTGCTGCTGCTGATGTCCGATCTGACCTCCCGCGAACTCGTCCTCGGCAAACTCGGCTCCAGCCTGCTGATCGTCATGGTGCTGCTGGGCGTCTCGGTACCGGTGTTTTTTCTGGTACACCTGCTGGGCGGAGTCGGCTGGGAACAGATCGCCTGGGTCCTGGCACTGTGCGTGGCGGTGGCCCTGGCGGCCGGCAGTTGGGGAGCGATGGTCGCATTCTGGAGAGAGAAGACATTCCAGACCCTGGCCATCGGCGTTCTGGGCGTTGTCAGCTTCCTGGGGATCGTCGAAGCGACCCGGGCCCTGACCGGTGACCATGTGTGGGTATCAGCTCTGAATCCCTTCCGAACGCTGCTGACGGTCCTGGACCCTTTCGCCCGCGACCGCGATCCCATCGCGCTGAGATCAGTCATCTCGCTTTCGGGGCTGGGACTCGTCCTGATCTCCGTCACGGTGTGGCGGCTGCGAATCTGGAATCCATCGCGGGCGACCTACGTGCAGCCCGAGGAGGAGACCGACGACGCATCGGGCGAGACTCGGGTGCGACACCGACGGATCTGGTCCAATCCGGTCATCTGGCGAGAAATCCGTACCCGGGCCTATGGTCGCAAGGTCCAACTGATCAAGGCGGCCTATCTGGTTCTGGCCACCGCAGTGGTGTACCTGGTCACCGTTGCCACCGGCGACGGCCTGGTCCTGAACATCATCTCTCCCGGTGGGTTGGCAGTGGTCGGTTTGTCGCTGTTGAGCCTGTTGCTGATCAACGCCCAGGCCGTCACCGCACTGACCAGCGAACGCGACGGCAAGACGCTGGACCTGCTGCTGGCCACCGACATTTCGGCCAAGGAGTTCATCTACGGCAAGCTGGGCGGGATCGCCTGGAACACCCGCGAGTTGATCGTCGTGCCACTGGCACTGGCCGGATGGCAGGCGATGATCGGAGCGATCCTCTGGGAAGACTTCATCTACCTGCTGGTGGGGTTCTCGATGTTGTCCGTCTTTGCCGCGATGCTCGGATTGCACTCCGGGCTGACCTTCGAAGCCTCCCGGATGGCGATCGGCAACAGCCTGGGAACACTGTTCTTCCTGTTCATCGGGATCTTCGTGTTCCTGATGCTGCTGGTCGAAGCCAGCGGTTCATTCGCGTCACAGTTGCTGAGCTTCATCGTGTTCATCGGTCTGGGGGGCATCGGACTCTGGGCGAGCCTGACCCACAAGAACCCCTCACCGGCACTGACCCTGGCGGCCGGCTGGCTGCCGTTTGTGACTTTTTACAGTATCACCGAGTTCCTGCGTGAGGGGACGCTCAGCGTCTGCCTGGCGATCGTGGCCGTCTACGGCTTCACGTCGCTGGCGATGCTGGTCCCGGCTGTCAGTGCCTTCGACGTGGCGCTGGGGCGAACGACGGGAGACCGGGGCTAGCCACCTGGCGAAGAAACGGGACGGACAGAGGTGCCTGCGGCGGAAATCTGGTTGCCCGCGATCCTGGCGATGGCTGGACTGATCCTGGCCAGCGGATTCTTCTCGTCCAGCGAGACCGCCCTGTTCTATCTTTCGCGAGACGACCTGATCGCCTTTCGGGTCGGACGACGGCGTCAGAGGATGGTGGCCGACCTGCTGGCCGATCCGGATCGCCTGTTGACAGCCGTGCTGTTCTGGAACCTGCTGATCAACCTGACCTATTTCGCGATCAGTGTCGTCCTGGCACGACACGTGGGACGCGACAGCACAGCAACCGCCACGATGATCCCGCTGGCCAGCCTGGTCGGCATCATTCTCTTTGGAGAAGTCGTCCCCAAAAGCCTGGCCGTGGTCTTTCGCCGCCGCCTGGCAACCGTGGTGGTGTGGCCGCTGTCGGCCTCTGTCCGGATCTTCGACCCGATCGCCCCCGTGTTCCGGTCCACCACCGACTTCCTGTACAGGGTTTTCTGGCCGCACGTCACCGTGGAACCGGCACTCGAAGCCGAGGACCTCGAACAGGCCATCGAGAATTCGATTGGCACCACCGAGATTTTCCGACAGGAACGACAGGTCCTGCACAACATCGTGGATCTCGGTGAGATTTCCGTCGAGGAGGTCATGAGGCCCCGCGGCACGTGGAGCCCCCTGCCACTGCCGATCCACCTCGAAGACCTCGACGACCAGGCCATCGACACCGGATTCGTCGTCCCCGGCGGTGACCCGGACATCGTCGAGTCGATCATCCTCCTGGATCACCGTGTTCCGTTCACCAACCGATTCCTCGAACAACTCGCCAGGGACGTGATACCGGTGCCCTGGTGCGCCCGGTTGGCGCCCGTGCTGCAACAGTTGCGAGACACAAATGCCAGTGCCGCCAGTGTGATCAACGAGTACGGCGAGACGATCGGAATCCTCACGCACGACGACATTCTCGACACCATCCTCTCGCCGGAACCCAGCCGGGCCCGCAGGCTGCTCAGACGCGAACCGGTCGAACCGGTGGGACAGGGTCGATACGAAGTCCAGGCCCTGACCACCCTCCGGCACCTCTCAAAACGGCTTCAGCTCGAGTACGACCCGGATCCCGAACAGCAGATCACCGTCAGCGGCCTGCTGCAGGATCAGCTCGAGCGAGTGCCGGAGGTGGGCGACGAGTGCCTGTGGCAGGGATTCCGGATCCGGGTGATCGAGGCCTCCGGACGTGGACCCGTCAAGGTGCTGATCGCACCGACCGAGGACTCCCTTGACGACCTCCCGTCGCGGCCGCAGGCCGAGGGGGGTGACGAATGACGGTTTTTTCTGCGCTGCTGATCTTCATCCTGGGACTCTGGCTCTCGGCCTTCTTCAGCGGGTCGGAAACGGGGTTCTACCGAATGAGCTTTGTGAGGCTGAGCATCGACGCTCACGCTGGAGACCGAACGGCCACACGGATCCTGTGGTTCGTCCAGCACCCGTCGGCGTTCGTCGCCACGACGCTGGTCGGCAACAACGTCGCCAACTTCCTCACCGCCCAGGGTGTCACCCTGGCCATTGCCGCCCTGGTCGCCTCGCCGGGCGCCGCCTGGGAAATCGGCAGTGTCCTGGCCATCTCCCCGGTCGTGTTTCTCTTCGGTGAGCTGATGCCCAAGAACCTCTACTTCCGCTCCCCTCAGCAACGCCTGTTCCGAAACGCGCCACTGTTCGGCGTCTTCTTCTATCTCTTCTTCCTCATCAGTGCCCCGCTGATCCTGCTCACCCACTGGCTGAAGCGGTTCGGCCCGCCCGACCAACAGGCTATGCCACTGGTGCTCGGACGCAAACGGCTGGCGCGGGTACTCGAGGAAGGTCACGAACACGGCCTGCTGGCCGACATCCAGAACCGACTGATCGGCGGATTGCTCAACACGACCCGTGTGCCGGTCGAATCCAATCTCGAACCGCGTGACCACCTCCCGGGTCTCTCCGCCACCACCTCCCGCGAACAGATGCTCGATCACGCCCGCCGCCACCAGCTGGCCGAGATCCCGTTGCATCGCGAGCAGGAACCCGACAACTGGTTCGCCTGTGTTCGGGTGATCGATCTGGCGACCGGTGAAACTCCGGTCGAGGACCTGTTGATTGAGTTGCCCCTTATCACTCTCAACACCAGTCGGCTCGATGCGCTCATGCAACTCAACGCCGCGGCAGCTCCCATCGCCGCCGTGGTCGACGATGACAGCCAGGCGATCGGACTTGTCCATCACCGGCAACTCACCGAACAGCTCTTCGAATGGCAGGCGCCGGTATGACCAAGCCGGATTCCCCACCTCGAACCTGCTCGCAGGGTCACACCGTTCCCGAAGAACGCGACGATTGTCCCGTCTGCGGAGAGACCTTCGCCGGAACCGAATCCCAGCCGGGACGCAGCCTGTGGGACGTGATGGGACAGAACTCCACACCCACGCAACCCGACACCGCCGACCCCGGTGAAGCCGAAGACGACGGCACCCCTCCAGACTCGACCGACCGTGACGACACCGACGAGGCACCGCGGCCGAAAGGGCTGTGGAGCATGATGGAGCCGAATCGGGATGACGCGCCGTCCGAGACGATCGTCTCCACAGCACAACTGCCGGAAATCGAACCGGTCGAACTGGCCGAAGCCGTCGACGACGATGACCGAACCGACTGGGAGGCGAGCGACGGCGAGAAGCCGGACGGTGAACAACAGCCGGAGTGGGACACGGACTCCGACAACGGAGAGCCCGTCAGCCCGCGGTCCCGATCGTGCCGGACCAGCCTGGTCCTGGGCATCGCGGCATTGCTGCTGGCCGGGCTGGGCCTGGTGCCGCCGACATTCTGGACCAGTCTGCCGGCGCTGGTGGCCGGGCTGGTGGCCGTCTACACCGGGCTGGTGGGAGCCGGGGAAACCGGGACCACCTCGGGGGAACACCTGCGGGGGCGGGGCGAGGCGATGGCGGGAATTGGCCTGGGCACCCTCGGCATGTTTCTGCCCCGGCTGTTGCAGATGTGGCTTTAGGAGAACTCGGCAGGCCCCGGAACGGTCTTGACCTGCCGAAGCAAAATTCGCTACAAGCCCGCCTCACTCGACGCGGACGGCAGCCACCCTCGCCGCCGCAAACTCACTCGAACCTCTCCCGTCACAATCTCCTCGCGTGCTAGGACTGTGCCCATGTCTGTCAACACGATCCGTTTCGCTTCCGTGCTCGCATCGTTATTGGCCATCCTCGCCGGCGACGCCCAGGCACAGTTCCTGGCCGGAACCGGATCGTGCTACTGCATCCGGCCGGTGACACAAACCTACTACCAGGCGGTTCCGGTGACCGAGTATCGCCAGGTCACACGAACGGTTCGTCGACCGGTGATCGAGACCAAGTACGTCGACCAGCCGGTGACCGAGTACCGGCCAGTGACCGAGGTCAAGACGGTGCAGATGCCCACGGTCAACTACCAGACGGTGACCAGCTACCAGACCGTCCAGCAACCGGCCGGACAGTGGGTCACGAGGTTCCACCAGATTCCCCGAGTCACCCCCTGCCAGTACGACAACCGCCCCGACCTCTTCGGGCTGATCAACCGCACCGCGTTCGCCATCCGCCAGGCTTTCACGCCGACGGTGGTCGCCAGCCGCGAGTACGTCGGTGGGATGATCACCCAGCAGATCCCGATCACGAAAACCGTCGCCGTCCAGGGCACCAAGCAGGTCTCTTACAACGTCACCCGGATGGTCGCCCACACCTCCACCCGCAAGGTCGCCGTCAACTCGGTCCGCTACGTCAGCCAACAGGTGGCGATGCTGCAACCGGTGACGGTGATGAGAAGCATCCCCGTGGGCACTCGCACCGTCTACTCGTACTCTCCCTACAACACCGTCGGCACACAGACCGTTCTGCTGCCGACCCCGGCAGCTCCCAACACCAACCGCTCGGCCCAATCTCCCCGCCGTTTTAGCGCCGGCGAAGCCGATCCGGGTCGGTCGGCCACCGGTGCCGACAATGCCAAGGACAACCGCACGTCGCTGAAACGGCCCGCAGTCCGCGGTTACCTGCCGGCAGCAGCCGTCCTGACCGGTTGGCGAACTCGTACCACGGCCAGCCGAACCGGCACCGGTCCCCGGCTGATCGTCACCCGCTAAAGGCGCGGACCGGCACCCGCTGACGGGTGCCTTCCGCCATCCGGGAAACGCCGCCGGAGGTGACTCCACCAACCGGCCGGCGCAAGACCCTCGCGAGGGTTGCACTTCCCCCCCCGCGGCGCCGGCTTCATGCCGGTGCCCTTTTTTTTGGGTCGGGGACGAACGCAGGCCACCCCGAGAAATGGCGACAGTCGCTCACTTCTGCTTCTGCAACTTGGCCCACTGGTCCCGCAGCGTGACCGTGCGATTGAAAACCAGTGTCTCCGGGTGACTGTCCTGGTCGACACAAAAGTAACCCAGCCGCTCGAACTGGAAACGCTGCCCATCAGTCGCTTCGCCAAGTGACCTCTCCAGACAACACTCTTCAAGCGTCTCCAGGGCGTTGGGATTGAGGTGCTGCACCCAATCGTCGTCCCGGGCGATCACCGACGGATCCGGTTCGCTGAACAGGTGATCGTACAATCTCACCTCGGCTCGCACCGCGTGCGCGGCCGAAACCCAGTGGATCGTCGACTTCACCTTGCGGCCATCTGGAGCCGATCCGCCGCGGGTCTCGGGATCGTAACTGCACCGCAGTTCAATCACCTCGCCGGATTCGTCCTTGATCACGTCGTTGCAGGTCACGAAGAACGCGTAACGGAATCGAACCTCGCGACCCGGAGCCAACCGGAAAAACTTCTTCGGAGGATCCTCCATGAAGTCATCCCGCTCGATGTAGAGTTCTCGTGAAAATGGCACGTTCCGCGTCCCGGCCGATTCGTCCTCGGGATTGTTGATCGCTTCCAGTTCCTCAACCTGCCCCTCGGGGAAGTTCTCGATCACCACCTTCAACGGCCGCAACACCGCCATCCGCCTCTCGGAGGTCCGGTTCAGGTCCTCACGCAGGCAGTGCTCGAGCAGCGCGATCTCGGTCACGCCGTCAAACTTGGTCACACCGATCCGACTGCAGAATTCCCGGATCGCTTCGGGAGTGTACCCTCGCCGTCGCAGGCCACGGATCGTCGGCATCCTGGGATCGTCCCAGCCGACGACCATTCCGTCGTTGACCATCTGCAACAGCCGCCGCTTGCTCATCACCGTATGAGTCAAGTTCAACCTCGCAAACTCGGTCTGCTCGGGGGCATAGATTCCCAGTTGCTCGATGTACCAGTCGTACAACCGCCGGTTGTTCTCGAATTCGAGCGTACAGATCGAATGCGTCACGCCCTCGATCGAATCGGACTGGCCATGGGTGAAGTCGTACATCGGGTACAGGCACCAGTCATCGCCCTGGCGGTAGTGGTGAGCATGGCGGATCCGGTACATGATCGGATCCCGCATGATCAGGTGAGGCGAGGCCATGTCGATCCTGGCTCGCAACACGTGTTCGCCGTCGCCGAACTCGCCTGCCCGCATCTTCTGGAACAGGTCGAGATTCTCCTCGACCGACCGGTCTCGAAACGGGCTCTCAACTCCCACCTCCGCCGACGTCCCGCGGTTCCGACGGATCTCCTCGATCGACTGGCTGTCGACGTAAGCCTTGCCCGAGTTGATCAGTTGCACCGCCCACTCGTAGAGCTGTTCGAAGTAGTCGGATGCGTAGCGAACATCGCCGTGCCATCGGAATCCCAGCCAGGTGATGTCCTGCTGAATCGCCTCAACGAAATCGACGTCCTCCTTGGTGGGATCGGTGTCGTCCATCCTCAGATGGCAAACGCCACCGTATTCCTCGGCAATCCCGAAGTTCAGACAGATGGACTTGGCGTGCCCGATGTGCAGAAACCCGTTGGGCTCCGGCGGAAACCGTGTCACAACCCGTTGATCGAACTTGCCCGTTTCGTTGTCGGCCTCGACCTTTTGACGAACGAAATCCACCGAACCGCTTTCGCTCTGGTCGTCGGTCGGGTTCCCCACCTGGTCATTCATTGTCCCGCTCCCTGGTCATCTTCGGGTGTCCCACACAACTCCAGTGCCCGTTCGATTCTCCGCAGCACCCGCTCGCGGCCGAGCAACTCGAGGCCTTCAAACATCCCGATCCCGGCCGATTTTCCGGTGACGGCCACCCGGACCGGATGAATGATCTGTCCCAGCTTCAGTTCCTGGCGTTCCGCCCACGACTTCATCAACTCCTCCAGCCCCGCCGCATCGAACGATTCGACCGAGGCCAGCTCGTCACCGAACGCCTCCAACCAGCCCGCCACGCCATCCTTCTTCAGACGCTTCTTGACCGCCTTGGTGTCGTAGGCCAGTTGCGAGTCGTCGACGAAGAACTCGTCATAGTCCAGTACATCGCTGTAGACCTTCAGCCGCTCGCCCATCGCTTCGAGCAAAGCCGCAACAAATCCGCGAGTCTCCGCCGCGGTGATGTCGTCGATCAGTCCGGCCCGAGCGAGAAATCCCAGGCACCGTTCGAGCCGCTCGTCTGGACACGACTCGTTCATCCAGTGTCCCTGCAGGCTGACCAGCTTGTCAGGATCGAGTCCGGCCGGGCTCTTGACGACGCGGTCCAAAGTGAACGCCCCCACGATCGTCTCGCGTGACATCACTTCGGTCTTGTCGTCCAGCGACCAGCCCAACCGCGAGAGTGCGTTGAAGACCGCCTCGGGGCGATACCCCATCACCTCGTAGTACTCGACCATCACCGGATCCGGACGGTCCTCACCTCCACGACCAATCCGAGGCAACACACGATCGGCAGCCTCGAACAACCGACGGAACTGAGGGTTGTTGCGGTACTTGTCGAGCTTTCGCTTGCTGAGCTTTTCCTGGGTCCCCGGTGCGGCGACATACGGCACGTGAGCGAAGATCGGCAACTCGTGACCCAGCGCCTGGTGGAGCAGCACCTGCACGGGCGTATTGGAGAGATGTTCTTCGGCGCGGATCACGTGGGAGATCCGCATCGCGGCGTCATCAACGACGGTGGCAAAGTTGTACAGCGGGCTGCCATCGCCTCGCTGAATCACCGGATCGGGAATCAGGCCCGCATCCCATTCGACCCGTCCCCGCACCGCGTCCTCGATGACCACCGACTGATCGCGGGGCACCTGGAAGCGGACCACAAATGGTCGGCCCTCGGCCACGTAGGCTTCGACGGTCTCGGGATCGAGCTCCAGTGAACGGCGAGTCCCCAGAAACGGGACCTCCCGGGCCTCGGCCTCGGCCCTGGCTGCCTGGATTTCCTCGGGAGTGTCGAAACAACGGTACACCCGACCCTCGGAAAGCAACCGCTCGGCCGCCGCCCGGTACAAGTCGTCCCGCTGGCTCTGGAAATATGGTCCCAGTTCCCCCCCCACCTCGGGACCCTCGTCCCAGTCCAACTCGAGCCAACGGAAAGCGTCCAGGATCGGGGCCAGGGCCTCTTCCACGTTTCGTTGTCGATCGGTGTCGTCGATCCGCAAAACGAACGTGCCACCGTGGTGACGAGCGAACAGCCAGTTGAACAGGGCTGTCCGCATCCCGCCAATGTGCATGTAGCCGGTCGGACTGGGGGCAAAACGGGTGCGAATCGACGTCATCGTGAGGTCCGTATGCGGCTGGAGCGGTCGATCTTAGGGGAGGATTTCGGCGACGGTCAATCCGGCAGTCGACGAAAGACCCAATGCGATTCCCCCGGAACCAGTTCGATCCGAGCATTCCAACGGGTCCCGTCGCAGGAGATCACTCCACCGTGTCGAACCACCTCGGCTCCGACATCGGACTGGTACTCCCCCCTGTCCCACCGCGTGACCGTCCCGCGATCACCACCGACCGGTCCCTCGTAGTCCAGGTAGACACGTCGGTGGGCGGGAAGCGACTCGGCTCGCCACTGTGCCCCCTGTCCGGGATCGTCCAGGATCCGCCAGGTCGCCAGCGGGCTCTCGTCGTCCAGCTCCAGCAGCAGGTCCCAGTGCAGGACCGGGTGGTCGTGAGTCAGGATCACGAAACGGGACACGGGCACCACGGAGAGGGAAGAGCGGCCGATGGAACACCATTTGCACACCTCATACCATAGACGATCCCGGCATGCGAACCGTCAAGACCTCCGTGGATCACCTTCTCCGATTTTGGACACCCGTCTCATGACCCCTCGCGAAGTCCTCGCCCTGTGCCGAGAACGAGAAATCCGGGCCGTCGACCTGCGGTTCATGGACTTTCCCGGGACTCAGAAGCACTTCACGATCCCCGTCGAGACGCTGACCGAAGCGTCTTTCGAGGACGGGCTGGGAATCAGCGGCTCAAGCCTGCAGGGATGGCAGGCGATCAACGAAAGCGACATTCTGGTCGTTCCCCAACCCGAAACCGCATTCGTCGACCCTTACAGGGCCGGCACACTGGCGATTCTGGCCAATATCCAGGACCCGATCACCCGCGAGGACTATGCCAAGGATCCGCGCAATGTTGCCCGAAAAGCGGCACATTACCTCCAATCGCTGGGCCTGGCTGACGAAGCGCGAGTGGGACCACGGATCGAGTTTTTTGTCTTCGACGGGATCGGTTTCGGCCAGAACGAACAGGAAGCGTTCTACCGGATCGAGAGTCGTGAGGGCCAGTGGCGTGGGCGCGACAGTCTGACCGAAAGCGGCACAACCGGGATCCGGAACCGCCAGGGTTACCTGGCCGTCCCGCCAACCGATACGCTGCAGGAACTCCGCAACGAAATCCTGCAATCGCTGACCGAGTGCGGCGTGGCCGTCCGTGGCCACCACCACGGGGTGGCCGCGGCAGGCCAGTGCAAGTTCGATCTCGCCCCCGAATCGCTGGTCACCGCAGCCGATCACCTGGTCCGAACCCGCTATCTGGTCCGGAACGCTGCCGCCGTGGCAGGCCAGACGGCCACCTTCATGCCCAAGCCGCTGTGGAACGACAACGGTTCCGGACTCCACCTCAACCTCTCGCTCTGGAAGGACGGCGAACCCCTGTTCGCCGGTTCCGGCTACGGTGGCCTCTCGCAAACGGCGATGCATGCGATGGGTGGCATCCTGTCGCACGCCCCGGCACTGTCGGCTTTCTGCTGCCCAACCACCAATAGCTACAAACGACTGGTTGCCGGTTTCGACGCCCCCGTCAATCTCACCTACAGCTACCGCAACCGCTCGGCAGCAATCCGCATTCCGGTTCACGCCGTGCGGCCCGAGGACAAGCGGTTCGAGTTCCGCTGCCCCGACTCGTCGGCCAACGCCTACCTGGCTCCCGCCGCCCTGCTGATGGCCGCCCTGGACGGCATCCAGAACCAGATCGACCCCGGTCCCCCGCTCGACAAGGATCTCTACGACCTTCAACCCGAGGAACTGGGCGAGGTGCCCCGGTTGCCGGGATCACTGACCGAGGCACTGGCGGCGTTGAGAGACGACCACGAGTTCCTGCTGCGGGGCGACGTCTTCACCGAAGACGTGATCGACACCTGGATGTGGTACAAGACCGAACACGAAGTCGACGCGATCCGGCAGCGGCCGCACCCGTTCGAATTCTCACTCTACTACGACGTCTAGCAGCCGCACGCGGACCAGCACTACTTGGTCGCCTTCTTCTTGGCCTTGGGCTTCACGACCCGCGCGGTCTTGATGTAGTCCATCCGGGGAAACTCGGCCTTGAGGTACGCGTTCCCTTCGCTCTGGATCACGCCCTGGTTGGCCTTGCCACCGTACTCGGCGTTGATCTTCGCGATCGCCGTCATCCCCTCAACCACTTTCCCAAACGGGGTGAATCCCATCTGGTCAAGAAACTTGTTGTCCTTGATGTTGATGAACAACTGGGTGGTCCGGGTATTGGCTCCGGCCGTGGCAAAAGTCACCATCCCTTTCAGGTTGCTCTTGCCCGCAGCAGGGTCGTCCTTGAGATTCGCCAATCGCCACTTCCGCTGCACTTTCGGATCCCCGTTGATGCCGAACTGGACCACGAAATTGGGAACGACGCGGAAAAACCGGCACTCGTCGTAGAAACCTCCGGTGACCGCCTCGTGGAATCGATCGGCCCCGCGGGGGGCCCACTTGCGGGTCACCTCGACAACGAAATCGCCGCACGAGGTCACGAACTTCACCCGGTAACTCTCGGGGCCTTTCGGCGGTGTCGGCTTCGGCGCCGCCACTGCCTTGGCCCCTTTGGCAACCGGCTTCTTTTCGTCGGCCGCCCCGACCAATACCGCAACCAGGACGGCTGCCGACAGAATACTCGTGAACCTCGTCATGCCAATATCCTCCGGTTGGTTGTCAGTTCTGTGTCTTGTCGGTCTTGTCGGTCTTGTCGGTCTTGTCGGCCTTGTCGGCCTTGTCGGCCTTGTCAGTGCCTTCGACCTTGGCCGTCTTGATGTAATCCATGTTCGGGAATTCTCGCTCCAGGTACACGTTGCCCTGCTGCTCGATCAACGGCTGCTGGGGCCGCTCGCCGTACTCGGAGGTAATCTTGTCGACAGCTTCCATCCCGGACACGATCCGGCCGAAGGGCGAAAAGCCCTGGCCATCAAGCGAACCCGAGTTGTCCTTGAGGTTGATGAACAACTGGGAGGTTCGGGTGTTGGGCCCCGAAGTGGCAAACGTCAGGGTGCCCCGCTTGTTGCTCTGCGTGACCGGATCATCGGAGATCTTCTTGTCCCACTTCGAATGGACCGCCGGGTCACCGTTGATCCCGAACTGGACGACGAAGTTGGGCACCACGCGGAAGAACCGGCAGCCGTCAAAGAAGCCGTCCTCGACCAACTCGCGGAACCGCGCCGCTCCCAGGGGAGCCCACTCGGGAATCACCTCGATCACCACTTTCCCCTGTGACGTCTCCATCACCACCTGGTAACTCTCCGAGTCCTGTGTCCCCGGTGCGGCCTGTGTCCCTTTCGCGGCCTGTTTCGCGGCCTGGTCCGACCGCGAGGGTCTCACCTTCGGGGCTTCCAGGGTATTGCCGGCACATCCAGCCAGCACCAGGCCGGCCAACACCGTCGTCCACGTCGCTCGGCTCATCATCACTCTCTCCCCTGCCTGTTTCATCATGTAAGACGTTTCTTTTAAACCAGCCCGGCCAGCCATTCAATCGATCACCCGGGTTCCCTCGGCAGCAGTCCGCGAGGCAAACAACTCCGAGAGCCGCCGGGTCATCGGCCCGGGTGCTGTTTCGGCTCCACCACCGATCGGTCGACCGTCCACTTCGACCACCGCCGCCAGTTCGCCCATCGTCCCCGAGCAGAACATCTCGTCGGCACGGTAGACATCTGTCAGTGACAGGTCGGTTTCGCTGCAGGCGATCCCGTTGTCCTGACACAGCTCCAGCACCGTCTCGCGTGTGATCCCCTCGGGACACGCCACCGCCCGGCTGGTCAAAACCGTTTCGCCGGAAACCAGGAACACGTGCGTCGCGTTCGTCTCGGCCACGAATCCATGGCGATCGAGCATCAAAGCATCGTCGGCCCCTGCCGCATTCGACTCGATCTTGGCCAGGATCGACTGCACCAGGTTGTTGCTGTGGATCTTCGGGTCGAGACAGTCGGGCGGAAACCGCCGGATGCTGCTGGTGATCAATCTCACGCCCGCCTTGTCGTAGACCGGAGGCTTGTGTTCGGCCAGCACGATCAGCGTCGGCCCCGCCTGGTTCAGCCGCGGATCCATGCCCGAGGTGATCTTCAGGCCCCGGGAAAGCGTCAGGCGGATATGAACACCATCACGCATCGAATTCGCCTCGAGCGTGCGGGTGATCTCGGAGGTGATCTCCTCGTGGGTAGGGATCGACTCGAAGGCCATCGCCAGCGCCGAACTGCGAAGCCGGTCGAGATGTTCGGTGAGCTTGAAGATGCGGCCGTCGTAAAGCCGCAGTCCCTCCCACGCTCCGTCACCACCCTGGACCAGCGAATCGAAGGGACTGACCCCCGCCTCGTCGCGGTGGATCATCTGCCCGTTGATGTTGATCAACAGGTCGCGATTCTTCTCGTTGAACTTCTGCTGCATGTCTCTACACCAAGCGGTCAGCGTACAACCGGTCATAACACGCCTGGCATTCGGCGAGCAAACCGGCAAGATGTTCGGGAACCTGGTCGGACTTGGGACGGTAGCCGCGGAATCCGGTGGATTGTTCGACCTGGTCGTACCAGTGCGGAGCCCAGACACCGTCACTGTCTCGCCGACCTGCCGGCCAGGCGAGCATCGCATCGACAAATTCCACCCCGATCGACTCGCACAACAGACCCAGCACCCGGCGAGGATTTTCGAGCACGTCCCGGGAATCGACGATCGGCGGAGGGGCCCCCGTGCGTTCCAGCACCCTCTCGTAAACCTCGACCAACTGCGGAATCCCCAGGTCCTCCATCTCGGGAATGTCGTTCTTGACAATGTAGGAGGTGATCATCTCGCGGGGGTCGCGGATCAACAGGCAATTGGTGAGGCGATCGATCCAGTCACGTCCCATCTCCGGCAGCAGGTGATGCGCCATGTGCTTCTGGTAAAAGACCTCCGCCCCGTCCGGTTCCGTCCTTGTCAGCCACTCGACCGCCGTCTCCCAGTCGGTCTCGCCGGCCGAGATCACCTCGGCCGCCATCGGGTGATCTTTCCCGGTGACATCCAGGTAGTGCGCGTAGAGCGGTTCATCGACGACCACGCTGTCGGGCCGATTCTCCCAGGCCCGCATCATGGCGGTCGAGATGTTGCGGGGACCGGACCACATGGCGACGCGGACCGGAGCGTTGAAATCGGGTGTCATCGCAGAGCCTGTTTCATGAGGAGCACCAGGGACCATCCTCGATCAACCCGGGAAGACGATCGGAGAGATCCGGCATCCCGCCGGGCCGTGAAGCAACGAGGGCACCGACCCGGTTGGCCAATTCGGCGGATTCGGCCAGAGGCCAACCCACCCACTGCGCCCAGATCATCGCTGCCGTGAAGGAATCGCCGGCCCCGACCGTGTCAGCCACGTCGACTTCGATTCCCTCGCACTCGACCAGTTCTTCGCCCCCCCGCAGCAGGCATCCGTCGGCGCCACGGGTGATCCAGACACCGTCCAACCGGTAGCGATGCTGAAGGTGAGCGGCGATCTCGGCCGGATGGCCACCGGCCCAGTCGAGTCTCTCGGCCAGCACCTCGAGTTCCTCGTCGTTGAGTTTCACGATGTCAGCACGGTCGAGCGAGGCCTCGACGGTTGCCAGTTCCCAGGACGCCTTGCGGAGATTGATGTCGTAGACCTTCAGGGCGCCGTCGGGCATCGCGTCCAGGCAGGAGCCGATGGTCGCCCGCGACGTCGGCAGCCGCTGGGCAATCGTCCCGAAACAGACCGCGGCGACATCTTTGAACAGAGCCGCCAGCGAGTCGGTCCACTCCAGGAAATCCCAGGCGACCGGTTCGTGAATCGTGTAGTCGGGTTGTCCTTCCACGGTGGTCGTGATGCTGACTGTGCCGGTGGATTGATCGGTGTCCCGCTGGACAAATCCCGAATCGAGTCCCTGGCTGTCCAGGAACTCGACCAGTTCGTCTCCCAGTTGATCCGCACCGACTCGTGAAACGACCAAGCCCCGCGCCCCCATCTGGTTGGCATGCCAGGCAAAATTCGCCGGGGCGCCACCGGGCCGTCGCTGGTCGGGGAACACGTCCCAGAGCAATTCGCCCAGGCCGACGATCCTCGGCCGGGAAGGCGTCTCGTCGGTCGCCGTCGTCACGTTCGGACCACCCCTGTTCGAGATGCGTGCAACGAAGTCACCACGACCACGGACACGTCTTCAGATCGCACGGCATCGAGTAACCCGGCAAGGACTCGAACCTTGAACGGCAGGACCAAAACCTGCTGTGTTACCTATTACACCACCGGGTTGAGCATCCGCGGGAGGAGTCTATCCGCCCGCGGGGGAATATCACAAGAGTTGGAACCGGAGGCAAAAACGCCGGGACAACCCGCTAGTCATTGCGGAGCTTGAGATCGAGTTCGTCGAGCTTGCCGCGGATCTCGTTGAGCGAGGTGACACCGAAGTTCTTGCTCGAGAGCAACTCGTCGGGTGTCCGCCGGATCAGCTCGCCCAACTGGGTGATCCCCAGCCGGGCCATGCACTTGCGGGCCCGTACCGAGAGGTTCAGGTCGGCAACCGGTTTCTCGATCAATGCCCGTTCCTCGGGAGACAGATCCGACGGTGCAAACGTCGGTTCGAGCTCCTGCTCCTTGTTGATGTTCTGGCCGATGGCCAGCCCGTGCAACGTCAACAGTTCGCGGATCTCCACCAGGGACGTCTCGCCGAAGTTCTTCCCCGAGAGCAGTTCCATCTCGGTGACCATGGTCAGATCGCCCAGCGACTTGACGCCGATGCCCTCCAGACAATTCCGACTCCGAACCGTCAACTCGAAATCGGTCACCGGACGACTCAGCAACTGCTGCATCCGGAGTTCCTCCTTCGCGAGGTCCTCGTCGTAGTACATGTCGGAAGTGGCCTCGATGTCCTTGAGGTACAGCCGGGCCTGGGAATGGTTGGGATCGGACGCCAGCACCCGCCGGAAACAGAACTCGGCGGCGTCATAGTTCTCGCTGTCCTCGTAGAGCAGCCCGAGGTTCAACAGGGCGCCGAGAAACTGTGGCGGTCGCGAGAGCGATTGTTCGTAGAGCCTGATGGCCTCTTCGTCGTTGCCATGACGGGCGTTCTCCAGGGCGAGATTGAACAGCGACCGGCTGTGGTGCGGGTCCATGTCGATCGCCCGCTCGAACGACTCGACCGCCGCCGCGGTGTTGCACTGTTCGCTCAGGATACAGCCCATCTGGTAGGAGTACTCGGCACGGGAGGTGGAACCAGAGGGTGCGTTCTTCAAGGCCTCTTCCGCGTCGGCGAGCCGACCGTCGCGGCGAATCGTCCCGACCCGTCGCAGCGAACACTCGACCTCGTCGTAACCAGCCCGGGCGGCCTGCTCAAACCGCTCACCGGCAGCCGCGTTGTCGCCGAGTGACTCGAGCGAACAGGCGTCATAAAATACGGCGACACCGTCGTCGGTGACCTCGCCCAGCAGGTCATGAGCCTCAGCATGACGACCCAGCAGGTAGAGACCGACACCGGCGCGAATCGCCATCGGGCCCCGTCCACCGGATTCCTCGACCAACACGCCGACTTCCTGGCGGACTTCGGTGATCTGTGGTCCGGCAACGACCTCGCACAGTGTCCGCACCTCGTCGATTCCAAACGACGGGCTCGTGCGCAGCAAACCACGTACATCAATCGGTTCAGCCAATTTCACGGTCGAGACTCCCACATTGAGTCGGCGGAGGGCCGGGGCGCGGATTCCACATCGAGCGCGGTGCCACCGGCCGCATCCCGCCAGTATAATGACCGCTCGTTCTCTTGCAACACGCCCCGCACCGCCCCGGGCCACCACCTGCAATGCTCAACAACATTGCCACACCACTTTCGGCCCGACTGTCACGTGCCATCATGAAATCGACAAGGGCCCTGGTGGTGCTGTCAGCCTGCTGGGCCGTTGCGTATTCGGCCACTCTTCCGGCCGCCGAACCCGCCCCGACCGGCTCCGAATGGTGGTCTTTCCAACGGCTGGTTCGTCCCGCGGTCCCCGCAATCGGTGGTCCGGAGGCCGACGATGTCGATTCCCCCGTCGACGCGTTCCTGCTCGAGGCACTCCGGGACCGGCATCAGCGTTTCGCACCGCGGGCCATTCCCCGAATCAGGCTCCGCCGAGCCGCCATCGACCTGCTGGGGCTGCCCCCCGGCTCCCTGCCCTCGAATTTCAAGGTTCCGACCGGCAACGCCGAACCACCCGGCTGGTGGACGCGGATCGTCGACGGACTGCTGGCCAGCCCGCACTACGGAGAGGCACAGGGTCGCGACTGGCTCGACCTGGTCCGTTATGCCGAAACCGATGGTTTCAAATCCGACGCACTCAGGCCCCAGGCCTTCCGTTACCGCGATTACGTCATCCGGGCCTTCAACCAGGACCGGGCCTACTCGCGATTCGTCCAGGAACAGATCGCCGGAGACGAGCTGTTTCCCGAGGACCCCGAAGCTGTCGTGGCCACGGGATTCAACCGGATGTGGCCCGACGAGAGCAACGCATCCAACATCCTGCTGGCCCGCCAGGACGCCCTCAACGATCTCACCGCCAACGTCGGCAACGTCTTCCTGGGACTGTCTATGGGCTGTGCACAATGCCACGACCACAAGTTCGACCCGATCCTCCAGAGTGACTTCTACCGGCTGCAGGCCTACTTTTCCGGAATTGTGCTGGCCGACGCCGTCCCGATCGGGTCTCCGTCCGAGTTGAGGAAATACCAGGAGGCGTTGGCCGACTGGCTGTCCGAGACCCGGCCGCTGAGGGACCAGTTGCAGGCCATCGAGAAATCGGCGCGGGCCAGGGCCTTTGCCATCAAGCGCCGCAAGTTCCCCACCGTGGTCCTCGACGCCGTCGACACCCCGTCCGAAGAGCGGTCGGCTCGCCAGCACCAGTTGGCCTTCTGGACCGAGAGACAGTTGCCGGTCGACGAAAAGAAACTCGCCGCGGCGCTCTCGGAGACCGACCGCAAGCGGCGGGCCGGGCTGAAAAAACAACTCGCCGAGCTCGCCAAGCGGAGGCCCCAGCCACCCGGCCGGCTGGCCGCAATGGCCACGCTCGAAGTCGCTTCCGGACCGGCACCGACATTCGTCCTGGGCGGTGGCAACTACGAGGTGCCTCTCGAGGAGGTCTCACCCGGACCACCTGAAGTCCTCGACCGGACACCAGTCACCCCGGCCGATGCCCCCAACCGTCGGCCGGGCAGCTCGGGTCGCCGGGCCAGTCTGGCTCGCTGGCTGACCGCCGACGATCACCCGCTGACGGCCCGCGTGATGGTCAACCGGATCTGGCAGGGACACTTCGGGGACGGGCTGGTCGCCAACGCCAACGACCTGGGACGCCAGACCGCCCCGCCCCGACACCGCAAGCTGCTCGACTGGCTCGCCGTCGAGTTCGTCGAGAGCGGCTGGAGCATCAAGCACGTGCACCGGCTGATCATGAACTCACGGGTCTACCAGCAGGCCGGCCGCGAATCGGCCACATCGGCCGACCCGCAACCCTATTCCTACTTCCCCCGCCGCCGGCTGTCGTCGGAACGAATCCGAGACGCCATGCTGGCCGCCGCCGGCCGTCTCGACACTCGTCTCTACGGTCCCCCCGTCCGGCCCAAGTTGCCACCGGGTTTCGGATCCCGCTACACGTGGAAGGCGAGCAGTTCGCAGGCGGCCCGGTCTCGCCGCAGTATCTACATCCATGCCAAGCGGAACCTGCCGTACCCGTTGATGCGGGTCTTTGACCAACCCGACATGCACGAGAGTTGCGCCTGTCGCCCGCAGACGACCGTCGCCCCCCAGGCCCTGGTCCTGCTCAACAGCGAACTCGTGCTCGACTTCGCCCGCGGAGTCCTCAAGCGAGTCCAGGACACCACCTGGTCCAAGGACATCCCGTCCCGCGTCCGCCGGTCGTGGCAGCTGGTGCTTGGACGTGCCCCCGACAACCGGGAACTGGCCGGGGCGATCACTTTCCTGGATGAACAGGCCGCGCGTTCGGCGTCCGACAACGACGTCGACCGTGCCAACGACGCGCTGCTGGATCTCTGCCACGTGCTGCTCAACACCAACGAATTCCTTTACGTCGATTGACCACGATGCCCTCAACCTCCACCACGATCCCGCGCACCCCGGGCCGACCTCATCACGAGTCAGCAAACTCGCGACGGGACTTTCTGCTGCGTTCCGGGGCCGGCTTCGGCGGGCTGGCCCTCGGTGCGTTGATGGCTTCCGAAAGCGGTGCTGCCGAATCGATGGTCGCACGACCGAGGCACAACCGGACACCGGCCCGCAGCGTGATCTTCCTGTTCATGGACGGTGGCCCCAGCCACATCGATACGTTCGATCCCAAGCCCGAGGTCAACCGACTGGCCGGACAATCGCTGCCCAAGTCGATCGAACGAGCCATCACGCCGATGGGCGTCTCGGAGAACCCCCTGTTGCCAACCCGCCGCAAATGGCAGCGTTACGGGGAGAGCGGTCTGCCGGTCTCCGACTGGTATCCCAACGTCGGCCGACATGCCGACAAGCTCTGCGTCATCCGCTCGTGCCACGCCGACGGGCTCAACCATGTCGGCAGCGTCTGCCAGATGAACACCGGCAGTATCCTCGCCGGTCGGCCCAGTCTCGGGGCCTGGGTGGCCTATGGCCTGGGATCGGCCAGTCAGAACCTGCCGGGATTCGTCGTCCTGCTGGACAACGATCGCGAACCTCCAGGAGGAACCCGCGTGTGGGGAACCGGGTTCATGCCCGCCACCTTCCAGGGAACCCGTTTCCGGCAGGACGGCACGCCGATCCTGCACCTGGCCCCACCCAAGTCGGTCGGCCCCCGACGGCAACGCGGAAAGCTCGACTTCCTCTCGCGACTCAACCGACGACACCTCGCCGCCCGCAGGGGCGATGACGAGCTCGAGGCCCGGATCGCGTCTTACGAACTGGCCTTCCGCATGCAGTCGCATGCCCCGGAAGCCGTCGACATCACCCAGGAAACCGCCGCCACGCGGTCGCTTTACGGCCTCGACGACAAGGCCACCACTCCCTTCGGGCGCAACTGCCTGATGGCCAGGCGGCTGGTCGAACGCGGCGTCCGCTTCATCCAACTCTACTCCGGGTCCGGCAGCAAGTGGGACGCACACTCGAAGATCGAAAAGAACCACACCGACCGCTGCCGGGAAACCGACATCCCGATCGCCGGGCTGCTGGCCGACCTCGAGCAACGCGGCCTGCTCGACGAGACGCTGGTGATCTGGGGCGGAGAATTCGGCCGGACGCCGATGTCTGAGAAGGGCGACGGCCGCGATCACAACCCCTACGGGTTCACGATGTGGATGGCCGGAGGAGGTGTCCGGGGCGGACAGGTTATCGGGTCCACCGATGACTTCGGCATGCACGCCGTCGATTCCCCCGCCCACGTGCACGACCTGCACGCGACTTTCCTGCACGCCATCGGACTCGATCACCAGGAACTGGTCTACCACCTCCAGGGCCGTCCCGAACGGGCGACCGTCAACGAGGGGGAAGTGATTGCCGGGGTGATGGCCTAGCCCCGCGCGGCATCAATGCCGCAGCAGGAACTCATTCGAGTTGATCAGCGCGTGCTGGATATCACGCAGCCCCGCCGCCCGATCGGGCAGGCTCGCCACGTGGCCCAGGGCCAGCTTCCGCTCGGCGGGTGACGGTCGTCGGGAAATCGTCGCCAGGTACAGTGTTTCGACGATCTCGGCCGTCGGTGTCTTCGCCGACAACATCCGACCCAGACGACTCGAATCGGCGTCGAACCGATCGAGAATCCCGGCGTTGTTGATCAGGTGCACGACCTGGTTGAGCGTCGGATCGGTTTCGCGGGCACAGTCGCAACGGACGTCGCGGACCGGCTTGGTGAAAGCCTTGAGGAAATTGTGGTCCACCGCCCCCTCGGCCAATTGTGTCGCCCGGGTCCCCAGCGGATACCCCTTGTATTTCTCGGGAACCCCGGTGGCCTGGGAGATCGCGTCAAGAATCTGTTCGGCGGCCAGCATCTTGACCACCGCCGAGGTGACGTAACGGGCAGGAGCGGCCGAATGACGAGACTGGACGACCGGGCGAGCTCCCAGGCGGTAGGCCTGCGAGGTGACAATCGAACGAATCACCGGCTTGAACCGATGATTCCCTTCAACAAACTGCCTGGCCAACTCGTTGAGCAATTCCGGATTCGACGGCGGGTTGCTCTCGCGGAAGTCATCGACCGGCTCGACGATGCCCAATCCAAAAATGTGAGCCCAGATGCGGTTGACCGTCGACCGGGCAAACCAGCGGTTTTCGCTCCTCACCAGCCAGTCAGCCAACTGCGGTCGGACATCCTGTCCGACTGCGACATCACGGGCGACCTTGCCGAAAGCGGTCGGCTTCATCACCTCGCCCGATTCGGCGTGCTTGACCTCACCCGCACGGCCGACGTAGACGATTTCCCGGTCGAGCCCGAAGACCCGCCCCTTGAGCTTCACGCGGGCGAAATAGGCGGCCAGGCCGTAATAGTCATTCTGGGTGATCGCCTCGAAGGGGTGATTGTGGCACTTGGCACACTGGATACGAACGCCCAAAAACAGCTGGGCCGTCGACTCGGCAGCATCCTCGGGGGTCCGGGCGATCCGAAAGAAACTCGCCGTGGGATTCTCGATCGTGTTCCCGCGGCTGGTCAGGATCTGTCGTGCCAACTCGCCAAAGGAACGGTCCTCGGCAAAGTGCCGCACCAGGTGACGATGCAGCTTGTGGACACCCCGTTCGGTGATCGACTCGCGGTTGCCTCGCATCACGTCGAGCCATTTCATGGCCCAGAACTCGGCAAACTCGGATCGCTTCAACAGCCCGTCAACCAGGGCCAGATGTTTCTTCGGATCCTTCGAATCCAGATACGCTCGGGCGGCCTCCGGTGACGGCAAAACGCCCAGCAGGTCGAGGTGGACTCGGCGAAGGTAGGTGCCATCGGTGGCAGCCGGCGAGGCCTTCAGTTGCAACTGCCGGTGCTTGGCAAACACCAACCGGTCAATCGCATTCTCCTCGGCACGGTTGTCCGCCACGAAATCCGGATCGGCACGGACGTAGGCCAGCCGGACACTGACCATCTGCTTGAGGTACCGAACCAGCACGGCCACCTCGGCCGTCCCGTGAAAGGTCACCAACCCGTCATCGCTGACCGACGACGCATCGACGTCGCTGGTGGTGAAGACGGCCAAGTGCGTCACATCGCGGATCGACCCATCGGCAAAATGCGCCCGGGCAACCAGTTGCAGCCGGGGACTGGAGGTGTGCAGAGTCTGTTGCCCCGGCAGCACCTCCATCTTCACCACGCCCTCGGGGTTCTCACTGACTTGCGTCCCCTCGAAGATCCACTGCCTGAGAACACTGTAGGCGGGCTCGGTGCCACGGAACCGCCGACCACCCACGTGAGGCACCCGATTGGCGGCCTTGGCCAGGATCAGGCTGGCATCAGGATTCTGGGGACTCGTCCGCCGCCCGAAGATCTCGCGGGTCAACGTCATCCGATCCAGTTCGGGCTTGTATCCCCGCAGGCTCAACCGGAAACCGTTCTTCCCCTGGGGCGACCCGTGACAGGCACCCTGGTTGCAACCGCCGCGGGACAGGGCGGCAATCACCTCCGAGTGGAAGTCCACCGGATCGGGCACCCCGAAGTCCTTGACGCGGACGGTGATCGTCTGTGACTGGCCACCGAAAGCGACCGTCACACGGCTCTGGCCGTCGCCCACTGCCGACAGACGGCCGTCGGCGGTGACCGCCACCACGCCGGGATTCTCGATCTTGTACTTTGCGACCCGCGAGAGATCCGTGACTCGCCCACCATCCCCCCGACCCAGAACCGACAGGCGGGCAACCCCGCGACGGCCGACCAGGTCGACCTCCGCCGGTCGCACCACGATCGTTTTCGGCACGGCCGGTTTCTTCACCGCTGGTTCATCAGCGGCAACGCACCGCGGCGTGGCAACCCACAACAGAAGCAGCAACGCTCCCCCCGGGAGCAGCCACTCACGTTTCGAGGTCTTCTTGATCATCTCGCTGTCCGTCTCGCGTGTTTTTGTCATCACTTCGCCGCTGTCACCTCGACCTCGAGCGTCTCGCCACCGGCCGATTCCTGGAATCGTTCAACCCGAGCGATCCCCGAAAGCGACACCTTGTAGGTCCCCGGCTTCAGGCCCGCCGCCGCCTTCACCTCGACCTCAACCTCCTTGGCCCCCTTGGGAACCACGACCGTTCCAGGCAATTCCAATCCCTTGACCTGCCCAAGAGAAAGCATCACCGGGCCGTCGAAAGGCGCCAGCCGGTTGGGTCGCACAGCAACTCGCACCGACGAACCCGCTGCTACCGAGACCTTCTTCTGTGCCGGCCCGGGCCGGAAAGCGACCACGATGTCGATGTCGAATGTCCGGGTCAGCGACAACTCCCGACCCTGGTAAACGGTCGTCCCGGTCAGGATCACCCGCTGTCGCTGTGCCGCCGTGTTGACGTACGACTCGAGCGTCCCGGTTGTCGTCGAGTTTCCGACGGTCGCCTCGCCGATGTGCAATCGCACACGGGGTTTACGGAGATTGTTCTGGTCCAGTTCTCCTCCCCGGGCAACGAACCGGATCGGACTCTCAAAACCGGCAATGCGGGTCGTCTTCACGTTCACCTTGGCCGTCTGGTAACGAGGCAATGTCACCAGCGGACTGGCCAGTTCGAAGTCGAACGGCGATGTGGGCAACACCACCACGGCGATCCGTTCGGTGAGCGTCGGAGGCAACCGCCGCTGGTCCTCACGGAGTTCAAACGGCTCGCCATGAGGTCCCCGGCCGACCGGGCGGCGGTCAATCAGGGGTCGAGTGGCCGCCAAGGCGGTGATCTTCGCGTTGGCCTTCGAAACCGCCTCGACCTGGATCGTGTAGACTCCCGGCTTCGTCGACGCATCACAGAGCAGGTAATTGTCGATCTCGCGGGTCCCCTGCTTCACCTCCTTGATCTTCATCGTGATCCCTTCGGGAGCCCCCTTCAGCCGGAACGCCACATCGCCGGCCAGGGCGACCTGGTTCAACGACAGCGGCAGAGGCTGGCGGGTGCCTTGGGGCAAAGCCACGCGGGTGATGCCCGAGGAAAGTGTCAGGCCGGAGGCGCGGGGAGCAAAGCGGATCGCGTAGGCGAACTCGGGACCGCCCCAGTTGACCAGTTCCTTCACGACCAGGATGTACTCACCGTCAGCCGGCGGCGAGATGTTCATGCGGGCCTCCTCGAGTCCCGAATCATCGGCTCGGGTGAGTTCCTTGCCAGCCGGATCGAACAGGATCAGTTCGATGTCGGCCGGTGATCCGATCGTGTGTGTCTCGACCTGCACCTGGTACAGCTGGCCCTTCTTCAGGCTCACCCGAAAACGATCCACGTCACCCGGCTTACCGATCACCCCGTGCAGGGCACCGGGAATCTTCGCCACGGTGGCCTGCTTGGCCGTGTCGTTGGGTTCTGCCTCGATGACGGTCTGCTCCGGACTGATCCTCAGGGGGAGCCAGGCCGAGAGGTCATCGCCGGGACGTTTCAGGGCGAACAGCATTCGTCCGTCGATCACTCCCGAGGGAGTCACCCGGCCGGATTCGGGTCGGGCCAACGCACCAAGCTGGGGAAACGTCAGCGTGGTCGCCTTGCCCGCGGGCACCGTCGCCGGCACCGCCACGCGGGCCTGGGGAAACCGCCCCATTCGCAGAACGTAGCCCCAGTGATCAGAACCACGGAACCGCGAATCCCGGACTTCGACGGTGTATCGCCCCGCCTCGACAAACTTGTGAGCAAATCTCAGGTCGTAGAACAACCCGACATCGTTGTCTCTTTGAACGACCACCTGGCCACCGGCGTCACGGATCGTGACCAGGGGATCAAGCCCCTTTCCCAGGCGACTGCCAACCACCTCGAAGGTCACCTCCTGGCCAACCCCGGCATCGAACGCAAACAGGTCCACGTCCTCGGCAAGAATCGAACCGGCAATGGCCACCGGCAACTCGACCACCTGGGGTGCCTGCATCGGCGCAACCCCCTTGGGCACCGCCATCTCCTCCTCGGGCACTGTCGCAATCTCATCGACCAGGAAGATGTGAGCATTCGACAGGCCGCTCTGGGTAGCCAGCCGCAGCCCGTAGAACCCCAGCGGCAGGCTTGCCGGAACCTTGATGTCGAAAACCGCGCGATCGGCGGTACTCTCGCCAACCCGGGTCGCCCGCACGCGTCCATCGGGAACCGAGACCCACAGCGCCGTGGCCAATTCCAGGCGACTGCCGTGAAGAACCACACGAGTTTCCTCGCCCCGCGTCACCGACGCCGGCTCCACCCGATGGACAAACGCCTGTGCGAAACAGGCTGATGGCTGGCCCCCGAGCACGCCGAGGATGAAACAGGAGGCCAACGAGACAAGACGAAAGGAAACCCGGTTGCGCATGTCGATTGCTCTCGATCGGAAAGCCCGGAAAATGGCAGGATCGGACCACGTGGTCCATCGAGCCATTCTCCGAGACACATCGGCGTTTGTCAATTTGTGTTGAGGGCCTGACGGCGTTCCGGTATTCTGACCCGTTGAGAGTTTTCTGGTGAGGGAGCTACCCGAGCCACGGTCCTGCCGGCCGTTTCTCTCCAACATTTCCCATATCCACAGAGTCGCCGCAGGCGGCGAGGTGACACGATGCTTTCGATTAATGGACCAGCTCCGCGGTTGTGTGACGGAACAACGCGTCGCGAGGCATTGAAAATCGGTGGCCTGGGAATGACCGGGCTGACCCTGCCTTCGCTCGTCGAGTTGAGCACCGCACACGCCAAGCCATCGGCCGACAAGGGGTCCAGTCACTCGAGCAGTTTCGGCAAGGCGAAGAACTGCATCATCCTCTTCCTTTCCGGCGGTGCTTCGCACCATGACACGTTCGATCCGAAGCCGAATGAGCCGGCCGAGGTCCGGGGAGAATTCGACCAGATCCAGACATCGGTGCCCGGACTGGTCATCGGTGAGCACCTGCCGCGGACGGCCAAGTGGATGGACCGTGTCGCCCTGATTCGCTCGATGACTCACGAGTCGTCCGGCCACGCCGGTGGTGGCTACTACATGTTCACCGGTTACAAGTACCCCCGGGGCGAGGGCGCGGCCAATTTCATGGGTCGTGACGAGGCGCCGCACATGGGTTCGGTGCTCTCGAAGATCTCTCCGGGCCCCGGCCCGATGGTGCCCTTCTGCATGGTCCCGCGTCGGCTGGACGCCGGCAGTGGCCGACGTGCCGGACAGTGGGGTGGATCCCTGGGCGGAAAATTCGACCCGCTGCAGACCGGTGGAAATCCCAACGACGACAACTTCAAGCTCAAGCACCTGCCGCTGATCGCCAACCGTCCGGCGGCAGTGATCCAGCGCAGAAAAAAGCTGGTCGACCAGTTCAACAGCCAGCTCGATTTTCTCAACGAGAACCCGCTGGCGAGAACGATCCAGCAAAACCAGCAGAAGGCCCTGGACGTCATCACCTCGGACGCCGTCCGTCGCGCCGTCGACCTTTCCACCGCCGACAAACAGCTCCGCAGCCGATACGGCCGCAACCTCTTCGGACAGTCTGTCTTGCTGGGCAAGCGGTTGCTCGAAGCCGGGACTCGACTGGTGCAGGTCAGCTGGTTGCGGACCCAGGGCCAGATGGGTTACGCCTGGGACAGTCACTGGAACAACTTCCAGGCACTCCGCGAGGATCTGATCCCGCCCTTCGACCTGGCGTTCACCGCGTTGATGAGTGACCTGGAACGCGAGGGCCGACTGGACGACACGCTGGTGGTGGTGGCCGGAGAGTTCGGTCGCACCCCGAAAGTCACGCTCAAGACCGCCGGCCGCGAGCACTGGTCCAATGTCTTCAGCGTGGTCCTGGCCGGGGCGGGCATACGTGGCGGACAAGTCTACGGGGCCTCCGACAAGATCGGTGGCTTCCCCGGTGACCGTCCCGTCTCGCCAGGTGACCTGACCGCGACGATCTACCACTGCCTGGGAATCGAACCGCGGACCGAGGTGCACGACCAGAACGGGCGTCCGTTCTTCATCAGCAGTGGCAACCCGATCGCCGACATCATCGGCTAGATCCTGCCGTGACTGTCCTGCTGCTGGCCACGCTCGACACCAAGGGCACCGAGGCCGCCTTTCTGCGCGACCGGCTGCTGGAACTGGGCGTGAAAGTCCGGCTGGTCGACACCGGTTGCCTGGGCACTCCGGCGGTCACAGCCGACATCACGCGTGAGAAGTTCTATTCGCTGGGTCCCGCCCCGCTCGAGGATCTTGTCGAGGCCGCCGATCGCGGTCGGGCGATCACCGCGGCCACCGAATCGGCCCGTGCACTGGCTGTCGCCGAACTGGCCACCGGCAGTCTTCAGGGTGTGATCGGCATCGGCGGATCAGCCGGGACAACCATCGCCACCACCGCCATGCGTGCCCTGCCCCTGGGCGTGCCCAAGCTGATGGTCAGCACGCTGGCCAGTGGCCCGGTTCGGCCCTGGGTCGGAGATGCCGACCTGATGATGCTCAATTCCGTCGTCGACATACTGGGTCTCAACCGCATCAGCCGCAGCGTGCTCGATTCGGCCGCGCGAGCGATGGCCGGCCTGGCCACGCTGGCTCCGGCCCCGGCCTCGAGCGACGACCGGAAGCTGGTGGCGGCAACGATGTTCGGAGTCACGACTCCGTGCATCGAGCGGGCACGCCAGGGGCTGGAGGAGGCCGGTTTCGAAGTGCTGGTCTTTCACGCCACCGGCAACGGCGGCCAGGCGATGGAATCGCTGATCGCCGACGGACTGATTTCCGGAGTACTCGATATCACCACCACCGAACTGGCCGACGAGCAGGTCGGTGGCATCCTCTCGGCCGGCCCCGACCGCCTGACGGCCGCAGGCCGCACCGGCGTCCCCCAGGTCATCAGTGTCGGTGCCACCGACATGGTCAACTTCGGCCCGCGCAAAGACATCCCCTCGCAGTTTGCCGACCGGCTGTTCTACGAACACAACCCGACGGTGACACTGATGAGAACCACGGTCGAAGAGAACCGGCGTCTCGGTCGGGAGATCGCCGAAAAAGCCGCCATGTCCACAGGTCCCACCACGTTGATGCTGCCGCTGAAAGGGGTTTCTGCGATCGACGGTGACGGCCAGCCCTTCGACGACCCCGAGGCTCGCGACGCGCTGTTCACCGCGATCCGCGACTTTCGCGGAACGGCCGACCTGCTCGAACTGCCCCACCACGTCAATGATCCCGAATTCGCCGACGCCGCCGTCAGACGATTGATCGACTCGATCAACCGTAAAGGCGCATTGACCTGACCACCCCGTCAGAAACCGCAAACCGGCTCCACCGGGTCATTCGACGCCGTTGGGCAACCGCCTTAGAATGCGCAGCGACAGCAATTCCCGGACACCAAATCCCCTCCCTTCGCCCACGGACACGCGGCTCCATGACCACTTTCGCACGACAGGACATCCTCGATCGGCTCCGGGGCAAGGTGGCCGCCGGCGAACCGATCATCGGGGGCGGGGCCGGGACGGGTCTGAGTGCCAAGCTCGAGGAGGCCGGCGGCGTCGACCTGATCGTGATCTACAACTCCGGTCGTTTTCGCATGGCCGGTCGCGGCTCCCTGGCCGGACTGATGCCCTACGGGGACGCCAATGCGATCGTGATGGAGATGGCCGGCGAGGTCCTGCCGGCAGCCCAAAATACGCCCGTACTCGCCGGAGTCTGCGGCACCGATCCGTTTCGGCTGATGCCAGTCTTCCTGGAACAGGTCCGCAACGCCGGCTTCTCCGGCGTCCAGAACTTCCCCACCGTGGGACTCTTTGACGGCACCATACGCACCGGGCTCGAGGAAACCGGCATGGGGTACGGGCTCGAAGTCGACATGATCCGACTGGCCCGGGAAATGGACCTGCTGACAACCCCCTACTGCTTCAATCCCGACGAAGCGACCGCGATGGCCGAGGCCGGGGCTGACATTCTGATTCCCCACATGGGACTGACCACCAAGGGCCTGATCGGCGCTGACACCGCCGTGTCGCTGGAGGACGCTGCCAGCAGGGTGCAGGCGATGGCCGACGCGGCCCGACAAGTCCGACCCGACGTTCTGGTCCTTTGCCACGGAGGACCAATCGCCGAGCCCGCCGACGCCCAGTACATTCTCGACCACACCGAAGGTGTTGTCGGGTTCTACGGTGCCAGCAGCATGGAGCGATTGCCTGTCGAACCGGCGATCACCGAGCGAATCCGGGAATTCGGCCGGTTGCGGGTGTGACCGGGCCGTTTGCATTCCCGCGCCGCCACCGACACACTCGGCCTGTGCCAACACCCGACCGGAGGCCTCCCCATGTCACGCTCGAGATGGGCCGTCGCCCTCAGGGCCCTGTTGATCCTCATCGCCTGGAGCACCTGGATGTCCGAGGACTTCTCGCCATTTGACCCGTCCGAATCGGCCGAAGCCGGCCAGTACGACCGCCCGGCCAAGAACCCGCACCAAAGCCGCTCGGTCGTCATCGCCAAGCACGGCATCGTCGCCACCAGCCATCCCCTGGCGGCCCAGGCGGGGCTCGACATCCTCAAAAAGGGGGGCAACGCCGCCGACGCAGCGATCACCGCCAGCGCCATGCTGGGACTGGTCGAACCGATGAGCTGTGGAATTGGCGGCGACGTGTTCGTCATCTACTGGGACAACAAGACCAAGACGCTCTACGGGCTCAACGGCAGTGGCCGCAGCCCCCACTCGATCTCCCGCAAGATCTTCCAGGACAAGGGCCTCGACGAGATTCCCATTAACGGTCCACTGTCCTGGAGTGTCCCCGGATGTGTCGACGGCTGGGAAATGGTCCGCAAGCGGTTCGGGACACTCGGGTTCCAGGACCTGCTGGCCGATCCGATCAAGACCGCCCAGGAGGGGTTTCCGGTTTCCGAAATCATCGGCCGCAGCTGGGCCGGAAGCCGGGCCGCCCTGGCCGAGTGGGCCGACTCGGCCCGCACGTATCTCCCGAATGGCCAGGCGCCCCGCGTCGGCCAGATCTTCACCAACCCCGACCTGGCCTGGAGCTACCGGCAGATCGCCGAACACGGCCGAGATGCCTTCTACACCGGGGAGGTCGCCAGCCGGATTGTCGCCTTCAGCAAGGACAACGGCGGTTTCTTCTCAATGAAGGACTTTGCCGACCACCATGGCGACTGGATCGATCCTGTCTCGACCAGTTACCGGGGCCACGACATCTGGGAACTGCCACCCAACGGGCAGGGAATCGCCGCCCTGCAGATGCTCAACGTGCTCGAACACCATGACATCAAGTCGCTGGGACACAATTCGGCCGAACACATTCACCTGTTCGTCGAGGCCAAGAAGCTGGCCTTCGCCGACCGGGCCCGGTTCTACGCCGACCCCGACTTCGGCAAGCTGCCCACCTCCGAGTTGATTTCCAAGGAATATGGTCGAAAACAGAACGCCCGCGTCGACCTGGAACGGGCAGCCACCGACGTCCCCTCCGGCGACCCCAAGCTCGAACATGGCGACACGGTCTACCTGACCGTCGTCGACAAGGACCGCAACTGCTGCAGTTTTATCCAGAGCAATTACCACGGGTTCGGCTCGAAAGTCGTCCCCGGCAAGGTCGGTTTCTGCCTGCAGAACCGCGGCCAGTTGTTCGCTCTCGACGACAAGCATCTCAACCGCCTCGAACCCCACAAGCGGCCCTTTCATACGATCATCCCGGCGTTCGTCACCCGTGACGGCAAGCCATGGCTGTGCTTCGGCCTGATGGGCGGCGACATGCAGCCCCAGGGGCACGTGCAGGTCCTGATGAACATCATCGACTTCGGCATGAACGTGCAGCAGGCCGGCGACGCGGCACGGATTCGCCACATCGGGTCGGCGACGCCCACGGGTCGACCGGCCGACGCCAAGGGCGGCTTCGTGGCACTGGAAACCGCCGTACCGATCGAGTCCATCCAAAGTCTGCAGCGGCTGGGACACCGGATCGTGAGAGCCCCGGGATCGTTCGGCGGTTACCAGGCGATCCGGATCGACCACGAGAACGGGGTGCTGCACGGAGCCACCGAGCCACGCAAGGACGGGGCGGCGGTGGGATACTAGGGCTTTGCCCGGCTCGACAGTTCGGCGACAATAACGCAGTCAAACAATCCGTCCCGGTCCCCGCCCCCATGCCACGTCACCTCCCACTGCTGGTACTCCTGGCGATGTTGCCGGCCCTGCTCTCGGCCGACTCAGACCGTCCGGCTGCCGACCTGGCCGGAACCGTGGTCGATCGCAGCCCGATGTCGCTGGATCTTTCGCCCGACCGGTCACTTGTCGCCACGGCCAATCACACCTCCGGTACCGTCTCACTGGTCGAAATCGACTCCGGACGGGTCCTCTACGAAGCTCGCTGCGGCCGTCGACCGGTCGACGTCGCGTGGTGGAACGCACGGACGCTGCTGGTCAGCCTCTCCCAGGACGATGCCGTGGCGGTGATGTCATGGCAAGACGGTCGGCTGCGGCTCGTCCGGACGATTCCCGTCGGCGACGCTCCCCGTGGACTGGCCGTCGTCGGATCGGGAACCCGTGAGAGTCCCCGCCGTGGTTTCGTGGCCTTGTCCGGAGACGACGCGGTCGCCGAATTCGATGTCCCGGCCGGCCGAGTCACTCGCCGGTTTCCCACCGGGGGCCAGCCCGGCTGGCTGACACCCGCCCCCAACGGCCGCTGGCTGATCGCCTGTGCGAACGTGCCCGGTGAGGTCTGGGTTCACGACATCGCCAGCGGCAAGAAGCTCAGCAGACGCACGATCTTCGACGACGGCTTCAACCTCGGACGCCCCGTGATCCTTGGTGACAGCGAGAGGATCATCCTGCCCACGCCGATCAACCGCAGCTTTCCGGTCAACGAGAACAACGTGCAGCGAGGCTGGGTGATCGACAACCGTCTGACCCGCATGCCGCTGCCCACCGGCGAGTACTGGCAACAGAAGCAGATGAATCTCGACGAGCACGGTGCCGGCTGTGGCGACCTGAACGCCGTCGCCCTGAGTCCCGACCGGAAGTGGCTGGTGGGCACTTGTGGCGGTTCTCACGAACTGGTCGTGCTCCGTTTCTCCGAACTCCCCTGGCCTTCGGCGGACCCCGGTGACTTTCTTCCCGAGGCGATGCGAGACAATTCGCGGCTGTTCCGCCGCGTGGAACTGGGCGGACGGCCACTCGATCCCGTTTTCCTGGACAACAACCGAGTGCTGGTCGCCAACTACTTCGAGGACTCACTGCAGATCGTCGATGCCGCCACCGCCCGAAACCTCAGGGTTATCAAGCTGGGCCGGGCTCCGAAACCCACCCTCGTGCGGCAAGGGGAACAGATCTTCCATGACGCCGATCGATCCCGCGACGGCTGGTTCAGTTGCAGCTCGTGCCACCCCGGCGGTCACACCAACGGCCAGACCTTCGACACCCTCAATGACGGCAACCACGACACCTACAAGTTGACCCCGTCGCTGCGAGGAGTGACCCGTACGGGACCGTGGACCTGGCACGGCTGGCAACAGAGCCTGCCGGCGAGCATTCGCAAATCGCTCCACGACACGCTTTCGACCGAATCCACGCCGACCGACGGCGACATCCGCGCGCTGATCGCCTACCTCGGATCTCTCCAGCATCCGGTCAGCCCCCATCTTCGAGCCGACGGTCAACTCGATGATGCGGCCCGTCGTGGAAAGCGGTTGTTCGAAACCCGGGCCGGGTGCACCGATTGTCATGCCGGGAAGGACTACACCACCGCCGCCACCTACAAGGTCGGTCTCGAGTCCCCCCGCCTGTTCTATCCCGAGTTCAACCCTCCCAGCCTTCGGGGACTGCACGCCAAACGTCGATTCCTGCACGATGGACGTGCCCGCAGCCTGGAGGAGGTTCTGGGCAAGCACCATCGCCCCGAAAAGCTGACCGGCAAACCGCTCTCGAAATCACAACTCGATGACCTGATTGCCTACCTCAGGTCGATTTGAATCCGCAAACCCCGGACCATTCACCACGAGGCTTTCACCATGCGAATCCCCACCCTGCTGTTGCTGGCCCTGTGGGTGTCACCGTCGACGGCTGCCGAAAAGCCGGCCGAACCCACCAAGGACGTGAAAACCGAAGCGTTGGCCAAGCGACCCCGCGTTCCCGGTCGCCTGTCGGTCACACTACGGGACCGACAGAAAACATCGGCCGGGAAAGTCCGCGAACGGACACGGAAGGTGGAGTGGACCGCTGCGGAGACAGCCGTGATCATCTGCGACATGTGGAACGGCCATTACTGCCTCCTGGCCGCTCAACGCGTCGACGCGATGGCGCCGAGAATGAACCGCGTGATCACCGCCGCACGAGCTCACGGCATGTTGATCATCCACGCCCCCAGCGGGTGCATGGATGTCTACGCCAAGACGGCACATCGCTGGAGGATGAAGCTGGCTCCGGCCGCCAAGACACCGATCCCACTGAAGGGCTGGTGCTATCGGGATCCCGAGCGAGAGCCCGAACTGCCCGTGGATGTCTCGAAACAGCCCTGTGATGACCCGGTCGTCGGCAAGGCCGTGCGGAGGTTCTCGAAACAGCATGACGCGATCAAGATCACGGGTTTTGACGGCGTGAGCCACAGCGGCCAGGAGATCTACAACGTGCTCCACCGCGAGGGCATCCGCAACGTGGTGCTGATGGGCGTGCACACCAACATGTGCGTGCTGGGCCGACCGTTCGGAATCCGCCAGATGGTTGGCCTGGGCTTCAACGTGGCCCTGGCCCGCGACCTGACCGACGCGATGTACGATCCGCGACAGGCCCCATTTGTCAGCCACACCCGGGGAACCGAACTGGTCGTCGAACACATCGAGACCTACTGGTGCCCGTCGCTGCTGGGAGCCGATCTGACGAAGATCGTGCCCGGATCGGCTGACCCGGTCGTCGGCAACAAGTGAAACGCCCCGCGTCAGTCGGCTTCGCCTTCGAGTTCGGCCCGTAAGCGGCTCAGCTCGTCCTCGATACGCTCCGCCGTCGCCGAATCCACACTCTCGGAATCCCCCAGCACAACCGTCTCAGATTCGGCCGGGGTCGCTCCCTGGACCAGACCCTGCTCACGGCGGCGGGCTTCGGCCAGCCGGGCCTGCAACGCCCGGTAGGTGGTCGACATGTGATCACACGTCGCGATGGCGGCATTGAGTTGCTGGGTGAGCCCGGCCACCAGGTCCTCAACCTCACTCTTGCAGATCAGGCTCAGCCGGGCCTGCCGCTCGTCTCCGGTCTTCAACCAGTTGCGGGCCTGGTCATTCCAGTGATCGATCCGTTCACGGTGCTCGTCGAGTTCACGGCGAAGACGTTCCCGGGTCGACAAGGCTGTCGTCATGCTCCGATCGGCACTGGCCACCCCGCGTTCGATCTCAACAACAATTTGCACGATCGCCGCCTGCGGATCGGATTCTCCGTCGAGGAGCTCCGAGAGGTTGCAGGTGACGATGTCGGTCAATCGTGTGAAGTAGCTCATCGCCGCGAGCCTCGATCAGCTGACCCCAGTGGCCAACACGTGAAGAAACCACTGTGGACAACGGTCACGAACCCGAAAAAGATCACCGTCGTCGATCAGATTGTGACCGGTTTCTTCAATTCTAGCGCATTGGACCGGGACCGACCACGGTCGGCACGGGGCAACATCGGCCTGGCCCAACGGCGAACGACGGGATGCTCGGCTGACAGCATCCCGTACTGGCCCAGCAGTTCAGCCAGCCGCTGACGTGCCAGCCTCAGGCGGCTCTTGCACGTCCCCAGCGGAATCTCCAGGGCCGTGGCGATCTCGCTGAGCATCATGTCGGTCTGCTCGACCAGGGTCATCACCAGCCGCTGCTCTTCGGGAATCTCGAGAATCAGGTCACGAATTCGAGCCACGTTCTCGGCCGACGCAGCCTGGTGATCGGGACGAGATCGCAGCGAGGCTCGACCATCATATTCCAGGGTCTCGATCACCAGCACGTCGTCGGACCCGCCGAAGACACGCACCGAATGGACCAGCGCGTCACGAGACATGTCCCGGATCGAGTCGACCAGGAGATTGCGGGCGATGCGAAACAGCCAGCCGCGAAACCGGCCACACGGGATGTAGTTCCAGGCCTTGTTGGAAACCCGCAGTAGCGTTTCCTGTGCCAGGTCCTCGGCCAGATGCCCGTCGTTGGTGTTGGCCATGAAGAACCGCTGGAGTGGCAGTTCGAACTCGGTCACCAGGGACTCGAACGCCGCAACATCCCCTTGCTGAATCCGGACCATCAGCCGATCGGGATCAACCGCCACCGGAACGTCGGCGGGCTTATCCGTGCCACTGCTGATCATCGATTCCAACTCCGCGGCCTGCAGCCATCCTCAAGGTCGGATTCTGTTTGGCGACTCGGTATAACCGGCAAGCGGGTGCCTGCCATTCGAGGCCACCACCCGACCCGGAAGTATAACCGGAATCGCAACACGTTTGACGACCGCCAGCCTCCAGAAGCGCATCCCAGACCGGTGAGCAAACCCAACCCCCTCACTGTTGACATGCGATATGGCCGGTCCGGCCGCCTGGCGTTGTCGGTCGATGCCGATCGACTGGTCACCCGCCGCGAGGCTCCCGAACAGCTCGAAACGCTCGACTCGTCAATCCGTGCCGCACTGACCACGCCGCTGGACTTCCCCCCACTTGAACAGGCCGTGATCCCCGGTGACCGCATCGTCATCGCCCTGGACGCCGACACGCCCGCCGCCGACAGGATCCTGGCCGCAATCTGGGACGTGCTGGCTCTCAGAGACGTCGAACCCGAAGACGTGCTGGTGCTGCAACCTCGGAGTTCACAGCCCGGGGCGCCGGCCGATCCCCGCTCGGCTTTGACCAGGAATGTCGCCGGCCGGATCTCGTGGCAAATCCACGATCCCGACGAGGCCGAGGGCGGGCAGTACCTGGCCACGTCGTCGTCCGGAGAGCGAGTGTACCTGGCCGCCGAGTTAATCGAGGCGGACCTGGTGATCCCGGTCGGCCCGGTCGGCTTCGACTCGGTGCTCGGTTACCGGGGCACCCACAGCGTGCTCTATCCTGGCTTGTCCAATGCCGAGTCGATCACCCGGGCACTTGGAGAGGGCCACCGGGAACTGGAACCGGCCGACCAGCGACCGCTCCGGCAACTCGTCGATGACGTCGGCTGGCTGCTGGGTGTCCAGTTCTGCGTGCAGGTCGTGCCGGCAACCGGGTCGGGCGTGGCCGGCGTGTGGGCCGGGTGCCCGGAATCCGTCTTCCAAGCAGCCCGGGAATGTCTCGAGGACGCCTGGCGGGTTGAACTGGAAGAACGCCCGGACATCGTCATCGCCTCGATCGAAGCCGATGCCGGCGGCCACGGGTGGAACCAGGTCGGACGGGCCCTGGCAGTGGCCCGCAACCTGGTCGCGCACGAGGGGCGGATCCTGCTACTGACCGACCTCAAAGAACCACCCGGTGATGGCCTGAAACTCGTTCGGAGTGCCGATGCTCCGTCCGAGGCGCTCTCGCCGCTGAAGTCCCTGGCGCCGGCAGACCTGGTGCCCGCCACCCAGTGTGTCGAGGCGGCCGACTGGGCCCGGATTTACCTGATGAGCCGGCTCGACAGTGACCTCGTCGAAGACCTTTTCATCACGCCGCTGGAACACCCCGACGAAATCAGTCGGCTGCTCGAATTGCCCGGACAATGCGTGATCATCGAAAACGCACAGCACGCCTACGGAAGGATCCAGTCCGGCGAGTGACCGTCAGCCGGTTGATCCGCCCAACCAACCCCAGCTAGACTGGAACATCACCTTTGGTGACAATCGTGTCCACGGGGCCGGGACACAGACGACCAGGACGTTCGCCCCGGGAACCACCAAAGCGACAAGACACAGACACCTCAATTCACGAGTCACAGGAGATTCGGACGATGGCACAAAAGACACGTCGCGACTTCCTCGAACAATCCATGCTGACTGCCGCTGCCGCGGCCGTGGCCGGTGCCCCAACCTTCGTGCCGGCGGCCGAAAAGCAGTCAAAGAGTCCCAACGAGCGACTGCAGGTTGCGGTGGTCGGCGTCCGTGGACGCGGGCAATCGCACCTGAGTGCCTTTTCGCGGCGGAAGGACACCGAGGTCGTGGCCGTCGTCGATCCCGATGAGGCCATCGGACGCCAGCGGGCAGAGAAGGTCGGCAACAGCTCGGGCCGCAAGCCGCAGTACCTCAAGGACATGCGGAAGGCCTTCGAGGACAAGTCGATCGACATCGTGTCGATTGCCACTCCCAACCACTGGCACGCGCTGGCGGCCATCTGGGCCATCCAGGCCGGCAAGGACGTTTACGTCGAGAAGCCGGTCAGCCACAACGTCAGCGAAGGCCGACGGATCGTGCAGGCCGCACGCAAGTACGGCAAGATCGTCCAGACCGGTACCCAGTGCCGCTCGATGGGTGGCACCATCCAGGCCATCGACCACGTCCACCAGGGCAAGATCGGCAAGGTCAGTGTCGCACGCGGCCTGTGCTACAAACGGCGTGGCTCGATCGGAGCCCGCGGCAAGTACAAGGCCCCGGCCAGCGTCGACTACAGCCTGTGGCTGGGCCCCGCGGCCGAGAAGACTCTCAGCCGACCCCGTTTCCACTACGACTGGCACTGGCAGTGGGACTACGGCAACGGCGACCTGGGCAACCAGGGCATCCACCAGATGGACATCGCCCGCTGGGGGCTGGGTGTTGACCACATTGGACACTCGGTCCACAGCTACGGCGGTCGGCTGGGATATGTCGATGCCGGTGACACGGCCAACACCCAGGTCAGCATCCACGACTACGGCGAAAAGAGACTGGTCTTCGAGGTCCGTGGCCTGCCCACCGACCGGCTGAAGGGTGCCGGCGTGGGCGTGATCTTCGAAGGCTCCGACGGCTATGTCGTGCTCTCCAGCTACAACGGTGGAGCGGCCTTCGATCCCGAGGGGAAGATGGTCAAGAAGTTCAGCGCCGGTGGCGATCACTTCGCCAACTTTGTCTCGGCTGTCCGCAGCAGAAAGCACACCGATCTCAATGCCGACATTGAGAACGGTCACCTCTCCAGTGCCCTGTGTCACCTCGGCAACGTCTCCTACCGTCTCGGTCAGGCCATCTCGGTGGCGGACCTGCAGAAGCGGTTCGACGGCGACGACGAGGCGACCGAGACGCTCGGTCGGGTGGTCGGCCACCTGGCCGGCAACAAGGTCGACCTGGCCTCGCAGCAGTTGATTTCCGGCCAGTCCCTGCAGCTGGACCCGAAGAAGGAGATCTTCATCGGCTCCGAAGCCAAGCAGGCCAACCCGCACCTGACTCGCGAGTACCGCAAGCCGTTCGTCGTGCCGTCGGCCAACGACGTCTAGAGAACGGCAAAGGGGACAAACCAGGGGACCGGCTTTCGCCACCAGGCGGGGCCGGTCCCCTTTTTTCTTCTTGAGCCGACTCGGCGATTCCTGCTACAAGCCCGACCAGCCGGGGGGCTTGAGGAACCGTCCGATGTCCGAGACGAACACCCCCGTTCCGACCTCACCCGGGGCAATCGCCTGGTGCCTGTTGGCACTGCTGCCGGTGGCCACCGCCGTCGGCTTCGATACCGCTGGTGCCCGGCCACAACCGATCACCCTCGGCTCCAATCATCGCCCGGGTCTCGCCTTCGACCAGTACCTGGTCAATCTCGGACAGGTTCCCGCCCAGGCCGAACACCGCGCGTTCTTCGCCTTCACCAACACCGGTTCGACACCGGTCCGTGTCACCGCCCTTCACCCCAGTTGCGGATGCCTGGACCCGAAACTGCCCAAGGCCACCTGGGAACCGGGAGAACGGGCGGTGTTCTCCCTGAGGATCCTGGCCACCCGCGAGCCGCCCGGACCCAAGGAATATACGGTTCGCGTCGAATACGACGACGGCAAGCCGCGGGAGACCCTGCTGCGTCTGAAGGTGAACCTGCCCGAACAGAAACTGGTCATCTCACCCAAGGCCCTGATCTTCTACCAGAACACTCCCGACCCGATCACACGACCAATCACCCTCTCTCGTCATCACATCAAGCGGCTCAGCGTCCTCGACGTCTCCACGTCTTCCTCGATTGTCCAGGCCGCGATCGGCCGAGACCGGATCGACGCCAACGGCCAACGGACGGCCGAGGTGCTGGTGACCGTCGGAGCCGTGCCGCCCGGCAAGCACCAGGCGTTCGTCGAGATCGCCACCGACGACCCCGACTACCCCGAGGTGCGTGTGCCGGTACTGGTGATGGGCCCGGCAGCGGCGAAGTCGGCAGCCCGGAATGCCGAAAAGAAGAGGTAACACGGCACAACGTCGCCACGGCCTGATTCGGATGATAGAATGGAGTACCGGGGCGGCGGTATCCGCCCGCATTTTCACGGTCCTCTCCTTCGGCACTCCAAATGCTCAACATCGACGGCATTTCGCAACGAGGGTTCTGCGACGGGATCTCCCGCCGTCGAGTGCTCGAGGTCGGCTCGCTGGCGACCGCCGGCCTGGGACTGCCCGGAATGCTGGCTCGCCAGGCTGTCGCCAATCCCGACGGCAACCCGACCTTCGGCCGCGCCAAGCGGGTGATCCTGCTGTTCATGTGGGGGGGACCGGCTCACCAGGACACCTGGGACATGAAGCCCGACGGTCCGGTCGCCACCCGTGGGGAATTCCGACCGATCGGAACCAACGTTCCCGGGCTGCATGTCAGCGAGCACCTGCCGTTGGTCTCGCGGCACGCCGACAAACTGGCCGTCATTCGCTCGGTCGGCCAGGAAGACAACAACCATTCGACCGGTGCCCACGCCGGTCTGACCGGTCGCAAGCACGAGCTGAAACAGGAGTCGTTCAACGCCCGGCGATCCGACTTCCCGCACTTCGGCTCGGTGCTCAGCTACCTCCAACCCAACCGGGGTGGCCTGCCGACGTTCGTGTCACTCCCAGAGATGATCCACACGACCAACGGCGCGATCACGCCTGGACAGGGTGGCGGGCTGCTGGGACGACGCTTTGACCCGTTCCAGATCACCGAACACCCCGACCGGCGAGACTTCTCGATCGAGAGCCTGAAGTTGCCCGCAGGCGTGGGGCTGGGCCGAATGGCCGGCCGACGGGCCCTGCTGGAAGGCGTCGATCGCATCGCCAGGCTGGCTGATCGATCCAGTTCCAGCCAGTCACTCGACCAGTTCTACCAACGTGCCCTCGACATGGTGCTTGCCCCCAAGGCTCGCCACGCCTTCGACCTGTCCAGTGTCCCCGAAGAGGAACGGTGGCGTTACGGCTACCACGCGTTCGGCCAGGGTGTGCTGATGGCCCGGCGACTGGTTGAAGCCGGGGTCAAGCTGGTCACCGTCTACTGGCACCGCGAACGCAAGACCATCGATTCGAGCTGGGACACGCACCTGCTGAACTTCACCGAACTCAAGCACCGGCTGCTGCCCTCGGCCGATCGACCCATCTCCGCCCTGCTCGAAGACCTCCAGGCATCGGGGATGCTCGACGAAACACTGGTGATCTGGAACAGCGAATTCGGCCGCACGCCGAAGATCAACAAGAACGCTGGCCGTGATCACTGGGGTCCCTGCAACAGCGTGGTGATGGCCGGAGGCGGCGTGCCCGGAGGGCAGGTCTTTGGAGCCACCGACGAACAGGCCGCTTACCCCACCTCCGAAAAAGTCACCCAGGACGACATCGCGGCAACGATTTATCACCTGCTGGGTCTCGAGGCCGAGACCCGGGTCCGCGATCGACTCAACCGCCCTCACGCGATCGCCCTGGGGGAACCGATCCACAAACTGCTGGGCGGCCACTGCCGGGTCGAGCCGACTCGCGATCCGACCCCGCGAATCCACGTGACCAGCATCGGCCCGTTCGAAACGATGCTCAAGGAAAACGGCAACCGCTTCCTGTGCCTGGAACCGGGCAACGCCGACAACGAGACCCACTGGGCGATCAAGGGCCTGGCCCAACCGTCGACCGGCAAGACGGGCCGATCCCTGGGCGATGCGGCCGCCACTCTGACCTACAAGGGCATCTTCTGGAACCACTTCGACTACACCAACGTGTTGATCCGCTGGTCCAGCCCCACAACGCTCGAGGGCGTTTCGCTCTCCCTTGCCGGCAAACCGGTGCCGATCCCCAAGGCCCCAGACTCCGCCGAACCAACCGCCGTCTGGCAGATCCCGATTCCCCAGGGACTGGTGCCCTCGATCCCCAACGGGCCGGGAAAACTGGTCGTTTCACTGACCGCCCCCGGGCGGCGGCTGGCCGGCCTTGCGGTCACCGGTGATCCCGTACGGGACATGGTGCTCGAGCGGTTCGACATCGCCTGAGCTCCGCTTGACAGCCCGCTCCCCGAAGTCCGGCCCCATTGCGTTCGGCCGCGGCACCTCGGACAATCGCCCCTTTCCCCGATTGGCTCACCGAGACACCCATGACGACTCCTTCGCGAGACAAAAGCCAGGCCCATTTCGTTCGTGCGCAGCAGTCAATCCCCGGTGGAGTCAACAGCCCAGCTCGAGCTTTTGGCTCCGTCGGAGGCGACCCGCTGATCATCGATCGCGGCGAGGGAGCCAGCCTGTGGGACATCGACGACAACCGGTTGATTGACTACGTCGGCAGCTGGGGACCACACATCCTGGGACATCGGCACCCCGAGGTGATCGAGGCGGTCGAGGCGGCACTGGCCAAGGGGACCAGTTTTGGTGCCCCGACGGCTCTCGAGACCGAACTGGCCGAAGAGGTGATCGCCGCGGTGCCGTCCGTCGAAAAGGTCCGCATGGTCAACTCGGGAACCGAGGCCACCATGAGCGCCATCCGGTTGGCCCGCGGTCATACCGGCCGCGACAAGGTGATCAAGTTCGCCGGATGCTACCACGGTCATGTCGACAGCCTGCTGGTCGAGGCCGGATCAGGTGCGCTGACGCTGGGTGTGCCATCCAGTCCCGGTGTTCCGGCCGGCTGTGCTGCCGACACCATCGCGCTGGCCTACAACGATGCGGCTGGACTGGCAGCGACAATGGAGGAAATCGGCAGCGAGGTCGCCTGCGTGATCCTGGAACCGGTCGTCGGCAACATGGGCGTTGTCGCTCCGGCCGACGGCTTTCTCGAAGCCTGTCGGGAACTGTGTACCGCACAGGGATCTCTGCTGATTTTCGACGAGGTGATGACCGGGTTCCGGGTCGCCTACGGAGGAGCTCAGTCACTGTTTGGTGTCACACCCGACATGACCACGCTGGGCAAGATCGTCGGTGGTGGGATGCCGGTGGGAGCCTACGGCGGACGGGCCGAAATCATGAACTCGATCTCACCCGACGGCCCGGTCTACCAGGCCGGAACACTCTCGGGAAATCCCCTGGCCATGGCCTGCGGCCTGGCCACTCTGAAAGTGCTCCGCGAGCAGGACCCCTACCCGCAACTCGAAGAAATGACGTCCCGGCTGGTTGATGGGCTGGACACCGCCGCCACCGATGCGGGACTCGATCACGTCGTCGCACGAGTGGGCAGCATGTTCACCCTGTTCTTCAATCCCGAACCGGTGACCAGCTACGACGTCTCGGCACGCAACGACACCGAGCGATTCGCCGCCTACCACCGCGGGATGCTTGATCACGGCATTTACCTGCCGTGCAGCCAGTTCGAAGCCAACTTCGTATCAGCAGCCCACACCGGACAGGACGTCGATTCCACAATCGCCGCCGCCCGCGAGGTGCTGACAGGAATTGCCGATTAGACCGCCGCGGTCACCGGCCCACGGTGTCCAGAAACATCCGCGACTGTTTCATCACGTAGGCTTCGGCCCCGGAAAAACCGATCGCGCGGTACCCCTGGTCGGCCGCCCACACCGCCTCCTCAGGGGTCCTCGCCGGGTACCCGGCCGCCACCCCGTGGTCCAGGCACGCAGCCAGGATCCGCTCGGCCGCAGCCTTCACTTGGGGATGATCCCGCTCACCTGGGTGCCCGTAGGCCATCGCCAAATCCCCGGTGCCGACCCACAGCACGTCCAACAGCCCCGACGCGGCAATCTCCTCGATGTTCTCCACCCCCTCGATATCCTCCACCAGCGCCAACAGTGCCACCGTCTCGTTGATCTCGCGAAAGTAGTCCTCCGAGGGCACCCGGCCCCATTTCATTCCCCGCGCCGGCCCGAAACCCCGGTTGCCCTCCGGCGAGTACAACGCCGCGGTCCGCAAGGCCTGTGCATCATCGACCGTGCGGCAGTGGGGGATCAGGACTCCCTGCACGCCGAGGTCCAGGGCGTGCATCACCGCTTCGGCGTCGTTGTTCTTCAACACTCTGACGATCGGAACCGTCCCGCCGGCAAAGCACCCCTGGACCAGTCGATCGATCGACGAGGGGTCCATGGCTCCGTGCTCACCGTCGAGCAGTACGAAATCGAACCCGGCATAGCCCAGGATCTCGCACAGACCCGGATCAGTCAGGCGAACCGAACTCGAGTAGATCGTGCCACCTGCATCAAGAGTCGTTTTGACGGGGTTGGGACGAACGGAAGTCATTGCGGGATTCCTTTTGGGCGGGTCCGTCGGTCACGTCACCGTTTGCCGGCAAACGGCGACGCCAGCCACGGTTCAGCGGCCAGCACCACTTCCAACATCGCGATCAACTCGCTCTTCACATCAGCCGACTCGGGAGCTGTGGCCGCCTGATTCAAGCGGTCCGAGCGAAGTTCTTCAAGCAAGCCGATGATCCGCCCCTTCATCACCTCGCGGAAGGCGGCCAGTTGGCTGTCATCGAGATCGTGACGCAACAGCTCGACACGGCCCGTGGAGGAACGGTCACGTGTCAACTGAGCCAACGTGCTGCCCTGAGTTCGAAACAACAATCCCGCGACGAAGGCTCGACGCAGGCGGCCCTCGGGATTGAACTGGTAGACCGGGTCCTCCCCGAAATACACCGAAAGGCTGCCATCGCGACGGAAGCCGGCCACCAGCGGGGATTCGTCATTCGGCCGGTCGGCGGCCGGTGCCACGAATTCGGCCCGTCGAACCAGGGCCGTCGCCTCGGCGACCAGGTCCTCACGATGTCCTTCGTCGTGGGCCATCAGGTGATGCCGACCTGCGTGACCGATGTGAGAACGGCGGGCACCGTGCCCCGCTGCGGATCGTCCTCCATCTCCACGCCGGACCGGGCCGAGTTGCACTGTTCAACGCCTCCCAGTTCCGCCAGCCGGCGCATCATCACCTCGGTCACCTCCTCGAGCAACTTGCCCCTGGGCCGCTGACCGTAAAACCGGGACAGATCAATGGGGTCACCGTAGTGGACCCGGACCTGGCCACGGGTCAGGAACGGCACGACCATGCTGGGTCCTCCAGGGACATTCTCGAGGTAGACCGGATAGACCGGGACGCGAGACTTCAGTGCCAGCCATCCGACGCCCGAGTTGCCTTCCAGCAGGCCGTCATTCTCGACGTTGATTCGTCCCTCGGGAAAAACGCCCACCAGATGTCCATCCCGGAGCAGCTTCAGGGCCTCTCGAAGTGGCCCGGTGTCCTTGCCATCCCGGTTGACCGGGATCGCCCGCATCGACCGGCATATCCAGTGGACCCACTTCACGACGTAGTACTCACGGGCCATCAGAAAACTGATCGTCCGCACGTTGTAGCGGCCCAGGCCCAGGTGGTGATTCATCCACAACTGCATCGGATCGGTTGCGCTGGTGTGATTGGCGATGACCAGCGCCGCATCGTCACTGGGCAGCGGGCAGGGCCGATTCGAACGCCACCGCCACATCAGCCCGACAAACAGCCGATTGACGCAGTAGAGCATCCACGCAAGGACGTCGACGTCGTAACGCCGGATCCTCCAGGCAATCACCAACACCGTCACCACCGCGTACCCGGACAGCAACAGAATTGCGGCAGCGTCGGACATCGGGAGGATGGATTCTCGGAGTCGATCACGGGATGCCCAAGTGCAACCGACACTCGGAAGCGGAACGACGAGGCTACCGTGAGAGGTGCGTTTCTCCAATAGCGATAAGCGGGTTTTGGTCCACCCTGGTGGAGATGCCCCGGAATACATCTGCCACTTGACTGCCGTCCAACTGGAGAGGTGCTCCGGAGGCAGACATAATCAAGTCCCCTTCCCACCAGGATCCCGCTCATGCAGATCGCCATCCTCCACGGTCCCCGTGACCTGAAAATCGAGGACCATCCCCTCGATACCGAAAACCTCGGCCCCCGCCAGATCTGGACGCAGACCCGAATCAGTGCGTTGAAGATCGGTACGGATCGCGGCAACTTCGAGGGTGCCGAACAAGTGCCCGGTGCTCCCGATTTCCCACGCTGGGTCGGCGACAGCAACCTGGGGATTGTCCGCGGCGTCGGCAGCGAAGTGACCGAGTTCGCCGTCGGCGACCGGGTCGTCCTGAACCTGCCTCACCAATCCGACCTGGTGATCGATGCCGACGGGCCCGTCGTGAAGGTGCCCGACGGGGTTGCCGACGAGGACGCCGTCTACGCCTGGCTCTCGGCACTCTCGGCACTGTGCTACCGAAAGGCCGGATTTCAGCCTGGAGAGAACGTCGCGGTTGTCGGGCTGGGCGTGCTCGGCCTCGGAGCCGTCGCCCTGGGTCCGCTGTTTGGAGCCCGCACCGTCGGCATCGGCAACAGTCCGGTACGGCTCGAAATGGCCGAAAGTGTCGGAGCCCATGCGGGATTCCTCTACAACGACCCCGACCTGGCTAACCGACTCGACGAGTTCACTCACGGTGAAGGCATCGACCTGGTGATCCTGACGGCCAACCCGTGGCCGGCTCACCGAACAGCACTGGAGATCGTCCGTCCCGGTGGACGGGTCTCCATCGTGGCCCTCTCGGGACGTGGAGAACCCCCGCTGGATTTCAACCCGTTGTCGATGGAACTTTTCTACAACAAGGGCATCTCGCTGGTCGCCGTCTCGCACCGCGCCGGCGATTCCTTTCCCGCTGATGACCGGGACCGTTTCGGACGCAAGACGGCCGTCACCTACGTGCTCGACCTGATGGCCGATGGCACGCTCAAACCCGGACAACTGGTCACCCACAGGATGCCGTATACCGAGATGGCGACCGCCTACGAAATGATCGACCGCCGCGAGAAATCGATGCTGGGAGTGATCTTCGAATGGAACCTCGAAGACGCCTGAACCCGGCGAATCACCCGGCCGACAACTCGTCGCGAACCGCCACGAACTGTGCAATCGCGAAGTCGACATCTTCGGTCGAGTGAGCGGCGGAGAGTTGAACCCGGATGCGGGCCTCGCCTCGGGGCACCACCGGAAAACTGAAGCCGATCACGTAGATTCCTCGCGCCAACAACCGCTCGGCCATCGACTGGGCCACAACGGCGTCGCCGAGCATGATGGGCACGATCGGGTGTTCGCCCGGCGGAACCACGAACCCATTGGCCTCCATTCCACCACGGAATCTCGCGGCATTTTCCTGCAGCCGGTCGAGCAGCGTGGTGGACCCCGAAAGCAGATCCAGGGCCTTCAACGCAGCAGCAGCGATCATCGGAGCCAGCGAATTGGAGAACAGGTAGGGCCGAGACCGCTGCCTGAGCATCTCGATGATCTCGGACCGTCCGCTCGTGTACCCACCGCTCGCACCGCCCAGGGCCTTGCCCAGTGTCCCGGTGACAATGTCGACACGGCCCAGGACATCGCGGTACTCGATCGAACCACGGCCACCGCCGCCGATCACTCCCACGGCATGTGAGTCGTCAACCATCACCAACGCGTCGTAGCGATCGGCCAGGTCACAGATTTCCCCGAGCCTGGCAATGAAACCGTCCATCGAAAACACGCCGTCAGTCGCAATCAGTCGATGCCGCGCACCGGCCGCCTCCTGCAACTTCGATTCCAGGTCATCCATGTCATTGTTGGCGTAGACAAATCGCCCCGCCTTACACAACCGCACACCGTCAATGATGCTGGCGTGGTTCAACGAATCGCTGATCACCGCATCCTCGGAATCCAGCAGGGTCTCAAACAGACCGCCGTTGGCGTCGAAGCAGGACGAGTAGAGGATCGTATCGTCGGTGTGCAGGAACTCGCTCAAACGCTCCTCGAGTTGCTTGTGGACCTGCTGGGTGCCGCAGATGAAGCGTACGCTGGATAGTCCAAAGCCCCAGCGGTCCAACGCCTCCCGGGCTGCGGCGACCACGTCGGGATGGTCCGACAGGCCCAGGTAATTGTTCGCACAGAAATTCAGCACTTCCCCATCAGACACTTCGATTCGGGCCCGTTGTGGCGAACCAAGCACCCGCTCGGACTTGTACAGCCCCTGCTCACGGATCCCGGCGATTTCGCCGGCCAGGTGCTCTCGGATCGTATCCACCATGGCTGTCTCCTGCTTTCCCCGCCGGCCAAAACTGTTCAGCTCACGCTCGACCAATCGAGCACCACCTTGCCGCATTCCCCCGACTGCATCGTCTGGAAACCCTCTTCGAAGTCACTCCAGTCGAGGCGGTGAGTGATCACGCCGCTGATGTCCAAACCGCTCTGGAGCATCACCGTCATGTGGTACCACGTCTCGTACATCTCGCGACCGTAGATTCCCTTGATCGTCAGCATGTTGAAGATCACGGTGTGCCAGTCGATCGCCATCTGTTCCGACGGAATCCCCAGCACGGCGATGCGACCGCCATGGCACATGTTGGTGATCATCTCTTCGAGTGCCGCCGGCTGGCCCGACATCTCCAGCCCCACGTCGAAGCCCTCCTTCATGCCCAGCGCGGCCTGGGCATCGGCAACCGACCGGCTGCGGACGTCGACCGTGTGGGTCGCCCCCATGCGACTGGCCAGTTCGAGCCGGTAAGGATTGACGTCCGTGACGACGACGAAACGTGCCCCCGCATGTCGCACCACGGCGGCCGCCATCACCCCGATCGGACCGGCCCCGGTGATCAGGACATCCTCGCCCAGCACGGGAAAGGTCAACGCCGTGTGCACCGCGTTGCCGTAGGGGTCGAAAATCGCCTGCACGTCACGTTCGATCGACTGGTCGTGATACCAGACGTTGGTCTTGGGCAGGGCGATGAACTCGGCAAATGCCCCGGATCGATTGACCCCGATCCCCTCGGTGTCCTTGCAGAGATGCCGTCGGCCAGCCAGGCAGTTGCGACAGTGGCCGCAGACGACATGGCCCTCGCCGCTGACTATGTCACCCGGCCGGAAGTCCTTGACGTTTTTCCCCACCTCGACGATCGACCCGACGAATTCGTGGCCGATGACCAGCGGCACCGGAACCGTCTTTTGGGCCCACTCATCCCACTCGTAGATGTGCAGGTCGGTGCCGCAAATCCCCGTCCTCTCGACCCGGATCAACACATCGTCGATCCCGTACTCGGGAACCGGGACCTCTTCGAGCCACACGCCCGGCTCGGACCTCGCCTTGACCAGTGCCTTCATCGCCGCCGTCCCACCCTGGAGGTGACGTCACGTTTCGTCGCGTGAGTGTACCCAAGCGCTGGACAAAAAGGCACCGGGCGAGACGGTCACAGCTAGCGGTCGACTTTCAGGCCCGGAATCGCCTCGCGAAGCCCGTCGACACCCGCGTCGGTCGTTGCCGTCAGTGTCAGGACCAGTCGCTCCAGGCCCGAGACCTTCCTCAGGGCCACCAGCCCCGAATCGGTGACGCGGCTGGTGGCCAGAGACAGTCGCTTCAGGCTCGACAGCCGAGCCAGCGCCGGTGTTCCACCATCACCGACTCGCGTGGCCGAAAGACCCAGCCGCTGAAGACGCTGGAGACCGACCAGGTGAACCAGCCCGGCATCACCAACGGTCGTCCGGTCGAGACCAACCTGCACCAACGACGACATCGCCCCCAGGGACTTCAATCCGATATCGCTCACCCGGGTGCCAGACAATTCGAGACGCTCCAGCCGGTTCCCCTTCGACAGATGGACCAGGCCGCCATCGCCGACCCGGGTCTCACACAGGCTGAGAGATTCGAGTCCCGCCAGACCAACCAGTCCGGACAGGCCCACGTCCGAAACGCGGGAGAGGTTGAGACTGAGCGACTTCAGCCTGTTCAATGCGGCAAGGTGTTTCAGGGTGGTGTCGGAGGTCTGGGGACCGTCCAGGCCGAGTGTCTCGAGTCTTCGCAGGCCCGCCAGGCCACGACCCCGGACACGGGTGAACCCGACACGCAGCGACGTCAGGTGGGGCAGCTCGGCCATGGCCGACAGGCCCGCGTCGCTGATCCGGGTTCGCGAAAGATCAATGCTCTCCAGCGTACGGCAACCGGCCAGGCGACTGGCTCCCCTGTCGGTGACCAGTGTCGCCGACAGGTCGATCTCGGCCAGCCGCGGCAGGGTGACCAGTTGATCGAGATCAGCGTCGCTGACCTGGGTGCCGCCGAGGGCCAGCCGTACCCGGCCTGGCTCACCGCCGCCAGACAACTCGACAATTCGTCCCCCACGACGCGCAACCAGCTTCGCCACGTCGCCAGGATCAGCACTCCACGCATCACCGCCCAGCCACGCCACAACGGCAATGATCCAAACCAGCAATCGTCCACCGCGATGGTTCACCGTCCTCCTCCCCCTGCACCCGTTCCACCAATCGCCTCGAGATTGGTTCGAGCATCCTGGTAGTCGGGATCCAGTTCCACGGCTTTCTTGAAGTGCTCACGTGCAGGAGACCGCCGCCCCTGCTGCAACAACGCCATCCCCAGCAAGTTGTGAGCCTGGGGAAACCGGGGATTGATCCGCACGGCAGCCTGGAGATGCCGGACGGCATCAAAGACACGCTGCTGCTGCAGGCAGATGGAACCCAGGTTCATGTGAGCCTGCAGTTGGCCGGGGTCCAGGACGATCGCCTGGCGGTAGGATCGTTCGGCAGAACGCGGATCGCCGCGGCGCAGACGAATGTTGCCCAGGTTGGTCAGGGCCGCAGCGTCGGTCGGGTCGACCTTTCGTGCCAGTGAAAAGGCTCGCTCGGCGAGGTCGAGATTCTTCTCCTGATCCCAGGCGTTGCCCAGATCGATCAGCGCTCCGGCGGCCTTGTGAGACAGGTCAAACGGATTTCCGTTTCGCGTAGCCAGGTCAGCCGCCAGCAACGCGTACGGCAAAGCCGCATCGAGATGACCACGACGGACCATGCGATCGGCCACCCGAACCGCCACGGCACCCAGTCCATGCGGCCTGAGGAACCAGCGACCGGGGTAGGCAACGCATGGGTCGGTGGCGGACCCATTGGCGTCGGAAATCAACTCCACATCGGAGAGCAACTTGTCGACGGTGACCGGGCCCTTGTAGATCACGGCGAGGTGCCCCGACGCATCCAGCAGGAAACTGGCCGGGACCGGCAGCGTGTGCTTCCCGTCGAGTTGCGTCCGGATGGTCAACACCACGTCGTGAATCACATCCAGCCTGTCGACCGAGACTCCCGTGGCACGCCGCGTTCCAAACGGCAGTTCGTGCTCGTCGACGAAACGGCGAATTGGCTCCACCTCGCTGCTCCGTCCGTCCTTGAGCCCATCGACCGAGAGAGCCAGGACATCAAGACCCGCCTTGTCCAGTTCACCGAGTCGGTCCTTCAACTGGTGGAGTTCCTCGACACACGGCAGGCACCAGGTGGCCCAGAGATTGACCAGGGTCGGACGTCCCGAAAAGGACAGAACACCGACCGTGCCGGTCTCGTCCAGGTATTCGATCGGGGGCAGTGGCAGGCGTTCGAGCAGGGCGATGCGAGCCCGGCCAGTCGGTGGCACCACCGCCAGGCTCCCGGCGGCCAGTTGGATGTCACGGTCGTCCTGTCGGACCGCCTGCCCCGAAGCCTCGACCACCCGGTAACGACCACCCGCGGCGAGTCCCTCAACCGTCTCGGTCACTCCGCCCGGCCATCGGATCGTCAACCGGTAAGGACCGTCGGCCTCACCGACACCAAAATGGACCCACTTGCTCGACTGGGCCAGATAGCCACTGCCGGCGGTGACAAAGCGGACCAGCGGCCGGACATCGCCATCGGATTCGCAGAGTTCCAGCCGTGCCCCGATCGCGTCCCGGTTGCCTGAGGTGCCCTGCAGGCGAACCAGCAGGCCACGTTGCCCCGGAGATCCGTTGTTTCTGAGGAACCTGAGCCGGGGGGCCGTGCGATTGGTGACCCACAGGTCCAGGTCACCGTCGTGATCCCAGTCGACCGACGCCACCGCGCGGGCGTCGTCGGGAAAATCGAACCCGCTGGCGTAAGACACGTCGGCGAACGGGAGATCGCCACCAAGGTTCAGGTAACAGCAATTCCGCTCGCGACCGCTCCACGACCCACCCGTCTCAATCAGGTCGGTGATTCGGGACCAGCCATCCCGGTAACGCGGGTCGACCGGCTTTCCGGCAATCTGCAAGGGCGAGTGCGACACGACCTGCCGCCAGAAGAAACTTCACAGGTCGTTGGTGTCTTCACCGGTGATGTACCCGTTGGCCACCAACAGATCAGGACGGCCGTCGTTGTTGATGTCGGCGAAAGGCGCTCCCCACGCCCAGCGTCCCATCGTCACATCGCGATCGACACTGACGTCACGAAACGTACCGTCTCCAACGTTCTCGAACAGGGTGTTGCCCCGGGCGTGTCGCTGAAACTGGCGACGCACCGCCGGGTCGGCCTCCGGCTGGAACCTCCGCTGATAGGCAATCCGCTCGCCGGCCGACGAGAACATGTTGCCCACATAGAGATCGGGGCGACCGTCGCCGTTGTAGTCGCACCACGACACGCTCATGCCCGCTGCGATGTCTTCGACTCCGGCCGTCTTCGCCACGTCAGTGAACCGCCCCGCGTCGTTGCGGTACAGGCAATTCCGTCCGTAGTCGTTGGCAACGTACAGGTCGGGATCCCCATCCCCGTCGTAGTCCGACCAGCCCGCCGCGAAACTCCACCGGCGATTGTTCATCCCCAGGCCCACCTCGTCAGTCGCATCGGCAAACCGCCAGTCCCCGTCATTGCGGAGCAGCAAATTCGGACCTCCGTTGTTCGCGTCGTGATACGGATAGGGAATCGACTCGCCAAGCACGCCCTCCCCCGAAGGGTTGGCCAGGAAGCCTTTCCCGTAACCGCTGACAAACAGGTCCAGGTCCCCGTCGGCGTCAAAGTCGGCTGCCGCCAACGCATACGGATCGCCTGTCGCAAATGCCATCTCTCGCTCGGTGAACCGGCCGCGTCCGTCGTTCTCCATCAGGACCAGGTTGATGTTCAACACGCACGCCAGGTCCTGGTCTCCGTCGTTGTCGAAATCGACCAGCAACGCGCTGCGAGAACGATCAAGCCAGTCGACACCCGCCAACCGAGCCTTGTCACGCACCGTGCCATCGGGTTGCTGAACCAGCAGCCGGTTGGGCATGCCACCCGGCTGACAAAGGTAGATATCGTCCAGCCCGTCGCCGTTGACGTCACCGACGGCCAGCCCCTGGTGACCGTGCAGCGCCGCGCCCAGTTCCGCCTGCAAACGACCTCGCCAGTGATCGACACTGCGCCCCAGCTGATCACCGACCTCGGCAGCCGCCTTCAGCACTCCGGCAGTCGCGTCGACATACAGCCGTCCCCCCGGCGATGACCCGGTGACCTGTTCGAGCATTTCGCTTCGCAACGACAGCAACCGTGGTGGCCGCTTGCCGTCCAGTTTCCATTCACAGAGCCACCGGCTTCTCAGCTGGGTGAACCGGTCTCCCTGCCGGGACCCGGCCTCCATCAACACCCTCGTCCTGGCGACTCCTTCCTCGAGTTCGACCGAGGTGATCTTGAAATGCAGATGCACATCCGAACGACCCGACCAATCCGAGACCAGTTGATCGAGCGATTCGACCAGGCCGCCGGCCACCCCGTGTTCTCCCGACGAGCCGTCCTCGACAACCGTTTCCTGTCGACGGATCACCAGTCCACCCGATTCGTGGACCACTGGCATCCGGTCCGGATGCAGCCGATCTCCGGTGAAATCGGTCGCGGCAACCTCCGCCAGGACCTCGGGATCGAATCGTCCGTCTCGCTCGAGGTCGTCGACCAGCAACTGCAGCTGCTGGTCGGCAACCGCCTGGAACTGCTCGGTCTCCCAGACCACAGAGGTTTCTGACGGAACGGGATCGTGACCTTTGTCCGTATCGCCGGCAGGATCACCTCCGACCTGGCCCGACGTCGACGGCTCGTCATCCCCACAACCGGTCCACGTCACCGCACCGATGACCAGTGCGACCATCACCCACCGGGCGACGGCCCTGCGGTCCCGAAAACAACCCGCCCACGACTGGTCGCTCATCAGGTCCCCGGTGGTCGAGAAACAGAGGATGGAGATTTTGCAGTGAGAGAAGTGCAACGACTCGATTATCACACACCCGGTTCGGAACGGTAAAGAGGCCGCCATCGGTGGGACACCGGTCTCGGTGGTCGCTGTTTCCCGCACCCGGTAGACTCGGCATCACTGTCACAAACGGATCGGCTGCAAGGGGCCTGCGATGCACGTGTCGGCGAGGTTGTTCACGATCTGTCTTGTCACCACCCTGGTCGCGATTGTCTGCGAACCACCAGCTGTCAACGCCGCCGAACCGACCGCCGCGTCCGGACACCCGCTCCTGCCCGCATTCGCTCGGTTTCATGCCACCGGAGACAAGACACTGGTCAGCGGTGGGCGGTTGCTGATCTCGGAACTCAACTGCACGAGCTGTCACGCGGGAGGCATTTCGGCGACTGGCGTGAAAACGAAACCGGCCCCGATACTCGATGCCGTCGGCACCCGGGTCCGCCCCGAGTGGATGGTCGAGTTTTTGACCAACCCGCACCGCGCCAAACCGGGCACCACGATGCCGGACCTGTTTCCGGGGCTGGACGCCCAGTCGGAAACCGCCCAGGTCCAGGCCCTGGTCAACTTCCTGGCCTCCACGGGCACCCCAAGACCCTCGGCACCACAGCCCCAGGAAGTGGCTCGGGGGGAACGGTTGTTCCACCAGGTCGGTTGCATCGCCTGCCACCAGCCACGCCGGGACGCGAAGGCCAGCGTGCTGCCCACCTCGGTACCACTGGGCACCATTGAGAAGAAATACACCCGTGACAGCCTCGCCACATTCCTGAAAAACCCGCTGGCAGTCCGTCCCGGTGGTCGCATGCCCAGCCTCAACCTCAACGACCAGGAATCCCGCGACATCGCCGGCTATTTCTTCCAGTCGGTCCAGCTGCCACCCAACCTCAACTTCGCCTACTACGAGGGCAACTGGTCGAAGTTGCCCGACTTCGGCAAGCTCAAGCCCAAGACCACCGGCAAGGTCTCGGGATTCCAACTGGGTGTCGCCGCCCGCCGAGACCGGTTCGGGCTCCGCTTCACCGGGTTCCTGCAGGTACCCAAGGCCGGCCGCTACACCTTCTTCCTGGGCTCCGACGACGGCAGCCGGCTGCAGATCGACGGAAAGACAGTCGTCGACGTCGACGGCATACACCCCTACCAGGAAAAGAACGCGGCCATCGAACTGGAAGCCGGCCCTCACGCCCTGCTGGTGGACTTCTTCGAGGCCGGGGGCGGTGAGGTGTTGAAGGCCGATTTCCAGGGACCGGGAATCTCCCGCCGAACCCTCTCGACCCACTCCACGACCGTCGCCAGGCCCAAGCCCCGGAAACCGGCCAAGGGCGAAAAGGCTTTCGTCCCGGATGCCTCGTTGGTCGAAACCGGCCGCAAACTGTTTGCGTCACTGGGGTGCGCCTCGTGTCACCAGATGAAACACAAGAACCAGCCGATCAAGCCGAGCGGCAAACCGGCCAGGGCACTGGACCAGTTGAAGGTCGCCGGGGGGTGCCTGTCAGCGGGGTTGGCCAAGGCTCCGGCCGCCGGGATTCCTGATTTTCACCTCTCCACGCGGCAACGACAGGCCCTGGCGCTGGCCGTGAAGGCCCCGGCCCGGCCCGGCGGTGCCGCGATCGCCGCGAGGATCGAAGGCACGACCGAGGCCTTCAACTGCCTGGCGTGCCACTCGCGAAACAAGCGGGGCGGCGTCGAACGACCGAGGAATGCCCTGTTCGCCACGACGATCAAGGAAATGGGTGACGAGGGCCGGATCCCGCCACTGCTCGACGGCGTCGGCGACAAGCTCAACGACAACTGGATCAAGCACGTGCTCGACAACGGAGCCAACGATCGTCCGTACATGCTCACACGGATGCCCAAGTTCGGGACTGCCAACGTTGGCCACCTGGTCAAGGATTTCGGCACCGCCGACCGGATCCGCAAGCCCGTACCACTTGCCATCACCGACCGCATCCACCGGGTCCGCTCGGCCGGGCGTTTCCTGACCGGAGACAAGGCCCTGGCGTGCATCAAGTGCCATTACTTCGGCAGTCGGAAGGCGACCGGCATCCAGTCGCTGGACCTGTTGACCATGACCCGACGGCTCCGCAAAGACTGGTTTGTCCGCTACATGCTCGATCCCCAGGCCTATCGCCCCGGCACCCGCATGCCCGCCGGCTGGCCCCGCGGCCAGACGCTGCTGCCGGACGTGCTCGATGGAGAGGCCAAGCACCAGATCGCCAGTGTCTGGGAATACCTGCTCGACGGGGGCAAGGCGGGACTGCCGCGGGGATTGATCCGGAACCCGATCGAACTGGAACCCAGGGACGAACCGATCATCTACCGCAACTTCATCACCGGCGTCAGCCCTCGCGGGATCGCCGTCGGCTACCCCGAAAAAGCCAACCTCGCCTTCGACGCGGATCAACTGGCACTGAGACTGATCTGGCACAACGCGTTCATCGACGCCGCCAAGCACTGGAACGGTCGCGGGCAGGGGTTCCAGCCCCCACTGGGTGACCACCTGGTCACGCTGCCCGGCGGCGTCCCGTTCGCATCCCTGGAAACACTCGAAACCAACTGGCCCACCGATGCGGCCCGCAAACAGGGGTACCGCTTCCGCGGCTATCGCATCGACAAGAAGCGACGTCCGGTCTTCCGGTACCGGTTCGGGAACATCCAGGTCGAAGACGATCCACAGCCAGTCAAGACCGACAAGGACCCCAAGCTGGTGCGTTCGCTGAAACTCGAACGGGCCGGGGCTGTCGGAAAACCGCTCTGGTACCGCGCTGCCGCATCACCGACGATCGTCAAACAGAAGGACGGGACGTTCCTCGTCGGCAAGATCCTGAACATCTCGATCCAGCAGGACGGCGGAAATCCTCCCACGCTCCGAAAGCGTGGGAACCAGTGGGAACTGCTGGTGCCGGTCCACTGGAAAGACAACACCGCCACCATCGTTCACACCTACACGTGGTAACCCCCCGGGCAGGAGTCCCTCGGCCTCTGCCAAGACGACAACGGAATCACCCGATCATGACGCGATCCACGATCCTGGTCCGCACGGCCCTGACCGCACTCTCGCTTGCGCTGCTGCCGGCTGTGCCGGCCGCGGCACAGGACAAGCCGCCGACCGAGAACGACTTCTACAGCATCACCACGCTGCCGATTCCCAAGGGCGTGGTGCTGGAAGCCGGAGGACTGGAACTGCTGCCCAACGGCAAGCTGGCCGCTTCGAGCCGACGGGGAGACATCTACCTGGTCGACAACCCGTTCTCCGAACCCTCGTCGATGAAGTTCACCCGTTACGCACAGGGCCTGCACGAGGTGCTCGGACTCTCGTGGAAGGACGGCTGGCTGTACGCAACGCAACGTTGCGAGGTGACCCGGATGAAGGACACCGACAACGACGGCCGCGCCGACATCTTCGAGACCGTCAACGACGACTGGGGCATCACCGGCGACTACCACGAGTACGCATTCGGTTCGAAGTTCGATGCCAGGGGCGACCTGTGGGTCGTGCTGTGCCTGACCGGTTCGTTCAACAGCAACACCCAGTACCGGGGGTGGTGCCTCAGGATCAAGCCCGACGGGACCAGCGTGCCCACCTGCAGCGGACTCCGCTCGCCCGGAGGCGTGGGCATGAACCACCTCGGTGACATGTTCTACACAGACAACCAGGGGCCGTGGAACGGGACCTCCAAGCTCCAGCACCTCGAACCCGGCAAGTTCGTCGGGCATCCCGGCGGCAACCGCTGGTACAGCATCACCGACGCACTGGGCAAACGGCCGGCCGATCCCAAGAGCGGCAGCCGGATGATGGTCGAGGCCAAGCGGATCCCCGAACTGCTGCCACCGGCCATCTACTTTCCCTACAAGAAGATGGGCCAGTCGGCCAGCGGCATCGCTTGCGACACCACCGGCGGAAAATTCGGGATCTTCAAGAACCAGATGTTCGTCGGTGACCAGACGCACAGCACCGTGATGCGGGTCGATCTCGAGAAGGTCCAGGGCCACTACCAGGGTGCCTGCTTCCCGTTTCGGGCCGGGTTCGGCTCGGGGTCGCTGTCACTGTTGATGAGCAAGACCGGGTCGATGTTCGTCGGCGGAACCAACCGGGGCTGGGGCTCGCGGGGCAACAAGCCCTTCTCGCTCCAGCGGCTCGACTGGTCGGGCAAGAACGCGTTCGAGGTGCTGACGATGAGACTGCGGCCCGACGGGTTCCGGCTGGCGTTCACCGAACAGATCGATCCCGAAACCGCCGCCAAAATCGACTCGTACCAGTTGCAGACCTACACCTACATCTACCAGTCCTCCTACGGCAGCCCCGAGGTCGACCACACCAAGCCGACCATCAAGGAAGCCCGGGTCTCCTCGGACCGGCGACACGTCGACCTGGTCGTCGACGGCCTGAAGGTCGGACACATCCACGAACTGCACCTCCCCGGCCTCCGCTCGGCCGACAAGAAACCCCTGCTGCACCAGCAGGCCTACTACACGCTGAATTACCTGGCAAAGTAGTAGCCGCAACCGGCATTCGCCGGCGAATTGCTCGCCCCCTTGCCACGGAAGTTCTCGACGGCAACGGCTTGCCGCCATGGTAAGATGGGCAACATGGGAAGGCTTCGAGATTTCGTGGTGGAATCCGACGCACATTCGGCCGCCTGGCGAGGGTAACCGATTGAGATCCGCAAATTCGGAATCAGGTCCGACGCCGCAGGAATCCGACTAATGAGATAACCGGCGGTGTCGTCCGAGCGAGCCTCGGTGCGGTTCTCGACAATTGGCGAAACGGTTGAAACAAGGGTTTGTGGCGATGATCAGACGTGATTGGTTGCGGAAGATTCGACACGGGTGGAAAAGCCGTCATCGAACACCCTCCTCGGCACACTCGGCCGTGGCCGCCGAATTGCTGGAAGAGCGATTGATGCTCAGCGGTGTCGGTGCCAATGCCCAACCCGATTTTCATCTCACCGACGTCAACACCACGTCCACCAGCTTCGACACGTTTGTCTCTCCTCGCGACTACCTCGAGGAGGTCTCGGCCTGGTACTTCGGCCACTCGACCTGAGGTTACTGCCGAAGCCAGTTTGGCTTCCTCGACCAGATGCAGACCGAACTCGACTCGGAGAACCCCGGGTTGAACATCAACATCCTGGGCGTCAACGAGGTCGGCCACGAATCCGGAAACAGCCAGATCATCGACGACCGCGACCTGCCCTGGCTGCAGGACATCGACGACAACGGCGACGGGGCCTCCGACACCTGGGATTCCTGGGACGTCACCTTCCGCGACGTGGTGATCACCGACGCCCAGAACGAAAAGGTTGCCGTCTACAACCTGACCAACAACGACCTGGCCATCCCCGCCAATTTCGCTGAGCTGAAGCAACTGCTGATCGACTCGGCAACGTCTCCGACCGAACCCAGCCTGGAACTGTCGACAATCTCCGACCAGTCGCTGCTGTCCGGTTCCCCGCTTCACGTTCCGCTCAACGGGCTCGATCCCTCCGGCGGCCAGCTGACCTTCTCGGTCGAGAGTTCCGATCCGCTGGTGTCCGCCGAGGTCCTGAGTGGCAATCGCAGCCTGAGAATGCAGGTCGACGATTTCGGAGTGATGACATTCGAACTGTTCGAGTCGCGAGCCCCCCGTGTCACGTCACGGATCATCGAACTGGTCGAGAGTGGTGTCTACACCGACACGATCTTCCATCGCGTCATTGACGACTTTGTCCTTCAGGGCGGCGACCCGACCGGCACTGGATTCGGTGATCCG
>MDTE01053059.1_pt1 | contig 127910 bp, 125 predicted proteins | sample 811231 | NCBI WGS metagenome assembly MDTE01 (sample SAMN05326651, study PRJNA326480) | marine metagenome | isolation source: seawater | place: Indian Ocean: Red Sea | collected 2010 | reverse complement strand
TCTACTGAAACCACAGAATCATCTGATGAATCTACTGAAACCACAGAATCATCTGATGAATCTACTGAAACCACAGAATCATCTGATGAATCTACTGAAACCACAGAATCTTCTGATGAATCTACTGAAACCACAGAATCTTCTGATGAACCTACTGAAACCGCAGAATCTTCTGATAAATCTACTGAATAAATCATGGAAATATTATGACTAGTAGCAGCAAATTTGAAAAGTTTTCCGAGAGAGCAAGGAGAGTATTATCACACGCTCAACAAGAAGCTTTAAGATTTAATCAAAAACATATTGGTACTGAGCATATCTTATTAGGTATTACTAAAGAGTCAGAAGGAATTGCGGCCAAAGTTCTGGTAAATTTAAATATTGATTTATCTAAAATTCAATCTGCAATAGAATTTATAATCGAAAAAGGTGATAGAAAAACTACAGATGAGTTAACATTAACTCCTAGGGCAAAAAAACTTATAGAATTATCCGTTGATGAAGCAAGACGGTTAAATCATCATTATATAGGAACTGAGCACCTTTTAATTGGTACTATGCGCGAAGGTGAAGGTATTGCTGCTGGAGTTTTAGAAAGTTTAGGCGTAAATTTAGAATTACTTAGGTCTGAAATTTCAACAGTACTCTCAGAATCTACACCTCCTGAAACACGAACTCCTGAAAAACCTCAAACTAAAACTAGAAATAACAAAACACCAACATTGGATCAATTAGCAGTTGATTTAACCGCAGCAGCTAGAAATGGTAAGTTAGATCCTACTGTTGGTCGTAATGAAGAAATACAAAGAGTCACCCAAATTTTAAGCCGAAGGACAAAAAATAATCCTGTTCTTATAGGCGAACCCGGAGTCGGTAAAACAGCAATAGTTGAAGCTTTAGCTCAAAGAATTCAACAAAATAATGTACCTGGAACTTTAAAAAATAAACGTTTGGTTTCATTAGATATGGGTTCATTGGTTGCTGGCACGAAATATAGAGGAGAATTTGAAGAACGGCTAAAAAAAATTATTTCTGAAATTAAAAATTCTGGTAATTGTATAGTTTTTATAGATGAAATTCATACAATGGTTGGTGCTGGTGCTGCTGAAGGTGCCGTTGACGCAGCTAATATGTTAAAACCTTCTTTGTCTAGAGGAGAATTACAATGTATTGGAGCAACAACATTAGATGAATATCGCAAATATATCGAACGTGATCCTGCCTTAGAACGCCGTTTTCAACCTATTACTGTAGATGAACCCTCAATTTCTGAAACTATTGATATTCTAAAAGGTATTAAACATAAATATGAAGAGTTTCATAAACTTTCTATATCTGATGATGCCATTCCAGCAGCTGCAAATCTTGCTTCCCGATTCATTTCTGATAGATTTCTACCTGATAAAGCTATAGATTTAATTGACGAAGCTTCATCTAAAGTCAAAATCAAATTGTCTACTCCTCCAACTAATATTTTAGAAATAAGTAAAGAAATTGAAAAAATCAAATTCGAAAAAGAATCTGCTATATCGCAAAAAAATTATGAATATGCAGCAGAACTCAGAGATGAAGAATCTAAAAAAACGTCAGAGCTTGAAAATTTAGATAAAATTTGGCGAAAAAATTTATCATCCCAAAATAATGAAGTAACTGAAGAAGAAATTTCAGAAGTTGTATCTATGTGGACTGGTATTCCCGTTACTCGTTTATCAACTACTGAATCTGAAAAACTAATTCATATGGAAACATCCTTGCAACAACAAGTTATCGGTCAATCTGAAGCTATTTCTGTAATTTCAAAATCTGTCCGACGTGCTCGTTCAGGTTTAAAAAATCCTAAAAAACCTGTAGGTACTTTTATATTTTCTGGTCCTACCGGCGTAGGTAAAACTTATCTTGTACAGAAGCTTAGTGAATTCATGTTTGGCTCTGAAGATTCAGTTATTCGTGTTGATATGTCTGAATTCATGGAAAGACACTCTGTTGCTCGCTTAGTAGGTGCGCCTCCAGGATATATTGGTTATGATGAAGGTGGGCAACTTACCGAAGCCGTTAGACGCAAAGGTTATTGTGTAATATTACTTGATGAAATTGAAAAAGCTCATCCTGAAGTCTTCAATATTTTATTACAAATTTTTGATGATGGTCATCTGACTGACGCTAAAGGACGAAAAGTTGACTTTAGAAATGCTATCATTGTTATGACTAGTAATATTGGCTCTGATCTTATACGACAAGCTAAAGAGTTAGGATTCCCAACTGCTGATAAAAATTCCTCAGATGATCATAAATATTTAACTATGCGAAATAATATTTTAGATGAAATCAAAAAGTTTTTTAAGCCCGAATTTTTAAATCGTATAGATGGGACTGTCGTTTTTCATCCATTAGATCAAGGCCAAGTAAAACAAATTGTAGATCTTGAACTGAAAACTGTTGCTAATAGTTTATTAGAGAAAGGAATCAGTTTAGAGGTTACAGCGAAAGCAAAAACTTGGTTAGCAGAAAAAGGTTATGATCCCACTTTTGGTGCCAGACCCCTAAAACGTGTTATCCAAGATCACCTTGAAGATAAACTTTCTGATTCTATATTAGCAGGTAAATTTAAACCTGGAGATGTTGTAGTAATTAAAATTAAATCAAACGATCTAATTATTGAATCTCAAGCTCCTATAAAAGAATCTACAAAGACCAAAAAAGTTAAATAGAATTTATTATATCAATATTAATTGTATATTAGACATCTTAGCTCATCCTATAATTTGTCTATAATTTTTCTTATAGAATTAACATATAATTTCTTTTCTTCAAATTTAACTTTTTTTTCCAAAGTATCAATACAATCATTGGGTAAAATAGATATTTTAGACTGTGAAATTATTTGTCCTGAATCATAATTTGATTCAACAAAATGTATAGTGCTTCCTGTAAATTTATCGCCAGATTCTAAAACTTTTTGATGAACCTTAGTTCCATACATTCCTCGTCCACCATAATTTGGTAAAAGCGCAGGATGTGAATTAAGAATCCTTTTAGAAAAATTTTTTAATGTAAAATTACCAAGTTTTTTCATATAACCTGTCAAAAGCACTAAATCAACTGAATATAGCTTTAATATTTTAGTAATTTCTTGATCTAAATCATCAGGATTTGAATGTGTTTTTGAACTTAAATGATAGAAAGGCATTTTAATTTTTTTAGCTCTACAAATTGCTCCAGATCTAGAATTGTTAGTGATTAAAACAACTGGTTCAGCATTCAGAGATTCTTTTATACATGCATCTATTATTGCTTGCATTGTAGAACCATTATGGGAAGCAAGGAAACCTAATCTAATATTTTGATTATTCACCATATAAATATTATATTACATTATTATTTTTCAACCTAGAATAAGTTTTTTAAATATTAATTAAGTAAATATGATTAAAAACATGGGCCAAAATATAAATTGAACACTAGATATCTCTAATGTACAATTATAAATAAGGATAACAATTGAAATTTAATCAAATAAATAATCTACCTGGAATGCAAGACAATTGGGGAAATTGTGCTACTGCTGCATATCAAATGCAAAATGATTTAAATGAATTTTTTAATCAAAATGGCTATCAGTTAATCGATACTCCAATTTTAGAAGAATCCGAACTTTTTATTCGCAAATCAGGAGCTGAAATAAGTACAAAATTATTTTCTTTCATTGACCAATATGGGGCGAAAATATGCCTTAGGCCGGAAATTACTCCCTCTATTATACGTCATTATATTCAAAATGCTGAAAATATTAATTTGCCTTTCAAAATTCAATATCAAGGTCCCATTTTTAGACATGATAATACTTTTCGCCAAAACACTCAATTTGGAGTTGAAGTCATTGGTGGAGCTCAAATTGAATTTGAATCTGAATTGATTTGTTTAGCTGTTGAATCATTAAATGAAATAGGTGTTAATGATTTTTACATTAAATTAGGAAATATAGGTTTAATTAAAGATATTCTTTCAAAATTTGAATTATCCAATACTTTAAAATTATTCGCTATGAATAATATTAATGATGTTTTGAATAATACAATTTCTATAACAGGTCTAGTTGAGAAAGCACAAAAACTAGGTTTACTGGATGAATTAAATTCTTCGAATATTAAAGATCCTAAGCTTTTCCTTTCGAAATTTTCTGCTGTTAATGAAAAAAACTATTTAGGGAGACGAACAGTTGAAGAAATACTTAATAGAATTGAACTAAAATCTGCCATCCCTAATCAAAAAAATAATTTTATTTCTGCTTTAAATTGCTTCATGGAAATTTTTTCTTATAATATCAATAATCATAACCAATTAGATTCAATTCAACAATTAATTGACTCTTCATCGGTTAATACAACATCTGTTAATAGCACTAAAAAATTAATTGAAAAAATATTCAGTAATGGCGTCTCAGAAAATTCTGTAAAAATAGACTTAGGTTTAACTAAAGGAATATCTTATTATACTGGTCTAGTTTTTGATATTTATCAAACTGTAGGTATGAAACCACTTGTCATAGGCGGTGGCGGCAGATACGATAGTCTTGTAAAAGCATTTGGTGGCAAGGATGTACCTGCTATAGGATTTGCTTACAACCTTGATTCTATAAATCTTAATAAATAAATTATAGGAGATCTAAATTGTTACGTCTTGCTGTATCTAGTAGTGGTGCATTACATGAACCCACACTATCATTCCTAGACAAATGTGGTTTATCTGTATCACGAACCGATGTAAGAAAATATACTGCTGAAATACCTAATTTACCAAATGTTACTATTCATTTCCAAAGAGGATCCGATATTCCTCAAAATGTTGAATCAGGTAATTCAGATATGGGAATAGTTGGTGAAGACCGTTTTATTGAGTCTTCTAATGAAAATTCTGATACTGAAATTTTAATCAACAATCTTGGATTTGGGCAAGCAGAACTTTTAATTGGCATTCCTGACTCTTGGGTAGATATTTCTACTATTGCAGATCTTGCTGATCTATCGATTGATTTCAGGGAAAACAAAACTGATTTACGGATAGCGACTAAATATCCAAAATCAGTTGAAAACTTCCTTTTAAAATCTGGTATCAATCATTTCTCAATAATACCTTCAAACGGCACTTTAGAAATTGCTCCTACTATGGGATATGCTGATTTAATCGCAGATATATCTTCTACAGGGACTACTCTAAGATCTAATCGTTTAAAAACAATTCAGGGTGGGACTATTATGAAATCATCATGCTGTTTGATTTCCAATTCATCTATGATTCGTTCAGATAAAAAGAAATTACAAGCAGCAATAGGATTAATTGAAACTATCGATGCTCATCTTAATGCATCTACTTTTTTAAGTGTTACTGCAAATTTGAAAGGAGATTCTCCTAATTCAATTGCAGAACTTGTCTTGTCTGAAAAATTAACTGCTGGTATTCAAGGACCAACAATTTCTCAAGTCTATTCCAAAGATTCATCTTGTTGGTATGCTGTTACTGTAATAATTAAAAAGAACGAACTATTACCTGCATTACAGCGTTTTAGAAAATTAAATGCTAGTAGTCTTAGTGTGACAAAACCTTATTATATTTTCCAAAACAAATCTAATGCTGTTGAAAAATTATTAGGAAATTCCTAAATATTCTCTCAACATTCATAAAAGGATAATTGATTGCGAATTATAACTAATATTAGTGAAGCCAAAAATTTATTTTTAGGTAAAAATCGAACATCTTCCAATAAACAACAACAGCTTACACTACAGGAAACTGTGAAAAACATCATTGATAAAGTTATTACTGAAGGTGATATTGCCTTAATCAATCTCACAAAAAAATATGATCAAGTAAAACTTGAGAATATAAAAATTTCGGAATCCATTATCAAACAATCTATTAGTAATTTAGATGATGAAATTAAATATTCAATACAATTTTCATACGATCGGATTTTAAATTTCCATAAAAAATCAACGTCTAAATCTTGGTATGATGAAAATGAAGGGTATGGTGAAAATTTTACACCTATAGAAAATGTTGGGGTTTATATACCCTCTAATTTACTATCTACAGTTCTAATGACTGTTATCCCTGCAAAAGTTGCCGGTGTAAACAATATTTTTGTTACTACACCTCCCAATAAATCTGGACTTCCTAGTAGTGAAATTCTATATGCTTGTGAATTGACTGGCGTGACAAATATTTATGTACTTGGTGGAACCCAAGCTATTGCTGCATTAGCCTTCGGTACAGAAACAGTACCAAAAGTTGATTTCATATGCGGCCCCGGAAATTCTTTTGTTACAGAAGCTAAACGTCAAGTATTTGGTCATGTTGGAATAGATGGAATATTTGGTCCAACAGAAACATTAATATTAGCTGATGATTCAGCAAACCCAACTCTTTGTGCTGCTGATTTACTAGCTCAAGCTGAACATGACACTGAAGCTAAGCCTTTAATAATCACAACATCGACAAATTTAGCCAATCAAGTCAAAGAAGAAATATATTTAAGAATAAATAATTTACCTAGATATGAAATTGCAAAATCATCAATAGAAAATAATGGTGCAATAATTGTTGTAAATGATATTAAAGAAATGTTTGATTTTTGTAATGAATTTGGACCAGAACATGTTTCTATAGTTATAGAAAATCCTCAAGATTCAATTCACAAAATACAAAATGCTGGAGCTATTTTTATTGGAGACTATTCTCATGAAGTTTTAGGTGATTACATTGCGGGGCCAAGCCATGTAATGCCAACAGGAGGCGCTGCAAAATTTAGTTCAGGCATCAACACAAGAACTTTCTTAAAAAGTTCTCCTGTGATCAATTTAAGTAAATCTACCGTGCAAAAAATTTCTCACTCTGCCTCCATAATAAGTAATGCAGAAGGATTGCATGCACACGCAAATGCAGCTGAGATCAGGTTGGATCTATAAAATAACTACATATAGGAAACGATATGGATATAATTAAATCTATGATCCGAAAAAATTTAAGCAATATTTTAACTTATGAACCTGTTGAACCGATTAGTTTGATTGCTAACAAATTTGGAATTGATGAAGATCAAATTATTAAACTTAATGGTAATGAAAATCCTTATGGTCCTTCACCCAAAATAATCGATGCTATTAAAAGATCTGAAATTAGTATATACCCAGATCCTTTTCAACGTAATCTACGTCAAGAACTTGAAAAATTTCTCAAAATTAATTCAGATCATATTATAGGTGGTGCTGGTAGTGATGAATTGATTGATCTACTTTTTAAGTTATTCATCTCTCCTGGAGATTTAGTTCTTGACTGTGATCCAACTTTCGGTATGTATTCTTTTTGTGCTAGGGTTGCTGGTGCTAAAGTCGAAAAAATACCGAGAAATTCTAATTTCGATTTAGATATAAATGCAATAAGAGCATCTACTTCTAGGAACCCTAAAATTATATTCATAAGTTCGCCCAATAATCCTACTGGTAACATTTGTAAAATTGATGAAATTAAAGCTTTATTAGATTTAAATATATTAGTTGTTGTTGATGAAGCATATTATGAATTCAACGGCTTTTCTGTTGCTAATTTAGTACCTGAATTTGATAATTTAGTTGTACTAAGAACTTTCAGCAAATGGGCTGGATTAGCTGGATTAAGAATAGGTTATGGCATAATGCCAAAAAATATTGTTTTGCACCTCTTAGATATAAAGTCACCATATAATGTTAGTACCACTGCTGAATCCGCTGCGATAGCTTCCTTAAATGACAGTGCATATTTGTTTGAAAATGTTGAAAAAATTAAAAATGGAAAAAAATATTTATTCAATAAATTAAATGATATTGATGGAATATCTCCTTATCCATCAGCTGCAAATTTTGTTCTGTTTAATCTTATTAATTCAAAAAAAGCGATTGAGATATATAACAAATTACGTAGCAAAGGTATTTTAATCAGAAAATTTAACAATGTAAGACTTGAAAAATGCTTAAGAGTTTCCGTTGGAACTGATCCTCATAATACTACTTTTATAAATACATTAATGGATATAATGTAAAAATAATCTTAATTGGAGCTAAAATGAATACTAGAAAAGCATCTATTACACGAAAAACTGAAGAAACTAACGTCTCCATCAAAATTGATATCGATGGAACGGGAAAATCTAATATTTCAACATCTAATGGAATGTTTGATCATCTTTTGGCACAATTATCTAAACATAGTTTAATGGATTTGACAGTCTCTGTAACTGGTGATCAAGAAGTAGGCTGGCACCATATTGTTGAAGATACAGCAATTTCTCTAGGTCAGGCTTTATCTAAAACTATAGGGAATGCTAAAGGTATAATTAGGATGGGACACGCTATAGTTCCATTAGATGAATCTCTTGCAATGGTAGCTGTAGATGTTGGAGGTCGAGGTTACACAGTTTTAAACACGAATTTAGGTGACTCTGATCTTGGAGGTTTATCTGGAACATTGATTGAGCATTTTATAGATAGCTTATCGAGAGAATCCGGAATTAATATACACGTTAATCTCATGTATGGTTCTAACAATCATCATAAAGCGGAAGCTATTTTCAAAGCACTAGCAAAATCGTTAAGAGCTGCAATGAACCATGATCAAAAAGTCTCTAACCAAATACCAAGTACAAAAGGTGTTATTGGTTAATTATATTTTTTCAATAACAAAATTATAATCTTCTATTAATGGATTCGTTAACATCTGATCACACATCTTCTTTATTTGTTCAGATGCTAATTTTTTGTTTTGCGTATTTAATTTGATTTCTAAATATTTACCCATATTAACTTTTTCAACATCTGTAAATCCCAAGTCTTGCAAACCAGATTTTATAGTGTTGCCCTGTGGATCTTTTACAGTTGTTTTTGGTTGAATATATACTTTAGCTAAAATCACTAATTACATTCCTCGAGGTTCAGGTGCATTTGTTGAATTTACATGTGCTTGTAAGAATTTTAATATTCTTGCTTCTTCAAAAACATCAAATTTATCTAAGTAATTCCATGCAACTAAAGCAATTTTCCTGTCCATTTCAGAGTAGGGAGCAATAATCACTTTTTCAAATAACACCCCAGTCCTTTTGTCTGATGCTACAGAAATTAATTGTTTAATTAAATCCTCACAACCATCTGGGCAATTATAGTATATTACTACGCCAGCATGCTCTAAATTATGTACGAGAATTTCTTCAGGAACTTCTTTGTCATGAATTCCCCAACGTGCCCATTGATAGTAATGCCAACCTGAAGTAGCTGGTGTAGAACTATAAGGTGGGTGGGTTTGATCAATACTAGTCAAATGGGGAGAAACCAAAGATTCATATCCTTCAGGAGATTCAATATAAATTCCTGGTTTATCTCCTGATGAATTGTTTGCGAAAGCATCAAACAAATTGGTTAATCCAGAAGAAAATAATGAAAGTATCAATAATCCAGCAACCAATATAATACCTATAGATATTAATGAACTTTTAATTTTCCCTTTTTTAGCGCTACGCTCGCGGCGAGAAGCTCTAGATTGAGATTTAGTTAATTTAGGTTTTTTGGGTTTTTCATCATTTACCACGAAAATCTACTCCATGTGTAATAAAATCACTATAATTCAAGTTCAGATCCAGTGAGTCTCTTGAATGCATTTAAGTATCTAGTAGTTGTTTTTTTAACGATTTCTTCAGGAAGTTCTGGGGCAGGGGGTTCATGATCCCAACCTACAGAATTAGTATAATCACGAACAAACTGTTTATCAAAGTTTGGTTGTGATTTACCAGGGGAATAACCAGTAGCATCCCAAAAACGACTAGAATCAGGGGTTAATAATTCATCTATTAAATGTATTTGATCGTTGATAAAACCAAATTCCATTTTTGTATCTGCAATGATAATATCTTTTGACAAAGCATAATCATGAGCAAATTTATATACTGATAAAGTAAGTTCCTTCAATTTAGCTGCGACATCAACTCCAACTAAATCTTCGACTTCTTTATATGACATATTCTCATCATGTCCAACATCAGCTTTGGTAGTTGGAGTAAAAATAGGTTCTGGAAATGCATCACCTTCTACTAATTTATCATTTATGGGAATTCCTGAAACTGTACCTTGAGATTTATACTCTGACCAAGCTGAACCAGTAATGTAACCTCTAACAACGCATTCAACATCAATTCGTTTAGCTTTTTTTACAACCATGGAACGTTTGATATATTCAGAATCCAAATTCAATTCTGGTTGATCTTCTGCCAAATTAATCAAATGATTCGGTACAATATCAGACGTTTTAGAAAACCAAAATGAAGATATCTGGTTTAAAACAGTTCCTTTATCAGCAATAGCAGTAGGTAATACAACATCAAAAACTGAAATTCTATCTGTTGCTACCATTAAATATTTGTTATCGCCTAAATCATGAGTATCTCTTACCTTACCCCTGTAAATTAAATTAGGCAAACTTGATTCTTTTATTGTTCCCATTGTTATCTCTTTTTAATATTGTTAAAATTTATCTAAATCCACGCGTTGGTATATTTCATCAACAAATCTAGTATAATATTTATAGTCAAAAATTTCATCTAAATCTTTGCTAGAAAAATATTGTGAAAGCGAATCATCAGTTCTGATGGATTCCCTGAAATCTTTTCCTTCATCCCAACATTTCATGGAATGAGTTTGTACAATCTTGTATGCATCTTCTCTACTAATACCTTTTTCAATCAGAGTTAAAAGAATTCTTTGAGAAAACAAAATCCCTTTAGTAGATTCAAGATTTTCATACATACGATCAGTATAAACTTTCAAACCATTCATTACATTAGAAAACAAACTTAAAATATAATCAACAGCAAAACAACAATCAGCAATTATAACTCTTTCAGCAGAGGAATGACTGATGTCTCTTTCACCCCAAAGTGCAACATTTTCTAAAGAAGTGATTGCATATCCTCGAATTAGCCTAGCTAATCCACAGATCCTTTCTGATAACTCGGGATTTCTTTTATGTGGCATTGAGGAAGATCCTGTCTGACCTTTACCAAATGGTTCTTCAACTTCTCTGATTTCAGTTCTTTGCAAACTACGAATTTCAGTAGCAAATTTTTCTAAAGAACTTGCTATAACAGATATAGTTGTAATGAATTGAGCATGTCTGTCACGTTGAATAATTTGGTTTGATATCGGGGCAGGACTTATTCCTAATTTCTGACATGCAACTGATTCAACAGATGGAGGAACAGTTGCATTTGTACCTACCGGTCCTGAAATTTTACCAACAGATATTTGTTCTATGGCATCCTCTAATCTCTTCTTATTACGTTTCATTTCTTCTAACCAAAGAGCAATTTTTAAACCAAAAGTGATAGGCTCTGCATGAATGCCATGAGTTCTACCCATCATTAAAGTATCTTTATGCTCTATAGCTTTTTTACGTAATGAATCTATGACTAAATCGAGTTCTTCTTGAATAAGCTTTGAAGCTTCAATCAAAAGCAAACTAGTACTTGTATCCCAAACATCACTAGTTGTCATACCCAAGTGGATCCATCTACCTTCATCCCCAAGACTACCTGTAACAGATTGTAAAAAGGCAGTCATATCATGTTTGGTAACTTCTAAAATTTGATTCAATTTTTCAATGTCATAATTTGCTTTTCTAAGCTTTTCCATATCAGACTCAGGAATTACTCCATGTTCAGTCCAAGCTTCACAAGCAGCTAATTCTACATCGAGCCATTTATCATATTTATTGGTATCAGACCAAACTTGTTTCATTTTCGGTCTTGAATATCTTTCTATCAAAACATGTCCTTTTTATATTATCAATATAAATTACTACTATTTTTTACTTAAATCATCTCTGTATTTATCATATTTATTTTTGACATCTTCATCAAACAAAGAAATTATTTGAGCTGCCAAGTATGCTGCATTTCTAGCTCCCCATGAACCAATTGCAACTGCAGCAACAGGAATTCCTGGAGGCATTTGTGCGATAGAATATAAAGAATCAACACCATTAAGATCACTAGAAGTTAATGGTACCCCAATTACTGGCACATTAGTCCATGAGGCAACACATCCTGGTAATCCAGCCGAACCACCAGCTTGAGCGATAAAAACTTTCGTACCACTTTCTGTAGCTGATTGTACATAATCTTTTACTTTCTGAGGTGTACGATGTGCAGATGCAACAACAATCTCATTACTAATTCCAAATTCATCTAGAACACTTGAAGTTTTTTCAGCGAACTCAGTATCTGAGGCACTTCCTATAACAATTCCAACGTTAGGCATTTTTTTCTCCTTTTAATTTATTAAATATTATTTACCAATGTCATGTCTATAATAAGCTCCTTCAAAATTAACTTTATCTATATTCCTATATATTAATGAACTTGCAGAAGCTAAATCATTACTAATTGTACTCAAAGTTAATACTCTACCACCATTTGTAACAAATTTTCCTTGAACTCTCTTAGTACCTGAATGAAAAATATTAATATTTTGATCTAAATCATCAAAACCTGATATTTCATATCCTGTTTGAAAAACATTTGGATAACCTGCTGAAGCAAGTACAACCGCAAGTGAATAACTATCATTCCATTCAACTTTAATTTCGTTTAGATTACCAGCATTAATCGATAAAATAATTTCTAAAAGATCTGTTTCCAAGCGAGGTAATAATACCTGTGTTTCAGGATCACCAAATCGACAATTAAATTCTAGAACTTTTGGACCTTCTTTGGTCAGTATTAAACCTGCATATAAAATACCTTTATATGGATTACCTTCTTCATTCAAAGCTTGAATTACAGGAGAAATAATAGATTCAGATATAATTTTCTGTAAATTATGATCCCAATGAATTGATTTGGGAGGGCTAAACGCTCCCATTCCACCTGTATTTGGAGCTAGATTACTGTCAAATAATTTCTTGTAATCACATGCAGCAACCAAAGAACTAAAGTTTTCACCATCAGTAAATGAAAACACTGAAATTTCTTGACCAATTAAAAATTCTTCTATTACGATACTTTTACCAGCATCACCGAACTTCTTATCCTTCATTATCATCTCGATAGTATTTAAAGATTGTTGCCTATCTTTACAAATTACAACACCTTTTCCTGAAGCAAGTCCATCAGCTTTAATTACCAGTGGGAACTCTATCTGATCTAAGTAATTTTTAGCATCTGTAATATCAGTAAAAACTTCAAATTTAGCAGTAGGGATGTTGTTTTTTTTCATTAATGTTTTGGCAAAAGATTTACTGGTTTCTAACATACCTGCTTCTTTAGTTGGACCAAAAACTTTTATTCCAGAATCAATTAATAAATTAGAAAGACCTGCTTCAATTGGTGCTTCAGGTCCAATAATGACTAAATCAAATTCAGATGAGATAGCAAACTCATGTAATTTTTTTGTGTCGTCAATAGAAATTTCTACATTTTCTGCTATTTCTTCAGTACCAAGGTTACCAGGAGCTACTATTAATTCAGAACATAATGGACTTTGTGAAATTTTCCAAGCTATACAATGCTCTCTAGCACCATTTCCAATTAATAAAATTTTCAATTATTTAACTCATATTAATTTTAATTAAAGGTATATTAGACATTACTATTCCCATTCAATAGTGCCTGGGGGTTTACTGGTAATATCGTATACAACTCTGTTAACACCCGGAACTTCATTACAAATTCGGTTAGACATTCTGGAAAGAATATCATATGGAATCCTAGCCCAATCTGCAGTCATTGCTTCGGAACTATTTACAGCTCGTATAGCTATAACTTCTCCATAAGTACGATGATCACCAGTCACACCTACGCTACGTGAATCAGGAAGCACTGCAAAACTTTGCCATAATTCATGATACAAACCACTATCCTTCATCTCATCCATAACTATCCAATCAGACAATCGTAATATATTAAGTTTTTCCTGAGTAACTTCTCCTACAATTCTGATAGATAAACCTGGGCCTGGAAATGGTTGTCGATTCACAATCTCAGTTGGTAACCCAAGTTCTAAGCCAACTTTTCTAACTTCATCTTTAAATAAATATCGCAATGGTTCTAATAATTTCAATTTCATTTCTTCAGGCAAACCACCAACATTGTGATGAGTTTTAATTTTTGCTGAAATATCATCGCCAGAAACTTGGCTTTCTATTACATCAGGATATAAAGTACCTTGAACTAAATAATCTACCTCACCTAATTGATTACTTTCTTCATCAAAAATTTCTATAAATTTGTTCCCAATAATTTTTCGTTTTTGCTCAGGATCTGTAACTCCTTTTAAACTATTTAAGAATAATTCAGATGCATCTTTATAAATAATATTAGTACTTAAATTTTTACTGAAAGTATCTAAAATTCTTTCAGGTTCTTCTTTCCTCATTAAACCATTGTTTACAAAAATACATGTCAACTGATCACCAATAGCTCTGGAAACTAAAGAAGCAGCTACAACTGAATCTACTCCCCCAGATAAGGCACAAATTACTTTCTTATCTTTAACAAGATTTCTTATATCTAAAATAGATTGATCAACAAAATTCTTTGTTGTCCAATTTTGAGCACAACCACAAAATTCAACAAAATTTTTCAGGATGATTTTACCTTCTTCTGTATGTACCACTTCAGGATGAAATTGCAATCCAAAATAGCCATCAGAATTTCCCATTGCAGCAATAGGTGAATTTTCTGTAAAAGCTAAGATTTCAAAACCATCAGGTAAAACATTTACTTTATCACCGTGACTCATCCAAACGGATGAATTTTCTGAAATACCTTTAAATAACGAATTATTTGTATCCGTAGTATTTAAAGTTGCATGTCCAAATTCCTTTTTATCTGAAGGCTCTACAACTCCATCTAACTGATGGACTAATAATTGCATCCCATAACATATCCCTAATACAGGAATATCTTGATCATAAATCCAATTTGGAGCTAAAGGAGCATTAGTTTCATATACACTTGCGGGTCCCCCAGAAAGAATAACACCTTTAGGATTAGATTTCTTGATGTCTTCCCAAGTAGATTTATGTGAAACTATCTCACAATAAACATTCAATTCTCTAATAGATCTAGCAATCAAACGACTATATTGAGAACCAAAATCTATGATAATTATAGTTTCTGTATTTGAATTACTAGACATTAGATACTTTTAAAAACCCTTAGAGATAATGTTTTTTTTGCCTATTATGATGAATATCACATGTTCAACTATTGATCAATATTTATGGCAGTATACACAAGTTGATTTTTTTAAGATAAGATGGAAATCCAATGATAAATATACATTTTATTAATTTAATATTGTAGTAGGAAATCAAACACTCAAAATGTTTAATTCAAATTATTCAGATCAAATAAATAATGCCGCTAATCTCATCGATGCTGGAGGAGTTGTAATAATACCAACTGATACACTTTACGGTCTTGCTGCTTCAGCACTAATGCCTACTGCAATTGATAAAGTTTTTAACATTAAAAAAAGAGCAAAAACACAACCTCTTCCTATTCTTATTCCAGATAATGATTATATTTACGAATACACAAAAAACATCCCCGAATTAGCATTAAAAATTACCCAAAAGTTTTGGCCAGGACCTTTAACGGTTATATTAGAAAAAAGTCCTGAATTACCAGACAATTTGACTGCAGGATCCAAATATGTCGCAATCAGAATCCCAAATGAAGAAATAGTTAGATCAATATGTAGAAAATTACAATCTCCAATTACAGGAACAAGTGCTAATATTTCAGGAGAAGAAGAACATACAAAATTTCAAAATATTACAATCACAAATCATAAACTAGTTGATTTAAGTATCAAAAAAGATGAAGCAATCCAAGGGCAATCTTCTACTATTTTATCTTTTGCTGACTATAAAAACCCCAAAATTCTACGAGAAGGGTCAATAAAAAAATTATCAATCGAAAATACTTTAGGAATAAAGTTAATTGATTAAGACCAATAAATATCTAAGCACAAGCAGGATTATCAGAGGACCATCTACCATAAAAATCAGGAGTTCCTTCTGAAACTAATTTATTTTTTGCTTGAACCCAGGATTCAGCCCACTTTACAGGATCAGTTAAAACAGAATCAGGATCATTTTTACTTCTAGCATTAAAACCCGGAAACCATTTTCGTCCTGTTGCTTCTCCTATAGGATTGTAACGAATATCAAAACTTACCCGAACCTGATCACTTTCATTTTCCAATGAACCATGAACAAGTTTTTTATTGAAAACTATGACATCACCTTTATCAACAGGCAAAGGAATCATTTGGTCAGAAGCAAAGAATCTTTCAGGAATACCCGCACCATGATTAGTATCAGCTGTACAAAATTCAAACAATTGATCTTCCCTATGACTTCTAGGAATAACTTTTAAACATCCCATTTCTTCAGTTGTTTTTCGCAAGGGCATCCAAACTGTCAACATGTTTGTATCATCAAGATCTTCAGTACCTACACCTTGATCTTGGTGCCAAACTGTTGCTCCTGATGTGTTAAAACCAGCTTTTTTAGGTTGTTCTTTTGTACTATTAACATCAAAAGACTGATTGGGCACCTTGATTCTAATATGCTGTACAGGATTTGAGTGAATTTCAGGACCAATTACTGATTCAACAATATCTAAAAGATCTGAATTAGTTAATAATTTGAATACTTCAGGTCCATGCCACATAGGTGTATCTTCATCAATTTCTTCCAATGGAAGTGAGAAATCAAAATATTGAACATGTGAACGATTTGTTTCGTTATAAACAGCTATAACTCTTTGATCAAAATTTAGATCATCATAAGTAGACGATATCTCACCATTTGCAAATAATTCATAACAAAGTTTATTTAATACAAATTCATATTCATTAAAAACTCTATCTACAGTTTTTTTAGGATCTAAAGCATCTTTGACAATAAAGTAACCATCGTGATCCAATTTTTTTAATTGTTCAGTAGATAAAAACATATTAATACTTTCTTGTAATTAATATAACGTATTATCATTATTCCATCTGTATTAGTGTCTTTCAAGCGAAATGAAAACATTTTATATTATAAATACTTGAAATTTAACTAATAAGTCAATTAAATTTATAACAATTTGTAAATTAGCATGAGGTAAAATTAAATGTACAATATATTTTCTATTTCTATTATCACATCACTATTTTATGTTTTAATGGTTGCTTGTTCAAGTACAACCGATAACCAACAAAATCTAAACTCATCAAATAGTAATAACGGAATAATTTCTAAACCTACTGTAATGTTAAGTTTAGGTGAAACTCGTAAAGAAAAAACTTTACCTTTAAAATTTTATGAATGGGATGGTACTCAACAATTAGTAAGTATACCTAGCGGAGGTACTGAGGGTCAGGCACTCAAAAATAAAGAAAATATGTGTGTTTTACAACATGATAATTCCACAGAAGCTCCGATTGTTGAAGGTGATTCTGCAAAAGTAATTGAAAAAGCGGAATGTGAATGGGTGTTATATAAAGGCGATGGCGCTATGAAAAAATATAACATAGGAATCTATAAAATTGAAACTAATGGTAATTCAGGCTGGACTTGGAGTTCTTCAATCAAATTAGAAGGTGAAGAATAACTTTAATCATAAATAAAATGTTTTTTAAATATTCTATTCGATACATTCTGATAATACTTTTCAGTAAGTTGCATAAGTTTCTTTATAATTTATCTGGCGGTAGATTTATGTATAGTTTGGTTGGATTACCTGTAATATTTCTTACAACTACAGGTAGAATTTCAAATAAACCCCGTACAACACCTTTAATCTATATGAAAGATAAAGATGATTTTATTTGTGTTGCTTCATTTGGAGGTTATAAAAAACATCCTGATTGGTATTTAAACATCAAAAAAAATAATCAATTATCTATAAATGTTAAAGGTAAAAACTTCGATGCAATAAGTAATACAATTGTTGGCAAAGAAAAAACTGATATGTGGCAGAGAATAATTCAATTTTATCCTGGATTTCAAAAATATCAAGAAAGAACAAGTCGAGAAATTCAAATTGTTAGAATAAGTATTATATGACGAACTAATGTATAAAAAAATCAACATAGTAATAACTGGTGCAACTTCAGGGATTGGATTTCAAACCTGTAAATTATTGTCCTCACAAGAATTTAATATAATTGGAACTGGTTCTACAAAAATATCATGCTTGGATGCTAGGAAAAAATTTAAAAGAGATAACATCAAATTTTTTGATTGTGACTTATCAGATCATAATTCAATTAAATTACTTTCTCAGAAAATTGAATCTGAATTCCAAACAATTGATATCTTGGTAAATAATGCAGGTAAACTTTTCATAAAACCTGAATTAGATCCAAAAGGAATAGAAAAAACATTTTCTGTGAATTATCTAGGTCATTATTTATTAACAAGATTATTATTGAAAAAAATTTTAACCTCCAATTGTCCAAGAATAATAAATGTGTCCTCTGTTGCTCATAAAAGAGGAATATTAGACCTTTCACAGTTGAATAATACTAATTTAACTGCGTTCCAAGCATACTCTAGAAGTAAATTATCTCAAATTTTATTTATGAAAATTCTTTCAAAAAAATTAGAATCATCAAACATAACTATTAGTTCATTGCATCCCGGATTGATAGGAACAAATTTATTATCAAAAAATGGATTTTGGGGTAAGTTATTAACATTAGGACACAAACTGGTTGGTAAATCCACTGATTCAGGTGCAAAAAATGTTTTATACAATATTAAATCTGAAAATACACACAATATGTATTTTTCAAATTCAAAAAATGAAAAATTATCAAACTATGCTAACGACATTAATCTAGCTAATGAACTTTGGGATATCAGTGCAAAGCTCTGTGGTTTATCAACAAAATTGGAAATTTAATTATTAATATAAATCTAGATTTTTATATCCAACAATTTCATAGCATTTAAACCCAATATTTTCTTTTTATCATCATTAGAAATATCGGCTGTAACTATCTTTGCTATTTGAGTTCTGTAATCCAATATAGGTACATCAGATCCAAATAGAATCTTATCTCCCAAATTATGATTTCTTACAGCATCATAAACAGCATATAGACCATTACCTGAACCACTGGTTTCTAGCCAAATATTAGGTAATTCCACTGCAGCAGAAGTAGCCCAATTAAGGTCTTCTTTCTTGGAAGCACTACCAGCATGAGCTATTACCCATTTGATATTGGGATAATTTATAGTAAAATTTTCAAATCTTTTAAAAGTAAAATCGCTAGTAGACATGGATGGAGTCCCTGGTGGATCTGATGGAAATCTAGTATGTGCCATTATTGCAATTCCTCTATGATTTGCCCATTCCATTATGGGTTTATATCCCAATGAATCACTAGGTTGACCATAATAGTCAGGGTAAATTTTTAGATATTTAAATTTTAGTTGATCAAATGATCTATCTAACTCATATATACATTCTTCCGGATAATGAGGTGTTACAAAAGCTACACCAATAAACCTATCAGGATATAAAGAAATAAACCTGTTTTGTATTAAATCATTTCCATATCTAGCATCAGCAAAAAATATAGAATTAATACATGTTTTATCAACACCTATTAAATCCATTTGCTTTAGATACAATTTAGGATCATCAGAAAATCCTCTATTATTCCAACTTCCACCATGAGCATGAAAATCAATTATAGGGGTGTTTATTTTCAAATTAATCCTCAGTAAGTTTTATTCAGCTTAAATCTATCTAAAGAAAATAATCCAAGATCAAATTCAGTACCACCATCAACTATTAAATCAGAAATTAATTCTCCAATCACACTGGCAAATTTAAATCCATGACCAGAGAAACCTGATGCAATAAAAACGTTATCATTACCCGGGAGATAATCTAACACAAAATGGCTATCTGGAGTGTTTGTAAAAATACAAACTTGAGAAAATAAAGGTTCCGTACTTGTAGATTGGAAATATTTATCCATTGGAACTCTAAGTGTTGAGATATCTAACTTAGTAATTTCACGATTGATTAAATCAGGATTGATTTTTTCCTCTAAATGGCCATATCTTCCAATTTTCATTCCTTCGTAATGATGTATAGGGAATCCATAATATCTGCCTTCAGGAACTTCCATATTAAAAACAGGAAATTTATCAACGTTATAATTTTCAGGACTCACAGGCTTAAACCAAGAAACAACTTGTCTTTCCGGAGTTAAAATATTACTCATTTTATTCTCAATAATTCCAGTCCATGCACCTGCTGTAAAAACTAATTTCTTAGTTTTAAAATTGCCATCTGAAGTAAACACAGTGATAATATTTCCATCTGATTCCCAGTTAAAAACTTTACAATTCTGCTTTACATCAGCTCCATTATTTATACTTTCGTTAACGTACATGTTGATACAAGACTCTGGAACTAAAAATCCTCCATCTTTCTGAAATACGGAGAAATACTCTTCAGGTAATAAATATGCCGGAAATTTTTCAGATAACTCATTACCTCTGAATATTTCATGAGGCAGATCAAATTCTTCACACGCCTTCCTAGATCCAATTATAGTTTCACTGTTTTCTAAACCAATATCTAATGCACCGGTAATATTTAATAATCTTTTGTTATAAATTTTTTCAAGTTGAAGCCAACGAGCATGTGCTCTTAGCACCAATGGAACATATTCTATACCTTCATAATACGCAAGACGAATGATTCTAGAGAATCCATGTGAAGACCCTTTGTCATGACCAATTTCGAATTGTTCTATCCCTAATACATCTAGACCTTTGGATGATAACTCGAACAAACTAGCAGAACCCATTCCACCTAAACCAATTACTATGCAATCATACATATTTTTATCTTTGTGTTTCAAAATATTAATATTGTGTTATATAATTTGAATATTCTAACATTTATTTTAAGGATTAAAACATGGAAGCTCTACTAATTGTTATAGGAATAATCGTTTTTGTACTTTTTAATTCAATTTTTACTGTTAAACAACAAACATTTAAATCGATTGAAAGATTTGGAAAATTCGTTAGAATAGCGAATCCTGGAATAAATATAAAAATACCATTCATAGAAAAAGCAAGTCGACCTGAAAGTATGCGAATACGACAATTAGATGTCCCTGTTGAAACAAAAACTGAAGACAATGTATTTGTCAGTGTAGCTATCTCAGTGCAATATCAAATTTTACCCGGTAAACAATTTGATGCTTTTTACAGGCTTGACAACGCAGAACGTCAAATTACTGCTTATGTTTTTGACGTAGTTCGTGCCAGAGTGCCTAAACTTTCACTAGATGACCTTTTTGAGAAAAAAGACGAAATAGCAGATGCAGTTAAAGAAGAACTCGATGATATTATGGGACAATTTGGATATGGAATTGTTAAAGAACTAGTTACTGATTTAGATCCAGATCAAAAAGTGAAATCAGCAATGAATGAAATTAATGAAGCTCAAAGATTAAGAGTTGCTGCAAATGAAAGGGGAGAGGCTGATAAAATCCTTATAGTTAAAGAAGCTGAAGCCCAAGCAACAAGTAATGCATTACGAGGAAAAGGTATAGCTGACGAAAGAAAAGCAATTATAGATGGATTAAAAGCCTCAATTGATGATTTCCAAAAAAGTATTAGTGGCACTGGCCCTATGGAAGTAATGAACCTTGTTTTATTAACTCAATATTTTGACAGTTTAAAAAGTATTGCTTCTACTGATAATAATTCAAGTATTTTTATTCCACACAGTCCAGGTTCTTTAAGCGACTTTTCATCACAAATGCGTGATGCGTTACTACAAGCAGGTCAAGTAACAGAAAAAACCAACACAAATACAAAATCACAAAAAAATCAAAACACTCAATCCACAAAAGATAATAACTAATTTAAAGGAAGGTTATCATGCCAGAAGTTACAATTGATTGGAATGCAGGTAGAACTGATGAACAGAAAAAAGAAATTGCTGAAGTAATTACTAAAGCATTAGTTGATATAGGAAATGCACCAAAAGAAAATGTTAAAATAGAATTTATTGATAACCCTGTTTAAATTTTCTGAAACTTACTAACCCGTTCTGCAGGAGTTAGTTCAGCTACATAAATACTTCCTTCTGAATCAACTGTAATTCCATGACCAGAAATTATGCTTCCTTTACCTGGACCTTTATCACCATGCCATCTTGTGATTAGTTCTCCTTCTTTTGTCCAAATACTTATTCCTCCTTGTATAGTTTGTTCTACAACATAAAAAACCCCATCTTTGATCCAAATATCTCCAGGCATGAATAAATCACCCCATTCATTAATATAATTTCCATCATCATCAAAAATTTGAATTCTATTATTTTCTCTATCACAAACATATATTAAGTCGTCTTCATCAATGGTTAAATTATGAACTATGGCAAATTCTCCTGGTCCTGTTCCAAATGTTCCCCATGATTTAATTAATTCACCAGATGAATTAAATTTATGAATTTTTTTATTTCCATATCCATCTGAAACAAAAATGTCTCCTTTAGAAGAAATTGATAATCCAGTAGGCATATTAAATGGTTTTCCATAGAAAGTATCAGAAGGTTTAAATTTATTACCAATCGTTTGAGTTAATTCTCCATTAGGCCGGTGTTTAGTTGCTATATGAAACCAAGAGTCTACCAACCAAATATCCCCATCTTCTTTAATAAAAATTCCATGTTCATTATCTGAAAAACTTCCTTCTCCCCAAGAAGTAATAAAATCTCCAGATTTGTCCCAAACAGTTAAAGGATGTAGGCCTCTACTAAAAACATAAATTTCATCGTTATTACTTACTGACACATCCGAAGTCGATCCAAATTGCCAATATCTTGGTAAATTGGGCCAACAATCAACGACTTCATATTTGTAATCCCCATTTCCAACTATCATCGTAATCCTTTCATTTTTATTTTTATAAACCTACTGTATTTAAAATTATAGAATATATCGATTTGTCAGCAGTAATATATAACCTGTTCTTTAATTTACCACCCCAACAACAATTAGCAGTACGATCTTCAGGAACTAAAATTTTTCCAATTAAGTCCCCAAGTGGATTTAATACTTGAATACCATCCCAAGCGCTTGTAAATATATTTCCATTGCTATCAATACGTAAACCATCTGGAACACCTGGTCTTATTACGGCAAAAATCTTAGAAGATACTACTTGATAATCATCATTTAATTCTAAGCGTTTTATATCGCCAGGTTCGCCACTGTCAGTTACATATAAATATTTTTCATCTGGTGAAAAACACAAACCATTTGGTTTATCAAATTCATCTGAAAGAATTTCAAGAATATTTCTATCAGTTCTAAATCTAAAAACATAATTTTCTTTAAGCTCAGATTCAGCTTTATAACCTTCATCATCAGAAAGAATCCCATAGGGAGGATCAGTAAAAAATATATCACCTTTTGAATTCTCAACTAAATCATTAGGAGAATTTAACTTTTTTCCTTGATAATTATCTATAATATTAGTAATTGTGCCATTATTTTCAGTTCTAGTAATATTTCTAGTACCATGTTGACAAGTAATCAATCTTCCTTTTGAGTCCACAAAGTTTCCATTACTAAAATCAGATGATTCTCGAAAAACAGAAACCCCATCAAAATCGCTCCATTTAATGATTTTGTTGTTAGGTATATCACTAAATAATAAATAATCTCCATCAACAAAATAAGCAGGTCCCTCAGTCCATTCAAACCCTGTAGCATGGTGTACCAATTGCGGATCATCTCCTAAAATTAATTTAAAGCTATTTTCATAAACTTCAAAACCACTGATAATTTCATCCTGATTACGAAAATTTGACACCATTTTCAACTCCTTAATTTGCTTATTTTATGTTGATAACTATATCTAGGATTCGCAAGTTATTATTTCGTAATAGATTAACATAGAATTCAGCTGAAACGTGATCAAATTTCAAGAACAAACCATTTAAATTAAACAACATCCTGAGAAATTAAATTGTGTCTCAATGAATCAGAAAACTCTTTTCGCTGCCATTTTCTAACAACTTCGTGTTCAATCTCATTTTCAAAGTTATCCAAATTCATACAAATATTTTTCAAATTTGATAAAGGCCAAATTAAAGAAGGTTGTAATTTCAATTTTTTTGATAAATTCAACCTCCAATCTTTCAAGTTTTTAAATAACAGTACTTGAGAATCACTCATATTTTTCTGTGTTTTCCTTTTCGGATATAACTCTTCACGTGATATATTTAATAAAGTAGAGTTTTGAGCATCTTTGATTGCTTTGATCAATTTTAACCTGCGATTTGATCTAGAATAAATTCCCAAATCTTTTATTTTTGTCAAATCTATTTCAGGATTCTTGGATATTTCAATTAATATATTGTCATGAACTATCTTAAATGTTGGACGATTTAACCTTATAGCCTCATTTTGTCTGAATTCATATAACCTACTTAAAATCGTCAATGATTTGATATCTAAAGTTTTGCTACCTTTAATAGATAAAAATGGATTCTCAATTATCTTAGGAATATATTTAATTCTTTCCAAAAATTTAAATTCTTCAAAAACCCAATGAGTTCTTTTAAGATTTGCTAATTCATTTAATAACAAATCTCGTAAATTTTTTAAATACAAAACATCATTTATTGCATATTGTAAAGCCTCTTTGGGAATTGGTCTTAAAGTCCAATCAGAACGTTGTAAAGATTTCGACTTAGAAAGTTCAATTTTTAAATATTCACTTAATATTGAAGATAAACCTAATTTTTCTGAACCTAAAAAAGCTGCAGCAGTGCTAGTATCAAAAATATTTCTAACTTGAAAATTCCAATCCCTGTCAAAACTACGTAAATCATGATCAGGTGAATGAAATATTTTTTCTATATCCTTATCAAATAATAGTTTCCCCAATGGAGCTATCTCAGAAATTTGCAATGGATCTACAATAAACACTGCTCCGGGTATAGCTAATTGTATTAAGCATATTTGTTCTTTAAATCGATGTAATCCATTAGATTCAATATCTACAGCAACAAAATCTTCTTTAGAAATTTTTTTAATAGTGTTAATAAGTTTCTCATTTGAATCTACTATTTCAATTGAATAATTATTTTCCAATTTATATCGCCTGAATTAAATATTTTATTTGATAATCATTAGATTATCATATTAACTATATAGCAAATATCCACCATGATATCTTACAATATGCAATAATTGGAATTATTGGAATCGCGATATGAAATTCTTAAAAACTATAGGGATCATAAGTGACCAAGGTATAGGAATGGGGTTTTCAGGCCCTATTGCAACTGCATTTGATTCTCAAAATACTGCATTTGTCCTTAATAGGGGACACGAAGATCAAGGTAGCGGAAATTTATTCAGAGTAACAGTTCAAACATTTGAGGAAGATTTTTTAACTGAATTTGCTACTTGGTATGGTAATAAACTAGGAGACAAAAAATTAAATACTCCTAGTGATTTAGAATTCGACTCAAATGATCGTTTATATATCACAGATGAAGTCAATAATGAAGTATTAATATACGATAATGAATCTAATTACATAGGTAAGTGGGGAAAAGCAGGAAATAAAGAAGGTGAATTAAGTGGCCCCTCAGGTATTACTATCGATTCGAAAAATAATATTTATATATCTGAACAGTATAACAATCGTATCCAAAAGTTTTCAAAAGATGGAGAATTTATTTCATCTTGGGGAAAATTTGGAACTAAATATGGTGAATTTAATCTACCTTGGGGTATATCTGTTGATAAGAAAGATAATATCTACGTGGCAGACTGGCGAAACAATCGTATCCAAAAGTTTTCAAAAGATGGAGAATTTATCACTTTATTTGAAAATAACAAAGAAAAATTATTGCGTCCTTCAGATGTTGCAGTAGATTCTAACGGATATATATATATATCTGATTGGGGGAATGAAAGGGTAGTAGTATTAGATGAAAATGGCAAACATATATCAAATGAACGCGGTAAATCAACATTGTCCACAGCATGGACAGATGAATTTTTTGAATCTAATATAGATGAACGTGATAGTAGAGCAAAAGCAAACTTGATTCCAGACTTACCTGAACATCTACAGACACCTTACCATATCTCATCACAAAGTGAACCATTATTTTGGGGTATCACAGATCTATCAATAGATAATTTAGGCAGGCTATATGTCACAGAATTCAGAAGACATAGATGTCAAATTTTTAATTTGCGTAGCGCGTAGCTAATTAAGCTAAATATAACGCAAAATTAATTAATTTAGCCATTTAAAATTTCCTGAAAATCATTTTTAAATTTTGCCAACTTTGGAGCAATATTATATTGACAATATGCGTTACCAGGATTCCTTACATAATATTCTTGATGATATTCTTCAGCTTTGTAAAAATGTTTAAATTCCGTAACTTCAGTTACAATTACATCATAAATTTTTTCTTTAATTAATGTATTAATATACTCTTGAGTTTTAAATTTTTGCTCAATAGAATGAAAAAATATTGCAGACCTATATTGAGTTCCGACATCATGACCTTGTCTATTCAATGTTGTGGGGTCATGAGTCGAGAAAAATATTAACAATAATTTTTCAAAATTTATTATATTTTGGTCATAAGTTATTTGAATCACTTCTGCATGACCAGTAAAACCTGAACAAACTTCTTCATAATTAGGATTTTGCGTATGTCCTCCTGAATAACCTGATTCTACATTAATAACACCTTGAATTTTAGAAAATATTGCTTCTAAACACCAAAAACACCCCCCACCAAATGTTGCTAAATTTGATTTATTATCCATTTTGATTCCTCACTCAATTTCAAATTTCATATGAATATTTCAATTTCCTTTTCCTTAACACTAACTTTTATAGGTGTAGTACCAGTTAATTCACCATCAATATTTAAAATTTCATCCTCAGTTGAAAAAATAGAAAAACTTTTAACTTGTAAATATTCAACTTCCTTTTCTTTAATATGCGATCCTGTAAATAGTTGAGGCATCACAGAAAGTAATCTAAATTTACTAATATTTCCGTCTACTACTACTAAATCTAATAAACCATCATTCAATTTAGCATGAGGAGCCATTTTCATGCCATTTCCTACATGAATAGAATTACATCCTATAATAAATGTATACATTCCAATAGATTTTTTGCCATCAACAACCAATTCTGTTTTTCTACCTTTACTTAAAAATATTTCAATTATAGATGCAAAAGTGTACCTGATAGGTCCCAATAATCTCAACTTTTCAGCACGTGCACCCACATCTTTCACTAATCCCCAACCAACTAAATTAATTGCAAAATTCATTTCATGGTTCATTTCTAGTTGTAAAACATCTATATGTTCCGTATTTAACAAAGAAATTTTCTTAGCGGCTTGAATCGGGTCAAACATTTTTAAATCACTGGAAAAAGAATTACCAGAACCTACTGGAATGACACCGATTGGTAATTTTATATTATCATTTCTATTCAACATTCCATTAACGACTTCGTTTAAAGTGCCATCACCTCCTAAAACTAAAATTGAATTAATCGTACTTAAGTCCATTGTCTGCAGTCTTTGTTTGGCATTACCCTGGTATTTAGTTTTTACAATTAATAAAGAAATCCCATTAGATTCAAAAATGGGACGAATTTTCTCTAAAATGTACAATGCTTTTTGTTTCCCACTTTTGGGGTTAACAATTACTAAAAATTTCACATGAACTCATTTCTTGTTGTATAAATCTTATATCAAATTTATAATTTTTTTCGTGTCTAATTAACTTTACGTTTAGGTCTATTTTCTGATATATTTATGGAGGCTGATTTTTCCTTCGATAAATCTTTCATTCTAAAATTCAAACTGTTTATCAACACGATGTTTTAGATTAGTTTAAAATATAAAAATATTTCATATTACAGTTTATATTAAGTTGTAAATCTAAAAGCATAATTAGGAGAAACATCTCATATGTATGAACATGACATTTTAATAATAGGCGCTGGTCTTGCTGGACTGCGCGCAGCAGTTGAAGGTGTGAAAAATGGTTTGGATGTCGCTGTAGTTTCAAAAGTTCATCCAGTCCGAAGTCACTCAAATGCAGCTCAAGGCGGAATTAATGCTCCTTTAACAGATAGAGGAGATGATTGGGAAGGTCACGCATACGACACTATAAAAGGTTCTGACTTTTTAGCTGATCAAGATGCAGTAGAAGTGATGTCACGAGAAGCCGGTGATGCTGTGATCGAATTAGAAAGAATGGGTGTTATTTTTAATAGAGGTGAAGACGGTAAACTTGGTACAAGAGCATTCGGTGGACAAAAAGTAGCTCGTACATTTTTTGTTGGAGCAATCACAGGATCTGCATTGTTACATGTTCTTTTTGAGCAATCACTTAAACTAGGTTTAAATGTTTATGAAGAATGGTTTGTAACTAAACTTATTATGGAAGATGGTATATGTAAGGGTGTTGTTGCTTATGACATTAAAAATGGAGAACTCCATACTATTAAAGCTAAAGCTGTAATAATGGCCACTGGCGGGAACGGGAGAGGTTTTGAACCGTCAACTCAAGCATTAATTTGTACTGGTGATGGGCTTTCTTTAGCATACAAAGCTGGAGCTCCATTAATGGACATGGAAATGATTCAATATCATCCAACCACTCTGGCTAGAACAGGAATATTACTCTCAGAAGCTGCAAGAGGTGAAGGTGCATATTTACTAAATTCAAAGGGCGAAAGGTTCATGGAAAAATATGCTCCTGACTATATGGAGTTAGCTTCCAGAGATGTTGTTTCTAGATCTGAACAAACAGAAATTGACGAAGGAAGAGGTATAGACGGTAATGTAATGCTAGATCTTAGGCATTTAGGTAGAGATTATATTGAAAAACGACTAGGCTATCTCCAAGAAGTATCCTTAGAATTTCTTGGAATAGATATGGCTGAAGAGCCTGTACCAGTTCGACCAGGTATGCATTATCTTATGGGTGGAATCAAAACTGACTTAAATGGAGCAACACAAATACCGGGACTTTATGCTGCAGGTGAATGTGCTAATGTCAGTGTTCATGGAGCAAATAGATTAGGTGCAAATTCTTTATTAGATACTGTAGTTTTTGGACGTAGGTCCGCTGAACATGCTATTGAATACATAAAATCAGTTAAACAAAATTCTAACTCTGAAAATGATTTGAAACTTGAAAGCAAACGATTGCAATAAATACTTGATAGACCAAAAGGTGAAAATATTGCTAATTTACGAAATGACATGGCTGTAAATATGACCAAAGGTATTGGAGTTTGGAGAGACCAGAAGTCTATAGAAAATGCTCTCTCAAATCTTCATGACGTGAAAAATAGATTGCCAAAAATTTCAGTAGAACATAAAGGTAAATTTTTCAATACTAACTTAATTTTCGCTTTAGAATTAGAATTCATGGTGGATAATGCTGAAGCAATAATTCATGGCGCAATCACTCGTAAAGAGAGTAGAGGAGCACATTACAGAACTGATATGCCTGAACGAGATGATAAAAATTGGTTAAAACACACCCTCGTTTATCATGACACCAACCGAGAAAACAATGTAAGAATTGAAACTGCACCTGTTACAATCACAAAATGGGAACCAGTAAAGAGAGTATATTAATGAATGTGAATTTAAAGGTAAAAAGATTTGACCCTAGTGAGCCCACAAAAAACACTTGGTGGCAAGAATATCAAATTGACATCCACAAAGATTCCACTGTTTTAGACGCATTAATTCATGTTCGTGAATATGAAGATACATCTTTAGCTCTCAGATGTGCTTGTAGAGCATCTATATGTGGCTCTTGTGGAATGAAAGTCAACGGTAGCGCTAAACTAGTTTGTAAAACTAGAGTAGCTGAGGTTTCACCTGGAGGAGAACAGGTTGTAATAGAACCTATGGGTAACCATCCTGTTGTAAAAGATTTAGTTGTTTCTCTGGATACATTTTTCAATCAAATAAAACGAATAGAACCATACGTTCAACCTGATCACATACCTGAAAAAGGAGAATACATAGCTTCTAACGAATCAATGGAAAATTTACTTACCGCAATGAATTGCATAATGTGTGGATGCTGTGTTTCCGATTGTACTGTTTTGGAAGTTGATGATAATTTTATAGGACCAGCTGCGCTTGCAAAAGCATGGAGATTTGTTGATGACCCAAGAGATTCCAAAAGAGAAAACAGATTAAATAATTTAAACAACGAAGATGGTGGTATATGGGATTGTACTAGATGCATGCAATGTGTGGAGGTGTGCCCTAAAGGTGTTGATCCTATGGACAGAATAATGGATCTTCGAGATAGTGCTATATCTAATGGCTTAACTAATTCATTTGGAGCTAGGCACGCTAATTCAGTAAATAAATCTATTAAACATTCTGGTCGTATTGATGAATTCAGATTACCTATAGAAAGTAAAGGGTATTTTAATATCAAAGAAATATTCAAATTACTTATACCTGGGCTAAGAATGTTAATAAAAAAACAAAGTCCATCACCTTTTCACCATAAAAATCCAAACCAATCGAAAGTAAAAAATATATTTAAAAACTTTGAGGAAAACAAATAATGAAATTTGCTTTTTACCCCGGATGTGTATCTAGAGGTGCATGCCCTGAACTTTTTGAGTCAACAATAGCAGTCTGTGAAAAACTTGGAATTGAACTCGACTATAAATCTATGGAAAGTGCTAGCTGTACAGGCTCAGGCATCCTACAAGAAAAAAATCTTAAATTAGGCGATACATTAAACGCTCGAAATTTTGCACTTGCTGAAAAATCTGGTTTGCCTCTTTTAACAATTTGTAGTACTTGCCAAGGCGTAATGTCCCAAGCAAACGCTAGGCTACTAGCTGATAAGGAGTATTTGAAAGAAATTAATCAAGAGCTTAAGTCAGAAGGTTTAGAATATAAAGGAACTGTAGACCCCAAACATTTATTATGGGTTTTAATGGAAGATATAGGCATTGATAAACTAAAATCTTTAGTAGTTAGAGAACTTAAGGGTTTAAAATTAGCACCATTTTATGGTTGCTACATTGTAAGGCCTTCTGCAGCATTGAAATTCCAAGAAAACCCGAGCAGATCTACTTCACTTGAAGAAATTATCAAAGCAGTTGGAGCTAGTGTAGTTGATTTCCCTGGCAAAACTCAATGTTGTGGATTTCCAATTTTAATGATCAACCAAAAAAATGCAGTGAATATGGTAGCAAATCATACATCAACAGCAAAAGACGAAGGCGCGGATGCTATGGTCACTCCTTGTCCTCTTTGCCACCTCAACCTTGATGCATACCAACCTGAAGCATCAAAAACTAAAAATGAACCTATAAATTTACCAATAATTCATTTACCTCAACTTATTGGACTTGCGATTGGGATTGAACCTGAAAAAATGAAACTTAACAAACATATTATATCTACGAAAACTATGCTTTCTGAAATCGGAGTTTCACCTTAATAATCATTAAAAAATCAATTAGGAAAAAGAAAATGAATAAATCTAATCTAATTATTACTTTGGTTATAAATACTTTAATCTTCGTTCTATTAATTGGTTGCTATGAAACTGTAGAACCTTCCACAAGTTCTACAACAAAAATTCAACAACCTAAACAAAGTACAAACAATCAAGAACAATCAATCAATCAAAAACCAGAAAGAAAAAAAATGAAACAATATCCTAACGCACCTGCAATGACTATAGACCAATCAAAAAATTATAAAGCAATTTTTCAAATGGAAAATGGTAAAGATTTTATTGTTGAACTCTATGCCGAAGATGCTCCTATAGCAGTTAACAGCTTCATATTTTTGGCTCGTGATGGTTTTTATGACGGAGTAAGCTTCCACAGAGTTATTCCGGGCTTTATGGCTCAAGGAGGGGATCCTACTGGAACAGGAATGGGTGGACCAGGTTATAAATTCCAAACTGAAATTAGCACAATAAGAAAACATACAGGACCTGGAATTTTATCAATGGCTAATGCAGGTGGTATGAATACTAATGGAAGTCAATTTTTCATCACATTTGATTCTGTAAATTTCTTAGATACTGTAAACGAAGATAACTCCCCCAAAGATTGTTCCCAACCAGGAGTATCCTGTCACACAGTTTTTGGAAAAGTAGTTAATGGGTTAGAAAATGCTTTGAATATATCTCCCAGAGACCCTGCCACCGCTAAATCTAGCGGAGACGTAATTAAAACAATTTCAATAGAAGAATCAAATTAATAAATCTTTTAAGGAGATGAAATGAATATATGCTATACGTCAACTTTCCAAGGAACCTTTGAAGACTTCAATTCTGTAATGGAGGAACTTCGTGCTGAATTTCCAGGTATTACAGATGCGTCCGAAAGTGCTGAAATTGAAATTGACAAAGACGGATGGTGTAAAGTAATTACAATTGCTAATGTTGTCGATTTCAATAAAATGAAAGAGCTTATGGCTTCCCCTAAAGTTGCTGAATGGGATAAGAAATTTAACAATACTGACGTAGTTTACAAATTAGAAAAAATCAATTAATCTAATCCGGTAAAAATAACGAGATAGCTGTTTTTTAATAGCTTCCTAACTACAATTACAGAATGTACTAATCTATCTAATTAGTTAATATCTTCAAGTGTTTTAAAATAATTTTAACAAGATCCCGCTAGCAGGAAATTTTGGAAGTACCTTATTTATTTAAATACTTATCTGCAATCCATTTTTGATAACTTAAATCTAAACAATCATTTCTAGCTTTATTAACAAAAAATTCTTTTGATGAAGATAATTCTTCATTTTTATATTTCATTAGTTCATCATTATTCAAATTAATTTCTAATGCTTTATAAGTACAAATACATCTATCTAAAGAAATCTCTTTTTGTAACTTACAATAAGATTTCATATTATCTGAAAATCGTTTCTGATTTTCAACTCTTGTGTTAAATTCCTGTTCTTGCTGTTTTATTCCATATTCATTAGTAGTTCCCCAAAAAATTATAAAACTTAATAATGAAAAAATTAAATAAATTTTACTTATAAAAATTATTGGTCCAATTATAAAAATCTGCACTAATATAATTTTTTTTTACAAGATTTTCGAAAAATTAATATTGAAGTAGCACAATATAATAAAATTCCAAATATTAAAAAAATCAATCCAATAATAAATATTTGGGTTACATATTGTCCTTCATAATTCCATGCGAATAAAGCAAGTCCCACAGTTAATGAGTCCAAAAGAAACCCAAAACTGATCAAAATCAAAGATATAAACCAAAAAAAATTAATCTTCATTTAAAAATCTAATATATATATATTAATGATAAAAATATTAAATTTAGGAATTTAAAAAATTGAAGGATAACTATTCTTTTTCATAGCTTCTACAAGTTCAACCACAGCATCTGCGGATCTATTTAATTCAGATCTTTCATGATCAGTGAGATCAAATTCAACAATTTCTTCAATACCAGATGCTCCAAGTTTTACAGCAACACCTAAATAAATTCCCTTATGTCCGTACTCACCATTAAGATAAGCTGTACATGGTAAAATTTCTTTCTTATCCAATAAAACAGATTCAACCATTTGAACTACTGCTGCTGAAGGTGCATAATATGCACTTCCTGATTTAAGGAAATTAACTATCTCAATTCCTCCATCTCTAGTCCTTTGAATTATTTCGTCTAACCGTGATTTAGGAATTAGTTTGTCTATAAGTACTCCTCCAACATTTGTTGTAGATGTAATTGGAACCATTGTGTCACCGTGTCCACCAAAAACAAATGCAGAAATAGAATCTACAGAAACATTTAATTCCATCGAAACAAAAGTCTTAAACCTAGCAGTATCTAAAATTCCAGCCATTCCAAACACATTTTTTGAATCAAAACCACTAACATCAAGAGCACATTGTGTCATAGCATCCAAAGGATTTGTGACAATTAATATTTTTGAGTTAGGAGATCGTGTTGCTGTTTCTTTAACTACAGAAGAAACAATTTTAGAATTTGCATCTAAAAGATCATCTCTTGTCATACCTGGTTTACGTGGTAAACCAGATGTAATTACGATTAGATCAGACCCTTCTGTCTCATCATATTCATTTGTACCAATAATTTTCGCATCAGAATTTAAAATAGGACCAGACTGTAACATATCTAAAGCTTTACCCTGAGGTAATCCAGGAACTATATCAACAAGAACTACATCAGAATATCCTTTTTCAAAAATCCTCTGAGCGGTTGTTGCACCTACATTTCCAGCTCCAACTACAGTTACCTTACTTTTCATGAATTTCTCCCAAATCAATATATTTATAAAGTATTATTACAATTTCAAATTTATTTTTTACTTCTTATATATAAATATCTAATTAAATGAACTTCCAAATTGTTTTATTAAAAACTCTAAGCCCATTTAACCAAAATATCTCCTTTATTTACCTGATCACCTGGATTAAATGGTAATTCAGAAACAATTTTATCTACAGGACTGGGGATAGAGTTTTCCATTTTCATTGATTCTATAATTAACACATCATCACCAATTTTAACCTCTTGTCCAATTTCAACTTGGTATCTTAAAAAAATCCCAGACATAGGTGCTCTTAAATCACCCGACTCATTCGATATAGGATTTGTATTTTGAACATTATTTGATCTATCTTTAGTGATTTTTTTAATTGATTTAAAATTTTTATTTATTGGATCAACATCAACTTTAAAATACTGATCTTCAACAAAAACATTAAATGATCGAATATTATTACTTCTAGATGGCACCTCATCTGAATTCAATTCAACTTGTTCAATTTTTGAACTGCTTGATTCTTTAGTATTAGAAGATTCTTCTTCCACTTTAATATGTCCAAATTTTATACCAAAAAAGTTTTTTGAAATAGTTGGGAAAAGTACGTGAATTAAAATATCTTTTATATCTGAAGATAGATCTTTTATTTCATCAGCAGCTTGATCTAATTCAGATGACAATAAATCAGCAGGTCTTGATGAAATAGGCTTATTACCTTGGGGATAGTCTTTAAGTGCTAAGGAAATATACTTCTTGTCTACAGAAGCTGGTGGACGTCCATACAATCCATAAACGTAATCTTTAACTTGAGAATTAATCAATTTATCTTTACCGAATACAACATTATTAACAGATTGGGCAGCAACCATTTGGCTGATAGGTGTTACCAAAGCAGGAAATCCCAAAATCTTTCTGACTTTTGGTATTTCTTGTAATACTTTTGGTAATTTATCCAATTCATTCATCTCAGATAATTGAGAAACTAAATTACTAATCATACCTCCGGGAATTTGATGACTCAAAACACCAGCATCTACTCTAGATGCAATTTGATAATTAAAATATTGTTCATATTTAGGTAAAATACTCTCAATATAATCTGAAAATTCAATAAATAACTTGGGATTTACAGAAAATTGATAATCAGAATTTCTCAGTGATGCAATAATCGATTCTAATGCTGGCTGTGAAGTACCCATTGAAAGAGGAGAAATAGCAGTATCAATAACGTCTACTCCTGCTTCAATTGCTTTCAAATATGTAATAGGTGCCATACCACTAGTGCAATGAGAATGTAATTGAATAGGAATATCTACAGTAGATTTTAAATTCGAAACTAGTTCAAATGCATCGTATGGAGATAATAAACCTGCCATATCTTTGATACATAAACTATCTGCACCCATCTTTTGAAAAGATTTTGCCTTCCCAAGATAATATTCAAGATTATAAATTTTCCCATTTAAACCATCGTCATCAGCTACTGAATAAACCAAAGTCATTTGCAAATGCTTTCCAACATTTTTAACCGCTTCAGCAGCCCTAGTTAAGTTAAATTCGTCATTTAATGCATCAAACACTCGAAAAATATCAATCCCTGATTGAGCTGAAGAAGAAATAAATTGATCTACTACATCATCTGCGTAAGCTCTATATCCAACTAAAGATTGACCTCTTAGCAACATTTGTAAAGGTGTATTTGGCATCAAGCTTTTAATCTTTTCCAAACGCTCCCAAGGATCTTCATTAAGAAATCTAATAGCAGAGTCAAATGTTGCACCACCCCAAACTTCCGCTGAATGAAAACCAATTTCATCTACTTTAGAAGCTATACCTAACATATCTTCCGTTTTCATCCTAGTAGACATCAAACTTTGATGAGCATCTCTAAATGTAGTATCAGTTATTCCTATTTTCTTAATCATTACTTTTAAAATCACCTATTAATATTTTGTATATTAACCAATCAACGTATTGAAGAGCTCAAGAACCAACGATTCCTAATTGCATTTTGGAGAGGTACCATTTTCCACTTATTTAATTTAAGATCAGCTATTTCATTAACATGAGGAGAACCTTCATCATCAATATATAATGAAACTGCCGAAATAATAGCTGCTATTGTTTTAGAATGTTTATTTAAAGTATTCACAGCGGAATATTCCCATGTTTTTTAAATGGTAAAGATTCTCTTTTATTCTCAAGCATACCTACAGCAGAAATAAGTTTTTCTCTAACTAATTCAGTATCAATAACTTCATCTATTAAACCTTTACTAGCAGCAACAAATGGGTTCATTAATTTATCTTGGTATTCTGAAACTAATTTTTCACGTAAAGAATCATCTGTACTTAACTCTTTTCTATTAACGATATTTACAGCTCCCTCAGCACCCATAACAGCTATCTCTGAAAAGGGGAGAGCATAATTTACATCTCCTCTTAAATTTTTACTACTCATAACTATATACGCACCACCATATGCTTTACGCAGTATAAGACTGATTTTAGGAACAGAAGCTTCAGCATAAGCATATATTAATTTAGCACCGTGACGAATAATACCTAAAGATTCTTGAGAAACTCCAGGCATAAAGCCAGGTACGTCAACAAAAGTGATCAACGGTATATTAAATGCATCACAAAATCTAACAAATCTAGCTGCTTTATTTGAAGCATCAATATCTAGTGCACCAGCCATTACTGCAGGTTGATTTGCTATTACACCAATACAAGTGCCATCCAATCTACCAAATCCAACCACAATATTACGTGCAAAATTCTCATGAATTTGTAAAAATGTCCCAGCATCTACAGTATTTGAAATTACATCTAATACATCATAGCCAACTGATTTATCATCAGGAATTATTTTGTTAATATCTTGAAATCCATCTGTGACATCAGAATGAGAAAAATCTTTGGGAGGCGTTTCCATATTATTTTGTGGTAAAAACGCTAATAACTCTTTAATAGCATTTATAGATGTTTCTTCATCTTGATGAACAAAATGTGACACACCACTTTTAAAAGCATGCGTTTGAACACCACCTAATTCTTGATGGGTAACATTTTCCCCTGTAACAGCTTTAACAACATCAGGCCCAGTAATATACATCTGAGAAATTTGATCTACCATAAATATGAAATCTGTAAGAGCTGGAGAATATGTAGCTCCTCCAGCAGCTGGGCCATAAATAGCAGAAATTTGTGGAATAACTCCTGAGCAAGCTATATTTTTTTCGAAAATAGAACTATATCCAGCAAGACTGAAAACACCTTCTTGAATCTTAGCGCCACCAGAATCAATGAAACCTACAACAGGACAACCATTATTTAAAGCAAGATCCATGATTTTACAAATTTTACTTGCTGATTCTTCGGATAAAGCCCCACCATCAATAGTAAAATCTTGTGAATAAACAAATACTTTTCTTCCATTGACAAATCCATATCCAGTTACAACAGAAGAGGGGCGATAACCAGACCTTAAGTAATCAAAAGAAACTAATCTTCCAATTTCATGGAACGAATCTTCGTCAAATAATTCATCTATCCTATCGCGAGCTGTAAATTTACCTTTGTCTTTTTGTGCTGAAACACGTTTAGGTCCACCGCCCTGCAAAGCTAAATCATTCAATTCATTAAATTTATCAAGTTGTTTACTCAATATGAACTTCCAGAAATAATTTATTTGTGTTAATTTTTATAAAACTTACTATTCAAACTATCAGATATATATCAAATCATCAAGAAATTATCCATATTTGAGATTATGAAAAAATCTGCTAATTAACCCCTAATTTACAACAAAATGGTGCTAAAAATATGCCAGAAATATCAAAAAATAAGTTTATATGGGGATCTCGTACTTATTCAATGGGAATAATAAATGTTACTCCGGATTCATTTTCAAATGATGGAATCCCAAATGACATTGAAAAAATCCAAAAAAAAGCAATATTTTTTGAAAGCCTCGGAACAGACATTATTGATGTAGGTGGAGAATCAACTAGACCACCAAAAATTTATGGAAATTTAACACCTGTAAATGAAGATCAAGAAATTAAAAGAGTTATTCCTGCAATCAAAGCAATTAAAGAAGTTGTGTCAATACCCATTAGTATTGATTCTTATAAACCTATAGTAGCGGAAAAAGCACTCACAGCTGGTGCTTCTATAGTTAATAATGTATGGGCTACTAAAAATAATGATAGAATGAATAGCCTCTTATCCGAACAAAAACCAGTTGTGATTTTAATGCATAATCAACAACATTCCAATTATGTGAATGTCGTTGATGAAGTTTTCAATAGTCTAAATCATTTAGTAGAAAAAACATTAAAACTTGGAATTGAGCCTGATAAAATAATTATTGATCCAGGGATAGGATTTGGTAAAACTACACAACATAATTTAACAATTTTACGTAACCTAGAAAAATTTAAAAAACTTAATCAACCATTATTAATTGGTACCTCTAGAAAATCTACTATTGGCAATGTATTAAATCTACCTACTAACGATAGGATTGAAGGTACTGCTGCTTCTATAGCAATTTCAATTTCTAAAGGTGCTGATATAATTCGAGTGCATGACATTAAGGAGATGAATAGAGTAGCAAAAATGTCGGATGCAATAATTAGAGGCTGGGACATTGGATAATCAAGTTCACTTAGCACTAGGTTCAAACTTAGGCGACAAAAAAAATAATATTCTATCTACAATACAACTTATTGATTGTGTGGGTACAGACTTAATAACGTCAAAAATTTACTATACACCGCCAGATGGATTTTCAGCACAACCTGATTTTTTAAACTTAGTATGTAAATTCAAAACTCAAAAATCAGTTTTCCAACTATTGACTATATTAAAAAAATTTGAAAATCTGATAGGTAGAAAACAAAACTTTAAAAACGGTCCCAGAATCATAGATATCGACATTTTGTATTACAACAAGCTTCATATCAATACCCCAATATTGTCAGTTCCACACCCTAAAATAAACACACGAGATTTTGTACTATATCCTTTATGTGAAATATCACCCAATCTGATTGATCCAGTTCACAAAATTACTGTCAATTCTATGTTGACAAATTTACAAAATTCTTCAACAAAAAATATATATACAGTATAAATGGATTAAAATAATGAAAAATTGTAACTTACAATCTCCAGGAACAAAAGTCTCTCAACTTGATACTCCAGCATTCATTGTTGACCTAGACAAAATGGAAAATAATATCAGCAATATGGCAAAATATTGTAAATAAAAAAATATAAATTTAAGACCCCATATAAAACATCATAAAACTCCCGAAATTGCCTTAAAACAAATCCAAAATGGTGCGATAGGAATATGTTGCCAAAAATTAAGTGAAGCTGAAGTAATGGCGCAAAATGATATTAACAATATTTTAATTACATATGAAATCGTAACTGAATATAAAATCAATCGATTAATGGAAATTTGTAAAATAGCTAACTTAATTGTTCTGGTTGATAATCCCAAAAATATAAAAGATTTAGATGAAGCTACATCTCACTTTAATACTAATTTAGGTATTTTACTTGATATTAACGTAGGTCAAAACAGATGTGGCATAGAGCCTGATTCCCATTTAGTAAAAGATCTTGCAAATCAAGTTTTAACAGCTCCTGGCTTACAATTTAAAGGAATTCATGGATATGCTGGTAGTATCCAAAGTATTGTTAATTTTGAAGAAAGAAAAAAAGCGGATAAAGAATCTATGCATAAATCATTAATAGCTTTAGAACAATTAAATGATTCAAAAATCCCGGTAGAAATTGTTACCGCAGGCGGAACAGGTACTTATAATCTTACAACACAATATGACCATGTCACTGAAATCCAACCAGGATCTTATGTATTTATGGATAACCAATATAGTGCTGTATTGAATGATTTTGAAGTAGCTGGAACTGTCCTTGCAACTGTAATTAGTAAACCTACATCAGGTCGTGCAGTACTTGATAGCGGGATGAAATCAATCTCTACAGATCAATGGCCTCCAAAAATCAAATCACATCAAGGGATTTCAGTAAATACTGTCTCAGATGAACATTTAACAATTAATTTAGACTCTGAAGATTCAAAAAATATTAAAATTGGTGATCAAGTTGAATTAATCCCTGGGCATAATGATACAACAGTAAATTTACATACTAATTGCTTTGCAATTAGAAACGGTATTGTTCAAAACGTGTGGCCTATTTCAGCACATGCTATGACTAGATAGGACATATGATGTATACCAAACTTGGAAATTCTGGATTAGTAGTTTCAAAAATAGCTTTAGGTTTGGGTTTAAGATGTCAAAAAGATCCTAAAGAAGCTACAAATACAATACACCAAGCTATAGACTCCGGAATTAACTTTATAGATTGTGCAAATGTATATGGTCTATTAGATGATAGAAAAAACGCAGGGACATCTGAAAAAATATTAGGTAAAGCAATAATTGGTAAGCGCCAGAAACTAGTCATAACTTCAAAAGTTTCATCTCCTGTTGGAAAGCCACCAAATAATCAAGGTACTTCTAGATATCATGTGCTTAACCAAATAGATGCCACTCTTAAACGTCTTCAAACAGACCATCTTGATATCTATCTTTTTCACGGAGTTGATAACTCTACACCAGACGAAGAAAAATTTAGAACTATGGAAATACTTCTTCAACAGGGAAAAATTAGATATATTGGTGTTTGTAATCTTCAAGCGTGGCAAGTAGTAAAATCTTTGAATATTCAAAAATCAATCAATGCCGCCCCATTAATTACCATTCAAAACCCCTATAGTTTACTAAATAGGGAATTAGAAAAAGAAATGTTCCCAATGATTAGAGAATTGGGAATTGGTATGATGGGATTTAGTCCATTAGCAGTAGGGTTATTAACTGAAATTTTCGATTCCAATAAAATTTCTTCAACAGCCTGGAGTAAAAAAAGACAAGAACAATTCAATAATATTTTTAAAGACAAAGTAATAAATGTCTGTAATACATTAAAAACTATTTCATTAGAACTAGGATATACGATGGCACAAATCGCACAAGCATGGATACTCACAAAACCTGAAGTTTCAACTATAATTACTGGTTCAGATAATAGAACCCAACTTAATGAAAATTTAAAAAGTTTGGAAGTTAATCTACACAAAAAACACATTGAAATACTAGATGAAGTATCTAATGGCTTACACATCCCATTAGACAGTTTTACCAAATATTAGATATAAAAAAACCTAACTAAAACGCATATTTTATGCGTAAAAAAATATAAATACTTATATTGATTTTTTGCAACTAAATAGTCTGATTTTTTAATCAAAATTATCTACAACTAAGTTAGGTATACTATTTTGTATTATAAAAACTTGTTGACAATTTTTACATTGTAACTTTCCTTCTACGACATCTTCATCGTCACCTTTATAGCCCGCTAGTAAATCTAAATCCTGTCTACATTTGGGGCAAATTAAATATTCTAACAACTCTATTTTCATCAAACTCACCTAAAATATAATGCTAAAAAATTATTCTTAACGCATTCGAGATAAAATATACAAATATAGCTAATAAAACCAAAGTACTATAACCAAAACAATAATAATCAATTTTCTCTAAGAAAGTTAGTCCTTTGGTAGTTAAAGTGCCAACAATTTTCGTAGACCTTCTATGTCTAGTAATGATCAAAATCATCCAAATAAAAAGTAAAATTTTTATAAAAAAGATTACTAGATACATATAATTTATCGTATCTGGAGCAGCTAATTGATTAAACAACATAATTACTCCGCTAACAATTAGAGCAGAAATGCATATTTTCACTACTGAGCTAAATTCTCGTCCAATTAATTTAGCCATATCATTACTAGAGCCCAATGATCTATTCAAAACTGGATTTAAAATTAAAAAATAGAATATACTACCGCCAATCCAAATGGTTGATGCAACTATATGCGTCCATGTAACTATCGTATAAAATAAATCCTGAGCCAAGTTAATAATCCTATACTAATCTATTTTAATAATTGAAAAACAGCATTACTTTTTTAATTAATCCAAAACATCTTCGATAATTTTAATCAATTGATCTTTACCTATATATCCTACCCAAACTTTATTAATCTTATGATTTTTATCCAATATGATTGTAGTCGGAAAACCTACAATTTCATATTTTTTCATAATTTCATTATCTTTATCTGGTCCTAATAAAAAAGTTAATCCAAGTTGATCTACAAAATTTTGACCATCTTCTGGACTATCAATTCCTAATTGTTGAACACCAATAACCTGTAATTGTCCCACATATTCATTTGAAATATCTTCCAAATCTGGCATTTCAACACGACAAGGTGGACATGAAGGATAATAAAAATTTATCACTACAGGTGTACCAATAAAGTCACTTAAACTGACTTGGTGTCCAAAATTATAATTGTTGTTCTTAAATACAGATAACTTGAAATCAGGAGCTTTTTTACCTATATCTACTGAATAAAAATAATTACATCCTAATCCTAAAAATATTACTGAAAAAGATATCAATAAAAATATAAAAGTAAGGAAATTTCTAAATGTTGAACTGGTTTTAACCATTATTCAGATTCAACCTAATTTGTTCAATTAAATCAGATATAGGAATTCTAATTTGCTCCATTGTATCTCGAAATCTCAGAGTCACACATTTATCGTCTAGCGAATCAAAATCAATTGTCACACATATAGGAGTTCCTATCTCATCTTGACGTCTATATCTTTTACCAATAGATTGAGAATCATCATATTCTACAACACCAGTAGTAACAGCTGATGATTTAATATCTTTATAAATTTGAGTAGCTAAATCCGATAACACATCTTTCCGACTAAGAGGTAATACAGCCACTTTAATTGGTGCTAATTCAGGAGTCAATTTTAAAACAATTCTTGTGTCTGACTTACCATTTATACTTGATACAACTTCCTCCTGGTAAGAATCCAACAAAATTGCCATAAAAATTCTGTCTACACCAGCAGATGGTTCAATCACATAAGGCACAATATGTTTTGATAATTTTTCATCAAAATATGATAATTTTTGACCAGTTTGTTTAGAATGAGCCTGTAAATCATAGTCCGTTCTATTTGCAATCCCTTGAATTTCACCCCAACCCCATGGAAATTGATACTCTATATCAGAAGTTGCTTTAGCATAATGCGCTAACTCACCTTTGTCATGCTCGCGAATCCTTAATTTATCTGTATCCATTCCAAGATTTTTATACCAATTCATAAAATCAGTTACCCATTGATCATAAACACGTTGATCATTTTCTGGATTAACAAAATATTCAATTTCCATCATTTCAAATTCTCGAGTTCTAAAAATAAAATTCCCTGTAGTAATCTCGTTTCTGAATGCTTTACCCAATTGAGCAATTCCAAATGGCAATTTCAATCTCATAGACTTCATTACGTTTTCAAAATTTACAAAAATTCCCTGAGCAGTCTCCGGTCGAAGATACACATTACTATTGTCATCTTTAATAGGACCCATATTTGTCTCAAACATCAAGTTAAACTGTCTTACATCGGTTAACGCACCACCACAATCAGGACAACTTTTTGATTCTAATTGATCTTCACGCCACCTTTTCCTACATGAAATGCAATCAACAAGTGGGTCAGAAAAATTCTCAACGTGTCCACTAACTTTCCAAACATCAGGATGCATTAAAATAGCTGAATCTAAACCAACAATATCATTCCTAGACCAAACAAAATTTTTCCACCAAGAAGTTTTAATATTATTTTTCAATTCAACTCCAAGTGGCCCATAGTCCCATGTACTAGCTAAACCGCCATAAATTTCACTACTTTGGAATAAAAAACCGCGCCTTTTACATAAAGATGTGATTGTTTTTAAATCAACTAAATCGTCCAACATAAACCTCTCTATTTCGAAATCAATTGTTCGTAAAATACGTCTAAATCATTTGTAGGTTCTTTACATTCATAGTTTTGACAAACAAAAGCAGTAACTAAGCCATTAAGCATTTTTTTACCCTTCAAAAATAATATCTCCTGAAGCAATGGGTCAGATTCAGACACAGCAACTACAATTTTTGAAGGTAAATATATAGAATTTACCTTCCTAACAAAATCAAATGTTTTTGAATCTGTGGCTTCCCCAATTATTACAATTTCTTTGGTATCATACATCATCATATCTGCAGAACAAAGCCATTGGCCTAAACCTACTGGTGCTTTTTCAGCAACAGGCAAAATGCTATCAACAACAATTTTTGCTACCTTCAATAATCTTTCGTCGCCAGTCAATAAACCAATTTTGTACAGCAATTCTACGGCAATTGATGAACCACAAGGGACAGCATTATCATAAATATCTCTAGGTCTAAGTAGTAAATCATCAGAAGTCTCTAAAGTATCAAAAAGCATTTCTTGACTTGAGTCCCAAAAATTTTCAAGAATTTTTTCAGATGCCCAAATAGCCCTCCGTATCCATTTAGAATCAAACGTAGCTTCATGTAAATCTAAACAAGCAATACCATAAAATGAATAATCTTCTAAATATCCAAAAGATTTTACCCTACTATCACCAGATGAATGAAATAATTTACCATTATCAATCATATTTTCTTCTATGAAATCACCAGTATTTTTAGCTATAGAAATATATTCTTTATTTCCAAAAGAAATACCTGATTTTGCGTAAGCAGAAATCATTAATGAATTCCAAGAACATAATACCTTATCGTCAGTCTGGGGTGCATTTCTCTTATATCTAACATCTAACATCTTAGATTTAGCATCCAAAAGCAATTCTTCAAAATCTTGCTTGCGTAACTTTTCTTTCTGTATAAAATCATCTGTTTTAGTAGGAACACTAAGTATGGAAAATCCATCAAAATTCCCACTTTTTGTAACACCAAAATACTTTTTAATCAAATGTCCATTAGTCTTCCCTAAAATTGAATCAATTTCATTAGGTTGCCAAGCAAAATAAATACCTTCTCCCAAATCACTATCCGCATCTTGAGATGAAGAAATACCACCATTATTTAACAACATTTCATCCCTAACATAATCTAAAATTTCAATTACAACTTTCGAATATTGAATTTCCCCAAAAACTTTATAAGCATTTAAATACAATTTTGCCAATAAAGCATTATCATAAAGCATTTTTTCAAAATGCGGAATCAACCAAAATTTATCAGTGGAATACCGGTGAAAGCCTCCCCTTAATTGATCATAAATTCCGCCAAACATCATTAAATCTAATGTTTTAGTCACAGCCTTAATTATTTGATCTTCAGAATTAGAATAATTTCGACTCAATAAGAATTCATATATCATTGGTTGTGGAAATTTAGGCTCGCTACCAATACCACCATTATTCCAATCAACTTCTTTAATTATTTCATTTTTCGCGTTAGCCAAAGAAGTAGCTGGAAACTCTGCGCCGGAGAATTGCCTATAATTTACTTGTGCAATTCTTTGAACAACATTATCAGATACCGACTGTACATCATTCCGTCTGTTATTGAAAGCATCTGAAACTGATAAAAGTATTGTTGGAAAACCAGCAATTCCATTTCTATCTTCTGGCGGGAAATACGTTCCTGCAAAAAATGGTTTCCTATCTGGAGTTAAAAATACTGTCATTGGCCAACCACCTTGACCTGAAATAGATTGAACTGCAGACATATAAATATAATCTAAATCTGGTCTTTCTTCTCTATCTACTTTGATATTTATAAAATGTTCATTCATGATTTTTGCTATAGTGTCGTTTTCAAAAGATTCTTTCTCCATGACATGACACCAATGACATGATGAATAACCTATACTCAGCAATATTGGTTTGTCTGAAGCTTTAGCTATAGCTAAAGCTTCAGAAGACCAAGGATACCAATCAACAGGATTCTCAGCATGCTGTAGTAAATACAAACTCGTTTCATTTATTAATCTGTTACTCAAAATATACCCTAATAATATTCTATGAAAGAAACATTTTATAATATGGTATCAATAATCATTATTTATTCACATTAATTTGAAGAATCTAAATTGACCTAAAAACCTTTTTATCGGACAATATGCGAAATTAAATTTGAAGAATTCGAAAATGATTAATAATGGATCAAACAATAAACTCGAAACATATTCTCATTTAATGCGCCGTGCTGGTGTAGGTTGTTCTATCGATGAATTAAACGAAATTTCCCAAATACCCTACGAAAAATTTGTAGACCAAATTTTATCACCCGAAAATCCTGATTCCTTTGACGAAGATAATTTTGATAGATATTTTTCGCATGAAGGTATCGATATTTGGTCTGGCAGATGGTTATACAGAATAATAAATGGTGGCTACCCACTTCGTGAGAAAATATCTATATTTTGGCATCAGATTTTCGCAACTGCTTGGTTCAAAAGTGAGCATCCAAACTCACTAATTAATCAACTTGAAATGTTTAGAGAAGTTGGTTTATCAGATTTGAAAACTATTTTAACTTCATTATCTAAAGATCCTGCGATGTTATTTTGGCTTGATAATAACGACAATATTGACGGAGAACCTAATGAAAATTATGGAAGGGAATTAATGGAATTATTCTCTATGGGAGTAAATAATTATACTGAAAACGATGTTAAAAATGCTGCCCTTGCTTTCACTGGATGGACTTTTACTCAACCTATACCTTTATATCCTACAGGCCATTACGCTTCAAATTTTAAATACGAAGAGTTTCGACATAACCAAGATTCCAAAAATTTTTTAGGACACACGGGAAATTTTAATGGTGAAGATGTCATTGATATTATAGTCCATCAGCCTGCAACAGCTAATTTTATTTGTAGACATATTTACAATTTCTTTGTAGAAGACGAACCACAAGTACCAGCATGGAATATTGTAGCTCCCAAAAACCCTGAAGCTATTAAAGATCTTACAGATTCTTACCATAAATCCAATGGAAATATAAAAGAAATTTTAAGAACACTTTTCAACTCTGAATGGTTTAAAAAATCAAAATTCAAACATCTAAAAAGCCCTGCAGAACTAGTAGCGCATACTCTCAAAACATCTGGAAATTTAAGAGAAATCAAACCAGGAATACTAGATTATGTTTCAGCTATAACTAACATGGGCCAACATCTCCTTAATCCACCAACGGTTGAAGGATGGCACACCGGAAAAGAATGGATCGATGGCGGCACATTAAATGAAAGAGTTAACTTTGCTGTCTCGGAAATGAATGATCCTAACAAACCAGGAATCAAGGAAATAATTAATCAAATTAAAACTTCTAAAGATGAAATTACTAACGAAAATCTTATTGATTTATGTATAAAACTCGTAGGTCAATCAAATATAACTTCAAAAACCAAAAATGATCTTTTAGAATATTCAAAAAAAATCGAAGGTAAAAGCTTAAAAAAACATTTAGATCGAACAGTTATAAAATTAATCCAAGTTATAGTGTCTACAAAAGAATATCAATTCTCATAAAACAAAAAAGGATGAATATCATGGAAAATAATAATCATGTCTTAGTCGTTTTACAACTTACTGGAGGCAATGACTTTATTAATACAATTGTCCCATATTCTAATCCACACTATTACGATGCTAGAAAAAAAATTGTAGTCCCTGAAGACCAGGTACTTCAAATCGACGACAATATTGGGTTCCATCAAAACATGGCTCCAATAAAAGAATTATATGACCAAGGTAGTGTTGCAATAATTCAAGGAATTGGATATCCAAATTCAAGCAGATCTCACTTTAGAGCACTTGATATCTGGCATACTTGTGAACCTGAAACAGTTGGAACTGAAGGCTGGTTAGGGAAAGCAATTACTGCACTTGATCCCAAAAAAGAAAACGTATTGACAGGTGTAAATTTTGGCAGAGGTTTACCTCGAGCACTTTCTTCACCTGGGGTTCCTGTTACATCTGTAGGAGATTTAGATAATTATGGCCTTATGACTCCTATCCAAAACAAAAATGAAAGAACTGAGGCATTGAAAATTTTTAAATCAATGTATGCGCCTGCAATAGGGAATGGTCCAGTAATGGATTATTTATCTCAAACTGGCCAAAATCTTTTAGTTGGTGCTGACATGCTTAAAGTTGCACCTATTAATTACAAATCAGAAATCGAATATGGGAATACTCAAATTGCAAAAAGTCTACGAGATGTAGCAAGAGTCCATTTAGCGAACCTAGGCACCCAAATATTTTTTGTTTCCCAAGGAGGCTATGATACTCACTCTACCCAAACTCCTGTACAACCAGTTTTAATTGAAGACTTATCTAAAGCAATAAATGATTTCTTCCAAGATCTAAGAAATCAAAATGCTTCAAAAAACGTAGCCATGCTTGTTTTTACAGAATTTGGACGAAGAATGCAGGATAATGGAAGCGGAACTGATCATGGATCTGGGGGAGGAGCTTTCATTATAGGAGATTCTATCAAAGGTGGTCTATATTCAGAATATCCTAGATTAGAACCAGAGAACTGGGAGAATGGTGAAGATTTAGAACATACTATAGACTTCAGAGGTGTTTACGGAACATTATTAGAGCAATGGATGAACATTGAACCTTCGGAAATTGTAGGTGGCCAGTTTGAACAGATTGGGGTGTTTTAATCTGAAAATGAAAACTTCAAAACCTTATGCATTACTCAGAAGTGGTTTCCCATATAAAAAATCACTAGGAATGAGAAGACTTACAAACCATCCAACTTCAGTTGGAATATATAATTCAAAAATCTATATTTTATGTAGATCTGAAGGTGCTGCTACCATAAGAATTCTAACTTATGATGATGAAGATTTAGGTACAATCGGAAAATATGGATCCGATTCAGAAGAACACCTTTTATGGCCTAACACGATCAAATTTGATAAATATGGAAATCTGTTCATTTCTGATGAAGGAAAACACAAAATTATTATCCTTTCTGAAACTGGAAAATTTATCAAAAGTTGGGGAATTAAAGGTGACAAAGAAGGTCAGTTTAATCGTCCTTCTGGAATATGTTTCACTTCCAATGGAAATTTGATTGTTTCAGACACTTTAAACCATAGAATACAAGAATATACTCCAGATGGAAATTTCGTTAGACAATTTGGCAAAAATGGTACTAATAAAGGGCACTTCAACATGCCATGGGGAGTTGCAACTGACTCAAAAGATAATATCTACGTATCTGACTGGAAAACAAATCGAATTCAAAAATTTTCTTATTCAAATGATTACCTTTTCAGCATAGGTAAAAAGGGAACTAATAACGGATATTTTAATCAACCTACCTACCTAGAAGTAGATCCACATGATGACCTTTATGTATCTGATACATTTAACAATAGAGTCCAACAATTTAACGAAAACGGAATGTATCTAGATAAATTCACCGGAAACTCTTCTCTTAGTAAATCTGGAATAGATTACTTGTTATCAAATGCATATCCAATGAGGTTACGTGAAATGACTAGTTTGGAAGAACAAAAATTACTTAGAAAACCACGTGGATTAACTTTTGATAATGATTTAAATCTATTTATATGTGATTATTGGTCATATAGAGTACAAATTTATGAAAAACAAACAATCCCACTCAAAGAATCTGACATCTCACCTCCAATTCGATCTTCTTCTTTATTGGTGACTTAATAAATTTATGAAAACTCACTATGATTACATTATTGTTGGAAGTGGGTCTGCTGGCTCAATAATCGCAACGAGACTTTCCGAAAACTCTACAAAATCAATTCTTTTGATTGAAGCTGGCGAAGATTATAGGGACTTCAATTCTCTTCCTAATGATTTTAAATACGGATTTGGACCAGAGCTCACAAATGACTGGTGGATTAAATCTGGCAACAAAAATAGATCACTTTTTGTAGCAAACTCCACTGAAGAACAAAAATCCCCTATGTTAATACCTAGAGGCAAAGTTGTTGGCGGATCAAGTGCAGTAAATGCTCAAATATTTTTAAGAGGTGATCCAGATGATTATAACTCTTGGGCCGAAAATGGCAATTACGAATGGAGCTTTGAAAAATGTCTTCCTGAATTTATAAAAATTGAAAATGATCTAGACTTTGCTGGAGATTTCCACGGGAAAAAAGGACCTATACAAGTTCGCAGACATACAAAAGACGAAATGACACAGGACGCTATCGCATTTGACGAAGGATTCCAATCAATAGGATTTCCTCCAACCAAAGACCATAACGATCCAGATTCTACTGGTGTAGGACCACTACCTTTTAATACAGTTAATCGAATTCGTCAAAATGCTGCAATGTGTTATTTGAATCCTATTAGATCAAGAAAAAATCTTCATTTGAAAAGCAATTCATTAGTACAAAAAATCATCATAAAAGATTCAAAAGCTATTGGTGTAGAAGTAATTCAAAATCAAAAAGTTTCAAACTTTTATTCTGAAGAAACCATCATATGTGCAGGAGCTATCGGATCTCCACATCTACTTATGCTTTCTGGCATTGGACCTGCAGAACACCTTAAAGAAATTGGAATCAATCTTATAAATCATCTACCTGGAGTCGGTAAAAACCTCCGTGACCATCCACAAGTTAATCTAACTTGGGGAAAAAAAGATTCATATATTCACGAAAAACAAAGTTTAAAAAGAGGTGTCACGATTGGATTACGTTATACAGCAACAGGATCCAATTCAAATAATGATATGCTGATACACAATACAGCAACAATATTTCCAAGCATTTACTTTGGCGCTCATTCTAAAGATAAATATAGTGGCATAGGAATGATTGTTTGCTTATATTTAGCATTAGGTAGCGGAGAATTAAAATTACGCGCACCCAATCCGTTAATTCAACCCCTGCTCAACTATAATTATTTCCAAGAAGAAGAAGATTTACGTAGAATGCGAGAAGGTGTAAGGCTAGCTTTACAGGTCGGGGAGAATGCTTCTTATTCAAAAATTATTTCGAGTATAATTAAACCTTCACTTCAACAAATAAATGATGATAAATTACTTAACCATTGGATCAAACAAAATGCAAGAACCAGCCATCATATCAGTGGAACATGTAAGTTAGGAACTGAAAAAGACTCCATGTCTGTAGTCAACCAATACGGAAAAGTGCATGGAATAAAAAATCTACGAATTGCAGATGCATCAATAATGCCTGATTGTGTTAGAGCAAATACTAATCTTCCAACCATGATGATAGCTGAAAAAATTTCACAATTTATTTCAAACGGAAAATAAACTTTAATTTATATTATTAATTATTGCCTTGACAAATATATCTAGGGCTAGAAGAGCTACTGAAGACTCCATGTCTGTGGTGCAAATTTTTCAAGAGCCTTAGATGCCTCTTCGGTAGAAGCATTTATTAAACGTGCCTCAAGAATTTGTTGATCATTTTTAGTACCAAATCCTGTAATTTTTAATCCTGCAGAAAGATCAGCAACTGCAATGCTAGAAGTGTTTAATATCGCGGTTGCAGGATTAACATTTACTGATAGGGGACCTCTGGTAGTTTCAATAGTAATTTTTGATTTATCTATTTCTGTAATTTTACCTGACAAAAAGTTACCTGGCTGAGAAGAATTTCTACCCATTCCACCTCGTCTAAAGTTATTGGGATTTTGTTCTAAAATCCTTATAAAAGTAGCAGAAGTTTGTCCATCTTCAGATCTTTCACCAACAATTTGAATATTTGTGTCAATTTTCAAATCTTTTAACGATATTAAAGAACTAAACCTAATAGTTGTATCTTCAGAAATAGAAATCTCTGTAGAAGAGTCAGCTGATTTTATGGTAATAAAATTATCTTTAATTTCTAATATCTCACCTTCAATAGAAGATCCACTAAATCCACGAGAACCACCACCCATTCCACCACGTCCACCTGATCCACCAGCACCTTGAAACTGTTGTCTTAATTTAGCTATCTCATCTGGAGTTAGCTGTGCACCTGAACGAAATTTCTCTCTAATAGCTTGTATCTCTTTTTCACTCAATGGTGCAGTAGTAGCCGACGAAGAATCAGATTTTTCTTCTTGAGATTTAGCTGTTTCGGGTTGCTTAGATTGATTAGAATTTTCAGAATTGAATTTTGACACAGTAGGGGTTGGAAATGCGATTGCAGACTTTACTTGTTTTTGTTCACCGAACGGATCAAAAACAATTAATACACTACTTAATAAAGCACCCAATATTAAAGCAAGGAAAAATAAAACCGCAAAACTTTTCACATTCATAATTTCCTCCTTAAATCCTAAATAACTTAATCAAACCTTAACGCTTCAATAGGATGTAATTTTGCAGCTCTTGCAGCAGGATAAATACCAAAAAACAATCCAATTGCAGCCGATACCGCAAGTGATAAAATTGCAACCTCTAAACTAAAAACCGTTTGAAAACTTTCTTGACCCAAAATAGCTTGACCATTCAAACCATTTGAAACCAAATATCCTAATACAACACCCAAAAAACCACCTCCAAAACTCAACACTGTAGCTTCAGAAATGAACTGGAATAAAATATCCTTCTTTTTAGCACCCATAGCTTTTCTAATTCCAATCTCTTTAGTTCTTTCGGTTACTGAAACAAGCATAATATTCATAATTCCAATACCACCTACAATCAATGATATTCCTGCTATAGCTCCAAGAAACACTACAAATGTATTAGTAGTCTCTCTTAATGTCTCAATAGTTTGTTCTTGACTTGTGATATTAAAATCATCTTCATCATCATTACCAATTTGATGTCTTAATCGCAAAATAGTACTAACTTCATTAATTGCATCATCTAAAACTTCAAGGTCTTTAGTTTGAACATTTATAGTTTCTACATTAATGTTTCCTCCACTTACCTTTTGTTTCTGCATTCTAAAAAAAGCAGTAGTTAAAGGTATAAAAGCTCTACCATCATTACTGGTCCAAGCACTACCACCTTGTGATTTTAATACACCTATTACATAAAATCGTTTACCATTAACTCTTATATGTTCACCAATTGGATCTTGAAATCCAAATAAATCCTCTGAAACTTGAGAACCTAAAACAATCACTTCACTATATGTTTCTATATGAGGTGAAGAAATAAACATTCCAGAATCAATTTCTAGATTTCTAACACTTAAATGTTGTGGCGTCACACCCATAATAGTCACATTGGTATTTTTTCTGCCAAAAACTAACTGGGAACGAATTGTAATTTCAGGGGCTACTTCAATCACAGAGGGAGCAAATAATGGATCTTTCAAAGCTTTCGCATCTTTAAAAGTTAAACTAGATGAACTTCCTGCCTGACCTGTAAATCCCCCAATAGTTGTTGCACCAGCTTTAATGAACAATAAATTTGTACCCAATTCTTGAATTCTAGAAGTAATTCTTTCTTGAGTACCTTTACCAATCGCCATCAACGAAATTACAGCTGTAACACCAATAACAATACCCAAAAGGGCTAAAATAGATCTTAATTTATTTGCAGATAAAGATATAAATGCGACTTTAATAATTTCTAAATAAATCATTGAACCACTTCTAACATTAATTGATTTTTAATTGACAATTTTTCCATCCCTAATAGAAACAATCCGCTCAGCCTGCTTAGCAACACTTAGATCATGTGTAACTAAAATCACAGTAATTCCAGATTCTTTATTCAAATTTTTAATAATATCCATAATTTCTTTACTGGATTTTGAATCCAAATTTCCAGTTGGTTCATCAGCCAATAAAATACTAGGATTTTTTACCAAAGCCCTAGCAATACCGACCCTTTGCTGTTCACCTCCAGAAAGTTCTGTTGGTTTGTGTGCATATCTATGCGTTAAACCAACTTTCTCTAAAGCAAGCATTGAGCGCTCTCTTAAGTTTTTCCTATCTCCATAAATCAACGGAAGTTCCACATTAGAAAGTGCCGAAATTCTAGGTAATAAATTATATGTTTGAAATACAAATCCTACTTTAGAATTTCTTATGTCAGCTAACTGATTCTCATTCATATCAGCAACGTTATGACCATCTAAAAAATAAGTACCTTCTGTTGGAACATCTAAACAACCTATAATATTCATTAATGTAGATTTACCAGAGCCAGATGGACCAACAATAGACACAGTTTCACCAGATTCAAATGAAAGATCAATACCTCTCAAAACCTCTACATCTATTACTCCCATCCGATAATTTTTTTTAATATTTTTTAAATCTAACATACTATAAAAGCCCTATTACATTTTTATTTTCCAGTTGGTTTAGGTGGAGTAGTAGCAGCTCTTCTAAATGTAGATCCTCCTCCTCTAGATCCCCACATTGAATTTGTTGTATTTGCCTCTTTTATTTCCATTGCGATCTGATCACCATCAGATAAACCTTTTGTAACAACTGTCCAAAATTCATCACTGATTCCTAGCTCAACTGGAACCTCAATAATCGAACCATTTCTAAGCAATTTAACTGTTGGTTGCTGTACAGAACCATAAAGAGCTTGTATAGGTACCAATAATGAATCTCTTGATTCTTTAAGAACTATCTCAGCAACAGCACTTAAACCACCACGTAATTCAATTCCAGTAACCGAATCTAAACTGATACTAATATCATATGTAACAACACCTTGTTGTGTTGTTGCAACACTCGAAACTTGAGAAATTTTACCATAAAGCATTTCCCCAGGTAGTGAATCCAGAGTTATAATTGTCTCTCTATCAATTTGCATGAACAAAACATCTACTTCATCAATAGCACCTTCAAAATTTATAGAAGATGTATCAATAATTTCGATAATTCCAGAATTAATTCCAACTTGTTTACCAAGGTTTTCATTTACAGATGAAATTAATCCATCCCATGGAGCTTTAATTGTAGATAATGACAAAGCCGTTAAAGCTTCATTTAGTAATGCTTCTTTTGCTTTGACTTCAGCTTCTTTCAATTCAATCTGAGACTGATCCACTTCATTTAAAGCTGCTAAAGATTCAATAGAATCCGCGAGCTGAGATTTTGCTAAATTAATTTGAGCTAAAGTTACAGAACCAACCTTATCTGTAGTGTTCGACAAACCATCTAATGTTTTTTGGTCCTCTTTCAAATTAACTTGAATTATTGACAATGCATGTATTAAATTTGTTTTTTCGGTTTCAGAGTCAATATTTTTCAATTTCTCCAGTTCATTTGAAGCAACAACTAACATAGCCTTATAATTCTGCCAAACGTTACGCAACTTAAGTATCTGATTTGCATCAGGTGGACTTTTTAAATCTTTCAAATTATCATAAGCAGTAGACAAATCTGAGTTTAATGAATCAACATTTTCTTTGGCATCTTCTATAGCTTCTAAAGAATTATTGTAATTGACTCGAGCAGTTTCAATTGCCTTATTCGCATTTAAAATAGCGTCCTGTTTATCAAAAGATTTACCTTCAAAATCAGATTGTGCAGCTGACAAATTATCCCAAGCTAAATCCATTTCATTCTTTATACAAAATTTCCCATTAGTATTAGATGTTGAACTAGAAGTAGAATCACAAGAAGCTTCTACAGACCCTGGATAAAATTTTAACCAGTTGTAGACTATTAATTCATTAAAAACTGTTTCATTCTTGTCAGAAACAGCTCCACCTTTACCAATTAGCTTTAACTCTGATTCATGATTACGCCAATCATAAACCTCATCTAAGTTAATTCCCCATTGACTCAGTAGATTTTCGGGATTAGATTTGTAATCAACTTCACTGATACCCAACCACTTCAAAAATACATTTTTATATTCAACTTCCTTTTCAGTAAGAGTTTCTTTAGCAGAATCCAAATTATTCACCCACAATTTTTCAATATTAACTAAATCTCTTTTTTTATAATCTAATTCCGTCTTTTTTAAATCTTTATTTACTATCGCATCTGAAAGATCGCTTCTAGCACGAGTAAGATTTTTGGATATAGTATTTATTTCAGTCTCGGTATCTTCAATTTCTTCTATAGGCCCTCTAGAATATTCAAGCCATTCTTGATAAGAAGTATCTATTAAAACTTTTAAATTCGTTACTTGCATCTCAGCATCAAATAAATCAGATTCGAAATTGATTTCATAATCTTTTATATTTTGCTGAGCAACAGACAATTGAATAATGGAATTGGTAACAGCTTGTTGAGCTTGAACAAATTCCAAATCAGCTTGCGCTAAAATCAACCGTAAAGATTCTCTAGCATTCTCAATATTCAATTTAGCAGAATCTAAATCTATTTGTGAATTTGGTTCCTTTGCTAAATCTAATGCATCTTTTGCATCGTTAAGATCTACCTGTTTTTGAGCTACTTCTTTTTGTAATTGTGCAATATCTGAATCACTTAAAACAGCTAAAATTTGACCTTTAGTAACTCTATCTCCTGGCTCCACTAATATTTCTGATAATACTCCATTACTTCCAAAATTCAGATTCTCTTTGTTGGGGTAAGTTAAACTACCATTAATAGATATAGAATTTACCAGATCACCACGCTTCACTGGAATTATTTGAATATTTTCTTGATCAGAAGCAGAATCATTATTGAAAATCTGCTGATACCCAAAATAAAAAATTACTGCTATTAAAATTGAAGACAACAAAAAAGCTGATAAAATTTTTAAGTTCAAATCTGGGAAAAGTTTATTGAGAATAGACAATTTCATTTTAGGCCTCATTACTAATTTTAAAATTCAAATTTAATAGTGCATGATTAATAAGTTAAACGGATTCTTTAATAATTGGTTATAATTTCATTTCAATAAGCTCAATCCAATTTCCATCAATATCTTGTAAATAGCAAACTTTTTTACCAGGTATCACTTCTACAGGAGGATTTAATTCTTTAGCACCATATTTTTTGATCGAATCAAAAACTTGATCTATATTTTCTACATTAAATCCTATGTGAGAGCCACCTACCACACTGCGATGTTGAGTAGGCCTATCAATTGACTCAGGAGAAAAATAATAAATTAATTCAAGTGTTCCACCAGATTGAAATTCCATCAAAGCAAATTCTAAATGTGCATCAGAATATCCAACAACTTTTTCAATAGGTCCTCTATTCCTGATTTGTCTTTGGGTAAGACGTAAACCTAAAGCATTTTGATAGAAAAATATTGCTCTATCCAAATCAGACACAACCAATCCAACATGATTAAATCCTTTAATTACCAAAATTAATCCTCCTACAAATTTTCAATAAGCAACACAACCGTACATCTATAACAAATAACAAGCAATATCTAAATGTAATTAATTAATGTTCCATTTTATTTCTACTTATTATATTTAATAATTTAAATAGCATTAATTTACTCAAAGAAGATTATATAATTTAAAAAAAAGTAAAAGTTCTAGGAAAATATGTCTTTATAGACCAATTTTAGGAATATTAGATTAAATTTGTTGATAATATAATTTAAAAATTTAATACCTTAAAATTTGTTTGAAACTTCAATAATGCTAGATTTACTTATACAAAACGGACTTATTATAGATGGTTCTGGAAATCCAGGTTATTTTGGTAGTGTATCTGTAAAAAATAATACTATAGAGATAATCCGTGGAAGCGACAATGGTTTAGAAGCAAAAACAATTATTGATGCTACTAATCAAGTAGTATGCCCAGGTTTTGTTGATCTTCATTCTCATGCACCCCTCACAATATTGGGCGAACCTCATCACGACCCAAAAATCCGTCAAGGAGTTACAACAGAACTTGTAGGAATAGATGGAATTTCACACGCTCCATTCAAATCCAAAGATGATTTACAAAGATATATTTGGTTAGATTCTGGGTTGAACGGCTATCCTCCTAAAGAAGCTTCATGGCTTACTGTACCCGAATTACTCAATAATTATCATAAAAAAGTTTCTATAAATATTGCATATATATTAGGAAATGCTCCATTAAGAATTTGGTCTGTTGGCTGGAAAAACGAACCAGCTTCCAAAAAACAAATCCTTGATATGAAATCTGTAATGAGAGAATCTATGGAAGAAGGTGCCTGGGGATTATCTACAGGACTAGATTATGCTCCAGGTTCATTTGCTAGTACAGACGAATTAATAGAAATTTCAAAGGTAGTTGCAAATATGGGAGGATTCTACCATACTCATACGAGGTCTACTTTAAAATCAAATGGCTTTTTAGCCCCCTACGAAGAAGCTATTGAAATAGGTAGACAAAGCAGTTGTCCCATTCACTTAACCCACTACAGACAAAACCAACAGGGCGTAGGAAGCCATTTAGAATATTTAGGGTTAGTAGAAAAATCAAGAGCAGAAGGATTAGATGTAACTTTTGATTGTTACACTTATCCTTACTTCGGTACCAGCATGGCAATAAATTTTCCTGACTGGACAAAAGATGGCGGCCCGGAAAGGCTAATGCATGCATTAAAAAATAAAGATGACCAAGTTAAATTAAAATCAGAATTAGATCGAGAAGCTATTGAAAACTGTTGGTTAACCAATTTTAATAAGCCAAAAAACAAGATATATGAAGGAAAAACCATCTTAGAAATTTCAGAACTTAGAAGCCAGGAAATGTTTGATACATTATTTGAAATTATGCATGAAGAAAACCTTGGAATAGGAATTGTAGGCGTAGGAACAAACTCTAACACATTGCCTGCATTCGTATCTCATCCTTATGGAATGATTGCAAGTGACGCAATATTATTTGGAGAATTCCAAAATCCACGTACATATGGATGTTTCCCTATAGTATTAGCAGAATTTGTAAGATCTGAAAAACATCTTAAACTTCCTGAAGCAATTAGAAAAATGACTTCTTTCCCAGCTCAAAGATTAGGATTAACAAAAAGAGGAGAAATAAAAAATGGATATAAAGCTGATATAGTTATTTTTGATCCCAAAACTGTTAAAACTCATGCATCAATCAAAAACCCTAAACAATATCCTATAGGTATCAATTATGTAATAGTTAACGGAGATATTGTTATAAATCACGGGGAAAATACAGGAAAATTATCAGGCGAAGCTTTATTTAAAGGAAAATCATAAATTTTGAAAAATTATTCAAACATTTGTCAAATGATTGACACTCCAATAATTGATTTTCATGCACATGGTGGTCTTTGGGGTAGACACGGTGTTATAGATAATCCACAATTATTTATTAAACTCATGGATTCTACTGGTATAGATAAAGCTTGCATTAACTCTATATATTTTGGAAATTCACGTTGGGCAAATAATTTGGTTTATAATAGGTTCGTTAAAACATTCCCAAATAGGTTTATAGGAGTTGCTTTTGTAACCCCTCACTATCCTGAAGAAACTGTTAAAGAACTAGATCATGCATTTAATAATTTAGAATTTAAATTCTTAAAATTATATCCAGCTTACTTTGGAAAACCTAGTGATCATCCAGAATATACTCACATATATGAATGGGCAAATGAAAAACAAATTCCAATCATGTGCCACGCAACGGATCCAGCAGATCCTCCAAATATAAAAATATTAGATCGATATGAAAAATTTACAACAAATTATCCAAATATAAAATGGGTGATTGCACATGGTGCAGAAATGCCCGATATAAACACAATAACAGTTGCAAAAGAATTACCAAATGTATGGCTGGAAACTTGTGGATCTCCGACACCATTACACGGAATTTCTTTTGCTGTTAATCATGGACTTGCTGATCGAATATTATTTGGCTCAGATATGCCTCTAATGGATCATCGTCACCAAATAGCTAGAATAATTACAATAGATATCTCTGATGAAGATAAAAAGAAAATTTTAGGATTAAATGCAATAAAACTTCTTAATCTTGAAATATGATTTAAATTTCGAATATAATCCATATCACTTAATACCAGTTATCAGATAGGACTTCTATATGACTAACCAAAATCAAATTTTGGTACCTATACCAAAAAAACACATCACAAAAAAAACTTTTTTCGAACCAAATAATAATACTTTAATTTTTTACTCAAAAACTCAAAACATTGACTCAACTGTACTTAATAAACTTAAAATTATTTTATCCAAATTAGTTACTAACACACAAATAACTTCTGTTAATAAAAAATCTCAAATTCTATTATCTATCGAATTAAATAAATCACTTATTCAACACCCACAAGGCTATAAATTAAATATCACAAAAAATCAAATCCAAATAATAGCTCATGATAATGAAGGTGCATGGCATGCCTCAACAACATTGCAACAAATTATCCAAAATCATTCTTTAGGAGTCAAAATTCCTTGTTCTTATATAGAAGATTGGCCTGATTATCCTAATAGGGGAGTGATGTTAGATATAAGTAGAGATAAAGTTCCTAATCTTCAAACATTAAAAGATTTAGTCTCTATTTTGTCAGAATGGAAAATTAATCAATTCCAATTATATTCAGAGCATACTTTTGCATATAAAGAACATAAAAAAGTTTGGCAGAATTCTTCACCAATTACAGCTTCAGAAATCAAAGAGCTAGATAAATTTTGCAAACAACATTTTATTGAATTAGTAACAAATCAAAATTCATTTGGCCACTTCGATAGATGGTTACCTCATTATCCAGAAATTGCTGAAAACCCTAAAAGTTCAAGACCAACTGCATTAAATCCATCAAGCAAAAAATCAATAACTTTTCTGTCTAAGCTGTTTAATGAATTGTTACCCAATTTTTCCAGTAATCAAATAAATATAGGATTAGATGAAGTAGTTTTAGGGCACGGGAAATCAAAAAAAGACTGTGACTCTACTGGAACAGGACAAGTATTTATGGATTTTTTCAAAAAAATTCATACTCTTCTAGAAAAAAAGAATAAGACTGTTCAATTTTGGTCAGACATGATCACACGCCATCACCCTGAAATGCTATCACAAATCCCTAAAAATGCTATCGCACTAGAATGGGGATATAGCCCTGGATACCCTTTTGAAGAATACTGTAAAAAATTATTTGAAAACAATATTTCATTTTATGTTTGTCCAGGTAACCAATCTTGGAATAGTATAGCTGGCAGAATAGATCATGCTAAAGAAAATATCAAAATTGCAACTGAAGTAGGGCTTAAATACAATGCTATAGGTATACTTAATACCGACTGGGGAGATAACGGGCATTGGCAACATTTTCCAATAAGTTATCCTGGATTAATGTATGGCGCTGCAATTTCTTGGGATTATTCAAAAAATGTTGATATTGATCTTGTTACATCATTAAACATACACGGTTATAAAGATAAATCTATGAAAGCTGGGAAAATTATTTCAGAACTAGGAAATTTATACAAATTAACTACTGATGATACAACCAATACATCTTCATTTAGGAATAATTCATTACTACATAGTCTGATATTAAGATCACCTAGACAAGAAAATCAACTGGAAAATTTAAATCAATCCAAATTAGAAAAAACATTAGAAAAAATTAATTCAATTGCTAAAGATATTGACAAAATTCAATTACTAGAAGGTAATTCCAAATTAATTATCCGTGAATTAAAAAATACAATTGCAATGCTAACTATAGCTTGTAATATTGGAATAGAAAAATCAAAAATAAATCACAAAAATATCAAAACAACCCAAAACCAATCTTGGCCTCAATTTGTATTTACACACACAGAGCCTTTGTCTGACATAGTTGTTTCTGAAATCAAAAAAATACCTCCAGAAAAACGCAATAATATTTACAAAAGTTTAGTTGATTTTATTAAAGAATATGAAAAGATTTGGTTAGAAAGAAACCGTATTGGTGGACTTAAAGAGAGCAAAAACAGATGGATCACATTAATTAACGAATATATGCCAAAGGAGTAAATTCCATCTATAATTCTAACCCCAAATCAAAAAATATAATGAGTGTTTCATGGGGAGACCATCTGGTTTTTGGCGAAGGCAAAGGTAAACTTCAAACACCAGAAAGCCTAGACCAATCTTTTGCAAAATGGAAAAAAAAACTAAACATAGAAACCATTTTATGGAGAGAAAATAGGTCTCGACAAGACGATTATGTTTTTACTGCTAAAGGCTATGAATATGCTGAGAAAATTCATAAAAATATACCTGACTTCGATGATTTTGAAATTTCAACCTCTATAGCACATCAGCATGGTTTAAAAAATTATGTATATGTAACATTAAACGATCATGGATGGCCACTACCTGATGAAAACATTAGAAAGTTTTCATACCATAATAAATGGCATGCAAAAGATATTAGTTTCCAAACAAAATTCAGTCATGAAAATCCAAAATACGTTTTAGAAGACAGATTTGGAAATAAACAATGGGGTGTCCTTTGTCTAGCATATCCTGAAGTAAGAGAACATTTACAAAGCCAATATCTCAAACTAATAAATGGTTATGATTTCGATGGAATTTTTTTATGCTTGAGATCGCAGTCAAAGCCTCCCGACTTTGCTGATCAATTCGGTTTCAATGAGCCAATTGTTAAAGAATTCCAAAATAAATTTGGGAAAAATATTTTAAAAGATGATTTTGATTTGCAATTATGGAGAGATCTTCAAGGAGAACATTTAACACTTTTTTTATCCGAGTTAAACAACAAACTTAAAAAAAATCATAGATCACTAGGTATAGGATGTAGTCGAGGCGAAGTGCTTGGTCCTCCATTAAACAACACCACACTAAACTGGAGAAAATGGGTCGATAAACAATTAGTAGATTTTATAGCAATTGATCAAAATTCATCAAAATGTCCTTCATTATGGATAGATTTATGGCCTATGCATAGAGGATACGGATATCTACAAAATTACAATGATAAATTTAAAATGGAATCCCTTTCTGAAGACTTAGAAAAAATCTATTCTAAAAAATTCCCGAATAATACATCTAAACTATATATCAGTAGACAATGGGCAAATACAACTTCAAAAGATCAAGAAGAAATTCTACAATATTCTTGTGTGTCTGGGCTTGTTTTCAGTTCATTTAGATATGAAAATCAATCCGCAATCAAAAAAAATAACTGGAGTATTTAAAAATATGAACCATTCAATATTGCAAAAACAAAACCCAATAGTCATATTAGGTGGTGGTATGGCTGGGTTAATTGCTGGTACTTATATACAACAACAAGGTGAAAAATCTATCATTATTGAAAAAAGTTCCAAAACTGGGGGATCAATGAAAATGTCTGGTGGAAGCATTTGGTGCTTTAAAAATCACTCAGACTATAAAAAAATTAACCCTCATGGCAACACAATGTTAGGAGAAAAATTAATTGACAACTTTTTACCCAGCATTGAGTGGTTAATAAGCTTAGGTGCTCCTATAAAAAATGTAACTGCTGCTTTATATAGAGAAACTGATAGACATTGCTATCAAATGACTCCAAATTCAGAATATTTCACTCAATTTATTACTGAAAAATTCTTAGAACTTGGGGGCGAAATTATATTTAATTCAAATATAACTCAAATCAAATGTAATTCTAATAAATTAATTGAAGAGATCGAAATAAAAACCAATTCTCAAATCAAATCAATTAATTGTAGCTCACTTATTCTAGCAACTGGAGGATTTCATAATAATCCCACTCTAAAAAATGAACACTTCGGAAAATGGAGTGACAAACTTATAGTAAGAGGTAATTTATATAGTACTGGCGATGGACTGAAATTAGCTACATCCCTTGGTGCAAAAAAAAGTAAATCAATGGATAGTTTTTATGGTCATTTAATGCCAGCACCTCCTGCAGAAGTACCTAGAAATCGATTTTCGGAATTTACTATGTATCATTCAGAACATTGTCTTTTACTAAACGAAGATGGTAATAGGTTCACAGATGAATCTATATGTGATGAATCAAATGCCGAAGCAACAATCCAACAAAACAATGCAATTTCTTATATGATTTTTGATGACAAAATATACAAAAAGTATGGAATAAAAAAATCTATTTCTGGAGAAATAATTAACGATCCATTCAAAAAATCAATTGAAATCAATGCTCTCACTACTAAAGAAAATTCTATACAAAAACTTGTTGAAACTTTAAGTTATTGGGGTGTAAAAAAAGAAGCGTCTCTGAAAAATATCCTTGGTTATAATGATTACTTAATTAATAAAAATACTTCTTCAATCTCTATACCTAGAGCAAAAAATTTCAACCCTATTGGAACACCACCATACTACGCAATAGCTCTTACAACTGGAATCACCCTAACACTTGGTGGATTAGAAACTAACGAAAATGCACAGGTTTTAAATGATAAAAACATTCCTATAGGTAACTTATATTCTATTGGTGGCGATTCTGGTGGAATCTATAATCATTCATATGGTGGAGGTTTATGCTTGGGGCTTGTTTTCGGAAAAATTGCTGCAGGAAACGCAATAAAATATCATCACTAAACATAATATAAATTTAATAGCTTCGAGAAATGCATTATAATCTATATTACAAGTTGAAAATTTTATTTAATTAATCAAAGAAATGGAATACATTTGATTGTAGCTATCGAAGAATATACTGCAGTATGGTGGGTCACATATTCCGGCTACATCTTAATATTCTTGTCTTTAATTTTCACTTCCAGCTTTGCTATAAATAACTTTAATACCCCAGCTAAATTACTTCTTAAGTTATTTGACACATCAAATATTCAGGATGAGAAAAAAAACTCATACAAAATTTATTCACTAAATATATTTGAAAAAATATTCACAATTTTATCTAACCCTGCTTTAATATCAGGAATTTTGATTTGTATCGTAGTCTTATATTTTACTTATTGGCCTCAACATGCTGCCCCTTTTGACCCCCAAGAAAGAGGGAGGATTTTACAAAATTTTGATGGAGAGGCTCAAGCTGCTCCTTTTTCTCCAAACAAAAAATATTTAATGGGATCAGACGCAAAAGCAAGAGACATGTTAAGTAGAGTGATACATGGAACTAAAAAAACTATGACTATATGTTTAATTGTAACAATTCTAAGACTTGGAATAGGCAGCCTAATAGGAATATATTCAGGACTAAAACAAAATAATCTATCCAAACAAATGTTATCAATTGCATCCGTTTCAGCTTCAATACCAAGTCTTTTATTTGCATTAATTTTCATTAAATCTGTGGGAGGAGGCAATGGCATATGGGTGTTTATATTTGGCTTAGGATTAACAGGATGGTCTGAGCAAACTAACCTTGTTAACAACTCAATCAGTTGGGTCAAAAATCAACCTTATATTGAAAGTGCAATTTCTGTAGGATCTTCGCCGCTTCAGATATTCTACAAACATATATTACCTAATATTTCAGCACAGATTATACCTGCAACAACACAAGAACTTAGTGCTGTACTACTAACTCTTGCAGAACTGGGATTCCTCGGATTATACGTAGGAGAACGAGCTTCTGCAGATATACTTAGAATGAAAACTCCTGAATATCCTGAATGGGCTGGCATGCTTTCTGGAGCTAGACTTGCTATTTTTAAGTGGCCATGGTTAACAATTGCACCTGCTATAGCAATTACAATAACAATAATAGGTTTTAATCTTACAGGTATTGGATTACGAAAATTCTTTGACCCTTATCAACGTTATAGTTTGAAAAATTTCCAAACAAAATAAAACTCCTTACTTCAAACTTGACAAAGCGAATGTTAATTTGTAGGATCGAGAATAATTTTAGTATACTTTTGTCTAAAATTTATAATCAATTCTGTTGGAGTGTAAAAAATGTCTGAAAAATTATCTATTGACGGTGGAAAACCAATTATTTCTGAACCAAAAAATTGGCCCACGCATGATTTCGGTGAAGATGATGTAAAAGCCGTTTCTGAAGTGATTAATTCTGGAAGTATTGGTAAAGGTCCACAAGTTGGAGCATTTCAGGATGAATTTGCAAAAAGATATGGTGTTAAATATGCAATAGCTGTTAACTCTGGTACTTCAGCAATGCATACTTGCGTTGCAGCTATGAATCCAAATCCAGGAGACGAAATAATTACCACCGCTTGGACTTCTGGAGGAAGTATATTAGGACTTCTACTACAAAATTGTGTTCCTATTTTTGCAGACATTGATGATACTATGTGTCTCGACCCAGATGACGTTGAAAGAAAAATCACCTCTAAAACAAAAGCAATTCTTGTAGTGAACCTATTCGGTAATATAGCTAATGTACGAGAACTAAGAAAAATTGCCGATAAACATGGAATATATTTAATAGAAGATTGCTGCCAATCTCATTTCTCTGAAGACAACGGTATTACAGCTGGATCATTAGCTGATATTGCTGGATTAAGTTTCGGAGGTAAACACTTAAACCTAGGTGGAGGAGGAATGGTTTATACAAATAATACAGCACTTTGGGAAAGAGCAATTCTTTTCCACGATGCAGCGCTACCTAGAGCAAATGGTCCCGCTGAAGGTAAACCTTATGCAAATTATTTCCTTGCACCTAACTATAAAATCAATGACATTATGGGCGCAATGGGAAGAGTGCAGCTTAAAAAAGTGGATGGCTACGTTGACAGTAAAATCAGATCTGCAACCAATATAATCAATGGTCTTTCAGATATTGAAGAAATTACACCTCAAGCCGTTAGGCCTGGCGTCAAACACACTTATTGGACTTTAAATATGTCTATTGATACTGATGCTCTAAAATGTACTGCAGATGAATATGCTGATGCAGTTGCAGCTGAAGGTGTTCCATTTTCTGGACCTTATTTAGGAACACCTGAACATGGTCCACTTTATAGAAATCCGTTCCTAGCTGAACCAAACCTATATGGAAATTCAAGATTCCCTCTCGATTATAATCGAGAAACACCAATAGACTATAGAAAATGGAATAATCCTCATGGAGAAGAATTGATGTCTAAAGGAATCGCTTTCTCAATGCAACCAAGTTTTGACGAAGAATACGTAGGGCAAGTCATTGAAGCTAATAGAAAAGTGGTAACTGCATTTAGAGAAAGATAAAATTAAATAAAACATGGGAGTAATCCATGAGTAAGCTAGCAATAGATGGAGGGATTCCTGTTCGTTCTGAACAAGATTCTAGTCCCACCCATAATTTTGGTGAAGATGATATAAAAGTCATTTCACAAGTAATTAAGTCTGGAGTTCTGCTCAAAGTTCCTGCTGGACCTGAAGTAGCAGCTTTTCAAGACGAATATTCCAAAAGATATGGAATTAAATATGGTGTTATGGTTAACTCTGGCACTTCAGCAATGCATACATGTATTGGGGCACTGAATCCAGATCCTGGGGATGAAATAATTACAACAGCTTGGACTTCCGGGGGAAGTATTATCGGAATTTTGCTTCAGAATTGCGTGCCTATTTTTGCAGATATTGATGAAACAATGTGCTTAGACCCTGCAGAAGTAGAATCAAAAATTACTTCCCGAACAAAAGCAATTCTTGTAGTTAATCTTATGGGAAATATCGCTAACGTAAGAGAACTACGGAAAATTGCTGATAAACATGGAATATATTTAATAGAAGATTGCTGTCAATCCCATTTTTCTGAAGACAATGGTGTTACAGCTGGTTCCCTTGCTGATATTGCAGGTGTTAGTTTCGGTGGAAAGCATCTGAACTTAGGTGGAGGTGGTATGATTTTAACAAATAACACTGAGCTCTGGGATAGAGCCAGATTATTTATTGATGCAGCATTACCAAGAAAAACAACTTCCCTTGATGGACAACCTTATGCAAATTATTTTCTAGCTCCAAATTATAAAGTTAATGAAATTATGGGTGCAATGGGCAGGGTACAGCTTACAAAAGTCGATGGTTATGTTGACAGTAAAATCAGGTCTGCAAACAATATAATTGAAGGTTTATCAGATTGTAAAGAAATTACTCCTCAAATGGTCAGACCTGGTGTTAAGCACACTTATTGGGGCTTAAGATTTACCCTAGACACTGAAGCTTTGAATTGTACAGCAAATGAATATGCCGAAGCTATTTCTGCAGAAGGAATTCCGTGTGCAGGTCCTTATTTAGGAACACCTGAACATGGACCACTTTATAAAAACCCATTCCTAGCTGAACCAAACCTATATGGAAATTCAAGATTCCCTCTCGATTATAATCGAGAAACACCAATCGACTACAGAAAAATTAATAATTCTTTTGGCGAAAATTTCATGTCAAAAGGTATTGGATTTTCTATGAAGCCATTTTTTACAGAAGAATACGTAGGGCAAATTATTGAAGCAAATAAAAAAGTTATTTCTTCTTTCAAGCAAAAAGGTAACTAACTTTATCTGCTAATTGCGTAAGCTAATCCACCATGAGCTGAAGCTGCAGAAGAAATTAAACCATCTTTTTCAGCTTCAACACTTATTGCTGAAACTTCACCGACTGAATAAGGTTTCCCAACTTTAACTTTATGTCCACGATTTTTCAAACTTTCAATAATATTCTTTGGAAACCTCCCATCAATTGTTACTGCCCCAGGTATACCTTCGCGAGGGTAAAATGAGCTAGGGAAGTGTTCAATAACACAATTAGGAGCATCAATAGATTCTTGTAAATTCATTCCAAAAACATGATAATTCAAGAAAAATTGAATTGTAGTTTGCTCTTGACTATCACCACCGGGAGTTCCAAAGGCAAGATAAGGCAATCCATTTTTTGTTGCGATTGTAGGGGTAAGTGTTGCTCTAGGACGTTTTCTAGGAAATAATGCATTAGGCCTATTGGGATTCAAATAAAACATTTGTCCTCTAGTTCCTAGAGGAAAACCCAAGCCTTTAATAACTGGTGAGTATTTTGCTAACCAACCTCCACTTGGCGTAGAAGAAACCATATTTCCAAATGAATCAACTGTATCTAAGTGAACTGTATCACCACCAGTATGAATTCCAGTTTGATCAAAATCCGGTAATTCACCAGTATCTAAACCTAAAGCTTTTCGATTATCTTCAACAACATCAAAATAAGTTGCATAATCAGGGAATTTATCAGTAACTGCCCCGGGCAACATTTTCATTGAAGCAGTATTTTTAATTAAATTCTTTCTATCTAAATTATATGACTTAGATAAAAGAACATCTAAAGGAACATGATCAAAATTTGGGTCTCCATAATACGCCTCTCTATCTGCAAAAGCTAATTTTCCAGACTCAATTAATATATGTAAATATTCATCTGAATTATGTCCAATTTTTTCTAAATCAAAAGTATCCAAAATGGCAAGGTGTTGAAGAAATGTAGGCCCCTGTGTCCAAGTTGGACATTTAAACACATCTAAACCTCTAAAATTAATAGATTCAGGTTCTTCAATCGTTGCATTCCATTCAGAAAAATCTTCAAAATCTAACATACCTTTAAAGGACTTTCCTGAAATATCTTCCACTGGATTTGTCTGAATAAAATCTATAATTGTTTCAGCAATTTCACCCCTATAAAAAGCATCATTTGCCGCTTCAAGTCCTGCAATCCTACTACGTTTTCTACCCTGTTTTTCTGCTAAACACAATTTTTTCAAAGTATTAGCAGCATCCAAATTTACAACATTGTCACCAACATCAGGTACAATCCCATTTGGACAAAATATCTCATCAGTAGTAGGAAAAGTTTTGCCAGATTGATAATAATTTTTTAAAGTTTGATGTAATTGTTCATGTATTGGAAAACCATTTTCAGCTAACTCTATTGCAGGTTGAAGTATTTCAGAAAAACCCATTGTTCCAAACCTAGCAAGTGCTAAAGACCATGTGCCTACAGGAGCTGGGACAGTGGCAGGTAAATATCCATCCCCTGGTATAATATCTACATTATTTTCCTTACACCAATTGATATCAAATGTTTTAGGAGACCAACCAACTCCACTAATTGCAAAAACTTTTTTCTCTTCTGCTGAATAAACTAATGTTGGTACCTCACCTGCAATTCCATTGTTGTCTGGTCGAATAATGTTTAGACAAAAAGAAGTTGCTGCTGCTGCGTCAATAGCATTACCACCTTGCTCTAAAATTCTAATACCCGCCAAAGATGACAAATAATGTCCTGAAGTTACACTAAATTTTCTACTTCTAAGCACAGGCCTAGTAATGAAATCAAATCTATTTTGGTTATAAGACAAAATATACTCCTTTGAATTTATCAAATACAAAAATATAATACGCTATTTAGAAATATTTGAATATTCTTATATACTAATGTTCTAAAAAGATTTTTGATACATTTTAAAATAGACATTCTAAATTCACTAAAATATAATATTTAGAAAATTTTCATATGAATTTTATTTTAATTCAAAAATTTATAATTATAGGAAGATTCGATGCAACAAGTACCAGAAACTAAATTTCAAACTATTCCTCCTAGAATTTTGCTAGGGCCAGGTCCAATGATGGTTCCACCAAGAGTTCTACAGGCAATGGTTAACCCAATGATTGGATACTTAGATCCTGATTTTATTTCAATTATGGAAGAAGTTTCTGATTTACTCAAAATAGTTTATTCAACGAAATCTGCTACTACTATGGCTTTATCTGGAACAGGGTCAGCTGGAATGGAAGCTGGTCTTAACTCAATATTAGAACCAAATGATGTAGTAGTTATGTGTATTCATGGATTTTTCTGTGAAAGACAATTCGAAATGGCAACCAGGGTAGGGGCTAATGTTATTCCTTTACGCTCAGATTGGGGCAAACCATTTCCTCCAGATTTATTGGAAAAAGAAATTAAAAAACATAAAAATGTTAAACTTGTAACTACAGTTCAAGCTGAAACTTCCACAGGAATACTTCAACCTCTAGAAGATTTATCCAAAATTGCAAAAAACCATGACGCTCTATTTATGGTTGATGCAGTCACATCACTTGGTGCAAATCCGGTAGAATTTGATTCTGTTGGTATTGACTATGCATATTCAGCAACACAAAAAGGACTTGCTTGCCCTCCTGGTTTATCTCCAGCTGCAATAAGCAATAATGCCTTAAACGCTATAAAAAACAGACAAACAAAGCCTTCCTCATGGTACTTAGACCTAGGCCTTATTTCAGATTATTGGGGGGATGCACATACATACCATCATACAGCTCCTGTAACTATGATTTTGGCCTTAAGAGAATCTTTAAAAATTATAGTTGAAGAAGGATTACAAAACAGATTCGATCGTCATAACTTAAATGCCTCTGCTCTAAGAGCAGGTTTAGAAGCTTTAGGTTTAACAGTAGTTTCTCAAAATGGATATAGATTAAGTCAAATAACCCCCTTTACAATACCAAAAAATATTGATTGTGTTGAAGGTAGAAAAATTCTACTCAGAGAATTCGGAATTGAAATTGGAAGAGGATTAGGCGAATTTGCTGAAAAAGTATGGCGAGTTGGCCTAATGGGAGAATCAAGTAAACCAGAATATGTTCTTAATCTTCTAGCAGCCCTAGAAAAGCTTCTACCTAGATATGGTAATGAAATTGAACCTGGAAGTGCTTTATCTGCTGCAAGTAGAATACTTTCAGATAATTAATTCCTTAATGAGAATTCCAAAATATTTAATTCCATTAATGTTTTGGATAATCATATCCGTTTTTACTATAGCTTTTGCAATTTCAAGTTCAATTGGAAACATTCAAAATGTTGAAAAATTAAATATTGTACAAACTACATCAATACTTATTTGTCCATTACATTGATTTTGCGTTGTTGTTAGGATTTTTATACCTGAAAAAATTATTTATCTATTAAATAATTTTGAAAAATCTTTATTTTCCCATGCAAACAACACTGGGGCTGCAATAGCCAAAGAACTATAAGTACCAACTACCACACCAATTAACAACACCCATAAAAATTCCTTGATTGTATCTCCACCAAAAATCATTAAAGCTAACAAGGTAAATAATAGAGTAAAACTTGTATTGAGTGAACGACCTAAACTTTCTGCTATTGCTGCATTAGCATTATCTCTTAAAGATCTTGCAGGATAAAGATTAATATTTTCTCTTACCCTATCAAATACAACAATCGTGTCATTAACGCTATAACCAACTACAGTTAATAAAGCAATCAAAAACATTGCATTAACTTCAACATCAAATAAATAGCCCAGCATAGAAAATGTTCCTATGACAATTAAAGTATCGTGAGTTAAAGCAATAATTGCAGCAAAACCATATTTTACCGGACTAGGCATATGCCTGAAAGCCCACCAAATATATAGAAAAATACCAATTACAGCTGCCAAAACAGCATATATTGCATTCAAAACAGTCTCTGAAGCTACAATGGGCGAAACTAAATCAAATGATAATTCATTAATTCCATCTGGCGACAATGATTCTCTTAAAGAAGAGAGTAGGGATTGTTTTTCAGCTAACTGAAGCTCTCCAACCCTGATAAAATAATCACCTTCTTCTCCAGAAGTCATTTTTTGTACAATAGCACCTTCATGACCTAATTCAGATAATTTTGTCCTGATGTTTCCTTGAGTTACATCATTTGCAAAACTTAACCTCAAAGTTGAACCACCAGTAAAATCTATCCCAGGTTTAAGACCGGGAGAGATTATTAAAAATATAATTCCAATAAATACAATAATTACTGAAAATGAAAAATACCAAATCCTCTTACCTACGAAATCCAACTATTCCTCCATATCTTAATAATTTTATTTTAATAAACCAGATTTTCCAGCTGGAGTATAAAGCCTTAACTTTGAACCCAAAGAAGTATGCGAAATAATTCTTAATAAGGTTCGACTAACTGTTAGAGCTGAGAACAAACTCACACAAACACCAATAGCTAATGTAACAGCAAAACCCTTCACTATGGTTGCTCCTAAAGTATCAGCAAACCAATACAATATGACACACGTAATCAAAGTAGAAACATTACCATCTCTAATTGCAGGCCAAGCACGAGCGAATCCAATATTTATGGAAGTTAATAATGTTCTACCTAACTTTAATTCTTCTTTCATTCTTTCAAATATGAGTATGTTTGCATCAACAGCCATACCAATAGATAAGATACCTGCTGCAACACCTGAAAGAGTTAAAGTAACAGGTAATAATTTAAATATAGACAATAACATTACTGCATATAAAATCAATGCTATAGCTGCGATTATACCCGGAATACGATAATACATAATCATAAACAACAACACTAATAAAATACCAAGCAACCCTGCAGAAGCACTTTTAGATAAAGAATCAATACCGAGTGTAGCGTCTATTGCTCTCTCAGTAATTAATTTTATAGGTACTGGCAACCTACCTGATTCCAATAATAAAGAAATATCTCTTACCCTCTGTACAGTGAAATCATATCCATCAATATAAGCTGATCCACCTAATATTGGTTGTCTAACTATAGGTGAAATTAGCTGTTTACCATCTAAGATTATTGCTAATTCATCACTTGTACCAGCAATCTCGGTTGTTAATTCCGCAAATTTTCGGGTACCTTCTTGATTAAACTCAATATTTATAATTGGAGTTCCTACTCCAGCTTTTTGTCCAGCATATGCACGATCTAAATCATCACCAGTTAAACCTATAGGTTCATCACGCTTACCTACACGCTTTGTGAATGTAATTGAATCCATGGAATTTAATTTTTCATAAGCATTTTTATAAGTGTCATAAGAGTCTCTAATATTGATAAAATAAATGTTATTTTCATTTTCTAATTTATAAAAATTTATATTAGCAGTAATAGGAATTAAACTACCTCCACTTGGAACAAGTGGATTGTAAGTGAGAATCATATTCTCAGTTAAATCTCCTGAAAGTTCAATCTGCAAAGCGTCAGGATAAAATTTATTACTTCCTACAAGGGGCACCATACTAAATCTTAATTGGTTGACAATATTCTCAAAAACCTGAGCTGAAGGCTCATTGATTTCCAAAGCTAACACTGGAATTGAAGATGCATTTTCCTGAATAAATTCAGTAACAGATTTTTCATCATCAACAGGTAAGTATAAAACCTGATTTTTTTCTACAGTATTTAATTTATATGGATTAAATTCACCCTCAATTTGTTCATTTTTAGATAATGTTTCACCTTCTTCAGGCATTTTCAAAGCAGCCAAAGAAAATTTCACAATATCAGAACTATCAAAATCATTAATTTCTTCTTGAAAATTAACTTTTCGATGCATAAACATCAACTGAGCAGTTTCACCAATAATTGACTTAGCTCTATCAGGATCATTAACTCCAGGCAACTGAACTAACAGCCTATTATTACCCAAAAGCTGAATAATTGGTTCACCTAATCCAGAAGAATTTACTCTTCGTTCAATAGTCATTTTTAAAGACTGCATTTGATCAGCTGTAGGGGGTATACTCTCGCCATTTTCTCGGATATCTGCTTGATATACAAGATGGCTACCTCCCTGTAAATCCAACCCCAATTCCAAACCTAAAGGAGTGTCTGAATTACCTCGTTGAAAACTAGATAAATTTATCTGCTGAAAACCTAAAACTAAAAATGAAAATGTAGCAAGCAAAAATATTACTACAATAGATCTAATATTCCTTCGCAAAATCTTCTCCTAAAGAAAGCAATCCTTCGATCAAATCTAAAGCATCTTGTTTAGATTTTAACTGTCCTAAAGCATGGCTTTCATTAACTTTTTCTAATAAATCTCCTACTATTTTACCTGATTCTAGCCCAAAAGTACTCATTATTTCATGCCCAGTTAATAATGTATTCAAACTGTTTTCCTCTAAAATGATACTCTGATAAGCAATTATATGATTTACATACCTTAATGTATTATTCCAATCGTTTTGTGTAAGTTTTGGCCCAGCAGCTGCAAGAACGTCAGCTAAATACAAAATTATTATGGGAATATATAAATCACCTAAATCTCTATAGAATCTATATAAAGCCCTGTTGCTAGGAATATCCTTTTTTGATGATAATTGACCAGGACGCAAATGATTATCAATCAATTTTTTAACAAAATTAATCGACTTTTTAGGCATTCTCAAATCAGTTAAAATAACATCAGCAATTTTAGCACCAACTTCTGAATGGCCTAAAAAACGTATTCTACCATTAACATCAATTGATCTTGTTGGATATTTGCCAATATCATGCAAAAGAGCTGTAAGTTTTAAAAGTACAAATTTATTTTGATCATCAGGTTCATCACTTAATCGAAAACTTCTGATCTCATTAATTATACCTTCAATACCATTAAAATGCTTACCAATTTTAATATCAGATCCATACAATAATTCATCAACATAACCAACAGATTGAATAGAATGCTCAAAAACATCCCAATAATGTTCTTCAGGTTGAGATAAATTTTTTAATTTTATAAAATCTTCAAAAATTTTCTCTAGTAAACATAAATCATCAAGTTTACGTAAATACTTTTTAGATTCAATATTTAACAAAATTTTCATAAACTCATCTCGAACTCTTTCAGATGATACTCTCTTTAACAGCTCTGAATCTTTAATAATTTGATCTTCTGTAGCTTCATCAATATTAAAATTCAAATCAGAAGACAACCTTATTGCCCTAATTAACCTGAGTGGATCGTTTAAAAAAACATTTTCATCTAACATTCTGATTTTCTTATTTAATAAATCTGAAATTCCATCTGAAAAATCAATTACTTTAAAATCATCATCGCAGGAATTAATTAAATCAAGCGCTATTGCATCAATCGAAAAATCTCGGTTAGACAAATCATTCCTTATAGAACCATCCATTTCTTTTATATCCAAATCAATTTTCTTAGGAAAATTTGTATCATCAAGGATATTCTCTATGCCGGCTAATCGACATATGTTACTCCTAGACTTATCCAATACAACAGGAGTACCGTAGCCAAATGTTTGACTTAACTTAGCTGCAAAATCAAATGGATTAACATTCACAACAATATCAATATCTGATATTGTGCGGTTCATCAAAATATCTCTAACAGCTCCACCTACCAAAAAACATTTTATGTCACTGCAATTTGCATATTTTGAAACTATTTGCACTACTGAAGGTATTTCTGATGCTGGTATATACATAATTGGTCAAATTTATTCTAAAAAATCATTCTTGTTCAGAAGGATTTTTAATTAGATCTTCATGTTTTTTAAGGTGATCAAAATACATTATGCCATTAAGATGATCTGTTTCATGCTCTAAAGCCTGAGCAAGTAGCCCATCTGCATATAATTTTGTATATTCTAACTTATTATTTAAACCAACTGCTTTCACCCACAATGATCTAAAAACATACCCATGGTACCCGGGAACACTCAAACAACCTTCCACAACCTTTCTATTGCCATCTCGATCTATAATTTCAGGATTGATAAAAACCCTCGGGTAATTTTCATCAGGCATTTGCAAAACTATAATTCGTAACAATACACCTATTTGATTAGCAGCTAGTCCAATTCCCTGAGAATCATGTAACGTATTCACCATATCTTCAACAAGTTTCGTTAAAGATTTATCAAAATTAGTTACAGGTTTCGCTTTTTTACGCAAAAGTCTGTCAGGATATTCAATTATTGGTAAAATTGACAAACAAATTCTCCTTAGCTACTACTTTATTGTAACAAATTCCAAATTATTTAATAGTAATTAGCACATAAGATCTAATTACTGTTGACACGCACATATGTTCTATAATATGATATGCCTTCATAATTGTTAAACATAATTATTGATGAATAATCTAGTAAACCTCTCCTCGATTATACCTCCAAAGCACAAAATTTTTGAAGAAATCGGGGAGGGGACATAATTTATTATCCAAACCTCAAACCGAAATAGCATTAACCAATTATTTGATTAACATTTCCATCTACCCTTACAGGTAAATCTTGTTGGTTCTGAAATTGATAAGATAATTCAATAAAACCACCACCAATCAAAACTTCATCTTGGTAAAATACTACAGCCTGGCCAGGTGTAATAGACCTCTGAGGCTTAAAAAAATTAATTTCAGCATAATCACCTTGCAATATATTTATAACCGCAGGTTGTGGCTCTGAATTATAGCGAATTTTAACTTCTACTTCAGTACCATTATTAAAATTTAAATTCCCAGAAATGAAATTTACCTTTGAAGCAAAAAGTTTATCTTTATATAGAAATTCCTCTGGGCCAATAATCACTTCATTTGATTTATGATCTATTGCAATCACATGCATAGGAGAACCAGTGCCTCCATTCAAACCTATACCTCTTCTTTGACCAATAGTAAAAAACTGAATCCCAGGGTGAGTACCCAAAGTTTCACCGTCAATAGACTTAAGTAGCCCAGGAGAAGGCTTTTGTTTTTCAGCAATAAATTTCTTATAATCTCCATCTGGAATAAAACATATTTCCTGACTATCTGGTTTTGTAGCTACTTCTAAATCAAATTGTTCAGCAAATTCTCTGATTTGAGATTTATTATACTCACCAACCGGGAACATTAATCTACTTAGTTCTTTTTGTCCCAAATTAAACAAAACATAAGACTGATCTTTTTTATGATCAATTGCTTTTAATAATTTAAATTCTTTTCCATCATTAAATATCCTCGCATAATGACCGGTAGCTACAAATTTTGCCTCCAATTTAATGGCTTTATTTAACAAGAAGTCAAATTTAAGCCTATCATTACATGCAAGACAGGGATGTGGGGTGCGTCCTATGTCATATTCTTTAATAAAATAATCCACAACGTGTTGTTGGAATTCATTTTCAAAATTGAATACATAGTGTGGGATGCCAAGAGAATTACAGACCATTCGTGCGTCTTCTATATCATCAACAGAACAGCACTGTTTACTAAATTTGCTGGTTTTCTGAGTAGATTTCCATAATCGCATAGTAACACCAATAACATCATAACCAGCTTTATGAAGTAACAATGCTGCAACAGAGGAATCAACCCCACCACTCATAGCTACAATTATTCGTTCTTTTTTTTCTTTTTTCATATAGAAAGCGTACCATACGGAGAACTATTTCTTCAATCATTCAACATATCATAATTTGTAGTTAATTACGTTAATAATATGATATTATGTAATAGAATTTAGAATTAAGGAGTTTGAACTTGAGCTACACTAAAATGGATAGTATTGAAGCTGATAAAAATTTTAAAACACCTAGCGGCATATCTGTCAAAACAACCGGAAATACTACTTTAATAGATGCCCATGATATGTACGTGCATGAAGTTGAAATTACAGAAGGAACTGGCCAAGGAAACGTTTTCTTGCTAAACCTAGACGTTGCTGAAGAAGTTTAACAATTAATTTTACAAATTAGAAGAAATTTCTATCCAAGACTTCCTATCTACAGAAACATAAACCATTACATCGCCCGGTAAAAGCTTAATATTCGCGATATCTGAAACAACAACATTATCTCGAATTATTCCTAAAAGATTTATTCCTAGAGAAATAATATTTTTACTAATTTGACCATATGTAATATCTAAAGATATTCCTTCAGGTATAGTTATCGAAAAAAGATTAGCAGAAATTTCATTGCTTGTAATTGAATGAGTAAATAAAGCTACTCCTGGATCAGAAGCTTCTTGAACAAGTAAATTATTAGCCATTTGAATGGTGTGCACAATAGAAAGATTCTCTGATTTTCCAAAAAGTGTTTCATGTTTAGGATCTAGGCATTCCGCAACGACTCTTATTTTAGGATTTAAATTCTGAATCACAAAAGATATAGAAGCAACAAAGCTGTCACTTCTATGATACATATAATTGGGGCTTAAAACCATTACCTGAGAAGCCATAGAAATATTACATCTTTCAAAAGTTTCTTGTTCTAGTGGCCAACCTCTAATAAAAGTTACATTTTCTCGATTAAAAGGTAGTTGTTCAATTTCATCAGAAATAACTACTATATCAGATGTATTGTTGTCAGCTAGAGAATATTCAGCAATTATTTGTAAAATTCTAGATTCTCCAGGGAAATTAACTATAATCAAATGATCTCTTAAATTAACTTTAGTCATACCTCGACGCTCCCTTTCTCTTAAGTCAGTAATCCAATCAACAATAATTCCAACAGTAGTTGTAAAAGCACTAAGACTGATCAATACTACAAATATTAAAGTTCCTAATCTAGAACCCAGTTGTGTTGCTTTGAAATCCCCATAACCAATAGTTGTAATAGAAATTACGCTATACCATAAACTATCAGAAACAGTTATAGAAGGATCTACAGCTCTTTCAAAAATATAAAAACAAATACTATTTCCCGTAACTCCTAAAAGCAAAACCATTAAAACAAAAAGAAGGCCGAACTTCTTATCACGCCTGACTTTATTAATTAGTTTCGAGAAAAAGTAAAACAATTTATAACAACTTAAACAAAAAATTTTGAATTTTTTTTAATAATATTATATAAAATAGTTCGATTTAAATCATTAAACAACAAAATTTAAAGGATTAATAATTGCATTTAGTAATAGATGGCCACGACTGTGATACCAAAATTTTACAAAACCAAAAATTAATAACAACATTCCTTGAAGAACTACCAAATAAAATTGGAATGTCTAAATTAATGAGCCCAAAGGTTAATAAATATGCAGCCAAAAATGAAGAAGATTGGGGAATATCAGGCTTTGTAATTATCGCCGAAAGCCATATAAGCGTCCATACTTTCCCAGCAAGAAAATATATCAATATTGATGTGTTCTCTTGCAAGAATTTCAATGTAAAAGAAATAATTTCTGAAGTAAAAAAATATTTCAAATTGAAAAATGTTAAATACTGGAAAATTAATCGGGGAATAAATACTATCTCTACAAACAATTCAAACCAAAGTTTAGAGTAATAAATAAAACCATGATGAAATTCCACAAAAATCATTATAAATGGAACACTTTTCTTGATTTAAGAAATGATGAAAAAAATTTCTTAAATTCTTCAGTTATTCTTATACCAATACCTTATGATGGCACCGCCTCTTATAAATCTGGAGCACGTCATGGACCTAGTGCAATAATTAACGCTTCTTCAGAATTAGAATATTATGATATAGAAACAAAAAAAGATATCTCAGAAGCAGGAATTTTTACTACCCCTGAAATTTCTCCACTTGCTAGTGATCCCAAAGAAATGCAATTAAAAATTATCAATACTATTGACAATTTAAAATTAAAAAATCAAATCACTGGTATTTTAGGTGGTGATCATTCTGTAACAATTGGAAGCGTTAAATCTACAATCAAAAGGTTCCCAAATTTATCAATACTTTATTTAGACGCCCATGCGGATTTAAGAGATACATATATGGGAACTAAATGGGGACACGCTTCAGTTGCTAGAAGATTGAAATCTGTATGTAAAGTAGTTCAATTGGGTGTAAGAAGTATTAGCTATGAAGAAATCAATTTTATTTCAAAATCAAAATCTGAAAATGAAATTTTTTTCTGGGAACACACCAAAAATAACTTGCAAAAAAACATTGATTTAGCACTTAAACAACTTTCTGACCAAGTCTATATCAGTATCGATTTAGATGTTTTAGATCCATCAATAATGTCAGCTGTTGGTAATCCACAACCAGGCGGAATGAATTGGGAAGAAATTAATTTTATAATAAAACAAACTGCAAAAAAACACACAATCGTCGGATTTGACGTGACAGAATTGAACCCTAAAGAGGGACCTGAATCATGTTCTTTTACAGCTGCAAAACTTATCTACAAACTTATAGGTTTTGCAACTGAAAAAAACAAAAATTTATAAAAACAATGGGCCAAAAATTATAGAAACAATAGCCATTAATTTCATCAGAATATTTATGGCTGGCCCTGAAGTATCTTTAAAAGGATCACCCACAGTATCTCCAGTCACAGCCGCAGCATGCGCATCTGAACCTTTTCCACCATGATTACCTAATTCAATATATTTTTTTGCATTATCCCAAGCGCCACCTGAATTTGCCATAAAAATAGCAAGAAGAAATCCAGAAACAATTGAACCTATCAATAAACCACCTAATGCTTCAGCTCCAAGAAATGGAAGTAACCCGACAATTATTGGCACAACTACTGCCAAAAGACCAGGCGCTATCATAGCTTTCAAAGAACCAGTTGTTGAAATTTCCACAGCTCTAGCAGCATCTGGCTTTACTCCTTTTTTACCTTCTTTAAGACCAGGAATTTCTCTGAATTGCCGTCTAACTTCATCTATCATTGCAGAAGCGGCAGTTCCTACAGCTTGCATAGTTAATCCAGCAAAAACAAAAGGTAATAATCCTCCAATAATTGTTCCTGCAAGAACTTTAGGATCCATAATATTAAATGAACTAATTTCAGCAACAGTTCCATAAGTTGCCATCAAAGCTAATGCAGTTAAAACCGCAGATCCAATAGCAAAACCTTTCCCTGTAGCAGCAGTAGTATTTCCTAAAGCATCTAACGCATCAGTTCTTTCTCGAACTTTTGGATCAAGGCCTGCCTGCTCAGCTATGCCTCCAGCATTATCTGCTACGGGACCGTAAGCATCTGTGGACAAAGTAATACCCAGGGTTGACAACATACCTACAGCTGCCAATCCAATTCCATATAATCCAATTACTGGTGTTTCAGCTGAACCTCCAGCTAAGATAAAAGAAAGTATTATGCCAACAACTATAGAGATAGTAGGAATGATTGTGGAATACAAACCAACAGCAATCCCTGCAATAATTGTTGAAGGATGACCAGTTTCAGATTGGGAAGCAATCCATTTAACTGGCGCGTACTCATAAGATGTAAAATATTCAGTTGCAGTACCTATTACTATTCCAACTACTATTCCAACTACTATCACCCAGAAAAAGTTAAAATCTATATCATTAAGAGATATGTATACACCAGTGCCTATTAAAGTAAGAATAGCAGCACCAAAAATACCATATCTTAATGTCCATAGCAAATCGCTCATTGTTGCGCCATCTTTAGTTCTAATCAAAAATGTACCTAATATAGATGCAACTATACCGATACTTGCAATTATTAAAGGGAGAACTACTAAGTCACTAGTAATACTTTGTGTTGCTGCAACACCTAAAGCAATAGTAGCAATTATAGAACCCGCGAAAGATTCAAATAGGTCAGCACCCATACCCGCTACATCTCCTACATTATCTCCAACGTTATCGGCAATAACGGCAGGATTCCTAGGATCATCTTCAGGTAAACCTGCTTCAACTTTACCCACTAAATCTGCTCCTACGTCAGCAGCTTTTGTAAAAATACCGCCTCCAACTCTTGCAAAAAGAGCAATTGAACTTGCTCCAAAACCAAAACCAGCAATTACAGTTGGGCTTTCAAATAAATAATACAGTACACCTACTCCAACCAAGCCTATTCCAACTACAGTGAATCCCATCACAGCTCCTGTAGAAAAAGCTACACTTAAAGCTTTGTTTAAACTAGATTCAGCTGCATTTGCTGTCCTGGTATTGCCCCTGACAGCCGTAGACATTCCTATAAATCCTGCTAATGCGGATCCTATAGCACCCACAAGATAAGAAATCGACATATTAATATTACCCTGACTTTCGCCAATAAATCCAAAAACGTCTAAATCAATAAATAAAATTAATATTACAAATATAGTTAAAACGAAAATTGAAAGGATAGTGTATTCTCTTCTTAAAAAAGCCATTGCGCCTTCCTTAATCAGATCTCCGATATCATTTACAACACCATTATCTACTTTGTTCCTTTGAACTCTAAGAAATAGTAAATAAGCAGTTAACAATGCTATTGCTCCAGCAATAACAGATAATAAAATTTGAGACATAAATTCCCTCCAAAAATCATTAATACTTTATAATAATTTATATTATCCCTACTAATTATTAAAGTATTTTGACAAAGATTTTGTAGTTTTTTCAGGATCTTTGGATAACGTTATCGCAGTAACTATGCATACAGAATCTACACCTGTATCAATTACACTTTTAACATTGTCCTGATTAATACCACCTATAGCAACAATTGGTTTTTTACAAATTTTTTTAGCATCAATAAGAAGTTTTAAACCTGCTGGCCTTGTATCAGTTTTTGTATCAGTCGGGAAAATACTACCAATTGCAATATAAGAACATTCATTACGCTCAGATTGCTCCACCTCGGAAATAGTAGCATTAGATGTCCCGATGATTAAATCCTTAGTAGTTACTTGAGATACCAAGTCTGGATAAATATCCTGTTGACCTAAATGAACTCCATCAGCATCCGTAATACATGCTATGTCTATGTGATCATTAATTATTGAAACTGCGCCATACTCTGCACACAACATTGAAATATCTTGACCCCATTTAATAATATTTTTAATAGAAGCATTCTTACTCCTTAACTGAATTACTTTGGCCCCACCATTTAATACTTTTTTTGCCATTTCTACTGGATCATTGAAATCTATAAATTGAGGATCAATAATTACATAAACTCCTTGTATTTTTTTCATTTTGACTCCTTAATCATACTTTTTACTGGCTCAAATGACTTTCTGTGTATAGGAGTCATTCCATATTCGTTTAATGCATCCACATGAAACTTTGTACCATATCCTTTATGATTCCCAAATCCATATTTTGTATAAATTTTATCAAAATCAACCATTATTTGATCTCTGGTTACTTTTGCAATTATTGAAGCAGCAGCAATAGAAGAACTAATCTGATCTCCTTTAACTATAGATTTTTGAGCAATATCGACAGAATTTAATTTTACAGCATCAATTAATAAGTAATCTGGGCGAATTTTAGAACTCTCGATAGCTCGTAACATAGACAGTTTGGTAGCTGAGCTAATACCAATTTGATCAATTTCAGTATTAGAAACTGAACCTACAGATACAGATAATGCATTAGATTTAATTAAATGAAAAAGATGTAAACGTTTATTTTCGGTTAATCGTTTACTATCATCTATTAAAGAAAACCATTCAGAATGGAAACCCTTAGGAAAAATTACTAATGCTGAAAGAACAGGCCCTGCTAAAGTACCTCTACCAACTTCATCAATTCCAGCAATAAAGTTATAGCCAAATTCAGCTAACTGTTTTTCATTAATATAGTCAGGCTTAGTAATTTTTACCTCCAAAATTATAAAAAGGGAATAGAGAAACAATACATAATTTTAGTTCGCACTATATATATTATGTAAACCAACAGACTTATTCTATAACATTGACTTGAATCACTTGGGTTTTTATTAATATTTCTATGATTTCTAAAAATAAGCTATCTTGTGAATCAAATCTATCGTAATTTAATACCTGTACACCAGGGGGAATACTGTCACTACTTAATCCAAAGTCATCAATTAATATTAATCTATTACGAAAAATTACCGATAAAACTCCCAAAATAGTTGAAATTTTTTCAGACTGAAAAATTTTCTCTGTTGGGCTAGAATCTTGTCCTAATGATGAAAGTAATAAAACTAAAAATTTTCTATTTTTAATAGATTCAGTCAATATTTTATCTAATTCGGAATTATTTGAAAAAAATAGATCTTCGACTGTAGAGTTGAGGGCTAATTTTGAAAACAAACTAGATAAACTGTTTGCAACATCAAACATTCCTACATGACCGATTAATCCTAAACAATTAGATGGCCCTAAATCAATATCAGATATTGGTTCATTTTGAAACGAAACGGTTTTATTTCCAACTTGTGTATCTGACAAAGAATCAATATAAGGTTTAAGATTTATTATCATTTCATGGCCAACCTGAGTAATTATATTAGTATATCTACCATTCTCAATGATCAAATTGAAACATTCATCTAACAAGGAATTATCAATATTAAAATCTCTATATATCAAATTTTTAGAATTTTCGGGAGGAGGAACAGGTTTGCCGTCCAGTATTTCATAAAATCTGCGAAAAACATCAGAATTCAATACACATTTTATTAATGATAAACGAAGCTCATTATCAGTTTTCGGACTAATTACAGAAAGACCTAAAGAAGTTAATGATATTTCAGGATCTTTGTAACCACCAATAGTTAATCCATATTTAGCAGATGAATTCAACTTAGTGATAAATCCACTACTAGAAGGTGTAGATTTAAGCTGGGAAGATAAAATAATTCTATCAATTGGTAATCCGGAGTTATTATTATAAATGGTTTTGGGTATTTCAAGACAATCCTGAATAGGATGAAGAGGATAAGAGCGAACTTTTCGGGTCCGGGGTGTATTTACTATGTCACGTGTCAAAATAATATCCTAAATTATTACTACGTTTTGAATACCATTATACATATACACTTAACTTTTACCACCCCCCATGCATTGCCTCCTTTTCAATCTTTTCAAAATCTTTTCAGGGCCTGATTTTCATGGAAATATTAATTAAATACTATAGCAATATTTATTATGTTAAAATATTGAAAATTATTTCTATTAATGAGGTCTCATATTGACATTAAAAAACACAAGTTTATATATATTTTCCGCGCTTTTTATAACTTTATCCATATTTAATAGTGCGTGTTCTAATTTTTCAAATAACAAAAATGAAACTAGCCCTGTTACTACAATTACAAATACAAAAACTCTTGATGAACCTTATTTCCCGCAAGGATATGATCACACCAAAAATTTAAACTCCCCTTCTGAGGTCCCGGATGAAATCAAAATTATTTGGGAAGCCTGGAAATACCTTCAGGATGATTATGTTGAACAAAATTCCCTAAATCCAAAAATTATGGCAGAAGAAGCTGTAAAAGCTATGATCGCTTCTGTGGGGGATCCTCAAACTTCGTATATAAAACCTGAAGTATTAACTGGAAGTTTCGGCGATATGTACAAAGGCAATTTCGAAGGTATTGGCGCTCATGTCACGGCCAATTCAGCAGGTAAAATAGTGATTGTAGCCCCAATTGAAGGCGGACCTGCTAAAGCTGCGGGAATTAAATCTGGCGACATCATACTATCTGTTAACGGAAAATCTATAGAAGGATTATCACTACTTGAAGTAGTAGCACTAATCAGGGGCCCTAAAGGCTCCACAGTAATGGTAGAAGTCAAACATTTAGGCAAACAAGACCCTGAAACTATTGAAATTATAAGAGATGTGATTGTACTACCTACTGTACTTCTAAGAACCGCTGAGGATGACCCCTATGCACATATAAGAATCACAAATTTCTATCCAAATACAAATGATCAATTACAAAAAATACTCAAAAATTTAGAAAAATATAATTATCAAGGAATCATTTTAGACCTCAGGGGAAATCCAGGAGGCACATTAAAAGCTGCAATTGAAGTTACAAGCCAATTCCTAACAGACGGAATTATTATGTATTCAATCGACGGCAAAGGAAATAGAACTGACTACAAAGTATTACCTAAGGGATTAGCAACAAAAAAGCCATTAATAGTCCTAATTAATAGAGGAAGCGCAAGTTCTAGTGAGGTTTTAGCTGGAGCAATTCAAGACAGAAATCGTGGAATAATCATAGGAACAAGATCATATGGCAAAGGCGGAATAAACATCCTCAGACAATTAAGTAATGAAGGCGGTGTTTACATTACTACAAAATATTGGTTTACCCCAAATGGAACACGCATTAATGAAACTGGTATTCAGCCTGACATTATAGTTTCAGACTCAGATCCAAAAACAGCAGATATAAATCAATTAAATACCGCTAAAGAAGAATTGAAAAAAATAATTAATAACGAGTCTGAAGCCTAGAATGCACAAATCTAAAATTATAGCTACAAATCGTAAAGCCAGTTTTGAATATTTTCTTACAGACTCATACGAAGCTGGAATAGTCTTACTTGGAACAGAAATTAAAGCGATACGTGAGGGAAAAGTAAATTTAACAGAGTCATATGTATCAGCACATAAAAATGAAATATGGCTGAATAATTGCCACATAGGCCCCTACTCTGCTGCCAGTATAAATAACCACGACTCAATAAGACCGAAAAAGTTATTATTACACAAAGATCAAATAATAAAACTGTCAAGTACTACAAAGGGATCAGGATATACGTTAATTGCAGTTAAAATGTATTTAAAATCACATAGGGTAAAACTACAAATTGCAGTTGCAAAAGGTAAAAAACTTCACGATAAACGTAGATCTATTAAAGAAAAAGAACAAACTCGCGAAATGCGAAGACAAATATTAAAGAATATATAATATTTATATTAAATATTCAAAAAATAAATAACCTAACTATAACTCAAAATCCCGGCATAGACGGGTTAAATCATGCCGGGATAATAATTATTTGGCTATAAGTCGTGCTTTGGGTACTTATGAAGCCCTTTTAATTTCTAAACTGTCACCTGGAGCAAGGGCAACGCGCTGAACGTTGATTCCAAGTTTAAGCAACCAATAACCTAGTGTAGCTTTACTTACACCAAGGGAATCAGCAGTAGCAGAAAGTCCGTAATCAGTAACAAGCTTAGGAAGCATATCTTCAAGCGGTTGTTGATGGACTTTCTCGACAGCAATCATCTTTTTTGTTTTTCTTCTCATAACGTTCCTCCATGAACTTCATATATATTACAAAGACATCCAGACACCAGTCAATACCTTTTCAGGTCTTTTCTAAGAAAACATTAAAACTATTCAGTTCTTTTCAAAAAACAAATTTAATATATGTTTAAAAAATGTAAAAAAAATAATTTTATATACAAATATATTTAAACAACACGGAAAATATGCGTGTTGTTTAAATATATCCATAAATCGTTTATTTATTAATTTAAGTACAAATATCTACAATCTTGTATAAATAGTTTTATTTAATATTCTTTGATAAATAAACGTTTTTAATCAATTCCCAATACTTTTATAATAATTTTAAAAATAATCAGCTTAAAATTGATTTCAACTATACAAATGCTATAATTATCTCCAAAAGGTTATTAGAAAAATATTTTTATATAGGAAATATAATGAATCAAATTTACATTGTAGCCAATTGGAAAATGAATACTTCAATTTCTGATTCTATTAATATTTCAAATATGTTGATAAATTCAAACTTGGATCATGCAAACATCAATATAACTATTTGTCCCCCTACCCTATATATTTATCCGGTATACCAAATTCTAAAAAATTCTTCATTTCAAATTGGAGCTCAAAATATATACAGTGAAGACAATGGAGCTTTCACAGGTGAAATCTCAGCAAGAATGATTAAAGATTTTTGCGATACAGTAATAATAGGCCATTCAGAACGTAGGCAAATTCTAAAAGAATCTAATCAGGATATAAATCAAAAATTTATTTCAGCAAAAAATTTCAATTTAAATTCAATAATATGTGTAGGTGAAACTATAGAGGAACGCGAAACGGGAACAGCAAAAGAAATAGTCACCAAACAAATCTTATCTGCTTTAAAACCTGTCTCTAATTTCACTAACACTAATCTAATGATAGCTTATGAACCTGTTTGGGCAATAGGAAGCGGAAAAGCAGCTACTGCAAAAGATGCTCAAAATATGTGCATTCACATTAGAAATACTATTTCCGAAATCTCAGAGGAAAAATTATCTCAAAATATACCAATTCTTTATGGTGGCAGTGTAAATTCTGACAACATTAAGCAATTTATCAGCCAACCGGATATTAACGGGGCTTTAATAGGTAGTGCAAGTTTAGATCCTAATGAATTTATTAAATTAATTCAAAAAATAAAATAAATATTAATGAGTGATCTACAAAAACCAATTTTAATAATAGTTGGTCCAACTGCTATAGGCAAATCAGATTTCGCAATCAAAATTTCAAAAGATATTAATGGCGAAATAATAAATGCAGACAGCCGACTTGTTTATAAAAATTTTAATATTGGTACTGCAAAACCTAATGATCTAGAACTAAAAAGAGTTAAACATCATCTGATAAATATTTTAAATCCTGATAGAGATTTCAACATCTCACAATTTCTTGATTTAGTAAAAGAAAAAACAGATCAAATTATAAAAAGTAAGAAAACGCCTATAATAGTAGGAGGTACTGGCCAATACATTAAAGCTATACTAAACGATTGGACCATAAGTAAGGTACCTCCTAATAAAAAACTTAGAGAAGAAATAGAAAAAAAAATAAAATTGCATGGACCAAATTTTGCTTATAAATTTCTTCAAGAAATCTCTCCTCTTAAGTCTAAACAAATAGATCCCTCAAATCAAAGACGTATCATACGGGCAATAGAAATTTCCCAATCAGAAAAACCAAATTCAATTTCAAATCCAATGTTTAAGTCATATTCAAAAATTACAATAGGGCTAACAACAGAAAGAAAAATTCTTTATTCAAAAATAGACAAGAGGGTTGATCAAATGATAAATGAAGGCTGGATTGATGAAGTTAAATTTCTAATTAATAAAAATATCAATTTAAACCACCCTGCAATGTCTTCAGTGGGATATAAAGAAATTTTTGAATATTTAACAAAAAACCAAACATCTCTAGAAGAAGTTATCCAAAAAATCAAATTTAGAACTAACAAACTAGTTAGGACTCAATACAATTGGTTTAAACTATCCGATGAAAAAATTAAATGGTTCCAAACAAGTAAAAATGAACTTGATGAAGCTAAGAACTTTATATTATCAAAATTCAATTGATTTATTTAATTAAATTAAAAAGGATAAAAGGTCGATTATATAACCAAGTATTTAAATGGCGTCCCAGGCAGGATTCGAACCCGCGACCTAATGCTTAGAAGGCATCCGCTCTGTCCAACTGAGCTACTGGGACAACACTATATTTAAAATAATAACAAATTATCATAAAATTTGTATATATATTCATCAAAATTCAAACTTTTTTAGTTTCCCAGAATTAGCAAGCGCCAGCATCATAATCTTAAATGAATCAATATGCCCAAGTTGTCCTGTAGAGAATTCTTTCTCATTAAAGCATTTAACTTGATCACCACCTATATTTTTATTAAATATTAATAATGGAACTGAATGCCAACTATGGCCAACCAAGATTGCAGGTGTAGAATGGTCTCCAGTAATTACAATTACATCATAATCTAAGTCCAAAATCCTTGGTATAAACTTATCAAAAGCTTCTATAGCGTTCACTTTACCCTCAAAATCTCCATCTTCACCCTTTGTATCTGTATCTTTATAATGCATAAAACAAAAGTCATGATTATTAAAATTTTCCTCAACTGCACTAACTAATTGTTCTAGAGACTTCCCAACAGAAACAGATTTCATACCTAACAATTTTGATAATCCTATATACATAGGGTATGACGAAATTCCAATTGGGTTAAGTTGATATCTATTTCCCATATCTGGCAACTTTACCTCTCGTGAAAATCCTCTTAATAAAATACCATTCGCATCTATTTCGTTAGATAAAATTTCTAAAGATTTTTCAACAAAATCATTCACTAAATTGGCAAAAGTTTGATCTTCTGATGTGTTAATTGAACAAAAAACGTCGGTACAGTCAATTTCATTTAAATAATTGTTCGAAATTTTTTTGATGACATTTGGATCTAAATCAAAAACTACTACAAAACGATGACTTTCTACTGGATAAACATCAATTTTAATTCCGACAACAGAAATTTGATTTAATTTATTTACTAAATCAAAACATCTTTGATTACTAATTCTTCCAGCTCTTCTATCGATCACTTTCCCATTTTCAAAAGTACAAAAATTTCCACGTACTGCAATTTGAGTTGGAGATAAATCTATCCCTATTCCACTAGCTTCTAAAAGCCCTCTCCCTGCTATGTATTTTAAAGGATTATAGCCAAATATTCCTAAATGACCTGGGGCACTACCAGGAGTAATCCCCTCGAAAACTGGTCTGGAAAAACCGCAAAAAGATCGTTTAGCTAATTCATCCAGATTCGGAATATTCGCAACTTCTAATTCAGATTTACCGGTATTTTTTTCTGGCAATCCGCCTAAGCCATCAATTACTAACATTAATATTTTTGATTCATTTGGAGAAATTAATTTATCTAAATATTTAAAATCAATCATAATAAAAAACCCTAATTATCTACTAAAGATTTTATACCTGGTAGTGTGCTGCCTTCTAAGAAAGAAATTGAAGCACCTCCACCAGTAGAAATATGTGAAATTTGGTCCGACAATCCAAAGAAACCAATAGCTTCTACAGTTGAACCACCTCCAGCTATAGAAATGCATTGATTTAAAGAGGCTATTTTCTCAGCTAAAAATTTTGTACCCGATGAAAATTTTTCCCATTCAAAGACACCCATTGGGCCATTCCAAATTACCGTTTTAGAGGTAACAAAATGTTTAGTGAATTTTTTCACACTTTTAGGGCCTATGTCCATGATTCTCCAACCTAAAGGGATATCATCTTTATCTACAATTTGAATATTTGAATTTTCAGAAAAACTGTCAGAAACAATAAAATCATCAGGTAATATTATTTGACAGTGATTATTTGAAATAGAGTCCATAATTTTCTTAACACTATCTACAGCACCTTCTTCTATAAAAGAGTCACCAATTTCAAATCCCTCTAAAATTAAAAAAGGAGCAGACATTGCACCTCCAATTATCATTACATCTACCACTGCAGAGAGACTTTCAATCACCTTAAGTTTATCTGATACCTTTGCACCTCCAAAAATAGCCACCAAAGGCCTCGCAGGTATTTTTAAAACTGATGAAAAAACATCTATTTCTTGTTTAAGTAAAAACCCAGATACAATTGGGATATAATTAGAAATTTTATCTATTGAAGCGTGATTTCTGTGAGACACTCCAAATGCATCGTTAACACATAAATCAGCTAATTTTGATAGCTCTTCAGCAAATTCAGAATCATTTGATTCTTCTCCAGGATGAAATCTTAAATTCTGCAAAAATGCAATTTCTCCAGACTTCATATTTTTTGAAAATTTCTCTACTTCAATTCCTACACATTGATCTAACTGTGTTATATCCTGTTCAAGCAGTTCAGACAATTTCGATGAAACTATATCCAATTTATATTCATCAACATAGCTTCCTTTTGGTCTTCCAAAATGAGAACATATTAATACAGAACATCCTTGCTTGAGTAAATATTTTATAGTTGGAATTGTTGCTAAAATTCTTGAATCATCACTAATTTCATTTTTACTTTTATCAATAGGAATATTAAAATCAACTCTAAGCAAAACTCTACTGATTGAGGAAAAATCTACATCTAAAATATGTTTTTTATTCTTCATTCTATTTACCTAAAAGTACATAAATATCACACAAGTAAAATGTCAATCAAACCTTTAAGTGAATCAATAGATTCTTGACTGTCAAAAATTTTCTCAAGTTTAGAATATACTAGAGATCTGAATTTTTCTCTATCTAATTCACAAAATTTTCTTACACCAATTTCATTTAATATTATTTTTAACTCTACAATATCTTCTTTAGCCAAAACTCTTTTAAAATAAATATCGCCTAATTTAATCTTTTGGGAATTTGATGCATGTTTGAATGCATAAACAATAGGTAGTGTTTTCTTTTTATTTAAAAAATTAAAATCAACATCTGTTGACTCCCAAAAAGAATTTATATCTTTAGTGATTTGAATCAAAATCCCTAAATTCAATCCAAAATTTGAAATTTCAGCTATCAATTCATTGGGAGAATTTGAAAACAATACTGGTAAAGACATTGCCGTTGAAAATAATTCACCTCTATAATTTAAAAGCTGTAAATATTCTTTAACTTGAACATCAATTCTTTCTTGAAATTCCAATTCAAGATACTTTGATTCAGAAAATTTTAAGCTAGCTGAATTAAATTTTTCTAAAGCTTCAAAAACCAAATCATTACTTGCTCCAATTTCACTTAATTTAGAAATTTGCAATCTAGCTAATGAATGTAATCCATCCCCAGCATTTATAGCCTGAGCTGGCCCCCAAATCCACCAAACCGTATCTTTTTCATTCCTTATAGGAATTCCATCTTTTACGTCATCATGGATCCCTATAAAATTTATAAACATTTCTAGAGAAGCAGCAATTGGATAAAGGAATTTTTCATCCACATTAAATATTCTGCCAACTAATATTGAAGATATAGCATGCAAATATTGATTATTTTCATTAGAAATAATGGTTCCTGTTTTATCTTTATAACCCATATGATAAGCCATCATATTATATAAAGACATATCCCGCGAATTAAAAATATCTCTTAAATAAACGTCAACATCAAACTTAATATCTTGAAAATTTGAATTGTTTTTATTCACGTAAATCCCTAGATGTAAAAGTAGAAATAACTACCAAAATACCGATAGTACATATAATACTAAAGGTATTCTGGTAAAAATTATAGTGTCTTTTGGTAATTTACTGAATTTCTACAGTAGCTCCAGCAGCCTCTAGCTTAGTTTTAGCCTCATCAGCTTCTTCTTTAGATACTGCTTCTTTAACATTACCTGGAGCAGCCTCAACAAGATCTTTTGCTTCTTTAAGTCCTAAAGCAGTAATTTCACGAACTGCTTTAATTACCTGAATCTTGTTGGCTCCAAATTCTTTCAAAACAACCGTAAAATCTGCTTGTTCTTCTTGTTTTTCGCCTGCTGCTGAATCTCCAGCTGCTCCAGGAGCAGCTGCAACTGCAACTGGTGCGGCAGCAGAAACGCCAAATTCTTCTTCAAGAGCTTTAACTAATTTCGCTACATCAGTTATTGTCATGCCTTTAATATGTTCGATTAACTCTTCATTTGTTAATGCCATTCTATGCCTCCAAAATTTTTATTTTTCTTGATTTTGATTATATCGATCCAGCAATGTAACTAAACCTTGAGTTGGTGCATTTAGTACTGTTGCTAAACTAGAAATAGGTGCCTGTAACTGACCTAATAATTGTGATAACAAAGTAGGTCTATCTGGCAGTGATGCCATATAATCTACTTCCTCTGTAGTTAATAAAGAATCACCCATTAAAGCCCCTCGTACTTTAACTTTAGATCCAGAATCTTTAATAAATTTAGTTAAAACTCTTACAGGTTCTACTGGATCCTCGAATCCAAAAACAAAACTAGTTGGACCTTCAATTAGTTCCTTTAATTTTGAATTGCCTGCTTGATCAGCAGCAATTAAAGCCAAGGTATTTCTAACAACTTTAAACTGTACACCTTGCTCTCTTAATGCTGCTCTCAAAGTAGAAATCTCAGCTACATTTACACCTGAATAATCAGTAGCAATTAAAATACTACTAGATTCAATGTTTCCTTTTAAATCTTCAACAATTTGTATATTCTTTTCGCTTGGCAATTTTACTCCTATCTGATTTTCATGATTTACATATAAATAAAAAATCCCGAAATTTTGAATAATCAAATGCAAAACAACGGGAAAACAAGCCTGAGAAGGTGAATTTTAATTCTAATAATAGAAACCTGCTGTCTTTGGCAAATAATTTATTCTTCTGTTTTATCTTGACTGAATTCAGCTACCTCCAAAGGAAAACTAGGCCCCATAGTAGAAGTCAAATATCCAGATTTTATAAACTCACCTTTGATTCCACTAGGCCTTGCTTTTATAATACTATTCATTAAAGTCTTAAAATTATCCTCAAGTTGTTGAGTTTCAAAACTTGCTTTACCAATAACAACATGAATAATTGAATTTTTATCCAATTTATATTCAACTCTACCCATTTTAGCTGACTCAATAGCTTTCGACAAGCCATCGGTACTTACAACAGTACCAGTCTTAGGATTAGGCATTAATCCCTTTCTGCCTAAAACCTTCCCTAATCTACTAACTCTTGCCATCATATCGGAAGTAGCAATTGAGACATCAAATTCAGTCCAACCTGTTTCAACTTTTTTAATCAAGTCATCCCCACCTACAAATCTGCTCCAGCTTCATTAGCTATAGTAGTGGCTTCACCTTCAACAAACACTGCAACCACTGGAGTTTTTCCTATACCATGTGGTAGTACTACTACCCCCCTAATTAATTGGTCCGCCTGCCTGGAGTCAGCAGATGTTTTTAAATGTAATTCAATAGATTCATCAAATTTTGCAGTTGCACGTTCTTTAACCATACTAACAGCATCATTAGCAGAAAATTCACTATTTTCATTAATTTTTTCTAATGTTTGTGTATACCTTTTACTTCTTTTGACCATCTTAAATAATATCCTATTACTCTGAAACTTCTATTCCCATACTACGTGCAGTACCTTCAACAATTTTTACCGCACCATCTATATCTGCAGCATTCAAGTCTTTTAATTTTTCTTTAGCAATTTCAACAACTTTTTCCCGACTTACAGTGCCAACTTTTTCCAAAACAGAGTTTGGACTTCCTTTATCGATACCTGCAGCACTTTTAAGGAGCGAAGAAGTAGGCGGTGTTTTTGTTTCAAAAGAAAACGAATTGTCTTGATACACAGTTATAACAGCAGGAATTATCTTACCAACTTGATCTGCAGTTTTAGCATTGTACTCTTTAACAAATGCCATAATATTTACTCCATGTTGTCCCAGTGCTGGACCAACAGGGGGAGCTGGAGTAGCTTTACCTGCTTCAACAGCTAATTTAATTAACGTCTTTACTTTCTTTGCCAATTCAATCTCACCTAAAAATGTTACTAAGCTTTATCTACCTGAAAAAAATCTAACTCAACTGGTGTTTCTCTACCAAAAAATGAAACTAGAACCCTTACTTTGTTTCTCTCCAAAAATACTTCATCAATTGAACCCATAAAATCAGCAAATGGCCCTTCGTTAATCTTCACAATATCTCCAACCTGTAGTCCAGATGTGACAGTAGGTTTTTGTGTTTCAATATGACCTAAAATTCGATCAACCTCATCTTGTTCTAGTGGAACTGGCTTGGGTCTCTTTTCAATTTCATCCTCAGCACTAACAAATCCAGTAACTCCAGGAGTATTTCTGACAATATACCAACTTTCATCATCCATAACCATATTTACAATTATGTAACCAGGAAAGATTCTTTTGTCCACAGAAACCCTATCACCATCTTTATTAATCTCAAATGTTTTTTCTGTAGGCATTACAACATCAAAAATCTTATGCCCCATATCTAAATTAGATACACGAATTTCCAAGTTATTTTTAACTCTTTCTTCGTGTCCTGAATAAGTATGTACAATATACCATCTAGGTTCAATTGTGACAGAAGTAGACATCAAGACCTACCTAATATAATATCAAAAAGTTCAGTAAATACTAAATCAACCAAACCAAGAAAAATACCCACTGAAACAGAAACCACCACCACCATTATACTCAGTCTAAATGTTTCTTCTTTAGTAGGCCAAGTGACTCTCTTTAATTCATTGAAAGCATCACTAATAAAGCTAAAAAAACCCTTCCGAGAAGCTTCAGCACGTGACTTAGGTGATATAACCGGATTTTTATTAGACATTCAACTCTACCTAACTTCCCGGTGCACCAAATTAGCCCTACAACGAGGACAGAATTTCTTCAACTCTAATCTATCAGGATCATTACGTCGATTTTTACTTGTGTGGTATGTACGTTCTTTACATTCTACACATGCCAAATTAACCAAAATCCTGCTATCACCTCGTCTAGCCATTTCTTATCACCTTAATAACTAATTCAATTAAACTTAAAATTTACTACGCCAAAGGAATTTTACTTAATAATCTTTGTGATAACACCAGATCCAACAGTCAAACCACCTTCTCGAACAGCGAATCTAAGTTGATCTTCCATAGCGACAGGATTAATAAGTTTTATTTTCATAGTAATATTATCGCCAGGCATAACCATCTCTACGCCTTCTGGCAATTCTATTTCACCAGTAACGTCAGTAGTACGTATATAAAACTGCGGCTTATATCCTGTGAAAAATGGCTTATGTCTACCACCTTCATCTTTTGTCAAAACATAAACTTGCGCTTCTGCTTCAGTATGAGGTGTAATTGAACCGGGTTTAGCACAAACCTGACCTCTAACAACTTCCTCTCGATCTAAACCTCTAACCAAAAGACCAACAGCATCACCAGCTTCGCCTTCGTCCAAAGTTTTATGAAACATTTCTACCCCTGTAATAACAGTTGATGTAGTTTCTTCTTTAATTCCTATAATTTCAACTTCATCACCTGTATTAACAACACCTGTTTCAACTCTACCAGTGATAACAGTACCTCTACCTTTAATACTAAAAACATCTTCAACAGGCATCAAAAAGTCTTTGTCTTTTGGCCTATCTGGAACCGGAACATATGAATCAACAGCATCCATCAATTCCCAAATAGGCTTACCCCATTGAGAATCTCTACTTAAGTCATCTGACTCCAAAGCACTCAAAGCACTAACTCGTACGATCGGAATATCATCTCCAGGAAAATCATATTCATTAAGAAGTTCCCTCATCTCCATCTCAACAAGTTCTAATAACTCTTCATCTTCCATCATATCAACTTTATTCAAAGCTACAACAATAGAAGGTACCTCAACCTGTCTAGCTAACAAAATATGTTCTCTAGTCTGAGGCATAGGACCGTCAGGAGCACTGACAACCAAAATAGCTCCATCCATTTGAGCTGCTCCAGTAATCATATTCTTAATATAGTCTGCGTGACCAGGGCAATCAACGTGTGCATAGTGCCTAGTTTCAGTCTGATATTCTACGTGCTGAATAGCAATGGTAACACCTCTTTCTCTTTCCTCAGGGGCATTATCAATACTTTCGAACGGACGAAAATCAGCACCACCAGCAGACGCCAAAGTCTTAGTTATAGCAGCAGTCAAGCTAGTTTTACCATGATCAACGTGACCAATAGTACCAACATTTACGTGCGGTTTATCTCTTACAAATTTCTCCTTAGCCAATTTAAACTCCCGAAATCTAAGCCCACAAGCAGACTTGAACTGCTGACCTCGTTCTTACCAAGAACGTGCTCTACCACTGAGCTATGTGGGCAAGTTATTAAAATTTTTATACGCACATCAATGTGCATATTTCAAATAAAACCTTGCCATTCACCTATAATTTTGGTGGAGCGAGTAGGATTCGAACCTACGTAGCCCGTCAGGGCGCCAGATTTACAGTCTGGTGGTATTAACCACTCACCCATCGCTCCCTATTTACAGGGCAAAAGTTATTCTAACACAATAACATGCAGTCCATCTAGTAATTTATGATATTAAATTAAACAAATTTTAATACTAATATTTTAAAAATACTTAAGGATATAAGCCCAAGAGGGGATTCGAACCCACTAACCTGCCGATTACAAGTCGGCTGCGCTACCGTTGCGCCACTTGGGCAAATATATTGTCTACATACTAATGTATAAAAATACTTCTATCAACCAACTATAATTCTAACTAAACATCAAAGAAGGGTCAACATTATCAAAATAAACTTTTATGAATAAAAATTTATTTCATAAAATTCATATACAACTTGTTAAGTTAATACCTTTTGAAATAAACCCAACAAGTCATCAATGCCAGTTTTATCTAGTGCTGAGACAATAACTAAATTTGAAAATTCATTCTTAAAGTTTTCTAAAAATTCATTACTCTCTGTAGAACATAGCATCTTATCAACTTTATTCAAAACAGTAATTACAGGCTTTTGGTTTAAACCTAAATCGTTCTTTAAAATTTTATTTACAACATCATGCTGTACTCCCGCATATGGATGAGAAATATCAACAACATGTACAATTACAGAAGATTCAGTTATCTCTTCCAAAGTAGCTCTAAAAGCAGCAACAACTTTAGGTGGTAATTTTTGTATAAACCCTACAGTATCTGTAAGCAAAATATTAGTACCGGAAGTCAGTCTTAATTTTCTAGTAGTAGGATCCAACGTTGAAAACAAAAGATCCTGAGACTTAACTTTCGCATTAGTCAATAAGTTTATCAAAGTACTTTTACCCGCATTGGTATAGCCCACCAAAGAAAAAACAGGCAACCCAAAATCTAATCTTCGGGAACGATGCATTTTCCTGTGCACCATAACCGATTTTAAAGATTTTTTAATCCTAGTAATCTTTGCCCTAACTAACCTTCTATCTGTTTCGATTTGAGTTTCACCTGGGCCTCTTGTACCTATACCGCCACCTAAACGTTCCAAATGAGACCACTGACCAGCTAGCCTAGGCAACAGATATTCAGCTTGAGCTAATTCGACCTGTAATTTACCTTCTCTAGTATTCGCTCTCTTAGAAAAAATATCTAAAATCAAAGCAGTACGATCAATAATTTTAATTTTGCCAGAAAAAAAATCCTCTAAATTCTTTTGCTGGGATGGTGTTAATTCATCGTCAGAAATAATAGTGTCAAATTTCCCAGATTTTGCAATAGAAACCAAAAATTCTATTTTACCTATACCTAAATAATTTCTACTAGGTTTTTTTATTCTTTGAATCAAACTACCTACAACTACAGCGCCAGCACTCCTAGCTAATTCACTTAATTCATTAATAGATTCTTCTGGAGATAGAACACCATTGTCCCCGCCTATATCAGCACAAATCAAATATGCTCTTTCAGCTTTTCTTTTTGTACTAATACTTTGCCTAGGAATATCTCAATCCTTATGAAAATTAATTAAACTCTGAAAACTGAGGAAACCAACATTACGCTTCCCATGGAGGAGTCCAATTATTCAATCTATCTAAAGCAACTTTCAAGGCTGCATCATCAATAGTGATTGATAAACGAACATAACCTTCACCATTTGCACCATAGCCCAAACCAGGTGTAAAAACTATCCCTGTTTGATCCAAAACAATTTCACAAAATTCTCCTGAAGTAAATCCTTTTGGTATCTTTGCCCAAATATATAAACTTGCTTTAGTTTTTTGAACCTCTAAACCAAGATGTCTCAAAACTTCCACAATTGAATCTCTTCTATTTTGATAAATCTTATTACGTTCAGAAATGTAATCAACAGGAAGTTTTAATGCTGATATACCCATATTTTGTATAGCTTGTGAAACCCCTGAATCTAAATTTGATTTAACTATCATCAAAGCATCAATCAAATCTGGATTTCCAACAACCATGCCAATCCGCCAGCCCGTCATATTATAGGTTTTAGACAAGGAATGGAATTCCAAACCTATGTCCTTTGCACCATCAACTTCAAAAAAACTAGGAGGTTTATAACCATCGAACGTTACTTCTGAATAGCAATTGTCGTGCATTACAGCAATATCATTCTTTTTTGCAAATCTAACTACATCTTCAAAAAATTCTAGATCGGCAATAGCTCCAGTTGGATTGTTAGGATAGTTAATCCACAATACTGTTGATTTCTTACAAATTTCATCAGGGATCTTTGAAAAGTCTGGCAACCAATTATTCTCAGAGTTCAAGGGGAGAAAATAAGACTCCCCACCAGCAAATAAAGTACCTACTGAATAAACGGGGTAACCAGGGTCTGGAACTAAAGCAATGTCTCCAGGTTCAACAAAACTCAAAGCTGCATGACCAATGCCTTCTTTAGCTCCAATTAATGATAAAATTTCTTTATCAGGATCAAATTGAATCCCAAATCTATCTTTATACCATTCAGCTACTGCTATACGGAATTCAGGTAATCCTTCAGTTTCTGGATATCTATGATTAACTTGAATTTCAGATGCATCAAATAAACCATCTAAAACCTTCCTCGGTGTTGCTAAATCAGGATCTCCAATACCAAAACTTATTACATCAACACCTTGCACCTTTTTTTCAGCAATTTTTCTACTGATTTGAACAAATAAATAAGGCGGAACTTGATTGACACGACTAGCAATTTTAATGATTTACTCCATCAAATTAAAATAGATTTTATGATAATTGAAAATTTAATATAATTAAACAATTATTTAAAGTAACTGACCTTCAAAAACTGATTCTACTGGTCCTTCAAGACGTACTTCTGAATTACCATCCCAATGTACTGATAAGTTTCCTCCCGGTAAAATGATATTCACACTATCAGAAATTAAACCCTTGAGCCTAGCAACTACACCGACAGCACAAGCACCAGTTCCGCAAGCCAATGTAATTCCACTCCCTCTCTCCCAAACTCTTACTTTCAAATTAGCATCATCAACAACGTTAACAATCTCAAAATTTGTTCTGTTTGGAAAAATTTCTAAATTCTCAAATTTAGGTCCAATATCAGTCAAATTGTAATCATCAACTGGAGATTCTAAAAATACTACAGCATGAGGATTACCCATAGATACCATACTAACGTAATAAGTTTTTTCTTCAATAGTTATAGGAAAATCAATTATAGGAACACTATGATCTAATTGCACAGGAATTTTAGATGCATTAAATTCTGGAGGTCCCATACTAACAGAACATCTAACAATATTATCTCCTTGATAAATTGGAGTAACATGCTTAATTCCAGCAAGAGTTTCTACAGATATAATATCTTTTTTAGGAACAATATCATTAATCAAAGAAAAAGCGACAAGGCACCTAATACCATTACCACACATTTCCCCTTGGGAGCCATCAGAGTTGTACATAGACATTTTAACATCAGCAACAGAAGATTCTTCTGCTAATATCAATCCATCAGAACCAACACCAAAATTACGATTACTAATTGAAACAGCAACAGAGGCCCAATCATTTTTTAAGGACCTTGCATCTACATAAACATAATCATTACCTGCGCCATGCATTTTTGTAAACTTCAAAATTCACCTCGAATACTATATACACCTAACATCAACGCAAAAATTAACTCGAATCCAGTGTTGACGTATTACCCAATTAGGACAGAATAATCCAACATAACTATCAACTAAAAATTAATGATAATTAGGGATATGGATTATTTTATTTGATGGCAATTACTTATAAACACCATCCAAAAAACTCCACAAGCTATTTGCAGCAATATCAGCAGACTCTACAGCATCATTTTCTTCAGATTCTGTGGTAGCCAAAGAATTAATCATTTCAGCTTCCGCATCAGAATGTTCTATATCTAAGTCTCTGTGAACTTTAAAAAAACTAATACCTTTACTATCGTCAATTCCGTAAAAACTCTTTAAACCTGCAATCTTTGTATCAGCTACTTCTGGAACTTGAGACTCAAAAGCAAAAAGTGCAGAAGCTCCACCTGCTAAAGAATGATTTGATGTCAAATCTAAAAATGAATCTATCAATTCTTTTGTAGACTCATCTGGACTAGAATTTTCGACTTCAGAACGATCTAGGCCAAGTGCGTCACAAAATCTCAACCAAAGCTCTACGTGATTATCTTCACCATGCTCTTCATCCCAAAGATTTTCTAACAATAATTGCCTTACACTTCTATCATCACATCTAGAATGAACATTACTTAAAAAACGTGGATAAGCTTTCTCAAAATGATAATATTGTTCAGCATATTTCTTCATTGATTCTATAGGTAATTCTCCACAATTCCAAGCTTGATAAAAAGGATGCTCAAGCAAACTTTTTGCACTAATTACAGAATTGATTCTATTTATTAAATCGTTAGCCACAGTTTTCTCCCATTAAAAGTTTCACTTAAAAATTTTTCATAACAAAACTAAAACAAACAAAAATGTTAGTTTAGGGGTGAGTTTAGCAGTCAATTTACAACATAGTCAAGTCAGGCAATAAGAATTATTAGATTGCCAACAAAATAATCTAAAAAATTCAAAACAAATTAGCTATATTTATAAATTACCGTAAAAATTATTGATATTTGATCTAATTAATTTGACATTCAAGACAAAAAAGCTGACGCTATCAATAATTTAAACTCCACCACATCCAATAAAAGTGAAAATGCAAAAAAATTCTTTAGAAATAATACCCCAACAAATTGATAAAATTGAAAATTTGCCAAAAAATTTATTTGGCGATGTGTACATAGCATTTATTCCAGGAGAATCTTTCCTCAATGTAGTTTCTGCTGCAAAAAATATTATTGCACAAGGACTTACGCCTATCCCTCATATACCAGCTAGAAATATTAGTAATAAAGAAGATTTACAGTCCTACTTATCTCATCTCGATCAAGTAGGCGTTAAAAAAATTCTAGCAATTGGTGGTAGCGGCAAGCAAATCGGAAAATTTTCAAAAACTTTTGATCTATTTGATACTGGGCTAATTAATCAATTCAACTTCGAACAAATCAATATCGCTGGACATCCCGAAGGAAATCCATTTGACACCAATTCTGACGAAAATTTATTAAAAAAATGCAAATGGATAATTAATCACCAATATCGTTGCTCAATTATATCTCAATGGACATTTAATACTTATAAAACTAACGATTGGATACAAAAAATAAAAAAAAGTACCAACTTAATTAGTGATAACTATTTTGAGATACATATAGGCATTGCTGGTCCTGCAAAACTGACCACTTTACTTAAATATGCAAAAATATGTGGTGTTTCAGCTACGTATCTCATAACAAAAAATAAAAACCTAGAATTAACAAAATTAATTAATCACAACCCAAACGAAATCATTAATAAACTTTCAAATTATCACAATTTACATTTTTTCCCTTTTGGCGGAATCAAAGAATTAATTAAATGGAAAAATAAAAATATTTAATGAAACAAAGAAAATTCCCAAAATTAATTATCACAGGTTGTAACGGATTAATTGGATCAATATTATCGCCCAAACTAATAAATCTATATGAAATCCTGGGTATTGACTTAATAAAAAGTACTCTAATTCCTTCGGTTGAATTCAATACTACTTCAAATTATAAAAATCTAAAGTCGATCTTTAAAGGATTTGATGTTGTAATTGATCTTGCAGCACACTCATCAGTCAAAACTCCATGGGATATGGTTGCATCAAATAATATTCAATCTACTTATAATGTAATTAAAGCTGCAAGTGAATCTGGGATTAAAAGAGTAATATTTGCAAGCTCTAACCATGTCACAGGTATGTACGAAAAAGACTACCCTTACAATAATATTGTTTCTGGTAATTATCCAAAAGAAAACAAAATTCCTTACATTACAACTAGTATGCCAATCAGACCAGATAGTCCTTATGGCATCGGTAAATCTACAGGTGAAGCAATAGCAAAATATTTTTCTGAGAAATTTAACATCTCAATTATTTGTCTCAGAATTGGAACTGTAAACTTGAAAAACAAACCCATAGATTCAGAAGGTACTTCTGCCATTAGAAGCTTTGCAACACTTCTAACTCACGATGATTTAATTCAATTAATTAAAAAATCTATTAATGCCCCTACCAATGTGAAATATGAAATTTTTTATGGAGTTTCTAACAATAAATGGAGATTTTGGAACATCAAAGATTCTGAAATTAAAATTGGATACATTCCAAATGAAAATGCAGAAAAATGGAGATAGCAAATATGAAAACGAAAGAACAGAACTTAAATCCTAAAATACTTCAAAATGAACTACATAAAAATAAAGTCAGTCATGTCATTTGGCTTCCAGATACAGAAACTAGTTTCCTATACAAAATTATTGAACAAGATCCACAAATAGATATCATTCCAATATGCCGTGAAGGAGAAAGTATGCCAATTGCTGCTGGATTATGGATTGGTGGCAAAAAACCAATAATAATGATTCAAAACACAGGAATGTTTGAATCTGGAGATTCTATCAGAGGAATGTGTGTTGATCTAAAAATCCCCATGGTTATTTTGGTAGGATATAGAGGATGGAACGAAAGTAAAAAATTCACAGATTCAGCCGCACGATATACAGAACCGATTTTACAGGCTTGGGGGATAAAATATTTTACTATAAGTAATAACTCCCAAATTTCGTTAATTTCAAAAGCTTTTGAAGAATCTTATGAAAACAATTTACCTATCGTATGCTTGATTGCAACAGAATATGAATAATATCTATACATTTTTTTATTTAAAACATATCAATTTAAATTTTCTTATCCCTTGACTAGAATATAAAACACATGCGAAGATACCGCTTTTAATTAAGGAAATTAATATGGCTACTCGAACTAATAACTCAAAATTTATAAATACAATGAAATGGCGCTGTATAGGTCCCCCACGCGGAGGTCGAGTAATTGCAGTTGCAGGTCATCCTACAAAAAAGATGGAATTTTATATGGGAGCCAGTGGAGGAGGTGTGTGGAAAACTGAAGATGGTGGAACATATTGGGAAAATATTTCTGATGGATTTTTTACTAGTGCTTCTATAGGAGCAATAGAAATTTCCCAATCTGATCCCAACGTAATATACGTTGGGACAGGCGAAGCATGTATTAGAGGAAACCTCTGTCAAGGTGATGGAGTTTATAAAACCACTGACGGGGGAAAAATTTGGAAAAACATAGGATTGAAAGAAACTCAGCATATATCCAGAATTAGAATTGATCCTTTAGATCATAATACATTATATGTTTCCGCACTAGGGCATGCATTCGGCCCTAACCCTGAAAGAGGTATTTTCAAATCAATTGATGGTGGCAAAAACTGGAAAAAAGTTCTTTATCAAAGCGCAAATACTGGTGCTATTGATTTATCAATTAACCCTAATAACTCTCGAATACTTTTTGCAGCTATGTGGCAAGCCAAACGTGAACCATGGACTTTCACCAGTGGAGGGCCCGAAAGTGGTATATGGAAATCAGTTGACCGTGGTGAAACATGGATTGATATTACTAAAAATAATGGCCTCCCTGAAGGAATCAATGGAAGAATAGGTGTAGCTTATTCTCCTGCGCAAGATGGAAGAATTTGGGCAATCATTGAAAATAAAAAATCCGGTGGTCTCTATAGATCAGAAGATTATGGAGATAACTGGGAATTAATAAGCGAAGATAAAAATTTAATTCAAAGACCTTGGTACTATTGCCATGTATTTGCAGATCCAAAAAATGCAGACACAGTTTATGTTTTGAACTTAAGAATGCTTAAATCAATTGATGGTGGCAAAACATTTGAACCTATAACCACCCCACATGGTGACAACCACGACCTATGGATAGATCCGAATGATACAAACAGAATGATTGAAGGAAACGATGGCGGTGCATGTGTTTCATTCAACGGAGGATCAACATGGTCAACTATATACAATCAATTAACAGCTCAATTTTATCATTTAACAACAGATGATCAATTCCCTTATAGGATTTATGCAACCCAACAAGATAATAGTGATATTAGTGTGCCTAGCAGAACAAATGGAGGTGCAATTACGTGGAATGACTGCTATTCTGTTGGGACTTCTGAAAGTGGACACATCGCAGTCGATCCTGGTGACAGTAACGTTGTATATTCTGGAGCTATAGGAAGTTCTCCCGGTGGCGGAGACTCTCTACTAAGATATGATCGGGCTGCTGACGAGACTAGAATAGTTTCCATTTGGCCAGAATTTACTTGGGGATATGGCCCAATAGACCAAAAGTATAGATTCCAATGGACATATCCAATAGTTTTTTCAAAATATGACAAGAAAAAATTGTTTGTTGCTGCAAATGTATTATTCGAATCAATTAATGAAGGTCAAAGTTGGAAACAAATAAGCCCAGATCTAACCAGAAATGATCCTTCCAAACTCCAAGCATCCGGTGGCCCAATAACTCTTGACACTACAATGGTTGAAAATTATTGTACAATATTTGCTTTTGCTGAATCTAATCATGATGAAAACATATTATGGACCGGTTCAGATGATGGATTGATACATATTTCTACAGATGGATCAAAAAATTGGAAAAATATAACACCCAAAGAACTACCAGATTGGGCTAGAATTGATATTATTGAAACGTCTAAACACCATGCCCAAAAAGCATACATTTCATGCACAATGTATAAATTTGGCGACAATCAACCTTTCCTATTTAAAACAGAAAATAATGGAAAATCTTGGACTAGAATTGACTCAAATATAGAGAGAAATAATTATACTAGAGTTATCAGAGAAGATCCCGAAATTCCAGGATTACTTTATGCTGGAACAGAATCAGGCGTATTCTTTTCTTTCGATGATGGCGAAAATTGGAATTCTCTTAAATTAAATTTGCCTGTTGTATCCATCACCGATATGACAATAAAAAATGATGAATTAATTGTTTCAACTAATGGAAGATCTTTTTGGGTCCTTGAAAACTTAAATTTCATTAGACAATTGTCAAAAAATACATATTTGAAAGAAAACAAACTCTTTAAACCGACAAACAAATATAGAGTTTCTATAGCACCTTTGAATAAAAAATCTATAGGTGCACCAGGAAAAGTGTATATGTTAAGCTTAGGTAGTCAAGCAACTTTTTACAATGAAAAAGATGAATTAGGTAATCCATACTTAAGAATGCTAGACTCTGGGCAAAATCCAGAACCCGGTATTGTAGTCAACTATTTCTTAAATTCCAAACCAAAGAAAGAAATTAAAATTTCATTTTCAGATGAAAAAAACAAAACTATAAAAAGCTTTGTCCAAAATTCAGAAAATAAAAAAAATACTGAAGAAATCAAACCGACAAACAACACTGGGATGAATAAATTCATTTGGGATATGAGATATCCTGATGCAAAAAGAATTAATGGGAATGGTTCATCGTCCAACAATGGTGTTGTAGGGCCAGTTGCACCTCCAGGGAAATATCTAGTCCACTTAGAAGTTGATGGGCAATTAATGTCAGAAGAATTTGAAATTCAAATTGACCCAAGATCTAAATCAACTGTGTCAGAATTAAAAAAACAACATTCATTTTTAATTGAAATCAGAGATCAATTATCTAAATGCCATGAAACAATTCAAAAATCCTATTCTGTTAAAAAACAAATTAACGATTGGAACGAAAAATTAACCAAAGAAAAAGAATTCCAACAATTATCAAACTCTATAATCAAAAAACTAACTAAACAAGAAAATCAACTTATTAATCCTGATTTGGATCCCGGAGGTGAATTTGATCGTATCAATTTAGAAAGCCGACTTTGCAATAAACTCGCAGAACTAGTTTCAGTTCCATCATATGGAAATTACCAGCCTACTGAACAATCCTATGATGTTTTCAACGGATTACTAGAAAAAACAGATTTGGTTATAAATGAAATCAATACAATTATTAAAGAAGAACTACCTTTACTAGAAAATCAGATCCATGAATTAAACATCCCTATGATTGAACATCAATCATAATCTATGAGACAAAATAGATTTCTAATTCAATTATCTACAGCAGATTTTATTCTTAGAGCTGGATATCAGGTAGGTAAAAGCCCTCTCCTACCCTTATTTGCAACTTCTCTTGGTGCTAATGAAATTTTTATAGGTTACATTTTATCTATATCTACATTAACAGGTATGATTACAAAACCTATATTCGGATTTTGGTCAGACAAATTAGGAGAGAAAAAATTTTTGTTTGCAAGTCTAATAATTTTTATTATCACACCTTTCTCTTATTATCTAATCAATAAACCAATTCATTTACTTGTCATACGTATAATTCATGGTTTTGGAACTGCTATATTCGGACCAGTCACAATGTCAATTATAGCTACAATATTTTCTGATAATCGTGCTTCAAAATATGGGATATTTTCAATAGCTCGAAATTCTTCATATATAGTAGCACCAATAATAGCTGGAATTTTGATGAATCAAATAGGATTCAAACAAATATATTATCTGATTGGAATTATTTCATTATTTGCTTTAATTCCCATAATTCAATTAAATAATGATCACAAAAAATGGATAATTACAAATAAAATTTCTAAAAATATTCATTCAAAAATTGCAATAATTTCAACATTAAAAAACCCATCAATAATTTTAGGTGGACTGATTAACTCCTCAATGTTTATTAGTACTTATGCTATAAAGGCTTTCTTACCAATTCAACTTGACGAGATTGGTTTTAATATTATATTTATTGGATTTCTTTTTGGACTTCAAGAAATTTCTAATTTAATTCTCAACCCAATATTAGGAAAAATATCAGATAAAATTGGTCATTTAAATGGCGTTATTCTAGGATTAATACTTATTGCAACAGGAGTCTATCTACTAACTCTTGAGAAAAATTATACCCTTTTGATATTTATTTCACTAATATTAGGTGGTGGCCAAGCATTCATCACACCTTCATTAACTGCATTAGTTGCAAATAAAATAAATAGCCATATGATGGGTACTGGAATGGGAACATTTGGAGCAATCAAAAATCTTGGAAAAGTTGTTGGTCCGATAATTGGGGGTAATTTACAATCTCGTGTCGGATTTATAGGTAGCTTCAGAATTCTAAGTGTATTTACAGCTATAATAGCAATTTTTATATTAATCACAAAACACTATATCACCAAAAATAAAAATTAATTACTTAGTAAATATCGCACCTCTAACGTAATCAGCTTCATTAGACATTAAAAAAGATAATATATCTCCAATACCCTCTGGATCACCTAAAGTACTGTAATCAATAAATTCATTACCTAATACTTTTGATTGTTTTTGCATAATATCAAGTTTCAATGGAGTAGAAATCCCACCAGGACAAATTAAATTTGTCCTAATATTTCTTTCAGCTAAATTTTTTTCAATTGTCAAAAATAATCCGCTAACTCCTCCTTTACTTGCACCATACCCAACCATAGAACTCCCACCTTTCACACCCGCACCTGAAGCAATCATTAAAACCACTCCCCGTCCTGATTTTTCAAGAAGTGGGACTGAATGCTTAATAGCCAAATATGTACCTGTTAAATTCACAGAAATAGTATCCAGCCAATCTTCCGATTGAAATTCATCTATTGGAATAGTAGTTGATTTTGCTATAGCTGCAGATGTTACTAAACCATCAATTCCTGACATAGATTCATTTGAAAAATTAATTAATTTAAATATATCAACTTCGTCCGAAACATCACATTTTTGAAAAAAAGCAACTTTATCAAATTTATTTAATTCATTTATAAGATCAATTCCATCCTTTTCATTAATATCACCAATTACAACACTAGCACCAGCCGCTACAAATTTCTTGGCTGTAGCAGCACCAATTCCAGTAGCACCTCCTGTAATTAATATTCGACGTCCACTTAAGTCACCTAACAATTTACTCTCTCCTTAAATTAATATTCTCTAAATCAGCAAAATCTATTAAAGCTGATAAAGATGGTGCAACCCGAGCGTTTTCAACATGCTCTATAATCATGAATGCATTTGAACAATATTTTTCAAACATTGCAAGATAAGTACGATGGTCAAGCAACCCAGATCCTATTTCACACTCCGAAATATTTAACACTAATTCATTTTTGATATAAAAATCTTTTGTATGACCAGAAACAATATAGTCACCTAAAACAGCAAACATCTCCTTAATCATTTTTGTCGAATCAAAAACTTCTTTTATTCCAGAAACAAAATTTACAGGATCAGAATTAAATCTCAACTACTTAGATCCAACTGCATCAATTAAATCCTTTACCCTTTGGAAAGAATATAAAGGTGATAACACGTGTCCTTCAACAGATAAAACAACCCCTTCAGAGTCCGCTGTTTCAGAAATTCTTCTTACTCTTTTTACTAACAAATCAAAAGTTCGAGAAGAATAATTTTCAGGGTGAGGGTACCAAGAACCAGATAAATTGTTACTGCCTGGCCTCAGATATAAAACTTCTGCATCTAACCAATTGGTCACACAACACATCTTCTGCATAGCTTTAACACCTATTTCACCTCCATTTTTAGAAATTATATCTGGATATGAAGCTGAAATTTGCGCTGGTGCAACACCTCCATTTTCTAATATATTTTTTATATTATCAACTTCAACTCTTTTAACATCAAAAGGATTTTGAAAACGACAAGAAACGCCAAAAAAACCCATGTCTCTAATAATTTTTACATGGTTATCAGTTAATAAATTCAAATCGTCAGGCATCAACCCTTGAATAGCTATCAGCATTATATCCTCCAGAAAAAAACCATCTCACTAATTTTTAGATAAACCATCAACAATTTCAAAATTTGAAAATCCATTAAATACATCGGGATCTATTTTAATTTTATAAGTTCTATTACCTCCACCGATAATTACATACTCTAAATCCATAACTAATTGATCTACAAAAACTTTTATTGAGTTCGGTAGTCCAAGAGGTGTAACGCCGCCAACCATCATTCCTGTTAATTCAGTAGTTTGTTCAGGAGTAGCAAAAGAAAGTCTAGAAACATTCATTAGTTCTTTAACTTTCCCATTCACATCTAATCGTGTTGAGGCTTTAACTAAACAAGCGCAAAATTTTACAGGAGAAATTTTCTTAGACGCAACAATGATTGTATTCCCGGAATTTTCTAAAGGGAATCCATATTGATCACAAAAATCAACAGTGTCAGCAAAATCAGGTTCTATCTTAATCAATTCATATTTGCCTTTAAATTGCTCTAAGAATGCATATATAGATTGATTCAATTCAATATTTGACATGATATTCTCCAAGAAAATTTCATTATATATTTAAAACATCAGGATAACAAATGAAATAATTTAAAGCTCTTTTTTCTGAAGAATTTATTAAATATATTTTAAAAATATGCTAAAGTAGCCATAACTCTTATTGTAAATAAAAGGATCTAAAATGGGTAAACTTACTGGTAAAGTAGCGATCGTTACTGGAGCAGGTAGAATGAGAGGAATTGGAGTTTCATCCGCTATAGCTTTAGCAAAACTTGGGGCCAATGTAGTAGTGACTGGTACCGGAAAAGATCCGGAGAAATTTCCAGAAGATGAAAAAAATATAGGATGGAAAGATGTAGAAAGCACTCGTCTTGAAATCGAAAAAATTGGCGGCAGAGCATTAGACTTAATTACAGATGTTAGAAAAGAAAAAGATGTTAATGATTTGATTGAAAAAACATTAGATAAATTTCATTCAATCGATATTTTAATTAATAATGCTGCATTTGGACTTGGAGAAGACAGAAAACCTGTTACACAAGTAGAACAAAACGTTTTTCAAAAAGTGTTAGACATTAAAGTAACTGGAACATTTTTATGTTCTAAAGCTGTAATTCCTCATATGATCAACCAAAATAGAGGAGGTAAAATAGTAAATATCTCTTCTATAATGGGTAAACGAGGTATGCCAAATACGTTAGCCTACAATGCTGCAAATTTTGCTGTAATTGGAATGACTCAATCTATGGCAAAAGAACTAGGTCCACACGGAATTAACGTTAACGCAGTATGCCCTGGTCCTGTTGACACATCTAGAATGGATTCATTTGGTAGAGATTCACAATGGGATGAATTAGCAGCAAGAAGCGCTATAGGAAGAAATGGAACTGCTGAAGAAGTTGGAAATTTCATAGCTTATCTTTGCACTGAAGATACTTCATGGATTACAGGCCAATCAATAAATATTGATGGCGGTACTGTGATGGAACATTAACAGAACATATTATGCCAAAATTTTCCGCAAATATTTCAGTATTGTTTAAAGAATATTCATTCATGAAAAGATTCGAAAAAGCGGCAGCACATGGTTTTAAAGCAGTCGAAATACAATTTCCTTATTCTATTGAAAAAGAACAAATCTTAGAAAAATTAGAATCAAATAAACTTGAATTAATCCTCCATAATTTACCAAGTGGTAAAAATATTACAGATAAGGGTATTGCTTGTCATCCAAGTAGAATTAACGAGTTTCAAGAAAGTGTTTTTAAAGCAATAGAATATGCAAAATATCTTAAATGTACACAGTTAAATTGTCTGAGTGGAATTCGTGAAGTAAATACCTCAAAAAAAATTTCTTTAGAAACTTTAATAAGTAATCTACAATTTGCGACACATGAATTAGAAAAAGAAAAAATTAAATTACTTATTGAACCCATAAACTATTTTGATATGCCGGGATTTTTTCTGAATACCACAGAAGAAGGAAAAGCAATAATTCAATCTGTAAAATCAAAAAATTTATTCCTACAATATGATATTTATCACATGCAAATCATGGAAGGTAATATAATTCAAACAATCAAATCAAATCTAAATTTAATCCAACATATCCAGTTTGCTGATAATCCAGGAAGAAATGAACCCGGGACTGGAGAACTGAATTTTCAATACATTTTTAATCAATTAGACCAAATGGGATACCACGGCTGGGTTGGGGCAGAATATAATCCATCTGTAAATACTGCAAAATCACTGAATTGGTTCGAAATGATCAACTAAGGTTAATTATATTCCCATTTAAATCTATATCTAAAGATCTTGGCTTAGAAGGCAATCCTGGCATTGTCACAATTTTCCCCGCTATAGCATAAGTAAAACCTGCACCTGCAGAAACTCTCAGGTCGCTAATTTCAAACGTATAACCTTCAGGTTTTCCTAAAAGTTTTGGGTCATGAGATATAGAAAAACTAGTTTTTGCCATACAAACTGGCAACTGATCAAAACCTAAATCTGTAAACTTTCTTAAATTTCTTCTTGCGGCTAAACTCCATTTAACATCTTTGGCACCATAAACATTAGTTGCTAAAGAATCAACTTTATCTCGAATAGAATCATCACTATTATAAAGGTAGTTAATTTGAGCATTACGCTGATTAGCAACTTCCACTACAGCTTGAGCCAAATCTAATGCTCCATCTCCACCCTTTGAAAAAACATCACACTCAATCGCATCATACGCACCAGCCTCAAGGGACTTCTTTTTTAAAATTTCTACTTCCTTAGATGTATCTGTAGGAAACTTATTGATACTAACTATAACTTTTAATCCAAATGAATTAATCACATTAATTAAATGCTCAACGTTTGAACAACCATTTTCAAGAGCATTTAAATTTTCAGCATCCAAATCTTTAGTTTTAATTCCTCCATGAGATTTAACTGCTCTAACAGTTGTTACTAAAACTACCACAGAAGGTTCTAAATTGTTAAATCTAGCTTTAATATGCATAAATTTTTCAAATCCAAGATCAGCACCAAAGCCTGCCTCAGTAACAACATAATCAGAGTAAGATAAAGCCATTTTATCTCCCACTACAGAACTACATCCGTGGGCAATATTTCCAAAAGGACCAGTATGTACTAACACTGGCTGTCCTTCAATTGTTTGTACAAGATTAGGTTGAATTGCATACCTTAACAAAGCCATCAAAGAACCTACTGCATTGACATCTTTAGCAGTAACAGGTATTCCATCAGTAGTAAAACCAACAATAACTCTACTTAATCGATTCCTAAGATCATTTAAATCTGAAGATAAAGATAAAATCGCCATAATTTCAGATGCAGTGACTATATCAAATCCTGTTTCTCTTACTGGAGCATTTTGTAGATCACCTAAACCAGTAACTATTGATCTTAATGCCCTATCTTCCATATCTACGACTCGTCTCCAAGTAATATTTTCAGAACTAAAACCTTGAATTAAGCCTCTATAAACTACATTGTCTGTTAGAGCTGAAAGCAAATTATGAGCAGAAGAAACTGCATGAGCATCCCCAGTAAAATGTACGTTTATTTCATCTTCTGGAAAGAGTGTGGATTTCCCTCCGCCTGTTCCTCCACCTTTAATACCAAATATGGGTCCTAATGATGGCTCTCTTAATGTTGCAGCAACATTAAAACCAAGTTTTCCTAATGACTGCGTTAAACCAACAGACGTTGTTGTTTTACCTTCTCCAGCTTTAGTGGGTGTCATTCCAGTAACAAGAATCATTTTCCCTTTTTTATCATTTTTTATTGCGGACAAATCTACCTTAGCTTTATATTTACCATAAGGAATTAGATCTTGCTCATTCAATCCCATTTCTTGGGCAATTTTAGAAATATTTTTCAATTTGAACTCCTATTAATTCAATCAAAAAGATTATTTAACCATTTTGACAATCTTGTATAAGTAGAATGATGGATCGAATGACCAATTTCTGACTCGTAATATTCTATATTTTCAAAACCATTTTTTGCAAATAAATCTCTAGCTTTGCGTGCTTCAAGAATATCAATTACGTTATCTTCTGTACCATGTTCAATATAAATCCTTTGATCTTTAATTTCGTGATTTAAATTATTAAAAAATTGTTGAGCAAGAAGTAGTTTACCACTCAAACTTATAATTCCTTTAAATATCTCCGGATGTTGAATACCATACCAATATGACAACATACCCCCCTGAGAAAACCCTCCAAGTGCAACATTATTTTTTTTAACTTTATACCTGATAATAATTTCATCAACAAAAGCATCTAGTAAATCTTCAATGTTTTTTAATACTTCCTTACTATATCTATCCGGTGGATTAATCCACGCATATCCATTAAAGCCATAAGGCACTCTAAGATCTACTGGTGCATTAGGAAAAACATAAACACATGGCTGAAAATCCAAATACGAAACCATATCTAGTAAATCATTCATATTTGCGCCAAAACCATGTAGTAAAATTACAACAGGATAACTTTTTCCTTCAATATATCCATCTGGTTCAGAGACGATATATTTTAATGAACAATCAGCAAATTCTTTAACCTTCATTTCCGTTCCAATGTTTTAAAATCTTATTAATTCAAAAAATAAATTTATACTGTAAGTATTAAATCACTCGACACGATCAAATCATATACATAAAATATAAAATAAGATAATAAAAATGAGGTTTAAATGAGCAAGTTAATTGATTTACTAGAAAAAGCTGGGACTCAATCAGTACCAATCCTGGGGTTTAGATCTAAAACTATTGAAAATAAACAATCTGATATTGTTCCCATAGGTCAAATTTCCGAAACATTTCACTACAAAAAAAAATATTTCTCTAATAAAATCAAAGACAGATCCAATATTTTTTTATTGAGTGAAAAAATTACTTCAAATATTTCGGAAAACATCCCAAAAAATATAATTTGTGGAGTAACAAAAAAAGATCTAACAAAAAATGAAATGAATCGTATGAAAAATATAGGTGTTGATTTCGTGATTTTTGATCCATATCAATCCGAAGCCTCTATTTTAAATGAATCTCAAATAGGCAAAGTTGCAATCATTAATAACTCCAACTCAGAGGAAGAAAATCGTGCTATTGCAGAACTTGAAGTTGATGCAGTATATATTGACCAATCAATAGAAAAATCTCCAATAAAATTTCAAACAGTAATACAAATACAAAAAGCGACAAATTCAATTGAAGTTCCAGCAATAATTAATTGTGAAAATAATATTGACGCCTCTGACTTAGAAACTATAAGAAATTTAGGTATCAAAGGAATAATTTCTTCGGTTGAACCTCTAAAAGATTTTGAGAAATTTAGTAACACAATTGATAATTTACCTGTTCAAAAAAACATTGATAAAAATTTTGCAGCAATTTCTCCAAATTTACAAGAAACAAATCCAGAAATATTCGATGAAGACAGCGATGATTACGATGATTTAGACGAATAATTAATGATTTAAATTATGCATCCAATTAATTTTTCAATTTCATCTAACTCTCCAGAACAAACTAAATTCTCAGGAAGAATTCTCGGCCAACTTTCACATCCAGGAATTTTAATTTTACTAGATGGTGAAATGGGGGTAGGCAAAACCACTTTTGTACAAGGACTTCTACAAGGCCTAGATTCGGAAGAAATTGCTAGAAGCCCTACTTTCATCATAATTACCGAATATTCGTCTAGAATCAAATTATTCCATGTAGATTTATATAGAATCACAGACGAGGATAAAATTTATGAAATTGGACTAGATGACTGTATTAATGAAAATGATATTTGTGTTATTGAATGGCCCAACAAATATCCAAATTTATATGAATTACCTCATATCAAAATAAATATTGAGCATACAAAAAATCAAAAAAGATTAATCACATTTTCTTCAACTGAAAAAAAATTCAATCAATTACTTAAAAAATTTTCAAATAAAACTAAAGAAAAAGCAATATAAGATGGAATTATCTATAGATACATCAACAAGACAAGCTTCAATAGGATTATCCGAAGGTGGGAATATACTTGCAAAAACATCATGGAAATCTAAACAAAACCATTCAAAAGAATGCTTCCCTAAAATAATTAATTTGTTAGAAGAAGCAAATTCCAAATCATCAGATATCGATTCTGTTTTTGTATCAAAAGGACCTGGTGGATTTAGTGCTTTAAGAGTTGGGATTAGCATAGCAAAATCATTCGCAACTGCAGCAAAAATACCTCTAATTGGTGTTTGTTCACTTGATATAGAAGCATATGAATTCTTAAACAACAACAAAACTGTTTGGGCGGTGATAAGTGCTGGATTTAATAAAATTTATGTGAAAAAATATACTGACAATCTAGAAAATCCTTGTGAATTAATTTCTACTGAAAAATTTTTCTCTTACCTCGTTGGTAAAGAAATTATATGCGGAGAAGGGGTTTTAGAAAATCTAAATAATTTCAAAAGTGAAATTCCGAACTCTACAATCATTCCTAAAATGACAAATCCTACTAGAAAACCTGAAATATTATCTAAAATTGGAATCAACAAAATATTAAGCAAAAAAATTGATAATCCAGAAACACTGGAACCTATATATATCGGAGGAAGCCAACATGCTTCTGCTAAAAAAAAATAAATTCATAGATGGAGAAATTTAAATTGGAACAAACACTAGTGCTTTTAAAACCAGATGCTATCCAACGTTTATTAATTGGAGAAATCATTTCAAGAATTGAATCAAAAGGATTAAAAATAGTAGCAACAAAATTAACTGTTTTAGATAAAGACACAGCAAATCAACACTATGGTGAACATTCAGAAAAACCATTTTTTAATGATCTCGTAAACTTCATTACATCAGGACCTATTTTAGCTATGGTTCTAGAAGGTAAAAACGCTATCTCTATTACAAGAAGCATGATGGGAGAAACAAATCCTGCAACTGCAAATCCAGGTACGATTCGAGGTGATCTTGCTACAACCATGACTTATAACCTAATTCATGGTTCAGATTCATTAAAATCAGCTATAAAAGAAATTTCACTATTCTTTAAAAAAGATGAACTCATTTCTTATAATAGAACAATTGAAAATTGGATACAGGACTAGATAAGCCTAACCAATTCTGAACCAAATTCAAAAAAGTGTTCTAGTTGATAAGTCTCTCTTATTTCGGGTTTAAAGATGTGAACTATCACATCAAAAAAATCTATAATTACCCAACCATGTTCAGGAATACCTTCTTTAATAATTCCAGTAGTTTTAAATTGCAACTCAATTTCTCTAATTACTGAATTGATTTGTCTATCAGTATCTAAAGAAAATACAACTAAATAATCTGTGTAATATACTTGAGGCCTAACATCTATTAACACAACATCATTAGCGTTATTTTCAGAAGCAATATCTACGATTTTTCGTGATAAATCTAAGGGGCTTGGATTTAAAAATTTATTCATTTCGCAAAACTTCAGCAGGGAAAATTTTTGCAGCTTGCCTTGCTGGCAAAAATGCAGTAATCAAAGCAAAAATCACCGTAATTGCAACAAGAATACTTATATTTGCCCAAGGAATTACATAAGTTAGACCTTCAACTTCATCTGAAATAGAATTAAATATATTCCAAGAAGTTAAAAGCCCTAATCCTACTCCAATAAATACACCTAAAACTGTAACAAATATTGCTTCTAAAAGAAATTGGATTTGAATCATATTTGAAGTATAGCCAATTGCCCTTAATGTACCAATAATTTTTCGTCTCTCAACAACTGCTCTTACAGATAAAACACCAATCGCAGCAACTCCTACTAACAAACCTAATCCTACAAATCCCTGAAATAGCCTATTGAAAGATTCACCCGCCTCAGCATCATTTTCAATCTGGCCAATAGTATCAACTGCATCCAAACCAGAAACAATAAAAATCTTTTCTAAAATTGGTACAATTTCCTTTGCGTCACCGTCAAGTAAAGAAATATAGATTGTATCAAATGGAATTTCTTTACCTAAATAATCTATCATCACATCCTGAGATGTAATCATGTACGGTCCGCTGCCCCAATCATTTCCAAAATCTTCGGCTAATGGATCTAAAATACCTATCACGGTTCTTGAAACTACAATGCCATCTACAGATGTTGTATTTGGTTTAAATAATATCTGACGTGCAGTCCATTCATCGGCGCCACTATCAGATGAAAAGTCTTTAATAACAAATCCTTCCCTAGGAGGACCAAAAGGATCCCCAGATTCAAATACATCATTACTTAAAACGGCTAAATTAGGATCATTTTTCAAAGATAACCAAAGCTCTCTAGGATTACTTCCATACTTTGGATCATAATGAGAAAATTCAAATTTATTTGAATCTAAATAAGTTTGATCAACTATTTTTAAACTTAAATCATCAAATTGACTTTCTGAATTCGTAGAATCTTTAGCTAAAGATGGAACATTTACAGATTTTGCAACAACCCTTATAGAAATCTTATCAGAAAACCCTTTGTCCTCTATATTTTCCTTCAAATCTCCTATCCCAAAACCTTTAGGTAACCTAGCTTGAATATCAAAGCCACCAGTTAATCGATCTGGTTGATTCAAACCTACATTATTCAGACCACTCAAAACAGTATTAATCACCAAAGTAAATATAATTAAAGCAAACATTGAAACAGTCAGGCCAGTTCTGAATTTAGCATTAATAGGATACGCTACGGCTGTTTTAAAAACGGCTTGAAGTCCTGAAAAAGTTTTTCCTGTAATAAAATTAAAAATCCACAAGATAATTTGAGTATTATTCATTATCAACCATACGGAAGAAGCAACCATAGCTACTCCACCTAATATAAATATTTCTACACCTGTTTCTAATTCACCAGTCCAAGCTTCAAAAGTATCAAATGGAGATCCCCAAAATATCATTAACAAAAGGCCTTCAAAGGATGCTACAATCCGATTAACTATTTTAGAAATAGAAATATTCCTTGAAAAAATATATCTGATAAAAGTACCAATCCCTAAAATTATTAAACTGATACCTATTGAAAAATACGTCCCCTGTAAAAGATCAATACCATAATATGAAGCAATCACTCCTAAAATTATTAAAGGCCAACCTTGTCGGTATAATGGAGAAAATATAGAAAAAATACTTTTAAATATTTGCCATAACCAAATTGGTGGAAAGAAAGAAAAAATCAACCTGATAATTTTCCTAAAAACTGAAGCACTTGATTTGCGTAAATCTTTAAATACTTTTACAGGCCAAAGAATTGCAAATAAAAAATTTTTGAACCGATCTTTCCAGATAATTTGGGGAGGCTTTACCATCTCTTCAGTTAAGCCTCTAATTGCAACAATAATATTTAAATTTGAAATTCTATATGAAGAAATTATAACTGTAACTAAAGTTAAAATCATTCCAGAACTAAATGTAATTACTAAAGAAGTCAAAGTATAATGTGGGGAAATATTGAAGTCATCTGAACCTATAGCATTTTGGAGTAAATAAACTAAAGTAAAACTTACAGCCACACCAAATAAAGTACCAATTAAGGACGAAGAAATAGCATATAGCCAACCTTCTAAAGTAAAGATTTGAATCAAATGATGCCTTTTAAACCCTATAGCTCTAGCCATACCCATTTCAGTTTGCCTTGACGCTGACAAAAGAACCATCACCAAAAAAATCAATAAAATACCAACTATAATACTAAACGAACCAAAAAGTCCCAAAAATGTTGTGGTTCCAGAACCAATTGCCTCAGCGAATTGTATTGCATCTTTTTTAGATTCTACAACTTCAAATTGACCTAAATCTCTAGATAAAAATAACAACTTATCTATTAATAAAGAATCTTCTAATTCTTTTAATACTGAAATAAGTAAAAATCTTTTCCCAGAATCATTGATCAAATTAATAAATTCATCCGAAATCATTCCTTTGCGAATTTCCTGTAGGTAAGCTACAAAAGTTTCTCTATCAGTTTCAGAAACTGATCTGTTTTCAGAATTGATTTCAATTTTCTTCTCAAGTAAATCTATAATTTTCTCAGAATTCAATAAATTAAAATATTCATTAGAAACATCAGCATTAGAAAAAGCTAATCTCAAATTCTTCGTAATTTCTTCAGAATATTTTTGTCCACCTTCAATTCCGCCGGTATTAGATAATATAACTTGATTAAATTTATCTATCAAAGAAAATTCGTTTTGCATATCTAATTGATTTAAAATAGCTAGCTTAATACTGCCTCCACTAGCTAATCCACCATCTTTCAATATCCCTTTAACAACAAAATTATGTACTCCTTCAGTTGAGTAGAACCTAAGCTCATCTCCTGAAGAAGCAGAAAGAGTTGATGCAGCAGAACCTGTTAAAAATAACTGGTTTTTACCTAAAGAACTTATATTAACTTCAGTACCATCTAATAAAAATAATTTCCCAAATCCATACGTTTCAGAATGATTAAACCCTCTCAAAGTCATCCTAGCTTCAGCTCTATCATTAGACAAGTTCTCAGCAGGCAAAACAATTTCAACAACAGACATCACTCCATCAACATTATTTGTTTTCAACTTGATGACTTGTTTAATTTCTTCAAGTTGTTCTCCAGAAATAAATTCTTCTCCAAAAAATCTAGATCCTGTAGGTTGAATAGTTTGATCAGTATGTCCTAATCCATCAAAAACAACTTTTCTGATAGAATGAGTTACTGTATCTCCAACTCCTAGTGAAGCACCAATAATTGTAGTACTTAACATTAAACCTAAAATTATTAATACTGTTTGATTAGGATTACGAGGTAAATTTCTAGCACCAATTTTGAACATTACCAGTGCCCTAATTGCTACAAATACCAAGAACAAAAACATTACAGAAGCAAAAATACCAGAACCATAAGCTAAATAATCTGTTTGAACACCAAATAATTTTTCCATTATTTTTTAATATTCTCCGAACTAACTATAACACCGTCATTCATCGTAATTATTCTATGTGCATACGATGCAACTAGATCACTATGTGTAACTAAAACTACAGTTTGATTATGTTCAGAATTTAACCTGGCCATCAAATCCATAATCTCTTTTTCATTTGAGCTATCTAAATTTCCGGTTGGTTCATCTGCCCAAATAATAGCTGGTTTATTAACTAAAGCACGAGCAATAGCAACTCTTTGACGTTGTCCGCCTGATAATTGATCTGGCTTGTGGTCAATCCAATCTAACAAACCTACTTCTTGAAGCTGATTTTTTGCCATTTCAGCAGCTAAACTAGATTTAACTCCAGAAACTAAAAGTGGCATTTCCACATTTTCTTGGGCTGTCAAAACAGATAACAAATTGTAAGTCTGAAAAATAAAACCCATGAATTTGGCACGAAATTCACTCATCTGGTTATCATTTAAAGAACTAATAGGGCGATTATCAATTATTACATCACCTTCATTGATGCTATCTAAACCTGACAAACAATTCAATAAAGTTGTTTTACCACAACCTGAAGGTCCCATTACTGCAACCATTTCACCAGTCTTAATCTCTAAGTCAATTCCTTTAAGAGCATGTACTCTTAGTGATTCGGAACCATATATTTTATGCAACCCTTTTGTTTCTACAATAATTTCTTTGGTCATTGTTCCACCTAATAAATAAAATTATTTCAATAAATACACAAAATAATCGTACAACCATTTAGTATAAAATTAAAGGATTTACAAATAATACATCTTCAATTTCTATTTAAGCAAAATTGTCATCATAAACATTAAATCCCTCTAATACATACACAACGCATTTCGGGTCAAAAAGATACCTAACTTAAATTCTAGCTTCATGATTTGACAATTGTTCATGCGCTTTAACCAATGCTTGTGTTCCTTCATCACCTAACCCTTGAGCTAACAATCCTGCAAATAATTGTGATACCAAAGAAGTGCCAGGAATAGAAACATTTAGTTCTTGAGCTAATTCAATTACAAGTCTAAGATCTTTTTGTTGCAATTTAATCATAAAGCCAGGATCAAAATCACCATTAATCAGCTTAGGACCTAATGTATTCAACTGCCAAGATGCTGCAGCTCCTCCACCAACTGCTTGAATAGTTTTTTCTAGATCAGCGCCTGATTTTGCAGCAAATACTAAAGCTTCCGCAACAGCATTCATTGTGCCAGCAACCAAAATTTGATTAACTAATTTAGTTGTTTGTCCCATTCCTGACCCACCAGTATGAATAATATTTTTGCCCATTGCTTCAAATAAATGAATGCAATTTTGAAAATCATTTTCCGAACCACCAACCATTATTGAAAGTGTACCTTCAATAGCACCCCATGACCCCCCGCTCACAGGAGCATCAAGTAAAGAAGCATTCTTTTTATTTAATTCTCCATTAATTTCTTTAGTAATCGTTGGTGAAATAGTACTCATATCAATTACTATTGAATTCTCCTGAATACCTTCAAGAACACCTGATTCACCTAAAATTACTTGCTGTACATCAGGAGAATCTGTGAGCATAGTAATTACAAATTTACATTTTTTTGCAACTTCAGCAGGACTATTAGCAAATTCTGCTCCTGACTTAACCAAACTATCAGCTTTAGACTTTGTTCTATTAAATACAACCAAACTAAATCCAGCTTTAATCAAATTTGCCGCCATTGGGGCACCCATAATTCCTAAACCTATAAAACCAATTTTATCTTTTGATGTAGCCATCTTGTACTCCATTTCGAATTAAACTATTTTATCTCCTAACCAATTTAATAGAGAAAGTTTAATTTTTGCAATTATTTTCCTTCTAAAATATCTACTAATTTAAATCAAGATATTACATCTTGAATATCTGTAACAGGTATTTCATTTTTGTTAATCCAGTTTGTAAAATCTTTGCACATCTTGAGGTCTTCTTCATGATCCTATAAATCAAGCCTTAAAAATTTGTAGCCTATATGAATCAATCAGTGAATAATAAATACGGATTTTCTCTGTTTTGCAAAGGAAAATCAACTCTTTTATGAAGCCTTTGAGATTCATAGACTGCCATAATCATCTCCAATGCAGCCCTACCATCATATCCACTAGACGAGTCAATAACATCTCTCTCTTCTTCAATAGCCAATATTAACTCTGAAGCTATCATATTATTACTCAATTTCATTTTTTCTTCTGGAGTCAAAGCAACTCCTGTATTTAAGTTAATTTCCCAATCTTCAATAGAAATTCTTTCCCATTTACCTTTATTTTGATCTGGGAAAAAAGTAGCATTAGGATAAATGTACATCTCTGTATTAGGAGAGCCTCTTAATGCAATAATACCTTCAGTTCCATATAAATCGATTCCAAAAGGAGATCTATCATCAGAAATATTTCTTCTATAAGATTCGAAATGACCGGTAACACCATTCTTAAACATATAGAAACAATCTAATCTATCTCCTGCTATAAGTCCAATTTGATCACCACCTTCGTACAGATCTTTCTTAGTAATTTCCTGACCTTTTAAAGTAATACTAGATTGTGCCCATGATACATCTGTACCAACAAAATATCTCATACTATCAAGTATATGTGTTCCTAAAACAACTAAGTCTTCTGGACCAGATCTATGATCTGATTTACCTGCACCTCTTATAGTCATTAATTGACCTATAGCACCCTCAGAAACAATTTTTTTTGCATATTTCTCATAAAGATTTGCTCTTCTATGTGCTACAGCAATTCTCACTCTATTTTTTTCACAAGAATCAATTATTAGATCCGTTTCAGATAACGTCTTAGCCATAGGCTTTTCCATCAAAATCCCTAAAATATTTGAAGTTGAAGCTTTTAAAGCTATTTCTAAATGACAATCAATCCATCTAGGTCCAATAACAACTATATCCAGATCTTCACATTTAAGCATTTCTTCATAATCAAGATAAAGTCTCTCTGCTCCAGTCCTAATACCAGCTTCCTTCAATCCAATTTCATTATGATCAGCAATAGAAATTATTTCCGCATTATGAATACCATGAAAAGCAGTATCTAAATGGTGTCCATAATTACCTTCACCAGTCTTACCAATAACACCAACTTTATAAATAGTTTTTTTCATTTTCAAAATCCCATATAATTAAGTATACATTCAAAAGATTTTGATCTAAATTTAATTCAATACATTTTGGAAATTGTGGTGAGCGTGGCCAAGTTGGTTAAGGCGCCAGGTTGTGGCCCTGGAGATCGTGGGTTCGACTCCCATCGCTCACCCCACCCAATTAATAACCAAACTTATTTATTTAGATTTGGAAACCTTATGTCCTCCAAACTGGTTTCTTAATGCAGATAATAATTTTGCTGAAAAAGATTTATCTTTATTCCTTGAAAAAAATCTTGCGTATAATGCTGCACTAATTACAGGAGTTGGAATCTCTGAATTTAAAGATTCCTGCACAGTCCATCTACCTTCACCAGAATCCTCTACAAATGGAGAAATATCTTTCAAAGAAGAATCCTCTTTAAGAAGGCCTGATATCAATTCTAAAATCCATGATCTTACTACACTGCCATGGTTCCAAATTTCTGAAATAGATTGAATATCCAAATTAAATTCTTCTTTAGATTTTAACAAATCAAACCCTTCCGCATATGCTTGCATCATACCGTATTCAATCCCGTTATGAATCATTTTTACAAAATGTCCAGATCCAGAAGGCCCCATATACCCAAAACCTTTACTAGGCGCTAATGATGTAAATAATGGAAGCAACTTTGAATATATATCAGAATCACCTCCTACCATTAAACTATACCCATTTTCTAATCCCCAAATACCTCCACTAGTACCAACGTCTAGAAAATTGATATCTTTTTTGAATAATTTTTCCGCTATAGATTGGGTGTCTTTATAATAAGAATTTCCTCCATCAATAATAATGTCACCTCTATCTAATAGATCTGATAAATCTAATATACAAGCATTTGTTATTTCACCAGCAGGTAACATAATCCAAACAATTTTTCGTTTTGTTAATTTCCCTACCAATTCATCTAAAGAATTCGCAATCAAAATGTTTTCTTTTTGAGCAATTGCCAACACATTTGGATCTGAATCAAAAACAACTACACTATGGCCACCTTGAATCAATCTTCGGCAAATATTCAAGCCCATTTTTCCCAATCCAACGATTCCAAGTTCCATGAATCACATCTCCAATCGGATCAATACAATAAAATAATGAATTTAGTCCACTAATTCCTGTCTCATTTTGAGTGCAAACATAGATAAAAGTGATTTAAAAATCCATGAATTCTTCCATCTACAACCAATTGAATCTGATTTTTTAACAGGAGAAATAGATAACTTAGGCAAATATTGCAATATTGTTTCTCGTCCATAAAAAGATTTGGCAGTATTTTCGTCCATGTAAAAAGAAGGTCTTTTGGGCAAAACGCTTACTTGATCAATAGATTTAGAAAAGTCAAAACTATTCTTTAATTCTCTTAATACTTTTTTGACTTCAGATAATGGTTCAGAGTAATTTTTGAAATAATCAACTGAATAAGGTAAAGGGAAATCCACGAATTGACTATCAGCATCATTGATACTTGTAACTAAATCTGGAAAATATCTCCCCATAAAATCCCCAAGATTTTCATCAAACATTAATTGAGAAAATTGCAAATGGTCCTCAAAAACTACTCCAGGAACATCCCCAAGCAATTCTCCGTTATTATCTCTTACCAAAGAACCCAATAATTTTTTCATTTCACTATTGTATTCACCAATGCCACTATCGTAACCTTTTGTCATATCTGGAAAAACTTCCTTATCAATAGCTAAAGGGGCACCTACAGGCTTTAATCTTTTTTTCCAAGAAACATCAAAAAAACTCTCAGACTGATATGGAGTAATACTTACAACTGAAGATTTAGGACTCAATTCATGAGTAGGTAACCATCTAGGAGCTGTGATAAATCCTTTAACTTGATGACTCAACAAGCCAATATCACCATATTTATTATAAAAATTTAAAATGGAAACTTCATTTTCTAAATCAATTTTTAATAAATCGTCCAAATCTATTGAAATGGTATTTTCAAAATTATTACCAGAGTCTTTGTTATCAAAAATTGGTGCAAATTTCATTAACTTAGAATCTTTTGAAGATTCAATGTAGTAATTTATAACTGAACCTATTTTATTTTGTGTAATTATATAATCTGATGACTTAACCCAAAGTAAATCAGAACTATTTGTCTCACTATGTAAATACATATTTCTCCCTTACAATTATTCTAGCCTAAATTTTCCCACCATCTTAATTCATTCTTCCCAGAATGGGGTTTTGCACAATTTGCTACACCTACAATATCGTTTAAACCATTTGAATTAAGATCTACAGATAATATTTGGTGAGTCTCATTCCAATTTTCTTTAATAATCTTCATGTCCCACTTACCTCTAGGATCACCTTTGTGTTTAAATACAGATATTCCTCCTGATGGCATTGTA